>MTLE01010587.1_pt1 | contig 20784 bp, 19 predicted proteins | sample 1982461 | NCBI WGS metagenome assembly MTLE01 (sample SAMN05712605, study PRJNA340218) | biofilm metagenome | isolation source: sample SPL anode biofilm adapted to -200 mV | place: USA | collected 2012-02-03
ACTTCGCTCAACCACCGGGTCGGCTGCCTGAAATGCTTATTACGCTTAAACCAAAATTAAACTTTTTTAGAGCAGGCTCACACCCAGAGATCCTGCTCTCTTTTTTTAAGCCCTTTGCACTTTGCTACATAACAAAAGCCCCGCTATTTATATGATATAAACAGCGGGGCTTTGCTTTATCCGGCATCAGTCACTTGCGCAATGACCAACCTCTTACAACATCAACTTATTTGTCTTCTTGATGAAATGTAAAATCTCATCTCGCCCTGTACCTTCAACAGCCGACGAGATAATTCGTTGAGGAAGCTCCTCCCACTCCTGAAGCAGCTGCTCCTCCCAAAGGCTGATAGAACTTGCCAACTTATTCACCCCCATCTTATCAGTCTTCGTAAAGATAATAGAGAATGGCAGTTGACTAGTTGCCATAAAGGCCATAAACTCAGCATCGATCTTCTGAAGAGGCAGACGTGAATCTATCAACACAAAGGTATTGAGCAACGAAACCCTCCCCTTTAAAAAGGTCTCAATCATACCTAACCACATGCCTCGCTTTTGCTTAGAGACCTTGGCATAACCATATCCCGGAAGATCGGCCAGATACCAGCTTTCGTCGATTAAAAAATGATTAATGGTTTGAGTTTTCCCCGGACTGGCTGAGACCTTTGCTAACCCCTTCTGTTGGGTCAGCATATTAATCAGCGACGATTTACCAACATTAGAGCGGCCAATGAAAGCATACTCAGGTAAACTGGGCGGGGGACACTTCTCTATGTCGTCAACAGACGAGATAAAACGTGCAGTTAGGTTATAAGCCATAATTATTTTGAACGCCGAATTCTCAGCTTAAAGTTTCTAAGATTTATCTTGCGGATGTATGACGCCAGATGCCTCGACATCTTCTTCTCATAAACATCCCTGATAGTAATAAGGATACCGGACTCTTCAACATCTCCAAAGCCCTCATTATAGGCTGCCCCAAAGAAACGCATGGTTGGCGAGAGATTCATATAAGCATTAAACAATGGAGGGATATTCTCTTTGAATTGCCTGATATTATGGTTAAGAATCCGATAATTCTCCTCATAAGTCTCACCCGTAAAGAGCTCATCCAGTTTGTTTCTATCCGATAAGATTGGCACCGGAAAAAGCGGAATTACCATATTATCAGGATCCGGAAAGAACTTATGTAAAAAGTGCAAGAGAATATCACGAGCCTCAGAATTGTATTGAGAATACATGGTCATCTTTCCAAAGAAATACTTCACCGAAGGGTTTTCAATCACAAGGGCACCCAAACCATCCCAAAGATTATCTAACGAGAACATCCCCTTGCGAATGTCGTACGTTGCCTGATACTTTGGTTGAATAAACGAGCGACCCAACTCAATGGTCGTAGGCAAGAAATCGGTAAGGAATTTATCAGTAAAACTAAATAGATGTGCAGTCGGGGTTTTAACTCCACCCTTCCCATCTGAGGGTAAATCAATGAGATTAATAAATCTGTAACCCCCAATAATCTCCTCATCATCAGAATCCCAAACTATTAGTTGCTTGAAAGGAACTCTGGCAGTATCATATTCATCAATATCCAACTCCTTTCCGGTACCACCTCCGGCATCGCGAAATGAGTATTCTCTCAATCGTCCTATTTCACGCATAACATTGGGAGAGTCATGATGAGTGACCACAAAGATCTGACGGTTTCCATAGTTTGTATTACGCAAAAACTTACTCTCAGTAAGCTCTTGCTCAATCAATTCTCTGTCTACCGGTGCGATTATTGGTTCCATTATGATAAGTCTATAGTGTAGAGTATTACAAAGTTAACTGTTATAAAGAGAAATGTGCCAAAGGATCTTTTCCAAGTTCATAGACATGCGCCTTGATTCGCTTTGCTAATAGTTGGTCAGAAATGGGTTTCGTCAATTGAGTTATATCAATTGGTGTGCCAATAGTAAAACGGATGGTCTTTCCTTTTTGTCTAAACATCTCATCAGCCAGATAAAGCATCTCAATATTAGCTTTAAGTCCCAATCGGGTTCTAAATCTTGCCAGATTATAAAACCAGTTACTATTCCTTCCTTCAATATGGATTGGCAATATTTGCCTCTCAAATTGCCTGGCTTTTGAAATAAAAGTCTTCTTCCACTCAAGATCACAGATCCCCTCTTCCCCTTTACGGGAACATAATCCGGCTGGAAAATACAAAACCGTCTTACCCGATGCAAAAGCCTCATCAAGTCTTCCTGTTAAGTTCTTATTCATGCCATGCTTATTCACCGGAAGAAACAGATCATCAAAATTTGGAAGGTTCATCAAAATATCATTCACAGGAAAAACAATGTTTGGCAGACGCTTACCAACAACATGCATCAGAGCAATACCGTCAAGTCCTCCTAAAGGATGGTTAGCCGCTATAACAAATCTTCCCGACAGAGGAATATTCTCCTCACCTACCACCTCAATACGTGCATCAAACCGATTGACTATCGCTTCAACCATATCCAGCCCGTGCTTCTCCCGGGCAGACCATAGAAACTCATTAATCTCATTCTGGTGAACGATACGTTTTAGGTAACTAAGTAAAAAACGGGGAATCCATTTATATAACTTTGGATTCTTCTTCATAAAGACATCATCAATATCGATCGTCTTTCGGGTAATTGTCGTAGCGCCTGTGCTCATTAAATTTTGATGAATGAGGATAGATTCCTATACAAAGGTAACATTATCCTGTCATATCAGCCGGAATAGTTATCAGTCATGATATTATGTATATCGATGTTGTTCCATTGCTGCCCTGACAGACCCTCTTCTATCGAGTCATACCTTCCTCAATCCTTTATCCCTACCACACTGAAAATCAAATATAAAAGCCCCTGATAATCTTGCTCCTAGGAAAGTTATTAACAAAAAAGCAAAATGCAACCTGCTTCAGAACGCTCAATTTCAAGCTAATGTTGATAAATATTCTTGGAGCAATTTGAAGTAGATCAATCTTGCAATATTATCTTTGTAGCGTTGATGTACTGAGAGTGTCTTCTTTGTTTATTGAAAACTGTTATCGATGTATAGCCTATACCACTCAACCACAAGCACTTAAATGGTTGAACTTTAAAGGAACATCGATTTTTCCTTTTCACGGAGGCAGTAAAAAACTTATTAACAACCTATCTTCTTGGCCTTCAAATCCCTAGGGTAGGAAATTGTGCTTTTTTGGTGGGAAAAAGTGGGATTTACCTAAGATTTTTGCTTAAAATTTTATCAAAATAGATGCTTCAGTGGGAATCCTACATTATCTTTACATCAAAAAAGAAGACACTTGGATTTCCTTCAGGTTGACATAGCATGTAAGATTGACGAGAAGGGCAGGATTCTGCTTCCCATAGAGTTACGCAAACTCCTTGGGGAAAATCTCTATGGAAGCTATATCGTGAAGCCAAGTATCCTCTATGACTGTCTGGAACTTTACCCCAAGAGCACTTGGCAAACTTTTATAGCAAAGCTTTCAAAAATCAAACGTCCCAGTGTAAAAAAACAGGCTGACTTTATCAGAGCCATGAGATACGGTGTGAAAGAGCTAACCATTGATAATAATGACCGCCTCACCATACCTAAAGAGCTTGTTGTAAAAGCGGGGCTTTCTAAAGAGATCCAACTATCTGGAGCCATCGATAAAATCGAGATCTGGGACAAACAGAAATATGAATACCAACAAGAGCTATTCTTAAGCAGCACCGAAAATGATCTTAACGAACTCTTAGGCGAGCTGGATGACCTTGATACGGTAACCGAGGAACAGATTTAACCAAAAAAAACTTAGTCATGTATCATAGCCCGGTAATGTTAAAAGAGTGCATTGAAGGGTTGGCCATCACGGCCGGCGGTTTCTATGTGGACGTCACCTTCGGAGGTGGCGGACATACCCGTGCTATTCTTGAGACACTTACTGAAGGCAAAGTGATTGCATTTGACCAAGACGAAGATGCCAGACAAAACCTGCCTAATGACGAAAGAATCATCTTCGTTAATCAAAACTTCCGTCACCTCAAACGCTACCTTAAATTATACCATATCGATAAAGTAGATGGTCTCTTAGCCGATCTGGGGGTCTCTTCATATCAGATAGACAAACCTGAAAAGGGCTTCTCTACCCGATTTGAAGGACAACTCGATATGCGAATGGATACTAGAAAAAGTCTGACAGCCGAAGAGGTCATCAACAACTATGAAGAGGAACAACTTGCTACTCTTTTCTATCTGTACGGAGAGCTAAACCAAAGTCGTAAGATCGCCAGAGCTATTATCTCAAAACGTGCAGAACAACGTATTACTACAACAACTGAACTTGCTGATATCATCCGGAAGTTTGCCCCAAGAAACATGGAAAACAAGGTTCTGGCTCAGGCTTTCCAGGCCATTAGAATCGAAGTAAATGATGAACTGGGATCTCTTAAAGAGATGCTTCTACAGAGCTCAGAGGTTATAAAACCCGGAGGTAAGCTCGTAGTCATGTCATACCATTCACTGGAAGACCGACTGGTTAAAAACTTCATTAAAACGGGAAACTTTGAAGGAGAACCTAAAAAGGACTTCTACGGAAACCTGATAGCACCCTTTGAACAGGTCAACCGCAAGATAATTTTAGCCTCTGAAGAAGAGATTGAAAGAAACCCAAGAGCTAGAAGCGCCAAACTAAGAATAGCAGAAAGGAGGCCGGAATGAACGGAGTAAACCAAAAAAAGACTCAACCCGACACTCCCAAACGTAAGGTTAGAAGGAAAAAAAAGAACGTCTCCCGGAAACCGAGTACACTTAAAAGCATTGCCAGCGGACGGTTTCTGACCAATGAGGCCTTCGTAAAGCAAATTCCCTTTTTAATATTCGGGTTCGGACTCATGATGTTTTACATCTGGAATGCAATGACCGGTGAGCGTCTTAGTCGAGATACCCTCGACATGAAAAAAGAGATGGAGGAGGCCCGTAACGAATTCATAATGACAAAATCGATGCTAAGTGATTCAACCAAGCAATCTAACATTGCTAAAAGGCTCGATGAACTTGGTATAGAAGAAAACAAGACACCCCCTGAAAAGATTTTTGTAAGTAAAAGTGAAATGTCTTATCCCGACTAGATGAACGAGGAGCTGAACCATAGTGATGTACAGATAGAGCAAGAGACAGCCGAACGATTCAAAAAAAACTTTATGATTCGTACGTATGCTGTCTATATGGCATTTATCCTATTCGGCATTCTAGGGCTTGGCAAAACTATCTATATCACAACTATCGAAGGAAAAACGTTGCGTAATAAGATGGAGCAAAACCAAATTAAATATGGTGAGATAACCCCTCTGAGAGGCAACATCCTTGCAAAAGATGGCAGTCTTCTCGCCAGCTCTGTCCCAATCTATGACCTTAGAATGGATGCCGCTAATAAAAACATCCCTGATTCTACATTCAACAAAAAGATTGACTCACTCTCGATGCAGTTGTCTAATCTATTTGGGGATAAATCGGCTCAACAATATAAAAAACTAATCACCCAGGCCAGATTAGAGAAAAGACACTTTGTGCTTATAAAAAGAAACATTGATCACTTTAAAGCAATGAAGTTAAAGAGCTTCGTGCTCTTCAAGCTTGGTCAAAACAAAGGGGGTATCATTCTGGTGGAGAAATCACGCAGAAAAATGCCCTATGGCATTCTTGCTTATCGTACAATTGGCTATGTAAATAAAGAAGCCAATGCCGAGACTGGTATCGAAAGTGCCTATAATAGTTACCTTGAAGGGGTCACCGGTAGAATGTGGCTTCAAAAGATCAGCGGTGGTGACTGGATCCCGCTTAATGAAAAAGACAGGATTGACCCTAAAAACGGATCTGACGTGGTTACCACAATCGACATCGAACTTCAGGATGTTGCTGAGAGTGCTCTAAAACGTCATCTTCAGGATCATAATGCCGAGAATGGATGCGTCATCGTTATGGAGGTAGCTACCGGGGCCATAAGAGCAATAGCCAACCTTGGTAAACAAAACGATGGGTCATATCAGGAAGATTACAACTATGCAATAGGAACAGCCAGTGAACCCGGATCAACCTTCAAACTTGCCTCTGTGATGGCAGCTCTTGAAGACGGACGAATCAAGTTAGAAGATTCAGTCAATGTGGGCGACAAAGAGGCTAGCTTCTTTAATTTAAAAATCAGAGACTCACACTCAATGAACAAAAAGAAGGCCACCGTTTTAGAGGCCTTTGCTGCTAGTTCAAATATTGGGATCAGTCGGGTAATCAATAAAGCCTATAAACAGGATGCCCAGAACTTTGTTACGACTATCAAGAGCATGGGCCTCGGCACACCACTTGGCATTGACCTGAAAGGAGAGGGCAAACCTTTTATCAATTCACCGGAAGAGAAAGCCTGGTCAAGAACATCTGTCCCCTTTATGTCCATTGGATATGAAGTTAAACTAACACCGCTTCAAACCTTAACCTTCTATAATGCGGTTGCCAATAATGGGGTAATGGTAAAGCCCATGTTTGTACAAGAGATCAGGGAATCGGGCTCAACAAAGAGCTTTTCACCCGTTATAATTAACAAATCGATCTCATCAAAAAGCACCATTAAGCTAGCTCATATCCTCCTGGAAGAGGTGGTTAAGAGCGGCACCGCACGTGGTGCTTTCAATGGAGCAGCCTACACAGTAGCCGGTAAGACTGGTACTGCCCAAATTGTAACCAATAAGAAATACGATAAAAAGAACTATTCAGCCTCATTCGTTGGCTATTTCCCATCTGATGACCCGCTCTATTCTTGTATCGTGGTTGTGCGCCAACCTAAAGCAGGACAGATATACGGAGCAACGGTTGCCGCTCCCGTATTTCGTGAAGTAGCCGATAAACTGTATGCTACCAATATCAGCCTTAAAGACGAGAAGATAGCCGATGCTGACGACACTCTCTCAAAAAAAGAGGTTGAAGAGAGAAGAAAAGCCCCCCTACTCACCTCCGCACACTTCAAAGACCTTGAGATCATCATGGATCACTTCGATTTTGAAGAGGATAGCGGTTGTCAACAAGCCGATTGGGTCTCGATAAAACCTAACGGAAATAAACTAAGATTTACCCCACAAAAACAGGGTGAGAGAATGGTTCCCGATGTCAAAGGGATGACAGCCCGCGACGCAGTCTATCTTCTTGAGAAAAGAGGGTTAAAAGTTAAACTGAATGGCCGGGGTAAAGTGAAAAGCCAATCCCTTAATCCGGGCCAAAAAGCCAACAAAGGAGACCGTATTATTCTTGACCTTCAATTTTCCTAATCATGAATAACAGATCACTTCAACAACTTATGTCTGCCGCCAAGGCAACCCATATTAACGGACCCACCGATCTGCTGATTAGTAATATAGCCTTTGACTCACGTAAAGTTATAGCCAATACGCTTTTTATTGCTCTCAAGGGAACCAAATCTGACGGACATGCCTTTATAAGTCAAGCAGTAGCTTCAGGGGCAACGGCTATCCTCTGTCAGGATAAGCCCGAGTCATTTCTAGAGGGTATCTCATACTATTTCTCTAATGACACAAATGCCGCCCTCGCATACATAGCAAATAACTGGTTCGATTTTCCTTCGGCAAAACTTAAACTTATCGGGGTTACCGGCACCAATGGTAAAACAACCACAGCAACCCTTCTTTCTGAGCTATTTACCTCATTAGGCTTTAAAACTGGCCTGCTTTCTACTGTTGAAAACAGAATAGGCAAAGAGCGGATAGCGGCAACACATACCACTCCTGATGCTCTTGCACTAAACGCACTGCTTGACCAGATGGTTGAAGCTGGGTGCGAATATGCTTTTATGGAGGTAAGTAGCCACTCCGTCGTTCAGCATCGAATCACCGGGCTCACATTTGCAGGAGCCATTTTTAGTAACCTGACTCATGACCATCTTGATTACCACAAGACCTTCGCCGAATATCTGAAAGCGAAAAAAGGCTTTTTCGATATGCTAGGCAAGGAGGCTTTCGCCTTGATCAATGAGGACGATAAGAATGGAAGGGTCATGGTTCAAAACACCAAGGCAGCTGTTTATGGCTATGCACTAAAGCAGTTAACCGATTTCCATTGTAAGGTCATTGAAAGCCGCATAGACGGGCAACTGTTGCGAATGAACGACAAAGAGGCTTGGTTCAGATTAGTTGGCGAATTCAATGCTTACAACCTTACTGCCATCTGGGCTACAGCCACTCTTCTAGGCATTGATTCAGCAGAGGCTCTGATCAAGCTAAGTGAGTTGCCCGCAGTTGAGGGTCGCTTTGAAACAATAAGATCAAATGATGGCAAGACAGCCATCATAGACTATGCCCACACTCCCGATGCACTCGAGAATGTACTTAAGACCATCAACAGTGTAATATTACCTGAAATCAGAGTCATTACAGTTGTTGGAGCCGGTGGAGATCGGGATAAGACCAAACGCCCCATCATGGCTCGTATTGCGACTCAGATGAGCAATCAGGTTATTCTTACAAGCGACAATCCTCGTAGCGAGAAACCTGAAGATATCCTTAATGACATGCGTCAGGGCATCAGTAAGGATAATACAAACTGTCTCACTATCACCTCTCGTCATGAAGCTATCGCCGCAGCATGCCAGATGGCTCGTCCCGGCGATGTAATATTAATTGCAGGAAAAGGCCATGAAAAGTATCAGGAGATCATGGGAGTGAAACATCCGTTTGACGATAAAGAAGAGGTAAGAAAAGCTTTTAAACTATAAGACCAACTGAACTATGTTGTACTTTTTATTCGGATACCTTGATAAAATAATGGATTTTCCCGGAGCCGGACTATTCAACTTTATCTCATTCAGGGCAGCAATGGCAGTCATTACCTCTTTGACTATTTCAATGGTATTTGGCGGTCGCCTTATTAAATATCTGAAAAGAAGACAGATTGGTGAAACCATCCGTGAACTAGGACTTGAAGGCCAGAAGGAGAAAGCCGGAACTCCGACCATGGGCGGACTTATCATCTTAGGGGCAACGCTGCTACCGGTACTTCTCTTTGCAAACTTATCCAATATCTACATTCAACTACTCCTCTTTACAACCATCTGGTTGGGTATGATTGGTTTTATTGATGACTATATCAAGGTCTTTAAAAAGAATAAAGAGGGTCTTAGTGGCCGGTTTAAAATCTTCGGACAAGTCTTTCTGGGACTGGTAGTAGGCTTCACCATGTATTTCAGTCCCGAAATCGTAATTCGTGAGAAAAGCAGAACCCACGACTATATCCAAAAGGTGAACGTACTAAACGAAGCCTCTTACGCAAGAGCAAAAGAGAAATTCAATGTTGAGTCAAGTAAATCGACGAAGACCACCATCCCTTTTGTTAAGAATAATGAATTTGATTACTCCATGCTCATCAAATGGGCAGGCAAAGGGGCAGAGAAATATGCATGGCTGATTTTTATCCCCATCGTGATTCTTATTATTACTGCAGTAAGCAACGGGGCAAACCTGACCGATGGTATTGACGGATTGGCGACAGGGGTCTCGGCTATTGTATTGGCTACATTTGGAATACTGGCCTGGATTTCAGGTAATATCATTTTTGCTGACTATCTCAACATCATGTTTATTCCAAATGCCGGTGAGCTTGCAATCTTCATTTCAGCCCTCGTAGGAGCCTCAATTGGCTTCTTATGGTATAACACCTATCCCGCCCAAGTTTTCATGGGAGACACGGGCTCTTTAGCCTTAGGAGGCATAATTGCAGTGCTGGCTATCATCATCAGAAAAGAGCTATTAATACCCATACTCTGTGGAATCTTCCTTGCAGAGAACCTCTCAGTGGTTATGCAGGTAAGTTACTTCAAGTATACTAAAAGAAAATATGGCGAAGGGAGACGCATCTTTCTTATGTCGCCTCTTCACCATCACTTCCAGAAGAAAGGTTATGCTGAACCAAAAATTGTACAGCGATTCTTTATTGTAGCCATTATGTTGGCCGTAATAACAATCCTGACACTAAAGGTAAGATAGCCCATGTATAAACAGCTAAAAAGGAATATGCATGAAAGCGCCCCGGATTGTAGTCCTGGGTGGAGGAGAGAGCGGCGCAGGGGCAGCTGTTCTAGCCAAACTTAAGGGCTTCGATGTGTTCCTTAGTGATGCAGGAACCTTAAAAGATGAGCATCGCAACGTTCTTTACAAATATGAGATCCCGTTTGAGGAGGGTGGACATACTGAGACACTCATTCTGAATGCCGATGAGGTGATAAAGAGTCCTGGAATACCCGATAAGGTAGCCTTGATTCAAAAACTGATCAAACAAGGCACACCGGTAATTTCGGAGATTGAGTTTGCGGGTCGTTATACGAAAGCACCTTGTATCTGTATAACCGGAAGCAATGGTAAAACCACAACCACCATGTTGACATGGCATATCCTAAACAAAGCCGGCATCAAAGTCGGATTGGGCGGCAATGTAGGTAAAAGCTTTGCCATGCAGGTTGCCACTGAAGACTATGATGTGTATGTGCTTGAGATATCCAGCTTTCAACTAGATGGAATGTATGAGTTTAAAGCAGATATAGCCATTCTTACCAATATCACACCCGACCACTTAGACCGGTATGAGTATGATTTCGACAAGTATGCCGCCTCAAAGCTTAGGATTATACGTAACCAAACAGAAAAAGATACACTTATCTGGTGTGGTGACGACCAAAAAAGCAGAGAAATAATCAGCAAACTGGAGCTCAAACAGAGAGTCTGCGTAATTGGCCTTGAAAAAAGGTACGAAAACCAGGCTACATGGATAGAAGATGATAGAATAGTAATAAACACAGATAACAACCGATTCGATATGGAACTCGAAAAGCTGGCATTACAAGGCAAGCACAATATCTACAACTCGATGGCCGCTGCAATTGCAGGTAGCTTATCCAATGTCAGGAAGCCGGTTATTAAGGAGAGTCTCTCAGACTTTCAAAATGTTGAGCATAGACTAGAATTCGTTGCCAATGTACATGGCATTGAATTTATAAATGACTCTAAAGCCACCAATGTCAACTCGACATGGTATGCACTGGAGAGTCAGAGCAAGCCTATTATCTGGATCGCAGGAGGCAGAGACAAAGGCAATGATTACACCGAATTGATGCCACTGGTCAAACAAAAGGTAAAGGCTATTATCTGCCTAGGAGTAGAAAATGAAAAGATCAAAGACACCTTTGGAGATATGGTCGAGACCATCACCGAGACCCAGTCAGCCCAAGATGCCGTGCAGATAGCCTATAACATTGGCACCCCAGGTGATGTTGTGCTCTTATCTCCTGCCTGTGCAAGCTTCGACCTCTTCGAGAACTTCGAAGACAGAGGCCGTCAATTCAAAAAAGCCGTTAAAAGATTATAAAACCAGAACATGCGTGTCAGCATATCAGATATAAAAGAGCTTCGAGGCGACAAGATAACATGGACTGTTATCGCGATATTATCGCTGATATCACTCCTCGTTGTCTATAGCTCTACAGGCTCCCTTGCTTTCAAGAACAAAGATGGGAATACCGAGTTCTATCTCCTGAAGCATCTTATCCTGCAAATACTTGGTTTCGGGCTGATGTATCTTGCCTATAGAACCCCTTACAAGTACTACGCTAAAATATCTGTGCTGGCATTCATTGTTGTCATCCCTCTACTGATTTACACCATACTCTTCGGCTCCAATATCAATCAGGCAAGCCGTTGGATTACTATCCCATTCGTCGGACTAACCCTGCAAAGCTCTGACCCTGCAAAGCTCGTGCTTATTACATTCCTTGCTTTCCAACTTACAAAACACAAAAACGATCTGGGTAATTGGACAGGGGGCTTTGCCTGGATCATGGGGCCGGTAGCTTTAGTAACTCTACTTATCCTCCCTGCCAATTTCTCTACTGCCGCTTTGATATTCTTCCTCTGCCTTGTCATGATGTATGTCGGAAGTACTCCTATAAAAAACATCGTTACTATCCTCGTGGCAGGCTTAATCGGGGTTATAATTCTTCTCTCAGTAAGTGAGTCACTTAATAAAGCCTTCCCTGAAAACAAAATCTTCAAAAGAACCAAAACATGGGTCAGCCGTATCAAGGTTTTTGCCGGAAAAGAAGAGGATAAATCAAAACTTCAGGATCTGACATATCAACTGAACCAATCAAAAATAGCTATAGCTAACGGAGAGATCACCGGTGTCGGACCAGGTAACTCCAAACAAAGAAACTTTCTTCCCCACCCCTACTCCGACTTCATATACGCCATCATTGTCGAGGAGTACGGCATCATGGGAAGCGCCGTTATTATCGTTCTCTATCTAATTCTCTTCTACCGGGGTATTGTAATAGCGACAAAGGTCAAAAGCCGCTTTGGGGCTTTGCTCGCCTTTGGGTTGAGCTTGGCCATCATTATCCAAGCTACTATTAACGTTTTCGTTGCTCAAGGACTCTTTCCTGTAACAGGACAGCCCCTTCCATTGGTGAGCATGGGAGGGACATCCATGTGGTTTACTTGTCTCGGACTGGGGATGCTTCAAAGTGTATGCAGAAATAGTCAGGAGACAGAAGCAGAACAAGATATCTATGGCCGTAACGATGAAACCGAAGGTGACGACGACGAATATGAATATGTGGACGAGGACGAGGTAGATGAATCCGAAGAGACAGAGGCCAAAGAAACGGAGATACAGAACTCTGACAAAAGCCAATCTTAAGTCTTACTCTGATTAATAGAATACGAATACACAAAACGAACAGATATGAAGAAATTAACCAACATAAAAGCACTTATCAGTGGCGGCGGTACAGGTGGACACATCTTTCCGGCTATCGCCATTGCCAATGCGCTTAAGGCGGAAATACCCTCAGCTGAGATTCGTTTTGTAGGAGCCAAAGGAAAAATGGAGATGCAAAAGGTACCTCAGGCAGGCTACCCCATCGATGGATTATGGATTAGTGGATTAAAAAGGGAGCTAACACTAACTAATCTGTCATTTCCATTTAAAGTTATCTCAAGCCTGCTTGGGGCATACCGTATCATAAAAGCATTCAGGCCCGATGTTGTAATAGGTACCGGAGGATATGCATCAGGACCTACGTTACGGGTTGCAGGCTGGCTTGGCATACCAACCATGGTTCAGGAGCAAAATTCATTTCCCGGAATAACCAATAAAATGCTTGCAGGTAAAGCCAATGCCATCTTTACGGCTTATGATGGGATGGAACAATATTTCCCAAAAGATAAGATTCATCAAACAGGAAACCCTATTCGCCGCGAGATGATAGATATCAATGGGAAAAAAGAGAAAGCCTGCCAATTCTTCAACCTCGATCCAAATCTCAAAACCCTCTTTGTCGTTGGGGGAAGCCAAGGATCTCGTTCTATCAACCTTGCCATTGAAGCCAACCTTAGCCAGCTTGATCAGCTTGGTATTCAAATAGTGTGGCAAACAGGAACTAACTTTCTCCTCACAGCCACCCGAGCTATTGAGAATGGCGGATATAGTCGCTTTAAAGCTGTAGATTTCATTAAAGATATGGATCTTGCTTATGCTGCAGCCGATGTAGTTGTAAGCAGAGCAGGAGCCATGGCCATTGCGGAATTAGCTGCAACAGGGAAACCCACTATCTTCATCCCATTACCAACTGCAGCTGAAGACCACCAACGACATAATGCGGAAGCCTTAGTTAAGCACAATGCCGCTATCATGGTTGCCGATAAAGAGGCCAACACAAAACTTGCATCATCAATTGCTGATCTTATTAATGATGCTGTCAAGTGTAATACCCTCTCAACTAATATTCTCAAGCTGGCAAAGCCTGATGCAGATGCTACTATTGCTAATAAAATCATAGAGATCTTATCTAATCTAAAAAACTGATATTAAAGACATGAATCTGGAGAATGTCCATAACGTCTACTTCTTAGGCATCGGTGGTATCGGAATGAGTGCCCTTGCACGCTGGTTTAACCACCTTGGCATATCTGTTTCAGGATACGATAAGACTCAGAGCCAACTTACCAAAGAATTAGAACAGGAAGGCATCAAAATATGGTACGATGACTCGCCTGAACTAATCTCATCTCGTCCCGATCTGGTTGTCATAACCCCGGCAATTCCATTGAACCACAGAGGCAGAATCTGGCTTGAAGAGCAGGGCATTCCCTTCATGAAAAGGGCACAAGTATTGGGCCTATTGACCTCACAGAAACAAACTATCGCCGTTGCCGGAACCCACGGAAAAACAACCACCTCAACCATGGTGGCTAATATTCTATTTAACAGCCATCAGTCTTGTACAGCTTTCCTCGGTGGTGTGGCAAGAAACTTTGATACCAACCTGCTTATCGGTACTGAGAATAGCCCATGGGCAGTTACAGAAGCCGACGAGTACGACAGAAGTTTCCTTCAATTAAGACCCTTCATAGCTATTATAACTGCCGCCGACGCCGACCATCTCGACATCTACGGCACTCATAAAGAGATGCTATCGGCCTTTGAGGAGTTTATCAGCCTGATACGTGAGGGTGGAACTTTAATACTTAAAAAAGGCACCCAGCTTAATCCCGCCAACTCAGCTATTCAAATCTGGACCTACTCACTTGAAGATGACACTGCCGACTGTTACGCTTCAAATATTCGATTAAAGAATGGGCAATACACTTTTGACCTGGTGACCCCAAAAGGCAAGATACGGGACATTAATCCCGGAGTACCGGCAAGAGTTAACATCGAAAATGCTGTTGCTGCGTGTACAGCCTCATACTTGGCAGGAGCAACCGACGAAGAGATCAGAGACGCCATGGGCAAATTCAAAGGCATCAGACGTCGTTTTGATGTCAGGGTAGCCACTCCTGAACTGGTGTATATAGATGACTATGCACACCATCCTGAAGAGATAAAGGCTTTAATAACTTCGGTAAGAGATATCTACCCAAACAAGAAGATCACCGGCCTGTTTCAGCCCCATCTCTACTCACGAACAAAAGACTTCGCATCAGAGTTTGCTAAGAGCCTTGATCTACTCGATGAAGTTGTACTCCTCGATCTTTATCCTGCACGCGAATTACCTATACCCGATATCAGCGAGCAGACCATAGGACAATGGATGACCAGGAAGGTACTCTACATGGATAAATCAACCGTAGTAGAATGGCTCAGATCACATAACACAGAAGTGCTACTCACTATCGGTGCAGGTGATATCGACAGGCTGGTTGAACCTATTGAAGAACTACTAACACAACGCACAAAATGAAACCTCAACATGCTAAAATAGTTACCTGGGTGATCTGGAGCGCAGTTATTGCGGCTCTGGTGGCCGGACTGTTTTATGCTGAGACCATCATGGGCGAAAGAAGGTGTAAGCAGGTAGAAATTGCTATCGACAAGAACGAGACGGATCAGTTCCTGACCAATCATGAGATTGAGGAGATGCTCTTCCCTGCGAAAAAAGACCCGATAACCAATGCACCCATCAAAACTATTAACTTCAAAAGCATCGAGAATAGATTAGAAAAAAATCCTTTCATCGAAAAAGCAGAAGCTTATGCAGCCTTGAGTGGGAAAGTCAAAGTAAACATTCTGGAAAGAAGACCTGTCATCAGAATCACCAATGGATGGGGCGAACAGTTCTATATCGGTTCAGACAATGTGATGTTTCCCTTAAAGAGTGGCTCACCCGCTAGAGTAATGATCGCCACGGGGGATATCTGGTTAAAGTATCGCGAAGGAGTCAATCTCGGAACCATCAAGGATAGCATTATAGAGAAATCAAACATAGGTTCACTACTCTATCTGAACCACTTTATTGCATCAGATGATCTTTTAAGCTCACTTATCGGGCAGATTAACATCAATAAAGAGAATGAAATAGAGTTAATACCAAATACAGGAAACCATCTTGTCATTATTGGTGACACCAGTAATCTGGAAGCCAAGTTTGCTAAACTCATCATATTCTATGATCGGGTATTAAGCAAAAAAGGCTGGGATCTCTATAGTACCATAAACCTCAAATTTGACAAACAAATAATCTGTATAAAATAATAGCTATGGAAACGCAAGATATTTTTATTGTAGGCCTGGATATCGGGACAACAAAAATAGCAGCCATTGTAGGCCGAAAGAATGAGTATGGCAAATTGGAGATTCTTGGATATGGCAAGACTGAATCAATTGGCGTAAAGCGTGGAGTAGTCTCAAATATAGAGAATACAGTAGAATCTATTCGGATCGCTGTAAAGGAGGCCGAAGAGAAATCGGAGGTTGACATCAAATACGTAAATGTCGGTATCGCCGGGCAGCATATCAAGAGTCTTCAACATCGCGGTAATCTTATCAGAGAGAACGCCGATGATGAGATTTCACGTGGTGACCTTGATCGCTTAATCAACAATATGTATAACCTCAACATGAACCCCGGAGAAGAGGTTATCGATGTCATTCCTCAGGAGTATATCGTTGACAACGAGGTGGGCATTAAACATCCTGTAGGGATGCTAGGCAACACCCTTGAAGCCAATTTCCATATTATCATTGGACAGACCGCTGCTGCAAAGAACATCTATAAGTGTGTCAGAAAAGCAGGACTTGAGGTGGTTGACCTAATCCTAGAGCCGATTGCTTCAGCCGATGCAGTTCTATCTGAAGAGGAGAAAGAGGCTGGTGTTGTACTGGTTGACATTGGAGGTGGCACAACCGATATTGCGATATTCCAAGACCATATCATAAGACACACGGCGGTAATTCCTTTCGGCGGAGATATCATCACCGAAGACGTTAAGGAGGGCTGTAGCATCATTAAAAAACATGCCGAAGAGCTTAAGGTAAAGTTTGGCTCATGCCTGTCGACTGAGAACCGTGACGATGAACTCGTTGCAATCCCAGGGCTAAGGGGTAGACCACCTAAAGAGATCACCCTTAAGAACCTCTCCAGCATCATCCAGGCTCGTATGGAGGAGATCATTGAGCATATCTGGTATGAAATCAGAAACTCAGGCTACGAGAAAAAACTTATTGCGGGTATCGTGTTAACCGGTGGAGGTGCTCAACTAAAGCACATTAAACAACTCACCGAGTATATGACCGGCATGGATGTTCGTATCGGGTATCCCAATGAACATCTTGCTCCGGGATGCCCCGAGCAGATGGCCAGCCCAATGTATGCCACTGGTATAGGATTGGTCATTCAGGGCTTCAAACGCTATGAGCAAGAGACTATTAAACAATCTAAGGAACATACTCCCGCTCAACCTAAAGAGAAGGAAAAAGCCTCTGAACCAGCTCCTAAAGTTGAACAGCCACGCATGGAACAACCCAAAGGGCCTCGTCGTCAGGGTGGTTTCCTTGATCGAATCCAGAAATGGTTCGAGGATACTACTGAATAAACAGGTTGCTTATCAACAGCAATTTGTTAATAATTTCATTTATAGACCATAACAAACAGATACAGAATAGAGTAATTTCAGGAGAGCAAAAAAAATGGATAACATGTTAAAGTTTGACCTACCCAAAGGGCAATCTTCCATCATCAAAGTCATAGGTGTTGGCGGAGGTGGCAACAATGCGGTAAATCATATGTTTCGCCAAGGTATTGAGGGTGTTGATTTCATTCAATGCAATACTGATGCACAAGTTCTCGATGAGAGCCCGGTTCCTATCAAGGTACAATTGGGCAATCGCGGATTAGGGGCTGGGGCGAAACCGGAAGTAGGCCGTATGGCAGCTGAAGAATCCATCGAAGAGATACGTGAGATACTTAGTAAAAGCACTCAGATGTTGTTCATCACAGCCGGAATGGGCGGTGGCACGGGCACGGGTGCTGCACCTGTAATAGCATCTGTTGCGCGTGAATTAGATATTCTAACTGTTGGTATCGTCACCATCCCTTTTACTTTTGAAGGAATGAGACGTCGCCGCCAGGCTGAACAAGGCATCCAGGAGATGCGTAAGTATGTCGATACGCTTCTAGTCATCAATAATGATAAACTGCGTGAACTCCACGGCGATCTGAAGCTGGAACAAGCCTTTGCCAAAGCAGATAATGTATTGACGACCGCAGCAAAAGGCATCGCTGAGCTAATTACCGTCAGAGGCTATATCAACGTCGACTTTGAAGATGTCAAGACTGTTATGAAAGATAGCGGCAGAGCAATCATGGGCTCTGGCCTTGCCGAAGGGCCTAATAGAGCTATTGAAGCAGCTGAACAGGCTCTTAGCTCGCCTCTACTTAACGATAATGACATCCACGGCGCTAGAAATATCCTTCTCTATATGGCCGCCGGTGAAGAGGATCTCACTATGGATGAAATCACTGAAATCACCGATTATATCACTGAACATGCAGGCATCGATGCTGATATGATCTGGGGTAAGGGAACTGACCCAACTCTTGGCAAGAACGTAGCAATAACCATTATTGCCACTGGCTTCGATACGGTTGATGCTATTGAACCTAATAAGCCACAGAAAAATGTCACCCCTCTGATCATCGAGAAACCAGTTGAACGCGTTCAGCCAGTTGCTCAAACCATCAGACATGACATCTCACAAGAGATCACTGAAATCACGCTGATCACACCTAAACCAGCTCCTTCAGTTGCTGATGCAGAGATCATAGCTAGTGAACCTACCAGTCAACAGCGACCTCCTGTTGACCCTATCCTTGATGATATCACTGAACCGATGGTCTTCACCAGAAGCACCGATACCCCGAACGCTTCACAGGCACCTCAGACCTCTCAAACGGCAACTATAAGCCAGGAGAGCCAAATGTCAACGGCTGCTCAGTCTCCTTATCAAACACCGACCCAGCAGCCACGTACACAAACCGTTAATCAGCCCCAGGTTAACATCATCTCCTCTGAGAGGGCTCAACCAACGCAAAACTCAATGCCTACCTCAAACCTGAGAGAAGAGCCCAAAACGACCCTGAGAGAATACCCTCCTGCAGTAGCCGACAATGGTCAGTATGAGCTTATCCCAGCCGAACAAGCCCTCAGAAGAGAGCAGAGCATCAAAAGACTACGTGCAATAAGTCAGGGCAACAAAACCCCTGAGAATGTAAATCAATATGAGGCCGAACCTGCATACCTCAGAAGAGGCACCCAATTAAACGATGCACCTCCTGCCTCAGAATCAGTGGTACCAAGAATGGCTCTCGATAAAGATAATGAGCTCAGACAAAATACTTTTATCCATAAAATAGTAGATTAATCACCCTTTTACCATGTCACTAGAACTTCTTATCAATAACGATATTAAAGGTGCAATGCTCAGCCGTGATAAACGTAAACTGGAAGCATTACGCGCAATTAAAGCCGCCCTCCTACTCGAAAAAACGGGAAAAGACACATCTGGTGGTGAAATCCCTGAAGAGGTTGAATTCAAACTCCTGCATAAGCTTGTTAAACAACGCAAAGAGGCAGCTGAAGTCTACTCTTCAAATGGAAGAGCCGAACTGGCAGAAGAAGAACTTTATCAAGTCTCCATTATCGAGGCTTATTTGCCACATCAGATGAATGAAGACGAAATCTCTGAAGAATTAAAAAAACTGATCGCCGAAGTGGGTGCCACATCAATTAAAGATATGGGCAAACTCATGGGTGCCGCTTCAAAACACTTCGCTGGTAAAGCCGATAATAAAGTGGTCGCTGAGCTGGTTAAAAAGCTACTGTCGATCTAACTCTCTATTTTTTTTGCACTCCAAAGCCGGTCTCTTGGCCGGCTTTTTTTAAACACTGCCACCATGACCCGATCGGAAGCCCTCGAACTACTTAAAAACCACGTCGAAAGCGAACGAATGCACTTTCACTGCCTCGCATCAGCAGCAGTAATGGAGGCATTGGCTATTAAACTAAACCAGAATCCTGAGGATTGGTATCTGGCCGGACTACTTCATGACCTTGATGTCGAATTAACCCGGGATACCCCAAACGTTCATGGCCTTATAACAGTCGACCTACTAAAAGAGAAAGGACTAAACCCCGATATCCTACATGCCATTGAAGGGCACAACGAAATGGCTTCCCGCTTCCCAAGAACAACCCTGTTCGACCATGCCCTCGCAGCGGGTGAGACTATAACAGGGCTTATATCAGCTACCGCATTGGTCTATCCTGATAAAAAGATTGCCTCTGTAAAAAGCTCTTCAGTTATAAAACGAATGAAAGAGAAACATTTTGCAGCTAGTGTCAAAAGAGAAAACATTATGGAGATAGAACTCTGTGATATTTCTCTTGCCGAATTTGCAGAATTAGCGCTTAATGTCATGAAGAAGATGGAGTAATCATCTCATTAAACAATTTCCTGTCTAAACGCTTTATAACACTGAATTTACCGCATGATTGACAGAACCTAAAACACCACCAAAAGATGAAAAACCCACTTACACAAGTTAAAGAGAAGCTGCCCAAACCTCTCCAAAACAAATACATCTTAACATTAACTATCTTCTTCATCTGGATGATCTTCTTCGATAAAAACTCGATGATCAATCAGTTTAAAAAAGTGAATGCATATTATAATCTAAAGAGTGAAGTTGAAAGTTTGAAGAGTGGCGCTGCTGAAAATCAGGATAAAGTAAAGGCTTTTCTGGAGAACAAAAAGGTGCTTGAGAAACTTGCACGTGAACGGTATCTGATGAAGAGAAAAAACGAAGATGTTTACATCCTGACAGAGGAGTAGATAAGGGTGGACAGCTAGCTGCTGGCGGTAAAAATTCAAGATTCAAGATTCAAGAGATTC
>MTLE01000200.1_pt1 | contig 20753 bp, 17 predicted proteins | sample 1982461 | NCBI WGS metagenome assembly MTLE01 (sample SAMN05712605, study PRJNA340218) | biofilm metagenome | isolation source: sample SPL anode biofilm adapted to -200 mV | place: USA | collected 2012-02-03
TGCGTTATGTCCCCGCCGTTGGCTGCAACCATAGGAACGGTTTTAATTGCGGCAGGTTTAATGCGGCGAACCTTTTTAAGGGCGTCAACATCTTCTTGCGGGGCGGATTTAAGGTCCATAAGGTTAATTTTACCCTTATCCTGAGTATCAGGCGTTCCGCTTGCGATAACGTCCATAGAGTCAAAATCTTCAGCAGAGGCTGAGGCTTGAGCTGGCGGAACATAATCGGAGATTATGGAAGTCGGCTGGTCTAAGAAAACTTCTTCTATACTGCTTGTAAATGTTTTAAGGAACTGGTCTTCCCCGTCGGCGGGCATAGGGGCCACGACAGGCTGTCCGCTGCCCGTAAGTTCGTCAAGGGCGGAGGAACTTTCTTTGGGGGAGGAAATAACGTCAAAAGCTGAAGACGTCATATCTTTTGTGTTTTCTTCAAGTTGCTTTTTGTCTTCCGCAAATTCTTGCAGGACATCGTTTTCTTCCGCACTTTGAGAAGTTTCAATATTCATCGGGTCTTCTTCTTGGTCCGGTAATGGAGTGATGTCTTCCTCTTGCGGCAGTTCTACTTCCGCATCTTGTTGCTCTTCCTGCGCTTCTTGGGCGGGTTCCTGCTGTTCTTGAGATTCTTGCTCAACAAATTCTTGCTGTTCTTGCACAGGCTCATTTTCGCGGAAAGAGGCGTCATCTTCCGTTTCGCCTATGTTTTGTGCAGAGGGGACTTCTTGCGGGATACCGTCGGTTTCGCCTTGCTGTTCTTCAGACGGCAAAGGTTCTTCTTCCTGCGGGAGTTCCTGTTGATCTTCCGAGGGCAAATCCTGCTGCTCGGGTGCAATTTCTTCTACAGGTTCTTCTTGAGCGGGAAGTTCTTCTTCCTGCTCCGTCTGCTGGGGTTGGTCGTTAAAAACTTCTTCTAAGGTGGCGGTTTTAGTATTGTCTTTATCTTCCGAAGAGGCATCTATTTCAAAAGGTTGCGGCTCGGCAGAGATAGAATCTTGCTCAACTTCTTGCTGCTGAACGGGGAATTCCCCCTCCTCGGCAAGGCTTTGAGAAGATACGGGTTCGCTTAAAAGTTCTTCAGTAATTTCGCGCACTTCGCCCGCGTTGGAGCCGGGGGCCGCGCTGTGCTGAGAAAGGTCTTCAGGCAATGGGGCCTGTTGTTCCGCAAATTCATCAAATTCCTGATCTTTTTCTTCTTGAATTTTTTCTATATTGGCTTGAGTGAAGGAAAGTTTATCTTCAAAATCTTCTTCTATCGTCGGGATATCGTCTTCCGAAAGGGCATTGCCGTCCGTAACTACCGTACCGGGCTGCTGGTTAATTTTGGAATCGGTGTTCTCTTTTTTAGCCAAATCAACTATGGCATTAGGGTCGGTAATAACTTCCTTTTTATGTTTATTTGAAAAAGTGGTGTTAATTGCGTCCTGCAAAAAATCTTCGCTGGGGGATACAGCCGCCGCGCCGCCTAAAAGAGAATCCATATCTTTTAAGTCGCCGCCTGCATCGTTAGAATCGGCAATATAATTTTCCGTCTGGTTGTCCATATCGGAGGGAACGGCAGAGTCGGAAGAGGTTTCCGTATCTTCCTGCACTACTTCGGGAATATCATCTATATATCCTGCAGGGAGAGCAACCTCATCTTCTTCAGAGGAGGGTTGTTCCTTTTTTTCCGCGCGGGAAGAGGGTTCCTTTTCGGTATGATGCGACGAAGAAGAAACCGCTTGAGAAGAAACACCCGAATATTGCAAATTATCGCTTAAGGAATAAAGTTTTTGTTTTACGTCTTGTATTTCCCTTGTAAGGACATCTATTTTTTGAAGCAGTTCAGCTTCAGTTGAGGCGGAAACAGGGGCTGAAGAAATTGTATCTTCCGACGGGACGGAGGCATCAAACATATCCTGCGTGTCAAATTCCTGCGTTTGAGCGGCAGGGTCGTAGGCTTGTACGGGCTGCTCGTAAACAGGCTGATTGTATTGCGTTTGCTGCGCGGGGTAAGGATTATATGCGGGTTGCGGCTGCGCGGCATATATAGGCATACGGGTTGTTTGATACGGCGGTACCGATTGTTGCGGCTGGACATAAGCCTGCTGCTGGGGATATTGGTAATAAGCGGGTAATGGCTGAGGTTGAGGTATAGCAACCTGCACGGGAGGGAAAACGACATTAGCGGCAACCCATTCTTGTGCCGCGCCTGCGGGAACAACTTCCGGGCAGATTAAAGTTTCACCCGTAAAACCCTGTATTGAAGAAAATTCTTCCTGTTCAAAAGGACGTTCCAAAACTTGTCCGTTAATATATACCCAATATCTCATTTTTCCCCTCTGAAAAATTTTATAAATATTTCCTTTCCTAACAGTTTAGCAAATTATCAATAAAAAAGTAACTCTTTAACCGAGCTACCCGCCAATACAAAAAAACAACAACTTTACTGCAACATATTTACAACACGCATTGCGGCGTCTTTATGATTTTTGCCCGAGGCGTAAAATTTGTCGTACGCCGATATAATAGTATCTGCCGTTAAGTCTTTTTGAGAAGAAAGACCTTCGGCTATAACTTCTATGCTTTCCTCGGGGTAGCCCTTCTCCAGAAGGGTTAAAACCGTGTCCGCCCAAGAGGAACTTATATTACCGTTAAGTTCTTCCAAAGCAATGCTTAAAGCATAGCAATGTTTTGCGCCGTCATCTTTCCAAAAGGAATAGGAGCGCAACTTTTCCCTTAAAAGAGAAAGAACTTCTTCCCTGCTTTTAGTACCGAGATAATTATTAAGAGCTTCGTTTTCTAAAGTATCGGCGGAGTAATTGGTTTTGTTCTCTTTTCTAAACAGCGCCTGAGATACAGCGTCTTTCATAGGAAGTTTTTTAAGTAGCACTTTAAGACCTATGTCCGCGTTTTCGTTTATATCTGCGTTATAGGGCAGCTCGCGCAAGATTTGCGAGAAGAGAGAGAGGACTTCTTCTATACTTTTATGTTCGTAAAAAGCGGCGGTAAGTTCGTCTTCGCACCCGCTGAAAAATTTATAGCCCGCAAGCTTACGCATAAAAAGTATTTTGCCGCGGTTGACGGCGGCTATAGCTTCCGCCTCTTGCAAAGTTTCAACGCGGGCATCCGTAACAACGCGCACGGCAAGGCCAAGGTTTTCCACGGGATTATCGGCGCAGGAGAGGCGTTTTAATACCGCTTCAAGCGTATCGGCCGCGTCTTGCGCGGATTTAAGTTTTAGATATTTAAAAGCTATTGTTTGCAAATCATCTTGCAAAAGACGATAGGGCATAACCTTATCTAGGTTGGTAATTTCCAAAGCGTCTTCTTTAGTGATTTCGTACAAAAGAACCTTGCAGGCCAGAGCGGCGTTTAAAGAGGGATTATCGTTTGCCGCGCCCAAATCTTTAAGCAAGACTTCAAATAAAGGTTGGAAGGATGACGCGCCGCAAAAACAGTATGTTTCGCACAAGTCTAAATATAAAGAGGAAGATATTTTTTTATTTTTTAACAGTGCGGCAAGATATTCTTTATTTTCTTCCCTTACGGCAGCGGCAGAGGTTTCCCTTTTTTGCGCGTCGCCGATAAGTTTATCTATTATTTTTGAAAATTCGGGACTAGGTTCTTGCGCCTGCGGGTCAAAAGAATCGGAAAGATTTTCGTACTCGTTTATAAAAAGCTTATCGCAGGATAAAGAAGCATAATGATTTAAAAGAAGGTTTAAAAATTGCGCGTCTAATGTTAAAACGGAAGCGATTTCCGCCAAAGCTTTTTGCGACTTTAAAACTTCCACCTTGCGTTTTGCCGCAGAGGGCGACTGACGCAAAAGGATAATTTGTATTACAAGATCGTCCGCATTTAAGTCCTGCGGGATTTGTAAATCTTTTTTATATTCATTTACTAAATCTATTAAATCCTGCTCGGTACGTCCGTTATTTTTATATTCCAACAGTTGCAGCATATATTCGGAAGCGCGCGGCAAAACGCCCGCAAGCGTGGGTGCAATAGTCTGTGTTTGAGTCTGCTGCTGATCGGTGTCTGTTTGAACCATATAAAAAGACTAGCAAAATTTTGATAAAAAATTAAGACTTTCTTGCATTTCGCTTTTAAAATCTTCCTGCTTTATGTATGGAAGGTTGGCTTTTATGTTTTGCGCGCAGCACGCTATGGAGGCTTTTAAGAGTATCTTTGCGCAGTCAATATCGGACATAATTACCTTTGCTATTTTACTTTCAAAAGAATTTATTTTTTCAAGCACTTGCATTGCGCTTTTGGCGGTATCAAGCGGAACTTGAGAGGATAATTTTAAAGCGCGGTTTAAATCCCCCTCTCTTTCTTTACTGCCTGCGGGAAGCTTTTTGGCGCGCACTACGTCTTCGTAAGCTTTCGCGTCGGACTGGGCCGCAGCTTTAAGCGCGTCCCTTAATACTATAAGTTCGTCTAAATGTTTGTTTAAAACTTTTTTATCTTCTTCGCTCGTCGCCTTCATTTTTATGGTTATTGAAACAGACATCATAGCAAGCGCGCAACCCGTGGCCGCAGTTACAGCCGCCGCCGCTCCGCCGCCGGGGGCGGGAGTGGAGGAAGATACCGCGTCAATAAAACTTTCCGCGCCGTTTTGCCAGTTTATGTTAATCATATTTTGCCTGATTCTAAGTCTGAATATTTTTTTATTTTAAACATTTTAAGTCTTTGTTCGTCAATACCCGTGCGGCTGAAGAAAACGTGTTCTATAGCGCTGGCAGGCATAATGTAAGAACCTTTTTCTACGCCTTTAGGGTCCTGCGCGAGGCCGAGCCAGACGGAAAGCAAAACAATATCGGTAAAATCTTTACATTCAAGTTCTGCCGCGGCTCTTAAAATTCTTTCTTTATCGCCCAGTTCGGCTTCCGTTACAATTGCGCTATGGTAACCGTTTTCTTTGGCGGCAATAATATCGTGGTGGGTATCGCCGATAACATAAACATCGTCGGCTTTAAAGGTGGTTTTAAAAACCTTTTCCGCATTTTTTACCGCGTTCTGCAGGATTATATGCCTTTCCGTGCTGCTCCAGCCAAAACCGCCGGTAACAAAAACTTTGTCCAAACCTGAGGGAGCAAGTTTTATTTTTGCGGCTTCTTCCACATTGCCCGTGCCTAAAGCTAATTTAACGTCGGAATGTTTTTGAAGTTCTTTTAAAAAGGCGGCAAGGCCCGTAAGTACTTTATATTTTTTATTTTTTACCTGCGCGGCAACTTCCGCAGAGAGAAGCTTTACATATTCTTCTTTAATCGCTTCAAGGTCTTTTGCGGTGGCTTTTTTGTTTAAAGCGGACTGATACATATACGCAAAATTATGTTTATCTGATTTACCCGCGACGGCGGAAAGTTCCGGCTCGGGCGGCATTTTGCCGTATAAATTTTTAATGGCCTGTTTGGCGGACTGTATGCCGCTTACGCCTGTGTTTAAGAGTGTTCCGTCGATATCGAATAATACTAATTTCATTTTTCTGAGTTTCCTTTTTTTATGATATTGGTAACTAAATACGCGCCCAGCAATGCAAGCACAAGCCCCGTTATTTGATAGGAGTGAATTTTATCAAGCCCTATCATAACGGAAAAAATGTAGGTGAACACGGGGTAAGAAAGTATTACCGCCGTAGCTTTGGAAAGGTCCATATTCCTTATAGCCATATACCAAGTTGTATTGCCGATAACATAGTTGATTAAACCTAAATATAATATTATGGCAAATGTTCCCCAATTTGTGTGGAAGATAAATTGCTCGCCCGAGAAATATAATACGGCGGCTATGGGCAAGCTCCAGCAAAAGCCGAAAAACGCGCGGCCGAAAGCTAAAAACTGCGGCGTTAAATTGGCGGGAAGTTTTTTGGCGGCGATATGCGAAACCTGAAACATCCACACGGTGCAGATTACTATAAGGTCGCCTTTCCAGCGCATGGAAAAACTTTCGTTAAGTAAAATTATAATAACGCCCGCAATAACCATTGCCGTGCCTGCAAGTTGTTTGCCCGTCGGGCGTTCTTTTAAAAACACCCAGGTAAGCACGAGGGAATATATAACTTCAACCTGATTTAAAATTGCCGAGTTAGACGGCGTTGTATACTTTAATGCCGTAAGAATAAGCAAAAACGGCATTGCCGTACCAAAAAAACCGACTATGGCAAATTGCGTTAAAATATTCTTTTTAAAGAATACGGGAAACAAATTTTGTTTTATCATCATCGGAGTATAAAACGAAACCGCCAAACCCGTACCGAAAAGCAACAAGATAGAGGGAGAAATGCCCCCTACCGCAAGCTTACCCACAATGGGATAAAAAGCCGTAATAAATAAAGAAGTCCACAAAGCGCGGACCGGTGAAAGTGTTCTCATATTTAAAATTATACCAATTTTAGACGGTGTACCGTAAGAGGTAATTTGCCCGTGCGAGGATATATATTAAAGCAATAAAAAACCCCGTTAAAAACGGGGCGTGAAAATGGGGAAGGACGGGCAGACATCAATCGGGTATAGTATTTTCAAAGGCTAAAATGATTTCCGCTATTTCCGCCGCTGATTTTGCTTTTAAAATGCGGTCTTTTACCATTTTGTTAGACGATATGGAGGCAAGCTCCGCCAGTAATTTAAGCTGGGTTGCAGGCTCTTTAAATGGCGTTAAAATTAAGAAGATAAGCTTTACTGGGCCGCCGCAGTCGGGGCCGAAGTTAATGCCTTTTTTGGATATGCCTATCGCTACCATTGAGGTATCCAACGTCGGCACTCTGGCATGAGGGAAGGCCACGCCCTTTGTTAAAGCGCAGGACATAAGCTTTTCTCTGTTAATTATAAATTCTTGCGCCTGAGTTTTGGAAAATATCGGGCGTTCTTTATGTACAGCGTCTAAGATTTCGTCAAAAGCGGCAAATTTATCAGTTGCTTTTAAATTTATTATTGTAGCCGCGGGCATAAAAAATCTGCTAAGGCGGATAGTGTTGGGCTTTTCGTATTCGTCGCGGATTTCCCCCACCAGTTCTTCCAACACATCTTCCAGCGTTAACAGGCCGACAACCTGGTTTTTATCGTTACGCACAAGCGCCTGATGAGCTCTGCTTGCCTGAAATTCGCGCAAGGCGGCTTCCACGGGTGTTTTTTCGTCCAAGTTTATCATGTGATAGGTATATTTTTCTTCTATCGGCTGGTCCGCGTGCGCGCTTAAAGCGTCTAAGGACATTTCTTTAATAAGCACATATTCCGTAGCGTCGTCTACGCTGTCTTGATATAAAGGGTAGCGGGAAAATTTGCGGTCTTTTATTATGGCAAAGTTTTCCGCCCAGGTATTGGATTTTTTAAGCGCGGATATTTTTTCGCGCGGGGTCATAATTTCCTTTACAAGGACGCGTTCAAAATCAAAAAGGTTTTCAAACATCATTAAACGTCTTAGGGAGAATTTGCCCCCCTCTTGCGATTTGGAAAACATCATTCTTAACTCTTCCAACGATATAGGCGCTTCTTCCGCCTGCGGGTTAATGCCGAAAATTTCTAAAGTTTTATATGCAACGCTTACCAACATCTGACGGAAAAACTTTGTTGCCAAGTGGAAGTAGTGCAACGGTATTATGACGGTGTTTAATGTTTTTTCCGGGAATTTAATGGAAAATAATTTAGGCACTTGCTCGCCAAAAATAACGTGCAAGGAAGTTATGATAAGGAAGGAAAGTACAAAAGAAATTGTGTGCAATACGCCTGCAGGTAAAAACGGCATAAGCCACGGTAAAAGGTATGTTAAAAGACGGCCTACGGAAGGCTCGCCTACCCAACCTAAGGCAAGGCTTGTCATTGTTATGGCTATTTGTATGGAAGAGAGGTAATTGTCTATCTGCTCGTGCGCGGCAAGCGCAAGCTTGGCCTTATAAGTGCCTGTTCTGGAGAGTTCTATAAGCCTGGTGCGGCGTACTTTGACAAGGGCAAACTCCGCAAACACAAAAAAGGCATTTAAAAAAATTATTATTATGGCAACTGCTATGAAGACTAGAGTGGATATCATTTATATGATGTTGTTTGCGACTGTAAATAAAAAATGCGCAGGGGGGGACTCGAACCCCCAAGCCAATGGCATGCGCCCCTCAAACGCACGCGTATACCAGTTCCGCCACCTGCGCGTCAACTTCCTTAGTACTACATAGAAATTATATCAAATATTAAAACAAAGTCAAAGCTCAGACGTAAAAAATATATTTATTGCTGTTGCTCCGACTAAGAAATTATACAAAAAATATTTTTTTGTGTCTTTCCCCCCGCCCGACGGAAAAAGAAAAACCCCTCCGCTTATGTCGGAAGGGTTTTTATATATTTTATTTTAAGCCGTACTAAAGAGCGGATATTTTATTTTTTTATTTCCGCCAAAAGATTGGCTTTGTTTTGCGCCATACCGTAATACGAAACATCCTGAGATATTCGTGCCGCTAAAGTAAGCGTTTGAGAAGAGGAAATATCTTCTATCTGCGCTTTAAAAGCGGGGTAAAGAGCGGCGTCCGTTTGCGCCTGCTCCGCTATAATAGCCGCGACAAGCGGTTTATTATATTTTGCAAGCTCCAAGGCGGTGATTACATAATAATCTGGGTTGGAAGTTTTTGCCGCCGCTAATGCGCGGGTATAACTTAACCTCGTCTGGGATATTCGCGCGGCTTGCACCGTCTGCGGCAGCAGGGACACCGTTATAAATACGGCAATGCCCGCAATGCTCATCTTACCCGCATTTTTGCGCATAAGAAACTTTGCCTTGCCCAAAAGCGCGCCAAACCTTTTACCGCCCGAGGCAATATCTTTGGATACGGCTTGCACCGCGCCTATGTATGCGTCTTCCGCGGCGGGGGCCAGCGTGGGTACTTTTGACTGGGACGGAGCGAAACCCGTAACGGGGCGAGGCTTTGCCTGCTTGTTTATAAACTCCTGCGTCATGGCGGCATTATTATTGATAGCTTGTGCTTGGGCTTCCAAGTTAGCGAAGGCTGCATTAATGCCTTGAGTGTTTTTGTTGATTATATTGGCATGTTGGTTAAGGACCTTGGAGAAATTATTTTGTCCTTCTTCCAACAGTCGTAAGGCGGCGTCTGAGTCCGCGAGTTTTTTGGTGAGGGAAGCGTTTTCCTTTTGAAGGGCTAAAATCTGACGGCCGTTTTCCGCAGAGTTATTGGTAATTCTTTTATTTGTTGATACTATTGCTTTACCGTGCTTTGCGGAGAGTGAGGCGTTGGAGGCAATATCCGTTGAGGCTTGCTCCAGTCGGGTGGAAAGAGAAGCGATTTCTTTTGAGAGTTCTTTGTTTTTTCCGCTTAACTTTGATATCCGTATTGCGGTGTAAGCTACATAAACGCTGAAGGCTGTTGCGCCTGCGCCAAGTATTGCGCCTATACCGAGGTTTTTTATATTTTGTTGGGGTTTATCCAGCAGCACTTCTACATCTTGTTTTGTAGGGGCTGCGCTCTGCACACTTGCCATAAGTGAAAGCGGCATTATAAGTTGGATTGATACTGCGATTGCTAGCACTTTTCTAATCATACATCCTCCTACTACACTTCTTTCATTCAACTACAAATCATGTAAAAAAAGCATAATACCATCCTTGGTTTAAAATTTAACAACTTCTTTGATAATAAAATATATATTCCCCGTCGGGCAAGTGTTTTTAGACCCAGACGGTAATAGGACGGAGGACCTAATTTGCCTATACAAAATTAAAAAAGTTACGACGGAGATTTTTTGCGCAACGACGGGGATATTTGACGCGGGCATAAAAAATCCCGCGTTTTAAACTGCAAAACGCGGGACTTTGTGAAACTTTTAAAACTTATTTCTGCCAAGGCTGCTGGGACGAAGATGACACCGGAGCAGGTGCTGATTCTACAGGCTGTGAAGCCTCGGAAACAGGTGCGGAAGGTATGCTTGCGCTGTCTATAACTGAAGACATACCACGCTTAGATACGTTTACCGTCAAAAAGATTGAGGTAAGCATTATTACCACCGCAACGCCCGCCGTTAACTTTGTAATAAAAGTTGTAGCCGTGGGGCCTGCAAACACGCTGTCGCTGTTGGCGCTGCCGAAGATACCCGCGGCAGAACCTTTGCCGCTTTGCATAAGCACTAACATAATAAGCAAGATGCAAGCGATAAAGTGAAAAACTAAAACAAATGTATACATTGTTTAAATGCTCCTATTTTTTAAGTAACGCCGTAAGGCCGGGGAGTTCTTTGCCTTCCACAAACTCCATGCTTGCGCCGCCGCCCGTAGAGGCGTGGGAAACTTTGCTTGCGGAAATTTTGGCCTTTTTAAGTACGTTAAGGCTGTCGCCGCCGCCGATGATGGTGATAACGCCTTGTTCTGTTAATTTAACAAGTGTTTCGGCGATGGAAAAGCTGCCTTTTGCGTAGCTTGCCATTTCAAAAACGCCCACAGGGCCGTTCCAGAAAATTGTTTTGCAGGTTGAAAGAGCTTCTTCAAACAATGCGATTGTTTTAGGGCCGATATCCAAACCCATATAGCCTTCGGGAATATCAGCGCCTTCGGTGGTAACCGTAGGAATGCCGTCGGCAAATTCTTTTGCGCAAACGTGGTCAACGGGTAAAAGAATCTTTACGCCTTTTTCCTGCGCTTTTGTCATAATCTGTTTGGCTTCTTCTATTTTATCGGCTTCTAATAATGAGGTGCCGACGTTGTGGCCCATAGCTTTAATAAAGGTGTAAGCCATACCGCCGCCGATAACAAGCACGTTTACCTTATCTAAAAGGTGGTTTAAAACCATAATCTTGTCGGACACTTTTGCGCCGCCGATGATGGCTGCGAAAGGTCTTTTGGGGGCTTCAAGAGCGCCGCCTAAAAATTCAACTTCTTTCTGGATAAGAAAGCCTGCCGCACTGGGCAAAAGTTCGGTTATTGCGCCCGTGGAAGCATGCGCGCGGTGAACCGTACCGAAAGCTTCCTGCACAAAAACTTCGCCGTGTTTGGCAAGGGCTTTTGCAAATTCTTTATCGTTTGCTTCTTCTTCGGGGTGGAAGCGGAGGTTTTCTAAAAGGACGATTTCCCCTTTCTTTGCGGCGTTTACAACTTCTTCCGCTTTAGGGCCGATACAATCGGAAGCAAAGTGGACTTTTACGCCCATAATTTTTTCTACTTCAGGCGCGACGGGGGCAAGGGAAAATTCCGCTACGGGTTTGCCTTTAGGTCTGCCGAGGTGGGAGATTAAAACCACTCTGCAATTTTTTTCCAAAAGATATTTTATTGTTTTTTCCGTGGCTGCAATGCGCTTGGGATTATCAACTTTACCGTCTTTTAAGGGAACGTTATAATCTACTCTTACTAACACATTTTTGTTGTCTAAATTTATATCCTGAATTTTTACAATATCATTAAGGTTCATTTTACACCCCGACATATTTTATTTAAGTTAAGTGCTGCAAATCTGTGCGGGGCCTTTTGCAAGGCCCCGACTTGTACAAATGTTTATTTGTTTACGGAAGCCATATAGGCCACTAAGTCTAATACTTTATTGGAATAACCGATTTCGTTATCGTACCAAGAAACTACTTTAACGAAGGTGTCGGTAAGCGCGATGCCTGCTTTTGCGTCAAAGATTGACGTAAGAGGGCAGCCGATAAAGTCGGAAGAAACTACTGCGTCTTCGGTATAACCTAAGATGCCTTTAAGTTCGCCGTCGGAGGCGTCTTTCATGGCTTTGCAGATTTCTTCGTACTTAGCGGGCTTTTCAAGGTTTACGGTAAGGTCAACGACGGAAACGTCCAACGTGGGAACGCGCATTGACATACCAGTAAGCTTTTTATTAAGTGAGGGAATTACCTTACCCACGGCTTTTGCTGCGCCTGTGGAAGAAGGAATAATGTTGCCGCTGGCAGCACGACCGCCGCGCCAGTCTTTCATAGAAGGACCGTCAACCGTTTTCTGTGTGGCTGTGGTGGCGTGCACTGTGGTCATTAAACCGTCTTTAATACCCCATTTATCGTGTAAAACTTTTGCGATGGGTGCTAAGCAGTTTGTTGTGCAGGACGCATTGGAAACAAACTGTGTGCCGGGAACGTAAGACTTTTCGTTTACGCCCATTACGAACATCGGCGTATCATCTTTGGAAGGAGCTGACATAACTACATATTTTGCGCCGGCTTTAATGTGGGCGGCAGCAGTTTCTTTGCTGAGGAAAAGGCCCGTGGATTCTACTACATATTCCGCGCCGACCGCGCCCCAAGCTAATTCTTCGGGATTTTTTACCGCTGTTACGCGAATTTCTTTACCGTTTACGATAAGTTTGCTGTTGGCTACGTCCGCTTCTATTGTGCCTTTAAACTGGCCGTGGACTGTATCATACTTAAGCATATAGGCTAAGTAGTCTACGGGGCAAAGGTCATTAATAGCTACGATTTCAATATCTTTGCGGGTTTGTGCCGCTCTGAAAACAAAACGACCGATACGGCCAAAGCCGTTAATCGCTACTTTAACTGACATAATCTGTATCCTCCTGGGATTTTACTTTCTCTTTCCCTTATATATTACTATTTTTTGAGAGGTTTTTAAACCGTTTTTACAAGTTAACAGCCCCCGCCTTGTATAAAGCAGGGGCTGATGATAGTATTATTTAGTATCTAATATTAAATCTTATTGTATGCGTTAAGGTCAGTTGTAATGATTACGCTTTGCGGGTCCGACGCTCTTATTTTTTTGAGCAGAGAGGTAAACCCGAAGCCGAATAATTTATACTGTCTGGGAGAGCCGCCATAAGAAGCGTTAACCGCAACTAAAATTTGCTCGTTTAAAGCGTTTTTGTGGAAGAGCGGTTCCCCCGGCAAGGGCTTGCCGACTTTAAGCAAATCTTTGGGCAATTTGATGATATTTGTATAAATATCTTCTATCGTTAAGGCTTTGTTCTTTAATGTAGGCGTAAAGAAAGCTCTTTTTGTAAAGGCAAGCTTAAAGGTTTTATTCCTAAAATCAAGCACGGAAACATTGCTTAAAATAATAGAGGAATAATTTTGTTGGATAACATAGGGGCCGTTAGATTCGTCAAATAACCAATCCCAAAAACGCATACAAACGCCTGTTGAGGTTTTTTCGGTCTTATCAAGGCAGACGCTTTTTACGTTCAGCAAGACGGCGCCTGTGTTTTTATCTTCGTAAAATTTAAGTTTGGAGGTGGTGGTGTCAACGACGGCTTTATAATCCCCGCGATAGAATTTTATGGTCTTTAAAGTAAAGGTGTATGCATCGCCTGAGTTAGGCAAATATACGCAGCTTTTGTGCGTAAGCAGCCACTCCTTATTAATAACTGTGGCATAACATTTGATAGTTACATCGGGCGCGGGAACGGAAACTATTAAAGGGTCCACAGCTATCATCTGCCGACCAAGTTCCTGCATCTTTTCCGTTATATTGCGTCTGTATACGGAGCGGACTTCAAAAACAATAGGGGAATAGCCGTAATAAGGCGCGGGCTTTGCAGTTTGCTCCGCCTGAACGCGGGCAAGCGTATCTGTAACCTGCTTTTCCAGTTCCTTATCGGCAATATCAAAAGCGTTTAAGGCCGTAATAAAAGATGACATTACAACAAATAAAAACAGTTTTTTGTACATTGTTAACTCTCCGAATGTTTAATATTTAAAAGTATATCCTTTAACTTTCTGCGCCCGCAAGAGAAAAAAGCCCTAACGCAATATAGGCCTTTTGCCCCAAACTTTTTTACATTGACGGCGGAAACGGCAGGACGATATCCGCCAAGTCGGAAACTATTATCATTCCCGCGGCCGTGTTCCACATTGTAAAGTGCATCATTCTTGTCATACCCACGCCGAAGATAACATATCTTCTGGGTTCGCCGTTTTTGGCGGCATTGACGCCAACCATTATTTTATTGCCCGTCTTGTAAATCATATACAGCGGTTCGCCCTGCAAGGAATTTGTGTCGTCCGTATCTGCCGATAAATTAAAACCGTCCATAGATTTTATTTTAAAAGGCGTTTTTACCGACGGGCTGGAAAAGGTGCCGTTGTTTATTGCTCTTTTAAAATAATAATCGTTAAGTTCTTTTGCGGTAACGGACATAAGAAGGATTGTGGCGTAATTGCTTTTTTTGGCAAAGCGTCCGCCGTTGTTTTGGGCAATGAAATCTGCAAAGGTTATCGCGCCGCCCTGCTTGGTAATTACTATCTTGCGCATATTTAATACTACCGCGCCTGTTTGGGAATCGGTATCGTAATCAAGAGCCTCTTTGTTGCCGCTAAATACGGCGGAATATTTTGCTCCGTTAAAATTTATGGTAAATTTATCCCCGCCTTTTTTGGCGGAAGGATTAACGCAGGATTGATAAGTTAAAAGCCATTTGTAATTTAACACGACAGCATAACATTCCGCAGGAGTTTCGGCAGAGGCAGAGGACTGAGAAACGGTAAAGTAAATAGGCTCCAGTAAATAACTGGGGGTTTTGGTTTGGGCCGCTTTAATATTGGCAAGAGTTTCCCCCGCTTTGTCGGCAAGAGAAGCGGGCGCAAAATCAAAAGCGTTAAGGGCGGCGGCTAAAAAAGCAAAGGCACAAAACAAACAAGTTTTTTTATTCATAATTATAATCTATCCTCAAAAACTTTACCTATATACAAAAGTATATCCTTTGACGCGCGGGCGCACAAGAGAATAAAGACCCCCGTTAAGATAGGTCTTTGGCCCTAAATAAAAAACCCCCGTTTCCTTATAGAAGCGGGGGTTTTGAAAAAACTTTATGTTTACTTATTTAACGTTTTTAATGTTAAGGGTATCCGTTATTTTTACGCCGCTTAAGTCTTTGCCTAAGGCGGTTGTTAAAGCAGCGGTTACTTTGGCATCAAAAGTTACATATTTTCTTTTGGAGGCGGAGTTAGAGAAGTCCGCATTAACGCCTACCAGCACATTTTCGCCCGTGGAGGTTTTAAAGTAAAGCGGTTCGCCGGGGAGAGCTTTGCTGATGCTCTTTACATTGCTGTGAGGAATTAAGTTTCTGCCGTATACGGAGCTGATGAGTATCGGTGTTTTTGCGGCAAGAGGAGTAAAGAAGCGTCTGTTTGTAAACGCGCCTGCATATTTGGAAGGGTTGATATTGGAGAGAATAATGTTTGCATAGCTTTTGCCGACTGAGAAAGAACCATTATTGCTGCCGCCGATATAATCTATAAAGCGCATGCAGACGTTTTTGCTTTCCTTTTCAACCTTGGAGAGGCAGATGCTGTCTAAGTTAACAAGAGCGAAGGGAATGCCGTCAATATACTCTATTTTAGGTTTGGAGCTGTAAAGATTAACCGTAGCCTGATAGCCGTCTTTTTCGAAGGTCATAAGTTTAGCTTTGTGTGACCATGTATAGCCTTCGTAATCGGGGTCGGTAGCGTCGTGGTCTTCAAGATATACGCACTGTGCGGGAATAAGAACCCAGCTTTTTGCAATGGCTGTTGCATAACATTTTCTGTATGTTCCCTGCGCCATAATATTATCAAGCGTTCTGGCTGTTGCGTCTACTTTTCTTCCGCCAGAGTAGTAGTAGAGGAAGTTTTCAAAGTAAGTTTCTACCTTAAAAACTATCGGGTTAAATTTATAGTCAATTACGGTTGTTGATTTTTTCTGCGCGGCGGAAATAGCCTGTTCCATGGCTTGTTCCTGAGCAGGAGTTAATTGGGGCAGAGCATTGGCTAAGCCCAGCACACAAAACACACAAATTAATGAAAGCAATAACTTTTTATGCATAAGTAATTTTATCTCCTTAGATAATCTTTATAAGGTAAGTATATTCTTTCTTGGAGGGATTAACAAGAGAAAAAAGGCCTAAAGCCTAATAGGTCTTTAGTTCTATATAAAAATTCCCCGTCGTAAACGGGGAATTTTTGCATAAACCGAAGTAAAATTTTTTATATAGCCAACTCTTTTGAAAGCATTGCAAGCTCTTCAAAAGATCTGCCGAAATTACCAACAATTAAGACGACAACAGTTTCTTGCGGATAAAATTCCAACATAATCGGCAAAGGCTCGCCCGGGATATCTTTAAAGTAGACAAGCACCGCGCCCGAGGTATAAAGTTCCGCACGGTAAGGCTTAACGGAAGGCTGGCGGCCGTCCTGTACGGATTTAAAAACATCTTTTACAAAAGCTATACCCGCAGGTGTTAAGACAGAGAAATCTACATAACGATTTTTATCCAAATGATAATATCTGAACAGTTCGTTTGAATTTAAAGACTTCTTAATATCACTGTATACCGAAGCTATTTTTTTGCCCTCTTCAATATATCCGGGCCTATTATATTTGTCTTCCAAATCTACGGATAAACGAGTAACTCTGCTCATTTGCCTTTGTGTGGGCAAGACGGGAAGAGATCTGCTTTTTGCCTGATTTTTTGATACGGCAAACTCTTTAAGAGAAAACTGCTTTTTCTCTTCTTCCTTTAAGGCGAGTTTAAGTTCTTCTTCCTTTTTTATAAGCGGCTGTTGTTCCTTAAGTACCTGCACGGCACTTTTTACAATGGTGTACTGCCATGTATTTTTTTCAAAAACAGGGGTTTTTGCATCGCCCGCGGCAAAAGTAAGAGAAGAAATAGAAACTAAAGTTGTAAGCGCGGCGGCAAAGTATTTAATATATTTGTTTTGCATATTGCCTCCATTTAACTGTCTGTTAAGTATATGATATAAAATTAATTTTTCAAGGGGAAGGGCCGCAAGGCCTGCTTTAAAGCGTCTTTTGGGCCTATGTTATTCCCCCGCCCCGACGGGCAAAAAAATGCCTCCCTTTTAAAGGAAGGCATTTTTTGCTTAGTTGTAAAACTAAATTACATCATACCGCCCATGCCGCCCATACCACCCATGGAAGGAGGCATACCTGCTTCCTTCTTTTCGGGTAAGTCGGCGACAAGCGCTTCGGTCAAAAGAACCGTTGCGGCGATTGAAGCGGCGTTTTCAAGAGCGGTGCGGACCACTTTAGCGGGGTCTACAACGCCTGCTTTAAGCAAGTCTTCGTAGGTATCGGTGTCGGCGTTAAAGCCTTCGTTACCTTTAAGGTTTCTTACTTTGTCTACCACTACCGCGCCGTCTAAGCCCGAGTTAACGGCAATCTGGCGCAAGGGAGCGGATAAAGCTTTTTTAACAATGTTGATACCCGTTTGCATATCTTCGCATTCTGCTTTGATTTTTTCAAGGGCAGGTTCGCATCTGACAAGCGCCACGCCGCCGCCGGGGACAAGACCTTCTTCCACACCTGCGCGGGTTGCGTTTTTGGCGTCTTCTACTTTAGCCTTTTTGGCTTTAAGTTCGGTTTCGGTTGCTGCGCCGACGTTGATTACGGCTACGCCGCCGCTTAACTTTGCCAAGCGTTCCTGAAGTTTTTCTTTATCGTAGTCGGAAGTGGAAAGCTCAATTTGTTTTCTGATTTGGGCTGTTCTTTCTTCCACAAACTTTTTGCTACCGCCGCCGTTGACGATGGTTGTGCCTTCTTTATCAATGATAACGCGTTTTGCGCTGCCCAGCATTTCGGGCGTGGCGGTTTCCAGTTTAAGGCCGCGTTCTTCGCTGATAACTTCGCCGCCCGTGAGGATTGCGATATCGGCAAGCATTTCTTTGCGTCTGTCGCCAAAACCGGGGGCTTTGACGGCACAGCCTTTAAGCGTGCCTCTGAGTCTGTTGACTACTAAGGTTGCAAGGGCTTCGCCTTCAACGTCTTCTGCGATGATTAAAAAGTTGCGGCCGTTTTGTACGATTTTTTCCAACAGGGGCAAAAGGTCGCCCATGGCGGAAACTTTTTTATCGGTAATGATAAGAGCGCAGTCTTCCAACACGCATTCCATTCTTTCGGAATCGGTTACGAAGTAAGGGGAGATATAACCCCTGTCAAACTGCATACCTTCCACAACTTCAAGCGTGGTGGTGGCTGTTTTGCCTTCTTCTACGGTAATTACGCCTTCGTGGCCTACTTTATCCATAGCTTCGGCAATTAAATCCCCAATCACTTTATCGTTGGCGGAAATGGTGGCGATTTGCGCTTTTTCCTGTTTGGTTTTTACGGGTTTTTGAATTTTCTTTAATTCTTCTTTTACCGTTTCTACGGCTTGTTCTATACCCTTTTTAACCAAGGTGGGATTTGCGCCCGCGGTAATGTTTTTGATGCCTTCCGTCAAAAGAGCGCTGGCAAGAACCGTTGCGGTTGTTGTGCCGTCGCCTGCGATGTCGTTGGTTTTGGAGGCGACTTCGCGTATAAGCTGCGCGCCCATATTTTCAAATTTATCTTCAAGTTCTATATCTTTGGCGATGGTTACGCCGTCGTCAATAATTAAGGGAGAGCCGAACTTTTTTTCAAGCACTACGCTTCTGCCCTTGGGGCCTAAGGTAACTTTTACGGCATTGGCAACTTTTTCAATGCCGGCTTTCATTTTGGTTCTGGCGTCTTCCGCGTAAATAATTTGTTTTGCCATATTACTTTTTACTCCTTTATAAAATTAGCCTAAAATACCAAGAATATCTTCCTGGTGCATGATGAGGTACTTTTCGTCTTCTATTTTAACTTCCGTACCTGCGTATTTGCCGTAAAGCACTTTATCCCCTGCTTTTACGTCCATGGGTAATCTTTCCCCCGCTTTGTTTAAAGCGCCCGGGCCTACCGCTACAACTTTACCTTCCATCGGTTTTTCTTTTGCGCTGTCGGGGATGATGATGCCCCCTTTTACAACTTCTTTCGGTTCTATGGGCGAGACTATTACTCTGTCACCCAAAGGTTTTATTTTTACGTTTGACATTGTTTAAGAGTCCTCCTTATATAAATTAAAAGTGTGTGTTAAAACTGGCAGGCATACGCCTGTACTGCTAATTTATCATTTATTTAGCATTTTTGTCAATCAGTTTGTTGGAGTGCTAATTATATAGACGGGTAATTAATTGCCGAAAAGCTTGCCAAAAAAGCTTTTTTCTTTCTTTTCAAGTATTTTAACGACAACGCAGGAAACATTGTCTTTACCGTCAACCTCGGCCGATTTTTTTACTATTGCCTGACACATTTTGCCGGAACTTAAGGGTTTGCTCATAATTTCGTATATTTCGCTTTCCCTTATGCCTTTGTTAACGCCGTCGGAGCAAAGCATAAAAACATCGCCTATTTTGGGGTAAAGAGGAATGGTATCGCACTTAATATCTTTTTTAAGACCGAGCGCTTTTGTAAGAACATTTTGTATGCGGGATTTTTCCGCCTGTTCTTTGGTTATTATGCCGCGCGCGACTTGTTCCATAACGTAAGAATGGTCTTTGGAAACCTGTATTAACTTTTTATCGCGCAAAAGATATATTCTGCTGTCGCCGATATGGACGGCTGCCGCATTATTTTCGTTTTCTATATAAACCGCGCTAAGGGTTGTACCCATGCCGCGCCTTCTGTAATTTTCGGTCGCAAGGGTGTAAATTCTTATATTTGCGACGGAGGCCGCGTAAAGCAATTTGCGCTGTATGCGGGCGAGGGCTGGTTCAAAATCGCGCGGAATTATTATTTTTTTGGCGTTTACGTCCGCTATGGTTTGCCTTAAGATTGAAACAGCTAAATTGCTGGCTACTTCGCCCGCGTTGTGTCCCCCCATGCCGTCGGCAACCGCGCCAAGGCAGAGTTCAGGGGCTATTATTACGCTGTCTTCGTTCTTCTCTCTTATTTTCCCGATATCGGTATAAGAGGCTAATTCTATATCAAATTCCATCTTTCCTCTCTTGCCGCAAGAACAGCGATTATAAACATAATTATGCCGTAACCTATAAGGGCAATTATCGTAAAGAAAATAAGACCGTCCTGCTTGTAGGTGTATCTGAGTTTTTCAAAAGGTTCTTTTAACGCAAAGGCCCAAATCTGCGCCTCTATATCAGCTTTGGTTTTGGTTCCCGCCACCTGCACCATGGCTGCAATAAACTGCTCCCTTTGTTGAGCGGGCGGGATTAAAGGCTTTGGCGCTTCAGCTTTTGCCTGAGGCTCGGCCGCCGCGACGGGCTGCGCAGAAGCTTGCCCGAAAAGTTCTTTTTCCCCATAAGGCTGTTTGGTGTTTTGCGCCGTCGGGTCTATGCCGGGGGGTAAATCCCCCAGCGCGCCTTGCACAGGCTGTTTGGCGGCGGGAAGGTTTTTAATTTCGTCCGCCGTAGGCATTAAAGCCTCTGCCTCGCTTTGCGGTTTAGGCTGTTCTTTTTCCTTGGTCAATACATTAACCTTAACGTCGGTAGTTGTATAGTTTTCAATGGAGATATTATCAAGCGAAACAGGTTTTTTATTTAAAGTTTCTTCCGCCTCGGCGTCAAACATTGAGGATACAGGGATGTCCGTACTCTTTTTGGGAACGAGCATAACGGCATTAGGGTCGGGAGCGACTGTTAAAGGCTCCACGCCAGCAGTTTGATAAATTTCCTGCACCATATAGTAGGTGCTGCCGCTTGTTTGATAAACCCAAACAGAGGCGCAGCCGCTTACAAACAAAAGCACCGCCGCTATGCGCAATATGTAACTGCCGCGCAATAAAGGCAATACAAATGTTGCCGCCGCAAGCCCCATTGTTGAATAAAACAGAGAGGTGGTAAGTTCCCCAGTGATGGCGTTTTCCGGGCGGCAGAATTGGTACATACACCAAAAGCCGACGGCAAATAAAGCCATGGTTATAACCCTGTAGAGAAAGCCGAAAGCGTCCACATCATCTATCTTAATGGCAAGCGCGCCAAAGACGAAGGCATAAACAATAAGATACGAGTGGGACATAATATTTATGGCGGTACCGTGGA
>MTLE01003437.1_pt1 | contig 20752 bp, 16 predicted proteins | sample 1982461 | NCBI WGS metagenome assembly MTLE01 (sample SAMN05712605, study PRJNA340218) | biofilm metagenome | isolation source: sample SPL anode biofilm adapted to -200 mV | place: USA | collected 2012-02-03
ACAAGCTATGCCGAACCATCAGTATCATTTTAAACTACGGTGAACTGAGCTTTCTATATTATATTTAACGAATACTTCGCATCAGTTGTATTTTTTCAATTGACAACAAAATATTCCCAATCTCAAGCATACACGGCAAATCGGCAAAAGCCCTTGCACTTGAATACAAATAATCTTCCTGTCTTTCTACAATTCCGGCTCTGACTGGATTATCATGAATATAATTTAGCTTTTGCATGATAAACTTATCACTGTAAATCAATTCAGCATGATTTTCATGTGTCCAAACCTGATATTTTTCATTACGTTTGTGCTGCTTTGCAGCAAATTCAAAGATATTCAACATCCAATCTCTTCTACTTTCCGGTTCTGTGTCTATGGCCAATAACATTTGTTTGGCAGTAAAACTTTTAAACTCACGTATGGTATCGCTTAATTTTCCTATATCACTACGAATTAATAAATGTATATGATTGCTCATCACTACAAATGCATAAATTTCAAGTCCTTTGTTCTGTTGACAAAATCGTAAACTATCTATTACAATATCACGATACACCTGACGTGTAAAAATATCCACCCAATTTACAATTTGGAATGTAACATAATGCAAAGCTTCCTGATCTTCTATCTTATAACCTGTACTCATATTACAAGCAATTTATTTGTTAGCTGTACAAATATAGTTCTTTTGTTTTTAATGTTAATGATTTGATAAAGAAAAAGACACAATTTCTTGTGCCTATTCTCTTCTTATAATATGCAAGTCTGGAGACTTGCTATTAGCTACGACCAAGCGACAGACGCTTGGCCGAACATCTACCTTTCCAACCTACGCTCAACGAGGGAGACTTGCTATTAGCCACGACCAAGCGATAGACGCTTGGCCGAACATCTACCTTTCCAACCTACGCTCAACAAGGGAATATTAAATCTAATTTCAAAATCAGGGCGATTAGACTTTATAAACATTGAACAAACGCTACCACTAGTTTTCAACGAGTGGCCGCATTTCTCGATTCTATTTTACTCACATATCATTTATATGTTTTTCTATTAATAATTTATACTTATTTTCGACAGTTTTTTGGGATCTTATAAATTTGTGCCAAGTATTATCAAATGGGAAGTTAAATTTTATATAAATACTTTGTTCTTTTACCGAGTATTTATATCTCATCCTCTTTTGTTTATCATTATAAAATACAGGAGGTGCTTTTATAATATCTACAAACAAAAGCGAATCTTTATATATTGGAACTGTAATATATTTGCTTCCACCTCGAACAGTCAAATTTGCACTGATAAATTTATTACTTGGCAAACAGACTTCAAAATACTTTCCATTAAAAACAAGCGCTGTGTCTTTCTTTATCAAAATATTTTGAGACGTAATATATGTAAGTTCGCAGCCTAATCCGTAACCCATTGCGTATCCACCCGAAAATGTTCCATATCTGCCATCAAATAAATTACTAAACAATGTCGTATCTAAATAACTATATAAATTAAATCTTAAAATACTTACACTATCATTTTTCTTTTTTTCTACAATGTTGTAACTGCTTTCCATTTTATTCTTTATGGGAATGAAATTAATCCATTTTTTGTCTTTAATTACCCCTTTGAGAATTGAAAGTCCAATTATGCCACTATTATATGGTAGTATTATTGTATCATTGCGAATATATATATAATATCCACGATTAATATTATTATAATATCCATTGTCGATTTTTTGAGAATATGTTGTTGTGACAAGCAACAATAATAACTGAGTAAAAAACAATCTTATATTACACATAAGTTTAATATTTAGTAAATTATTTGAAAAATGTAAAATAAGTTGGAGTAAATGTGGTTTTTCCCATTGTATAAACAGTACTATAATCTACATAGGTAGTTGAAATTATTTTACCTTGTCCCCAGTCTGATACATAAAGTTTCATATATTTACCAGGAACATATTTTATCTTATTGATTGTCATCACATGAGCATCTGGACCTTCTCCATTTATGTTATAGTAGTTATCAACAGACAATGTTAATTTATCATATCCTTGATTTAGTATCTCTTCGATTTCAGAACCACTCATACTTACTTTACTGGTATTGAAAAATGATATTCCATAATCTTTATACATTTGGTTATAATTTACTAATACTTCACCATTTGGTCCTACAGAACTATAGCTTTTAATTATCTCTTGCCATTCCTCTGCTGAATACCTATTATCAATTGTTGACATAGTAATACCATCACATTGCGCATTTATTGGCAGACTATTATAAGAGCCTGAATTCAAAGTTCTTATAATTGGCTTATCTATATTCCATAATGACCATTGTGTCCTTTTAAAAGCAACACTATTTCCCCACCAATAGTTAAGTCCTCTTTCCTTCGCCAACTCATAGCCTGGTACAATTCCTGAAACAAATCCCATTCCGGCAGCAAAATACCATCCCTGAAAAAAGTTGTTCCCATCTATTAAATTGCCTATACCATTTATTCCCACTTGCATCCCTGCTTGCAGAGCTCCATTGGCAAGTATACCCGGCACCTGAGGTAAAACAGGGATGCCTACCATTCCTAAACCACCCATCGCTCCTGAGGCAATTCCAATATACGTTTTTCCACTGCTCCAATTCCAATCAGCAGGATTCATTGGATTATCGGCTGTAAAAAAGTTGGCTTGTACACCACCCATATACATCATGGCAAGTATAACTATCGCATCATCCACCCCAAATACCTCTCCTGTCGGATCTGTATATTTAAACGGGTTGTTAATGCAATAACTATATCTATTATAATTCAGCCAATTTCCTGGTGCTTGTACATACGGATCAGGCGAGAAAAACTGTGCCGTCAGCGGATCATAAACACGCCCGTTCATGTTGATAATACCGAAAGCATCCAAATGCTCGTGACTGGTGTAACCACGATTCACTATCCAAGAAGTCCTCGCATCTTTTTGTGTCCAGTTATCCGGATTCCGCCTTGCTCCCCACGGATCAAAAGCGTAACGCTCAACGACACTTCCCGACTCGTCAGTAAGAGCAAGCAATGAACCTTGATAATCAGCATAGGTGTAATAGAAATTATTCGTGCTATTGCTACGCTCAATATAAATTGCCCCACTAAGGTAGTGGATTTTTTCAGTAATGCCTGTTGTGTTATTTATCTTTTCTTCATAGCTTCCTAAATAATACCTTGTTTCTTTGGTTACCCCATTTTCTTTATACACCGACTTACGCCGCTGATCGTCCACTCCGTAAGTAAGTTCATAATACTTACTACCTTCGGTCAGAGTTTTTATTTTCTTAAAGTTGGTATATGTTATGAATAGGTCTGTTTGTGGAAACGGACTAGCAGGAATGCCTGAAATAGTGGTCAATGCATGAGGCCCTTGGAGAGTTCCATTCGCAACTCCCATTTTAGTACCAGGACTTCCGGTTCCATCTTCTGTTTCACCTCCATACTTTAGCGTAAAATTACCTAAATCCGATTTCTGTTTAATATTACCATTTTCATCAAAATTCATCGTGCTATAGAAAGTATTACCGTTGCGAGTAACATCCCAATTCGTAAGACGGTTTTGAGCATCGTAGATGAAATGTTCGTTTTGCGCACCATCCGAACGCCATTCCAAGTTATTGGCATGATTTGTACCGTCGGCAGTATAATATCCATACGAATAATCTAACACACCGGCAGTATAAATGGAAGTTGTCTGATGGTTTACAGGGTCATAATCATAGGTTGTTTCTTTTGCACCTTTAAAGATACTGGTGGCTTGTCCTAGTGAATTTTTAGTATTAACTTTCCATATCGACCGGTCTGCCTTATCTTTCACCTCAGTAAGATTTCCATATTGGTCGTAGCTATTAACAGTATAGTATCCCGAAGGATAAATTTCTTTTTTTACACGTCCCAATGCATCGTAAGTAGTTCCATGGTTGTAGGTTCGGCCATCTATTTCTTCTTTTACATTAGTTACCCGGCTGAAAGCATCGTAGATAAAGGATTGCTTGTGCTGCTGTCCATTTATAGCAATCGATTTTATGCGGTTTTTATATCCTAAATCACTATCGTAGACATAGGTTGTTGTTTCCGTTGTATTATTTATTTTATCTTCACGTACAATGTTTTGTAATATACCGTAGTTATCATAATTATTCGTTGTTTTTAACCAATCGGTTGTTCCGTCACTTTTCTTTTGAATTTCCGAAATAAGTTCTCCAAAACCGTTATATTTACTTTCCACAACACCAGCATCAGGATCAGTCAGTTTAGTACGATTCCCTTGTAAATCATACTCCATAATGAGGGGTGTTTGCCCTCCTTCGGGAGTAGAACTCTTGGTTAAACCAGAAGCATAATAGTCAAATTCAACCGTTTTATCATTTGTAGTTACGCTTTCGATCTTACCCGAACTGTTTAATGTGGTAGTTTTGCTTCCTTCTGGCGTAGTTATGGTAGTAGATAACCCGTTAAAAGAAGTGGAGGTTGTTCCGATAGGGGTTTGAATTGATGTCGCTCCCCTGCCATACGGGTCGTAAGTGATGTAAGTAGCCGCCCATTTCTTTGTCTCTCCATCGAAATAGGGTTCAGATACACGATATAATTTACCTTTATTAGTACCCGTTGTATAGTACTCGGTACTTACAGATATTCTTTGGTTATTAAAATCGAAGATATCTTTCTGAATTTCCCTCCCCATACCATCGTGCCAAGTAATAACCGGTGATTGCCCTGACGACTGTGAGTAATTCAAATAGATAATTCCTGCAGGACTGCCTGATATTGCCCATTGCATCACTGAGGTTTTACGATTGCCGTCAGGGTATTTTGTTTCTTTTAATCTTCCCAAACCGTCATACGTATATTCTGTAGTTTTAGACCATTTGTTTAATTCATCTTTTAGTGTTTCTGAATTTAACGTACCTTTGGTTTCATCCCAATCATACGTAATGGTTTCTCCCAGTACATCGGTTTTTGTATAGATAAAACGTCCTGATGGGGTGTAAGTCATAGTTGAAGTGCGTGTTGCTCCATTAGCACTAATTTCTACCTTACAAGCATGTCCGAAAATATCAAATTCTTTATAATCGGTAACGACCCGATTATTATCTAAAGGATCAGAAGTCTCTTTTACCAACCTTCCTGTGTTATCATCATATTCGTACTCTGTCTGACGGGTTCTAATATCTCCGGCGTATGTTTGTTTTGTAGAAATAGAAATAGGTTTATTATGTCCCCATGCCCAATTACCATATTGCCCATAAACAGAAGAATTTTCAGTTATTAATTGTCCTTGCGTACTCTTGCTTGTTAACAAATTACCATAATCGTCATAAGTAAGATACTCTGTTGTTTTTGACAACCCTGTTAATCCATTAGTTTCAATAGTTTTTGATATAAATGACGTGTACACATTAACAGATTTAGAATTGCTAAACTGATTTTCTACTGTGGATATTAAGTCATTACCCAAAGTTTTGACGGTTTGCGTTTGTTTTAAGGGTAAGCAATATTCAAAATCCATTTCAATGTTTGACTCTGTTTTGATGTTATTGACTAAATCATTTGTAGTTTGATTTGTAAATCCTAAAAAACCTTTGCCCAATAAATGAGCTTTGGCGCCAGCATACGAATAAGTGGTTTCAAATGAATTATTTCCTGAAACATTGACTACATTTTTGACACAATACAAAGGAACTTGTACATCTATTACAGGATATATTGATGTAATTTCTCGTGTATAGAAATTGGTTCCATCTGTCAACTTTGTATGTGTAAGGGGTTGATATGCTATTTGAACTTTATTTCCCAACCCATCGGTTACGGATTTAACACGGTCTGCTTCAAAATTAGTATTGAACGAGGTATATATATATCCGTTATCTGATTTGTTATTCCCTGTATATAAATTCGAACCGTACGATAACAAATCTTCTCTGCCATCTCCGTCGAAATCTCCATTAGTAGCATAGCCCTTATAATAATATTTTTCATCATTTAATGTTTGCGAGTTTATTTGGGAAAATGTTGTACCGTTAGATGTGTACCATTTAATGGTGGTATTTACATATGAGGTATAAGGATTCATACAAGCTCCCAACAAATACCAACTGCATTTTTTTTCATAATTGACATCAACAACAATCAGGTCAGACTTGCCATCATGATTGAAATCGGTAATAATAAAATCGTCTTTATCATCATTCCTGTCATTTCCTTCCGCCCCATCGCATTCGTCCTCAATAAGTGAAACATTTGAAATGCTATGAATTGTAAAACCAAAGTTACCATTGTTGAGATGCAACGTAAAACCATTGTTACCATTATAGATTAAGAAATCCAACATCCCATCTCCATTAAAATCCCCACTTTTAACAACTGACTGTCCATCATTCATTGCCAATGCTGCATTATAACCTGTTAATTGTGTAAACGATACATGTACAATACCATCGCTTCCTTTAACTCCACCGTTATTCTTCATAAGAAAACAGCCCTTTGAAGTGAATATGATTATATCTTTCAATCCATCTGCATTAAGATCGTATAAAACTACGTCTTTAATCTCCGGGTAACGGTAACCACTACCTTCAGGCAATGAACCATTAAAATTCAATAAATCTACGATTAAGTTGTCTTGAGTTGAAAAAGATTCTGTCGATAGGTCATTCTTCTTTAGATATACTATAGAACCATTGGGCAAATTACCGGGAAGATCCGTTGTTTCGTTCATCTTTTCGATAATAATCATTTCATCAATACCGTCATTATTTATGTCGCCCAATACAAATGCAGGTACCCTTGATGAGAGAGTTAAACTCTTTGAAAAAGACACATTAGATTTTATATCTTTTACTTCAACATATTTATTTCCATTATACTCGGAATAAATCGGCACAATAATGGTTTTCTTTTGACTACCGTTAAAGCTTGCTAAATAAGTCCCGCCATTAATACTCTTAAAATCATCAAAACTGAATGTAGCCCCTATTGGTTTACTTAATATAGTTCCATTAAAAACGACATTACCATTTTCCAATTTCATTTTACTTACCTTAACATAATCTGCTGAATTAGTCATATTATAATTATTTTCATCAACTCTATAACTATAATCATTACGATGAAAAAATTCAACTAAATCTGAAACTCCATCCCCATCAATATCACCCGAAGTAAATGTTCGTCGGGTAATTTCAGAATAATAACTCGATGGATTATTAATCGTTGTTGTATTTGTGTTTATTACCGTGTTATTTTCTCCCCATTCTATTATTGTCGCTTTTAATTTTTCATCGTTTTCACCTGTCAAGGTTACTGTTGTTAGATAATGTTTATCATTATTTATATTGTGTGTAAATTCATATTTACGCAATTGTACTAAATCTGAATAAATAGTTATGTTTTTCAGTAAATAAAAATCTTCGAGGTAATAACCTTCAATGTATTGCTTTTGTTTCACAGTTTTTTCTTCATAACCGAACTGCACTTTGACTGAAGGTACAATATTACCATTACCTGTATATTCAATTTTGTCTAAAACTATTTGTGTGTTGGCACTATTTGATTTATAACTATACTTTATATAGTTTCCATTCGAATCCGTAACTTTAGTAAGCAACCATTGGATAGCTCCTGGTGTTAATTGAGATGTAGAAGTTTTTTGAGGATATACTAATTGAGCATATTCCATTACAGTTCCTTCTTTCGTAGTAACGATAAATTTAGTATTGTCATTTACAATTTTAACATAACTTTTATTTTCTGTAATATATGTTTTTGTGCCAGTGCTTCCACTTTCTAATATCAGAGAATTACCATCTAATGCAAACTTTCGGAGGTAATTATATTCAAGTAAATTAAATCCAGTTGTAGCATTGTCGCTAAAAACAGTTTTAGTTATGGTGTTGATAGAAGAAATACCACTAATATTCCAACCCAAACCAGCAATTCCATTTCCCGTTTGGCTATTATAAACCAGCGATATATTTGGTTGCATTCCGTTTACCCCTACAGGCACTTCTATCGGAATCTGGTAAGAAGCACCTCCGGTGGAGGTTACCGATGCAGTCCCTGGAATTTTCCCTACCACTGCACCTTGTGACGGATTACTAGTAAAACCGCCAGTAGATGTCATGTAGGTTTGATAAGTTGGAGGAAACAATAACCCGGCATCTATTTTTGCATTAAATGAAGTGTTGCTCGTGGCGGAATAACTAAATCCCTGTTTCAGCGACACATAATCGCGAGCAACATAAGTTTTATCGTTTCCCGACTCTGAAGTGAACAATTCGTAACTCTCTTGAGGGGTTTGTCCCCAACCATTAGTAGTCCATATTAGTAATAATAAGGACAATATAATTTGTTTGTAGTTGATTTGCATAGTCTTTATTTTGGTTGTTTAATACCGCAACTATTATCATTGAGGGGGTGACTTAGAGTCACCCTCTCAATAAAAAATGGGTGGAATGTTAGAGGAAAATTTTATTTTTGCTTTTTTTCCAATTGTTCGATTCTGGAATTTTGAGCTTCAATGGTTTTCTGCTGTTCAATCACATACAGTGTCAACTCTTCAATCTTCTGCAACAATTTGTTTTGCATTTCACCCATACTTAAACCGTTCTTTTGGACTTCTTCGGCAGATGGTATTTCGGGCAGGTGGTTGTTAGTTTTTACAAACTGTTCTACCTTGTTAAGGGGCATAAGGTTGTAGTTTTTGTTGAATACATAGTCAGCCAATGGTCCACTTAGATTAATGATTACTTCTTGTGTGTGAATCTTACCTTTTACAGTTAGCATTTCATCGGGAGCAGTTGTTCCAATACCTACTAAACCTGAGTTGGTAATCGTAAAAAATGGATTGGTAAAAGCTGCATCACTTGAAGTTCCTACACCAATGGCGAAATTGCTGGTGTTATAAACCATTCCTATTGACCATGGTATTGTCCCCTGTCTAACCATGTTTATATATTGTCCGCTTGCCGTAGGTTTGGTTATCATTAAGTTTCCATTATAACCCTCATCCGAAACAGAGGCCCCGGCATCTTTGATGGCAACCCGACCACCTGATACAGATAATTTTTGAGTAGGTGCAGATGTACCAATACCGACATACCCGTTACTGTTGAGCAATGTCATGCGGGTGGTTCCACTTCCTGTTTGCAAATAAAGGTTGGTATTGCTATATGAAGTTAATTCACCGGTGATTAGGTTAATCTTTTTGTTAATTGCAATCGAGGGCATATCCGTATAAATATGGGCAAATGCTCCGTTCTGAGGTCCTAAATCCAGATATCCGTATTCACTCTTCACTCGCAAAGCACCTCCCCCTGCATTACCGCGTATGGCTCCAATCACATGTATTTTTTCCTGAGGATTGCTTGTACCAACTCCTAAATTGCCATTTACATACACATTATCAGTGAAACTTACACTATTATCCGATTTGAACGTTAATGTTATACCATTGTAACCATCCCCATTACTAACCGAGACATCAGAAGAGAAAAATACTTTTGCTCTTCCGGTAAGAAGGGTTGTAGATATTTGCCCGGTTTGAGTACCTGTCAAAACAGCTACCGGATTGCCAATTAATGTTCCTGTAGCATCAACGTTATATATCTCCACATAATCACACTCCTCTTCAATATCAATTGTAAAACTTATAGATACGGGCTTATTCTCACCTGTATTAATTTCCCAGCTTTCATTCATATCATCGACATAGTTACTTCCGGTTACAGATATAGTACCTGTTGCCTGGTTCAAAACATGATTTGTGGCATGTACATTGAATAAGGTAATACTGAAAATAATTAATCCCAGAATTCTTTTAATAGTATTTGATTTCATAGCCTTTATATTTAATTATTTGTACTCGTTTTTTTTAGTTATTGCATCTCTTCTCTCATTTTGTTTCAATTTTAGTTGTTTTCTTTGATCGTTAGTCAACAAACTGTCTACAATTGCTTTGTAAGATTGAAATGCCTGTCTCTTTAATTCTGTCTTTTCAGCGTTGTCACTTAACGCATCAGCATTTTGTCTTTTGATAGCAAACTCTTTTGCTGTATTTAGAATAACTACCTTCTGACTATCGGTTAATACAATGTCCTTAGATAACTTAGCTACAATTTTTGTCGATAGGTTCTCTGGATTTCCTGCAAACAACAATGTTGATAACAGTAGTGTGGCAAATGCCAACATAAGTGATTTTGGTGTTTTCATAAAAATGTAGATTTATAAATATTTTGTGTTATGTTGTAAGCGATATTTACTGTTTAATAATTTTAAATTCTTTAATCATTTCTCCAGCAGTTACCCTGAGGATATAGTATGCGGCAGGATACGAAGATAAATCGAGAGTGTTCAGTTCGGGTTCTACACGTTTGTTTTGTAAAACGGCTCCTGTAGAACTGTAAAGTACAATCCTCATTTCCTCTCCTCCGGCTTCGAGCGGCTTGTCATTGCCTCCTGTTATGGACAGAACCAGAACTCCTTTTGTCGGGTTGGGGTAAATAGTGATTTTACGTTCTCCCATTTGTTCTTCCACTGCGGTAGTATCTCGCTTTACATGCCCGGGATTTGGTTCTTCTGTGAGATTCACAACTCTTCGTGAAATACGGTTACCTGCATTGTCATAAGCGTAACTAATAATGTAGTTTTGGGCTTTACTTATCACAGAAAAAGTGGATAAGAAAAAGATAAGTCCCAAATAAATAAATGTTTTGTTTAATTTTCTCATACTCGTTTAGTTTGTTTTTATATTAGTTGTTTTTTATTTCTATTTCTTCAAATCTCATTTACTATTAACTGTAATCTGTTAATTACAGGTCGAATTGATCGTGCCAGAATAAATTCAGTAATTTAATTTTTGTATACTTTTACTTCGCTAAGTTAAAGCACATCTTAAAAATCCGTTTGGACATCGGGCAAATTAATTAGGACAAGCAGTTTAACAAATAGTTGATTTACAAGCTGATAAATTAACAGGTATAAAACATTTCAGGACAACCAATTTTAAGTCCGGACATTTGGCAAAAACCGATTACTTTTAACACACTGAAATTGGTTTAACTTTAGTTTTCTGATTTGTTATCCCTGAAAAAATTAACCTCTTTTTATAGTTCTTCCCGGGAATATTATTTGAGTTCGTAATTCTCATACCTCTTTTTACCATCCACCTCTTTCATTCTCAGCACCTCTCTCCGATTGGCTTTAAAGCTTACATGCACCCGATTCGCGTACCAGTGCCCCGATAGCCGTCCCGCTTCGTAGCATTTGTTTCGACAGCACAAACTCTTTCTGCTCACTACTCAAAAACTTATATACTTTCACTATCCGAATCGCAAACCCGTACGACTTTGTTTTAACTACATTCTCCATTGCCATTATCAATTATCAATTCTCCATTATTCATTATCCATTATCCATTATCCATTGTCAATTGTCAATTAAATAAGTCCTCTAATAGTTTTGATGATTAATTGCAGAAGACTGTTCTTAAATTCATCTACCTGAATAAGTGCCATGCCGCTTTTTTGCAATCCGTACATTTCGATAACTTCTTTTTCTGCCATTACCACAAATTCCACATCTTCTTTGGATAAATCGCCTGCCACTAATTGTTTTCCCCATTTCTGAATGTCTTTTTTCAAACTCTCCACCAACTCCAGCCCATCAGCTTTGGCTTCAATGGTATAATTTTTTACTTTGTCTTTTGCCAGCTCCACTGCTCCATCTTTAAGCGTTTCAACTACTTCCTGAAAATCTGTTTTCACCATGACTTTTTATATTATTTGTTTTTTATATCGGTTGATTTAATTTTATGACTCTCCGGACCGGAAATATGATTTCTTATTTTGAATCCGGTTGAAATGAACAGAAATGATAATTATAAACCGCTGTTGCGACCTGTGGCTACTGAAGAATCGGTAACATTCCCCGTCGACGATAGTGTTTTTGGGGTATACGACTTTGTGCGGAGTTGGTTTTGGGTTGAATTTGGTTTCTTTTTACCAATAGCCGCTTTGTGTGTTACATAGGCTTTGTAGACAAATCCCACAGTATTTTTGTATTGAATGGCAATCCACTTGCCATACGGAATAATCCCTTCTAAAGGTTCCAATACAGTTCCTTTGGGAATGGTACAAATGATATTGTTGGAGATTTCGGGGGTTGTCCGGAAATTCAGGGTGGCTGTAGTGACTTTTGTCTGCCCCAAAGCAGATACGGCAAGTGGTAATAAACTTACCAAGAGGAACAATCTGTTCATTAGTTCTGATTAAATAATTTATTGTGAATAAAAAATAGAAATATTGTTTCTGAATGTATTTGTTGTTTTTTTAAGAGCTTTATTCTTTTGGCTGCTCCCTCGCTGCCGCACGAAAGGATTAACTTCGTTGATTTTCAATTCGTGTGGTAGTAATGGGCATATCACCGATTACAAATCTGCGGTAGATGAGGGTAAATTTAAAATGCTATTTTTTAAAGTCTATTTTTGTCTTACCCAACGTTTTGTACCGGCGTGTGACAAAGTATATGAATCCCACCTGGCTCCAAAATACGAACAAAACACTAATGTGTCATGATGTATTTCATAAAAGTCAAAGCCATTTTTAAGCGGGATATTTTTCTGATAATAGCAAATACTGTCATACTCAAATTTCACATCCGATGGGGTAATATAGAATCCATGTCCAAGAGAAAAAGTACCTGAATCAACTAAAGTAGTATTTTCAGTTTTATACCAAGTAAAGTTTTCATTAAACACCAGTAATTCCTCTATTCCGGTGTTTTTAGGGGTTTCCGGATTTGTATCACTGAATGGTATAACTTTCATTGTTTCTATCCATCGCCACTTTCCCAAAATAGTGTTTGGATAAATTATATTTGGCTCTTTCTCACAAGCACAAAACATGAATAGTAAAACACTAATTACAAAAAGTGAAAAAAATCTCATTTTCATCTGATTTATTTAATTTATTTTCATTTCAGTCGACTAAACAGTTGTCACTTCAAATTGTCCTATTGGGTCTTGAACACAACTTCCTCCCGAAATGAGTAAAAATTATGTTGTTTGTCACTCTCAAAATGAATTCTCTGCCCGAAGACCAGAATACAGTTCTTTGGTTTTCATTGAGTGTTCTATTTTTTTCAGGTTTAAGATACAATCTTTCTATACCAGATTATTCCTTTTATCGTGTTCTGTTCTGAATAGAAAAAATTATTCCAACTTTCATTATCAACTCCTCCGGATTCGGTTATAAATAATTGTACACCAGAGCAAGAATATACTTTCTTCCAAAAATATGGATTTGCCGAAACATTTGAAATTTCGCCTCCGTTAGGAGTAATGTCAATTACAATATTCTCTTCTTTAGTTTCACTATTAGAATATAAATAAATTGTGATATTGTTAGTTGACTCCATATTATTTTCAACAAATTCACTCAACCACCGGGAGTTTTTTAATGGATCAATTATTCCGCAAGCTGAAATTTCATGATTTTCATAGACTTCGAATTTTGGTTCTTTGTTACAGCCCAATAAAATGAATAATGTGAATAAAAGGTAAGCAATTCTTTTAGTCCTCATGATTTTTTCTGTATTTAAAATGTTTATAAATCCCTTAGTTTAGAGATGCTATAAGTTGTAAAATCGTTGCTTCATATATTCTCACCCGCTATTCGTCGTAGCATAAAACTTGCGCAAACCGATGTTTGGAGAAGGCTCTGCCTTCGTCATTGCTAAAATAAAAGCTCCTGCTTTTAATATTAAATTTTGAATATACAAAGCTGGAGCTTTGCTTTTAGCTTCGACATAGCTACAAGCTATGCCGAACCATCAGCATCATTTTAAACTACGGTGAACTGAGGCTTTCACTGTCGCACAGAGACAAAGTGAATGCGGGAGCAAAAAACCGCTAAATGCACGTCAACCTGCCAATGGACATAGGCGTGTGTTAGCAGCAGCCTTTTTATGTGTTTTTGGTTGTTTCAGATTCATTTAATCCCAAGATTGGTTGTCCTATGGTATTTAAGTATTTAAGTGATTTAGATTGATTTTGGATATTCAATATGTGTGTTAATTGATTTTGATAATCTTTGTCATCTTTTTTGATATCTGTTGCTGGTGGTAATGGTTCTACTCTAACATCGACATTAAAACCTTTATCAATTCTGTTTGCAATTTTATTTAATGCAATGACAGTTGCATTTTCTAATTCATTTCTTCTTCCATGATCATCTCCTTTGTGATATTGTGTAATTACTTCATGTGCAATTCTTTTTATAGTATCTTCCATTGAAGAATTGGCATGTTCTTCAATTTCTTTTGTTGCAGATTCTGGAACACCCTTTTCTTTAAGCTGATTTCTAAGAATTTTTATTTCTAAAATTGTTTTATAATTATTAATGATCTTTTCAATTGCTTTAGAGAGAACATCAGCAACTTGAAGTCCAATTATTACATAAAGTAGAAAATCACTTGAGGAAATAGTTTTTACTTCAAATTCTTCTTTTTTTCCAGTAACAGCTTCTGAGATTACACCAAGTATAAAATTTAGTTCTATAACTTCCTTTGATAAAGAACTTAACTTGTTTTCAATAACTTTTCGTGGAATTGTATATCCCAATTCACATTGACCAGCTGCTAAAATTTCTTTACCAATTTTTAGCTTAGTGAATCCGGATATTATTTCGTCAATTGCTGATTTAAATTGTTCCTCTTTGGTACAAACTGCTTTAATACTTTCAAGAGCAGCAGCTGGTGTAATTTGATTTCGATTAAATATTTCTTCAATTAAAACTTTCAATTCGTTTCCTAACATATTTTTTCCACCAATTTCTTCAATAATTTGTTTCCAACCTGGACTAAAATTATTGTAAGTTGAAGCAGTCAAATTTGCATTTAAATTATCAAGAGCTTTAACTAAGTTTTGTTGATGAATAGGTTGTTGTGGTTGATTTACTTGATTTGTTAAGTTGTCTCTAACTGCTTGAATTTGTACTAATAATTTTTTCTGATTAAATTCTTTTTGAATTTCAAACAAAATTTTGTGTAGTCTTTCTGTATTCATATTATTTTTTTAAGGTTGCTACTAGCATATATATAAACCTACTTGAAAATGCTGTTTAAAATAGAAATACATTATCAATCAGCATTGTATACTCTCCCGTTCGCTTTGCTCTGACACCAAATGTACGGATAAATATCCGCGATAGAGAAGTTATATGTTCATCTTAATCTCATTAATAATAGAGTCCAATTTAGATGATACTTCATTATTATTAATTTGAGTATACGAAAGAGATTTTAATTTGAATAAATCTACTGCCATACAATAGTCAGTATCAACTTTGTAATTCTCGGAAAAGTTTGCTTGAAGCAACCTGTGTAGAGCATCAACAAACAAAGCTAAATCTTCATTTTTATACCCATCCTTCTGAGCGACAAACCATATTGCTCCAATATAATCACAATCATCTTTTTTAAATATAAATAGGTCATCACCATAAATTTTTATTTGAAGATCATTTATAATTAACATTGACCTTACTTGATCTTGAGAAATAAATTGCGCTTTATACTCTGGTCTCCAAACTGAAAAATCATATTCGAGGGCGTTTCTCAATATCCTAATATTTCTCTCATACATTAGTTTTGTATTCCGATTTGTAGATAATTGGTTGTCACTTGAAATCGCTTCAATTCTATCAATTATAAATTGTTTATCATCTTTTCGGAAAGATTTACTTATTGCCGTCAAACTTCTATGCCAGTAATTTCGAGGATCATTTTGATCTGCCAGCACCTCCTTATTGAGTTTATGCAACAGAGTCATTTTACTTCTTTCTGTCTTTGAATGATAATAATTATATATATTCTTAACGGTTAAAGCTTTCATAACTAATATATTTATATGTCGACAATCCCCCGCTTGAGCAGATATTTATCCTTGCTTCGCTTAAAAAGCAATTACTCTATTAAAGTTATGTCTAACAAGCCATTTTTCAATAGCTTTATTCATCCACTGTTTTTGCTCTGACAACTACTCGCACGGATAAATATCAGTACAAGAGCGGTGGGACAAACTTTCTCCAAAACTTAAATACAAAACCTCTTCTCAATTAACTTCAATCATAACCGTTTTTCAACAATATCTATTGACTTAACAGCTTAAAATTGAGAACAATAAAGACTATAACAAGTATTGAATAAAAAAATCAAGAAATATTATCAAGAAATTCAGCCATGCTTCTTAAAGATTTCAATTCAGAACTAGAAATTCCATTGGGTTCAAAGTGCATTATACCATTTCGAATCTTACGGATTTCATCTAGTTCTTTTACAAATATTGATTTATCAATAGAGAGATTAAGTTTATTCCAATGATCTGCTTTTTCCAATATTTTTACATATTCACCAAAAGTTAAGTCATCAATAAATTGAACACATCTGTTATCATCCTTACACATATCTTGAATATGTTCTAATAATAATTTACCTCCTAATATCTGCCGAATTCTATTCTCTATTTGTTCCATAAGAAGAAATGGTTCTGTAATTGATAAAAACTCAGATGAAATATCTGCTGTTGTTACTAAACCACATACATTTTTCTGACTATCTACAATTACAACAAAATCATGTTGGTATACTTCTTTAATGGCTTTCAATAAGGGTGTGTCATTATTCAGAATTGAAATTTCTTTTTTTATATAGTCTTTAACAAGATCATCTCCTGTGGGTATCTTATTGGGAAATTTTGAGCCAATTGTTTCCCATGATATATATCCAATTATACTTCTTGGACCTGACAATACAGGTAACTGAGAATAATTATGCCTTAACATATATGTGATAGCCTCAACTAAATGAGCATCATTATTTATCATCAATGGCTTTCTGTTTGCTGCCTCTAGAACTGATATTTTCTTTACAGGATCACTTTTAGTTTTATTAGTTGCTATTGCTTTATGTCGTAATTCTATTGAATTATCAATCCAAACATCAGTATAATCAGGCATAACCTCTAATTGATTCTCTCTCAAAAACTCATTAACATACCAAACATTGTTTGATGTTCTTCTTTCACAACCCAAAGCGTTTAACAGTTGTCTGGGAGTAATTTTTTGAGGTTCCTTTGTTTCCTTTATTTTTGCAACAATCTGAAGTAATTTTTCATTATTCATATTTTTATTATATACAAGTTTTTATTCACAATTAGTATTATAAAAAATATTCAGAGGAATGATGTGATTCTGTTTATATATATCCGTGTAAGCAAGCGTTAAACATTTTATATTGAATTATGAATACTTACTAAGCAGGTAATCGTAGTCACTCTTCAACGGCAATCGTAGAGTATCTTCAACGGTAAGTGAAGACACTCTACGAAGCTAATTGAGGTGGGTCTACGATTTTATTGAACCATTAGTATTTTATCAAACAGACAGGTTCGGGGTTCTTTCAATAAAGCTGTACCTCCATATTGGCTAACCACTTCCAGTGCATACTTACCTGCCGCCAAAGCCGGAGTGACAATAATCAGTTCGGCCGGGTTGTTGGTAACAATATCGGTGGAGTCTACTTTGGTGCGTTCCTGTGTGGCCTGGTTTACGAAATACACACCCACTGCAGGATTATCGCCGGCAATTTTGAGTTTATAGCCTTTGATACGCAGGTTGCGGTTAGGGGTAATCACATCGTTTACCGAGCCGGTTTTTACGTCCACCACTTCAGCAATGCTAATGCTGCTGTCGCCAATACCGGTAATTTCCACGGCAATGTTGGACAGCTCCTTGCGTAGCAAATCGCCCTGATTGAATTGATACAAAATTGCATGTTTGTCGGTGTTAAAGGTTTCGGTAGGGCTGTTGAACACGCCCCGAATAAGTGTGGTGGCGGTAAAATATCCGGTGTTTACAGAAAAACCGTCGGAGAGTTGATACCCCATTTCTTTCAGGAAAAGGTTTACGTTGTGTTCCATAGTTTCGGCGCTGGTGGCTGCTCCGCCACGGCTTACTGCTGCCTTACAGATTTCGGTTACATTCAGTGTTCTTTCTGAAATTACGCGAGCTACATAGTCATTAGGGTCTTCGGTCAGCAAATTCGGATATAAATTTGCCTTGATTTTGTGCAAGATGTTTGCCATAATTTGTTTTGGTTAAATTTAAATTAATACTATGATTATATATAAATAAAGAAATATCCTATTCTGTATGTTAGTCAGAAGCAACACAATCGGGCAATTCAGGTTAGTTTAATGTTCACTACTTCACTATGCACTATTTACAAAAAATACCCAACTGTGCTACTTGCCAACTATAAAGATTATTCTGTTTGGAATTCACCAATTAAATTTGTGGTACCATAACTGATTTTCAGAGTATAACTACCACTTGTCCATGTATCTGCCTCTACAAATACATCTAAGTTCGAATATGTATTTACCGTTTCCTGATAAACCAGATTATCAGTAGAATCATAAACCGATATAAGGACATTTCCCACAGCCCAATCGAAATATACAGCCAACTGAGTTTCGTCTATTGTAGCCGACACCGGAATAATTTCCAGTGATAAAGGAACTGGTTTCGGTGGTACCGACTGATCATCCTTACGGATAATAATATCAGTGGCAAACATGTATTGCGATAAAAGAATAAAACCTGTGATAAAGCAGATTTTGGAGAAAAACGATCCTGAAATTTTCATACGTTTATTAATTGCTTAATAGCGCCGTATGAAAGTCACCTAATCATCATTGATGTTCATGAACCATTTCTGATTTTCAAATTCATTTCATAGGCACTCTTAGTTGTTAATCCGATTAATTAAAAATTTACGATCGATCGTGTTGCTAAATTAGAAAGCGAACAAGGTTTTTTCCAAATTTTGGGCATCCAAACAGGGGGACATGTTAATTTAAAAGTACATTGAAAAACAAGCACTTACAACTAAAAAAAATAAAAAAAAGGGGACAACAGATTTTTTAAGACAGTTTAAACAGAAAAACGATGCCTTTTGCGGCATCGTTTAACAGGGGAAACGGAATATTAACATCCGTTTCATCGGGGGAATACGATATTTGATTTTTATTCGGAAAGCAGGTTCAAAAGAAAATTTTCGAGCTCGGGTATGCCGGATAAATTAAATTTGGGCAACAGGCGTTGTTTTAATTTTTTCAGGCTATCCACGTTTACATCCAATAGCATGTACATATCAGTATTGGGCACATGAAGCAGGAAAAGGCAGCACCAGTAAATTTCACGGGGATTTACCGCGGGATATTGTTCTTTTATTTTATTGACTAAATTATTCAGCAGAGAATTCATTTCTTCATAAAAATACTGCTGGTCATTCACATGAAGTAACTCTTCGTATATTCTACGGTCCAACAACAATTTTTCTTTCGGACCGGCCTGAATTCTTTCAGTCATCTGCATGGATTTACGCTCTTTTATCTTTATTTGTAACGCTTCGCGATGATTAAAGAGTGTTTCTTTGTGTTTTTCAGCGTTTTGACGGATATGTAATTCTTCCTGACGGGCTCTTTCTTTCCGGTTCCGTTTGTGAATTACGTAATATACTGTCAGCGCTATAATAATAACCAAAAACAGAACAACGTACAGATATTCCATTTTCAGTCGGGTGCCGGCCATTTCTTTGTTACCATTGTGAAATGTTTCAATATAACTTCCTTTTGTCTGAGCATCAATTTTACGAATAGAATCGACGCAATTCTGGTAACCCGCCATATAAAGTTTTAGATGATAAAGGTCACCTTTCAGATTGGAAGAGTTAACTAAAATCCGGTAACATTCCCGTTGAATAATAATATCCGGTTGATAATTCAACGAAGCACTGGCATAGTAATAAGCGGAATCGTACTGATTCATATCAAAAAGCAGATCGGCCAGATAATAATACCGGAATGGTTTCGAGTTTTTTATACAGGGAAATTTTATCGCTTTTTTTAAATAGCGCAAAGCTGAATCATACTTTTGAATTTTATAGTAATTAACACCAATACTTTCAATAACCTCTCCTAAAACGATAGAATCCCGGGATTCCTTATAGACTTTCAGAAAATAAGGCAGTGCTTTATCATATAATTTGGCTCTACTGTAGGAATCACCAATATTTATTTCTGAATAATGGGCAAAATTAACATTCTTAGCCTTCTCAAAATAATTATAAGCTTCCTGAAATTTTTTCCGCGCCAACTGATAGTCTTTTTGATACAGGTATATATCGCCCATATCATAATTAATGCGGCCTAATAGCAGGAAATCGTTCTTATCAGTAACTGCATCCAGTGCTTTCAGGTAAAAATCCATTGCATTTTCGTACTGAAAAGCATATTTATAACTACGACCCTTGTACAGGTAACACGTAGCTAATCTGTTTCCGGTCGGGTGTGTCTGATAATACTCAATGGAAAAATTGATCAGTGAATCGGGTTTAAGCGGGAGTTGTTTTTTGTCGAAAGTCCGGATTAATAATAAATTGTAATAGGCTTTTACCGACGGGGATGTATAATGATTCGGAGAAATATTTTGCAATATCTTCAGGGCAGAATCCGGCTTGTTCTCTATCAACTGTTCGGCCGTTTTCAATTCATCCGGCATATGCGAGCACCCGACAAGTGAAGTACTTAAGACGAACAGAAGCAGAAGGTATTTTAATTGCATTTTCATTTCCGGAATTTCAAAATGCAAATGT
>MTLE01001834.1_pt1 | contig 20712 bp, 9 predicted proteins | sample 1982461 | NCBI WGS metagenome assembly MTLE01 (sample SAMN05712605, study PRJNA340218) | biofilm metagenome | isolation source: sample SPL anode biofilm adapted to -200 mV | place: USA | collected 2012-02-03
GAGAACGTTGCACTCTCAAGTAACCGGGTTAGCTGGGATCATTTGGTGAATAGCAAAAGAACCCCGAGGTTGACCGGGATCCCGATACATCGGGAGATGTGAGTGGCCCGTGTGTTGAGGCGTTCGGATGAATATAAGGGATGACGCACCTGCCAATGCTTTGCAAGACCGTGAACCCCAAGAAGCTGATCTCCAGGCTTCCTTAGCGCCGTGTAAATGGCTGGCATACCGCCTGATATTCGTTTGCGTTCTCTTCATTTCGAGAGCTCTAACTCTTGGTTCATCTATTTTTTGGCAAATAAAAATCCGCTTTCAGCGGCGATGATTTTTCGAACACCTTCCGCAGCGGACTGCCTCTTTGTCTATTTAACTCGGCAAAGGCTTCGCGGGGTAAAGTTCCAGCCAGTTGACATTCCTTTGAATAAAAATCATTAGTACCACACCAATACGCGTTGATAAGCAATTCCCTCGGCAGTTCATCATGAATGATAAGGAGAGAGTCCAAGATATTTTCGATTGGAATTGGGGCATCAGCCTGCATGCGCCACCAGTTGCATAGGGCTCGTTCGATTTCATCGCTACGCGCCATATTTAAAAAAGGGATCGCTTCTTCTTCGGCAACTGGCATTTTGCCAATTGCCCGAAAACTCATCTCCAGTTCGTCGCGAGAAGCTCCACCCCGCTCTGCCATCCATGCCTGATATCGATGGAAAATTTGTTCGTTGAATTGCGAAACGCCCTCTTCAGTCACCGGAACAACCCCGCTTTGCGGGCGGTTTTTAATAAAGAAAACCCAAATATCCTGAGGAGTCATTTTGCTTTGGCGATGACGCTGCAGCCATTTCGGACAAGGCGGTTCAAATGCGACCGGAGCATTCGAACACTCGAAGACCGTGCCGTCCACATAGTGGGTGGTAAAGGTGACTAGAGCCTGATGACCGTTTTTCGGGATAGCGGCAAAAGCCCCCTGTTGCAGATTGGCCAAACCGGCTAAAACAACATTAGCGTTACCCTTGAGCGCCATAACCCTCGCAGGTTTAAAACCAGATTGCTGCAAATAATCAGTAACCCCGGATATGGCAGGATTGTTCAACCATTCGGTATCGAAACTAGGGACAAGTTCAATTTTAACTGGTTGTGTCCTGGAGCGGATTTGACGCAGATGATTCCGATACTCCGCGGCAGCTGTCTCTGCTAATTGCTTAGCGATATATTCCATCATATTATTGCGTAATAACACAATGTTCAGCTCTTGGCAAGCATATTACACACTCTGAGAGTATACCCCTTGGTCGGTTACACGTATTGGCCACATTCTTTGAAACTGAGTCCAGTCAAGCGATGCTTTTTGACTGCTTCCATGAATTCCTCGCTGGCCAGTATATCAAAGGTTTCTCTCAGCATTACTAGATGTTGGCCGGAGGGAAACAAAGACTTCTGAATCATGAAACCTTCAGGAACTTTAGGGTTGCATTGCTGTTGATTATAATCACCGCAGGTATCGCAATGAACAATTGTATAGCGTCTCATAGTCTCCTCAGTTAAAAGCGGTACCGGCTCTACTTGAATAGCAAGATGAGAAGTAATGGGTTTATTTTTATACTTTACGTCTATTTCCGCAGTGAGGAGGTGAATCCCTTCGCCAGCTAACAGATCTCGGGCTTTTTTACTAATCTGAGGTTGTAAAACACGTCCCCAAACAAAATCCTCAAACTTTGCGGCATACGCATCCCCACCGAGTCGACCAATTGAACCACCGGGGCATATCCACACGGACCGATTTGCGGCTTGTTGAATCTTTGCGCTCAGCTTGGCAAACTCTCCAACACTTAAAACCCGATCATCATTAAAATCATTTTCATTCAAAAACTCAAAATTAAAAGCTGGATATTCCACCGTATCCATCCCCCATGTTTGACAACATGAATAACACTTAACATATGGGATGAAGTATTTATATCTTAACTCCATTTGTATCACGCGCGCTCTACCACTCCAGTCAATTTTAAACACTTTCATACATAATATATTTAAAACAAAAGCAACGGAGATACTTTATCCATTAAACCAACCCCAAACCCAATTATATAATATGGATTATTTCTCATATTCTTTTTATCTTTCATGAATGTTTCCCATATATCATTATATGATCCGCCACCACCGTTTTTATCATGCAATCCATATTGATGCATATACCCATTGATTTTAGCAAGCAAACCACAAGGATTAAGACCATTTCTTTTAAAGAATTTACTCATACTATTCGCACCAGGAAAGATGTGATGCATATTATTTATAATTGCTGCTTCTTTAGCTGCGGTTTTAGCTCCTCGTAAATCTTGAGCCATTATACTTCGAGCCGCCTGCAAACTCTGCATTAAATCGGTCACATCAATACCTCCTGCTTGTAAAACCCCTGCCTCGAATTGCTGAAGATTATTCAACCCATTAACTGCTTCCCTAATTTGACCCACCAATGTCTGCCCGCGTTTAATTTCCACTATTCGCGATTCAGCATCTTCCGTGTTTGCAAGCAAAGAATCGATCAGTGACTGGCCTTTGGGATCAATTGCCCCAATTGGACTATTATTGACGAATAGGTATAAATTATTTCCTCCTTCCTCTTCAATAGGATCGTGGTTAATGAATCTCCCCTGGGAAGGGCTATAGTAGCGGTACCCGTAGTAACTCAGCCCCGTTTCCCAGTCGTAGTACTTGGTCGAGAATAAGAATGGATTCGCGCTAGCCAATGGCCCGGTCGCTCGGATGATTTCCCCGAAGGGCGAGTACTCATAGCGGGCGCTAATGGTGCCATCGGACTGCACCAGGCTGACAACGTTTCCGTTGCCGTCATAGGCCGGAAAATGGCAACTCGAAGGTGACGGGTGATCGGTGATCGCCAGCAAACCGCCGATGCCGCCAGCTTTATCCAAGGTGCCACTGAGATCCAAGCCCCACAGATAGGTCGCGGCGGGCGAAAGATCGGCATTAAGTGTGGCAATAGGCCGAAAACCATCGTAGAGGAAGTAGTATTTGGACGCGAGTGTGTAACTGTCGGAGCCCGGCGTGCCCGAGCACACTTCCTTGCAGTAGCGTCTTCCTTGGTAATCGTAGTAAAAATTGAGACGCTGCGGTGGCACCCCGTTATTGGTGGCGCTGTTTAACACCTGCATCTGGACCAGGCGATTCTCGGCGTCCCAGCTATAGGCCCAGATTGTGTCGTTGGTTAGGTTGCCGTTGGCATCGTATTGAAAGCTCTGGGTCAAGGCGGGACGCAATAAGGTGCCCGTCGAGGTAGCACTCTGATTTGTGCGGCTAGCTAGGGTGGTGATCGTTTGATAGGTGGGAAGGTTAGCCGCACCCGCGCTGAAGGGATAATGGAAATACTCCTGGTGCCGGTCCACGTTGGTAACTCCGTTGATGGACACAACGGCATTGGCCGTGGCAACTCCCAACAGGTCCACTTGGCTGGAGAGGCTGCGGCTTGAGTACTGGTTCAGGGCATTGGGTGCATAGCTTTCGGTGCGGAGATTCAAGCCGTTGGTGTCGCCGCCCAGTTTGGTCCACTGACGGTTGCCTATGCTATCGTACTGGTACTCGAACTGCTGGCCTGCCACGTGGCTGGTGTCGGCCCAATAACGTTTGCCCGAGTTAATTTCATTGCGGTCATTGTAGCCGTAATCCCAGTGCGAACCATCGCTCCAGGTGGAACGCCAGCGGCGGTCAGCTATGTCATAGTCATAGGTAAAAGATGCGGCATCCTTGCCGTTGGCGAGGACCGAATGAGTGGTCCGCAAGCGATAGCCGTATTCCCAACCTTTGGTCGTCGTCATCACGGTGCCGCCATTCCATTGGGCCGTAAGTGTCTGCACCAGGTCTGAATTGGGTTGGTAGCCATAATTGACCGCGCGAACCGCCGTAGAACCTGAACCATCGGTATAGAAGGCCCGTGCCGTTTGGAGACGCCCGGCCGCCGGATCGAATTGGTATTCGCTAATCGCCTGGCTGCCAGCGTAATAGTTATCCACCACCACCTCGTCTTTGCCGTATGCCGAGTGTATCCGATTAGTGATCTGCAGACCCGCCAACGGACCGCCAACATCAAAGACCGTCGCGATTAATTCCCCGTCGGGGTCGTAACCAAAACTGGTGGTGCCTAGAGCATCAGTGACACTCACCGGGAAACCACCTGAGTTGTATTGTGGAATACTCATGCCTGGGGTACCGTCCGAATAGCTTTTACTCAGGATTTCGCCAAACGGATTATACTGATAAGTGGTCACCACTCCACGCGCATCGGTGCAGGTCAGCAAGGTGCGCGTGGCTTGGTAATTGTATGTGTTACCCTGGTCGTTAGCATCTCGCTTGGTCAAGACTAAGCCCGTAGCCGGATCATAAACCCAATGAGTTAAGTCGTAACTCTCATTACCGCCCGGCCAAGTAGCCGAGGCCCAGCTTGAGCCGCCCCGGTACGTGCGCAGATCAGTCATATCACCATAGTCATCATACACGCGCTCCTCGGGATAGGGAACATCGCCCCAGGTGCGTGTGATCTGCCCCCGGCCGTTATAAGCATAGTACCTTTTTTTAAGGTTGGGATCAATCTGGCACTTGAGCTTTCCGGCGTTAGCTTCGTTGGCCGCGTAATACTGATACTGGGTAACTTTCCCCGAGGCATTGGTCGTAGCCGCAATCCAGCCCGTGGCCGCATCATACTTGGTTCCGGAAACAAAGCCCAGTGGGCTCTTGACACCAATCAACCGTCGCAAACTGTCATACTCATAGTGCGCAGGTTCAGCCACCGATTCGCTATTAAGCGTTTGCAGAAGTCCGTTAACAGTAACCCCGACAATGTCAATGGTCGAACTAGGCGTGTTGGTTATCGCTGTGAGTGTTTTATTGTTCCGGTCAAGGGTTACTTGGATCGAAGTCTCAAGCCCGTTGGGATCGGTTACGATAATGTCGCTGAAGGTGTTGGCGCTGGCAAAGCCTGTTAAGCGCACGCGGACGGTGTTGGTGCGGAATTCCATAGTCGGCGATTCCCAGGCTCGCGTGACTTGCCACCAGTTGCTACCATCCCATTCAAGAGTAGTGTCTTTGCTGTGGCAGCGCGCCAACGCGCCATAATCGCCTTCCGCTGCCTCGATTTGTTGAGGAACCGTATAACCGTAAAGATCATAGTAATTATATGTAATCTTGTGATAGATAACCCCATCCACAACGGTGGCGGGAACATAGGTTTCGAAAGGACAATCCCCCATCAAGCCTTCACTACTATCAATATAATTAATGTATGAAGACAATGGTGGCAATGGTGGGTTGGCACCAAGAGGAGAGAAAGCCGGCTGGCGCTGAGTGATAACTTTGCCAAAGAGACCGGTTGCCTCTTCCTGCCACCTTGGGGAATTCATGCTTCCGAAACGCGTGCGCGCGACCCCCGCACCTATCGTAAAGGGGTTGGCAGTTTCATCCACGTAGTAGTCGTGATATTCGGACACCACCGTGTCCCCACTGACACTGTGAAGCCGACCATCCAGATATCGGTGCGTCATTTTCTGCAAATATCCGGGGAAGTACTCGGTGGTCGTGCGAGTATCAGCACTATAAACCGTTGTCACGGCAACACCATCATAGCTGACCGAGTAAGTCAATCGCCCCGCTAAATCGTAGGCTTGGGAACGGCTCAACGAAAGGGAACCGCCGGAAACGGTTTGTTGAGTTAGCCAACCAGCCACATTAAAAACGATGTTAGTGCTGACGTCATCCTGAAGGTTGGCCACTCCTACATGGGTAACCCGGGTTAAGCGTTTATGTGAATCATAGCCAAAGGTTAACTCTTCGCCCAAGGCGTTCCTTTCCCAAGCTTGGAGTTCGGTATCATTACCCGCAGAGTCACGCCAACTTGCCTGGTAAACAGTGCGCGAAACACTTGAAACCCCGTCAATCCATACTTCATTGGTTAAATGACCCAAGCTATCAAAAGATCTTTGGCGCGTTTCAATGGTCTGGAAAACTGGTTCTTCTTGCCCCACCTCCGTCATACCCATTAGTTTTGTGAAGACTTCCAAGCCACCCTGAAGAAAGGTCAGCTCCCGAGTGGATTTGCCTTGCACACAGTCCACTCCCAAAAAACTCCCATCCGGTGCTGAATCATCGTATTCTTGAGTGGGATAGGCTGTTAAATAATAACTCCCTAACCCACTGGTTTTGAGCTTGGCGACGTCCGGACCATTTGGCGTCCAAGTTAGATTAGTAGGATTAAACGTGCCTTGCTCGTATTCGAAAAGATCGGTCTCCCGGGTCCGCCCTTGATTCTTGCGGATTAAATCATTTAGCCAGTAATCGGTGCAGCGGTAACGGTGCGTAATGATAGCATCATGGGATAGCAGCCCCCGCCATTGATAATCCGAAGCCGTCAAGTTGAGTGCCGGTTGATAATAGTCTCCATCAGCATACACCATCCAATCCAGCCATACCACTCCCGTGCCTGCGGCATCGCAGGTGAACTCTCCCGAAGAATGGCTTTCGTGAGCATCTACCGCGGCATCGAACCGTTTTGATATCGAAAAAACTACGGACGACAGTGTGGCGGACGATGGATTAGCTGGAGAATCCTGCCAGGGACGAATCCGGAGTTGCTCACCAACCTCACCGGGATATTCCGAAAAATCACCACAACCTGCAGGCCAGCCCGCACAGAGTGAATTTCCCACCTCATCGGTATATGGATAACAAAAGAGTTCCCACCTGCCCCCCGGATACCACCGCTCCTTCAAACGACCGTAGGCTTCAGGGATGGTGCTGTCCGAGTGGTATACAAAGGCGTTGGTCAAACCATTGCCATCAGGATTCGTCACAACATTGGTAAGTTCCCAGCCCCACGGAAACTGTGAATATTGCTCAATGGCCTTATAGACAGTGGCGGCGGGGCTATTAATTTCCACGGTTTCTTGCCGTTGGCTCCCCGTGAAAGCAATGGTGCGTTTTTCAGTTCGCAATTCAGCCCCAGTTCCATAAGTCATTTGCCATAATCCGCTGGTATAGGAAATCTCGCTCGAATAGGTGCGGCCAGAGGGACGTTCTTCGGTGATCTGCAAGCGTCCATAATTGCCTGGTGAATTGGGATTGCGCAGCCTCCAGGTCACCGAAGGAGTGTTGGCTACAATTTGATACAGCCCTTGGGTGTTGGTGTCGCCGACACAGGCAGGAGTATAAAACCGCAGCACACATTCTTCAGTGGGTGTCATGCTGCTTTGAATATCCACCAATATTTGTGGGGCTTTAATTTGTCGTAAAGAGCCATTACTATTGGTCAGCACATTAAGTTCGGCCTGATTGGTGGAGCGCGCCGTATAACTCAAGGCTATACCGTTGAATAACTGCGGCCCAATTTGCTGTTCATGAAACCGGATTTGACCTGCAGTCAGGCCATTCCAAAGCCGTCCCAATTGTACCGACCAGCGGAACGCACCACTAGCTGCGTCTAAGGATCGCCCAGGTCCCAATTGCGGCCAGATACCGTCGCCTGGAGCGGCTTTTGACTGGTCTTCGTCTCGACTCCAATCCTCCTCATAGGAACGGAGCGTGGTAGGACGAAAGCCACGGTCTGGACGCAACTCGATCTGATACACACTACTGGATGCTCCAGAAGCCGGAGCGCAGTCGAATGCTTCGACGTCGGTATAGTCCTTGCCGTTAATTAGCGCCTTGAAAGGACGCGGAATGGCTCGCACCCCACGCCGCGAGAGCAAATGACGAGGTGTGTAACCTTTGAAGACGAATTGAGCGCTGGTCCAGTTAGGACCGCTAATCGTTAAATCATATTGTTGGTAGGGCTTAAGGTTGGGATAGAAATAATTAGTCGAAGTTGAATTGCCAGGAACGGTGTATGACTGGCCAGCTATGGCTATTGTAACATCGCTTCCGGCAGTGGCTGTAACAGCTAATTGTAGCGGACAGCTAATGGGTTCAGACATCCATATTTGCCATGGCTCCCTGATACCGCCAGATTCGCCAGTCATGCCTGCTCCAGTAGGGCGAGGATCGGTTGCGGGGCCAGTCTCTACTGCTGCCTTGTTTTCGGCACCACTATATTGTTGAATGGCCGTCATCATGGCGGCGGCTTCCTGTGCTTGCACACTGTTTAGAAAACTTAACCATGCCAGTAGGAGTGCTGCAATAATTCTCATGGTGTCACTTTCAATTGCCTTCAAGATTCTATTGTTGGGAGGAGGTATAAAATAGCGATTACTAGCAGTCCGGTTGTTTGGTTGTTCTTGAACATCCAACTTGCTGCGAAAATGTCTTAATTATTTTCCATTCAGGGCGCGTTGGATTCGGGTGGTTAACCGGCCGGGACGAGGACTCCCTTTTTGGGGGCGAGTATTAGCCAAGTGCTGGACGGAAGCGCTATTGGTTTGCGCACCCGTAGTTAGTGATTTACTCAGAGCTTTACGCTCGCTGGCGTCTAATTTTCCATCACCATTTTTATCCCATTCGCTCGCACGGGCAGCAGTCGGCTTGGCTCGCAAATTCGGCTTTAAGGGTTCGGCACTCTGGGCCTGCAACGTCCAGACCACCAAAATGAAGCACAATACACATCGTTTCATAGCATTTAGAACACTCGATTACTTATTAGATTATTCACTCTTTCCCTTCAATCCAACGGGGTGAATACCTGCAATCCTAACGCATCAGTCGGATTAGACCCTCCCTGCTGTTCTTCCAAGTTTGTAAGGCCATCGCAATCCCAATCACCAAAACTATCAGAATTCATATTTCCAAAGTACAACTGTTCCCAAGCATCAGTCAGACCGTCATCATCGTCATCGCCATCTCCAAAGTATTTGTAAGCCAGAAACATTTGAGTGGACAACCGTTCGCCATCTTCGAGTTTGCGGTTAAATATCATGATTTCAGCGACATCTCCGGCAAAATAACTATAACTCGAGCCTAAAGTGAATGTGCTGAGCACACTGAACACGTTATTCGTGTCGTTCTTTTGCAAAATCCCGTTGATTCGTGCCTGCCACAACCCAGCGGCGCTCACCGCATCGTAAATATGGAATTGGTCCAACGGCTGCGTGGGGACGCCCACATTGTGGAGCGTGGAACTGGCAAAATCATCTTTAATGGCCCCACCCGTATCTGGATAATAAGTGTAAGTGGAGCTCGTGCCATAGCGCCACAAGGCTTTCCCAGCAGTAGGATAGCGGCTGGCAACTTTCAACACTACAAACACTTCCGCATTGGTGGCGCCGCTTAATACGTTGGGAATAGAGAGCGAATCATTCACTCCATCAAAACGGACCGCAGGCCGGCCATTGGTGGCGCTGGCAACCCATAATGGCGCATAAGCCAATGTGCTTTGGTTGGCGTGATTGCCATTTCCGGATTGGTCTAGCCATCGGTTGAGGAATCGATTGGTTCCCGCCCCCGCCGTCCCGCAATCCGCCCGCAGCCACAATTTGAGATTAGCCATGGGGATGGCCAGTCCATTAGTCAAAGTGAACACCGTAGTTTCCGGTGTGTAAGCCGATTCGCCCGCGTCGTTTACCGCCTTGATTCGATAAGTGTAGCTTGAGGCAGCAACCAACCCGGTGTCTAAATAGCCTAATGCATCTCGAACCGTGGCTACCCCATTGAAACTAGCACTGGCAGTATCTTTGCGTTCGATCACAAACCGCGTGGAAGTCGCATTTAAGTCAAAATTCCAAGTCAAATTGATTTGGTTGGTCGATATGCCCTGCGCTTGCAAGTGAGACGGCACGGCGGGCGCGGCAGCCACCAACCCATAACGGGAATTCAGATAAAGCCCCACAGTCGTGCGTTCTTCATCCCCCAAAGACCGGTTAAAAACGAGCACCTCGGCAATGTCCCCTGTGAAGTAAGAGGAGCCCGCGCAACCCAAGTAAAGAGTGCTCGAGGTGGAGAAGGCATTATTGGCATCGATGGTTTGTAGAACACCATTGATTCGCGCCTGCCACAATCCATTTTTGCTGGCCACATTATATATATGGAATTGATCCACAGCTTGGGCGGGTTTGCCAATCAAGTGCAGAGTTGTGCTCGCGAAACCGTCTTGGAGTTGCCCGCTGGGTTCTGGATAGTAAGTGTAAGTGTCACGCCCCACCCGCCACAATCCTTGGCTACTGCTCGGGGTTGCGGACGCGGCTTTTAGCACGATAAAGGCCTCCGCATTGGTGACCCCGGTTAGCAGGCTTGAACTCGTCATCACATCGTTGACGCCATCAAACCTAACGGCAGGCAGGCCATTGACGGCGTTGGTCACCCATTGGGGCTGGTAAGCGGCGGTGGCCTGAATAATGTCAAAATGGTTCGTCGTTTGATCCCGCCAACGGTCGACACTGGCATTTGTAATCCCCATATCCGCCCGCAAACAGAGCCGTAGTGCGGGCAGGTAAGTGATCGTGAACGATTGGGATACCGCAGTGAAGCCATCGTTAACCGTGACGGTTATGGAGGCCGTGCCACTTTGGTCGCTCCCGGGATAGACAGTCAAGGTGCGGCAATTGCCACTCCCGCCTAACACCAAATTGGTAACGGTGTTGGGCACCAGTGCCGGACTACCGGAAACCACCGTGATTCCAAGGCTTTGGGCGGGAGTAAAATCATCGTCAACGGTGAAATCAATAGGGCCACACCGGCTGCCTGCGGAAGCAATTTGATTGGGAATATTGGAAAGCGTGGGCGGATAATTATCTGCGGGCACATCCAATGTAGAGAGGGTTTGAATTTCGAAATTGCTGATCGCGCGGCCATATAACCGCACTTCATCTATCGCCCCCTGAAAATATGCGTAGTTGTTTCGATGCCCCAGAGTCACGGGCCACGAGGTGGCAAGCGGTGCTCCCACTCGGGTACCAGTGGCATCCAGGCTGCCATTGAGGAACAAGCGAACAACATTGCCCTGCACCGTGACCAAGACATGAGTCCATCGGTTAAGCGGCAAGGCCTGGCTGCTATAAAGGTTAATTTGCTGCCCGGTATTGTCCCCTTGTTTGAAAACCAGCTGACCCGTGACCGGCTCGATCCAGAGTTCAAACTCGCGCGCGGGACTGCTACTATCACCTTTTCCCACCAACAAGATCCACGCGTTGGTTTCCAATCTCGCTGGATTAACCCATAGCGCCAAACTCATGTCGCCAGTCAAATGCAGGTCGGCAGCGTCGGGAATCGTTACCCAATCATCCGTGCCATCGAACTGCAAAGCATTTCCGACTTTGCCAGCAATCCGATCAGGCGTCCCAAAGATCATTCCGGTGTGCCCGTAGCCCGAGGAGTCCAAGGCTGTGCTGCCAGAGGTTTCATTGAATTGCCACCAGGCGACTGGGTCATTGGCAAAGGCGTGATGGACCGTCACGTTAACCTCATCAAAAGCGCTGAGTTCGGAATCATCCGCAATCAAACGCAAGACATACTCCCCCGCCACATCGAAAGTAACGGTGGTATTGGTGGCGTGGAGATTCCCAAACGTGGCCGTGCCTGGTCCGCTGATTTGAGACCATGTCGCCGCCAAACCGGGCATAGCCGGCAAGCCGTCGTCGCTGGCAAAGCCCTGCAAAGTGGCCGCCTCGGAAATCGATACTCCAATGTCCGCCCCAGCCGTGACTGTGGGTACATTATTGGTGGCAAATTTAACGACGCCCGCATGGTCCCAAGTGGCCCGTCCTCCATACAATGAGAAAGCCACCCCATCGATATCGCGCCCCGATAACCCCACGGAACCCGCGTCAATCTCCAGTCGAGTCCAAGTGCCTGCGGTGGGCAAATCGCCCACCCTAACACCGGCCCACATATAGTTGGGTCCCGCGCTCCAATAAGCACGATGATCGTACCAACCCGTGGTATCGGTCGCATGCCATTGAAGCATGACTTCGAGCGGGGGATTCGCGGGATCTATATAAACATAGGCATAAAGCAAATTGCTGGCTTGAAGTGATATAGGGGGAAGAGCGCCCCCGAAATAATGCTGATGAAGACCGCTGTAAATACTGGATTGATGAGCCTTAATACCCGCGTAGGGGGGTGGGTTTGAGCTGATCCAACTCCACGGTTCTGGCTCAGCATAGGCAGTGGCCCCATACGGTAGCGAATCTTCACACCAGACAATATCTTGAATCTCCGGCGAAGCATTAACCACAACCACCACCGAACTGGAATTGGTGCGATCCCCATCGTCCCCTGTAAAATTCAGCACATATGCGCCGGGGGCGCTGAAAGTTGCGGTCGAAGCCAAGTTGGTGCCCGTTCCGTCAGCAGGATTAAAACTCACTGTCCCCGGACCGCTAACTTTTGACCATGACAAATGGATGCTACTGCCAGCGGGCAGGCCGTCGTCCGTCGCATTGCCGGAAAGCGTTGTGGTGGCGGGGAACGTGATAGATTGGTTGGTTCCGGCATTCAGTACCGGGGGCATATTGCCAATCGCCGCCACTTGGATGCCATTGAACATGACATAACCGCCAGTGGTAGTGGCACTGGCGGTGATAACCGTCGTTCCCCCGTTGGTGGCGGATACATTGTGGAAAACCACGTAGTGAGTATTTTCGACAAAGTTGCCGCTGGCTAATTGATTAGTATTCCAATAAGGGCCCGCAGCCGTGTTCTTAGTAATTCCGTAAAGGGTGTAACTCGCGTTTTGAGAATCCGCCGCGCCGTGTCCATAAACGTAAATGTCGTAAGCCCCTGTCGGCAGATTTTGGATGGTGACAGTGATATTCCCATTGCTCGGATAATTGTAAATGTACGAATCGAACATGGGATCGCCGGAGCTATTGCCCCATTCGCCCGGCGCGTTTTGCACCCGCACACTGACGCTGCTAGCCGTCTGGTCGGCATACTGCAAATTGGTGAGGGTCGAATCCGCCGAACGCGCATAGTGGTATCGGTTCCAATAATCCGCCGTGTCTTTGCCAACGGCGGCGGGACCGATTTTATGCGTGGTACCGCCAAAGTTAACGTTCAGGAGGAGACCGTTTACCAAGGTCCAGTCGATGATTGCGCCCGGTATTTGATTCCACTCCGCCGTTTGGCGGGCATCCCACTTAGCCAGCAATGTCTTGCTGGATTTTGGGCGGATGGAATTAGACCGGGGAATAGCGGCTCCCAGCGTATTAGGCATTGCCTTGCTTACGCCATTCGTATGCCTGGGGAGAGCTGCGTATTCCGAGTTGGTTGATTCGCTCGAAATGAGCGGCTGGGTTGGCCGGTGGGAGGCTGATTTGTGGTTCTCCAAAGCGGTTTTGATTGCGCCATAATCAACCGTCTCCACGACAAAGGCCCGGTCTTCATTCGTGACCCATTGCTTGGCGACAGGCCAGTTTTCCGAGCCATCCTGCGATTCGCTTGAATTAACCCGAAAAGCCTTACCGGCCACCATTTTCATCGTCCCCCAGTCAAGGCTGACATCCGTGGCCTGTTTTCCGGGCTTCAAGGGTTGTGAGGGTTGCGAGTTCAAACTGTTACCGGAAGTGGTGAGCGAAATCGTTTGCACCGACTGCGACGGTTTCGCCCCTGCGTAGACTTCACTCCACACCTCCAAACGCATCGTATCGGGGTCAATGCCCGAATCGGGTGGGAGCGTGATGGGCGCGCGCAAATAAACGTCTTGAATTATGGAATTGGCGTTATACTGCAGGACGATGTCGGCGTTCAGACCGGCCACAGCGTTGGTCCACAATATTTTACAAGGCTCACCTTCCAGCACGACACCGGTAGAGTCCTGAACTTGTCCTAGCCAAATGCGTTTGCCGGAAACTGGATCGCTCGCGCCAATCGCCACCATATGCAGCTTCAAGCTGTTCGCCGTTTTTGAGTCCGGATCGGTGCCGGGTGGAAATATTTCAATGGCGTCCGGATGGTTGAGATTGCCATCAATTTTCAAGGTGAACGCTCCCCCTACCGCCAATGCGCCATCCGCAGTGATTTCAACATGCGGCCGCAATTTTACTCGGGGCTGAAAAACTTGAATCGCCGCCAGGTTGGTCAGAGTTTGGACATCACCATTCAGATTAGTAACCCAAGAATAGGCTGGTGGTTGGCCGGAACCGGCCATAACTGTTTCGTTGGTCGCTTTACCGGAACCACTCGGTTGCGCGGATGAACTGGAATCATTCACCCTCCCGTCCCAATTCGTTTCCGCCGATAGGGGAAATGTATCCGCCCCATTTTGAGCAAGAGTGGAAACGCAACCAAGAAATAAACCTAAGAGACCGGAAGTTTTCATAACGTGGCCACAACAATACTATACTATTATATTATTACAATGTGTTATTACACTTTTTTCACTTTTGTATCCATTATTGCTTGCTAACAACTACACTTATATAAAGTCCATAACCCTCGTGAGGTTGTATGACAGCAATTGGGTATTCCAGCACCACGACAGCCTAGGCGACATCAGAAAAATGTTGCGTCGCTAATTAAACCGGCAACAAATGTGGGCTTCGGAAAATCACCGCCTAATAGTTAGAGCATCATGATGAGATTCTTCCGTTTCTTGAATTTCCTTTTGTCAATTCCAACACCGTTCGCCATAAAACCCAAGACGTAATTGGAGACAATCGCGACTCTAACTGGGTTAGCAGGTATCCTTTGGCGAACAGCAAAGGAACCTCAAAGTGGACCGGGGCACCACTAGATGTGGGCGGCCCGAGTGTTGAGGCGTTCGAGTGAATATATGAGATGGCCCACCTGCCCATGCGTTCAAAACCGTGAACCCCAAGAAACTGATCTTCAGGCACCCTTTGTGTCGTGTAAATGGCTGGCATTTCAACCGCTCTTGGTTTTGTGTCCAGAAAAGGGCATGGTGATTCATAGCGTAAAAACCTCTACACTCCGGCTCTGCCATCCAAGAAAGGCGTGCGGGTAGCGCCGCTTCATGCGCCACTGCTTGCGATTAGGCAAACCCAGCCTTCCCTCGGGTAAGGGGATTTCAGAGTCGCTGTAAATCTTATGGGCACATCTTTTACCTTGAAGTTAAAAATATCGCAAGAAATTACCGATTTTTTCTTATGGTTTTATGTGATCTAATAAGACTTATTATTTTTATTGTTATCAACGGCAATTACTACCATCCCAAAGCCGCGAAAAACCCCGAATTAAGCCCGCCAAACAAGCAGCAAACCCTTAAGACCCTGGATGTCTGCTTTGGCGAAGACCAAAGCCGGGCGCGCACCGGCTATGCGGCCGAAAATCTGGCTACTTTACGCCGGTTGGCGTTGAACTTTCTCCGACGCGAAACCACCAAAAAGCGCGGGATCAAAGGCAAACAGAGAAATGCCGCCTGGGACCAGGCCTACCTGCTTCGGCTCTTGGGCATTCCAGACCCCGCTGCCACCCAAAACAACGCCAGTTCAAACCAAACTTCCCCCCATAGCCCCTGAATTCGCTAATTTAGATGCGTTTACCCTGGCTCTGATTCGGCTTGCCCTTCCCCCGCTCAACTTTATAAAGTATCATTATCCCCGGTAGCGCTTCATCTTGCCGCTAGGGTTCTCCACCTTTGCCCGATGAATCCCTTCCAGTTTTATTAAAGCCAAAGAACCACACGCTTGTGGGGGCACCGAAGGATTTTTTCATTGCCCCTGTTTTTGCCGCCAAAAAGCAGTTCGGCACGCGCCAGGTCGAAGTGAAAGGCAAACTTTATAAAGTGGGCGGTTTCGATCCTTTCAATCCGGATGCCCGCCCTCCAGCCCTATCAGTCCAACATGCCCGAGCCCTCTTTGTTTTGCTCAGTTTTCGCGACCGCAAATCGGCTAAGAAACGGATTGCAGAAGACGATCCCCGGAATAACCCGCAGAATATTTTCTTTTCCATGACCGAATTTTGCCGTCGATATGCGGCAAGCAATGGCGGCCGATACGCGCGGGAGATTCTTAAAACTCTCGGCGATTTGGCCAATGCTTATATCAGCATTACCGACCTAACGACTCAAAGAGTATTGATTTATCGCCTGATTGAGCGGCTGGAAATCGAACACAAAGTGATCAAACGGCGGGACGCCAAGCTGGCTGAGTCGTGCCAGTTGGAACTTTGGTTCAACTATTGCCAGTTATCGCCTGAATTTTACGCGATGCTCAAAAACATCGTTGAACTGCGCTATTTGAAACTGGAGGTGTTTACCGCCATCCGTTCTCCAATTGCGCAGGCTATATATCTTTACATCCCTAGCCGGGCGGCAAGGCATACCGAGGTTAAGCCGTTTGAGATCACCTTGTCCACACTGATGCGTCAAATCTCCATCCCCGTGCCAGTGCACAAATCAGTGCGGAAAAAGCTCTTCACCCAACATGAGAATGAAGGCCGCTCTATCTTGCAGCAGCTTGATGGATTGGAAACTTTTAAGGGCCGCTTTCGGGTGAAATTAGTAGAAACCGCCAATGGGGATGATTTCAAGCTGCTGACATGGATTGACCCAGATGAAAACTTGGCCTTACCGGAGCCCCGGGAGGATTCCAAACTTTACCAGGCGTTCCTTAAAGGCGGACGTACCCCGGAGAATTGGGGGCCAATGTTAAAACGGGAAGCGCCGCTTTCCAATTATGAGCGGGATTTGCTTGAACTGACCGGCATTCCTCTCGGCCCCCATCAGCGGTTCCTGGAAAAGGCCAAAGCCATCTTGGGCCAAGCGATCTTCTGCGAGCTCTTAGCCGAAGCCAAGGATGACCATTTGGAAGGCGTCAAGATTCGGAAAAACCCGGCGGCTAAATTAATCTATCGGCTTATGACAGCTATCAAACGCGGAGTTGGTCAAGCCAAGCCATAAGCAAGCCGTGGACAACGGAGAAACGGCCAATAGAGTTATTCACACCTATGGACAACGGAGAAACGCTGATAAATCTACTTGACCGTAGACAATGGAGAAAAAAGCGTGCATGACCGTGGACAATGGAGAAAAACCAATATCAAATCATGGACATTGGAGAAAAATGAAGGGGTAGATTATTTTATATCTTATTGATGTATAACGGTTAGCAAAACGAAGCCCCCACCCTCCCATAAATGATTCCCATCAAAGTAATTCCCATTGGGAATGCGATTAAAATCGAACCGGGACCAGGGATCGCAGCGAATAGATCGGCAACCGCCATCCGGCTTTAGCCCTAAACCACGGTGGTATTTTAGTATAGGTCGTACAAAACCACTCGGCGGACTGGTATTAAAATATAGGTCTATTCCAGGGCGTGGTATCGAACTATAGGTTTTGCGGTTGACTCCCCTTAATCCACTTGCATGATAGAGTTATGGACTCCTGCCCCAAGTGCGGAAATCACCGACTCGCCAAAGATGGGATTGTCCGTGGCCGTCAGCGTTACCACTGCCAAACCTGCGGGTTCCGGCCCTCCGTCCTCCGCAAGAGAAACTGCCTCACCCCGGAACAGAAAAGCTTAGCCTTGGGAATGCGGAAGGAAGGTCTCGGTCTCCGCGCTATTGGACGGGTTTTCGGCAAAAGCCATATTCCTATTTTGAAACTCGTGCATGGCCAGGCAGGGCAGAACATCCGTGAGACTTAATTCTTCCCCCGATGGTTTATCTAGCCCAGACGCATGATATATGATATTATATATCATGATTGCGATGCTAACTCTCCCCTCGCCGGTTAAGTTCTTTTCCCAAGCGATTCATTTTTGAGGTGCGATGCCAATGGCCGGGCTTTTTGGTGACATTCGGTAGTCGCGCTGGGGGTCGTTTATGAATTGGGGATCGGCAGCTATCGAATGGCGGTCAAAACCGCGAGCCTGCAAGAAGGCCATCAATGCTTCTGGGCTGATAGACTGCTGGCCCCAAAGAATGGCCTCTCCTTTCGGCTGGAACCAGCAATTGCAATCCATTTCCAAGGCGGAGGTCCAATCCCTCCCGTGCAAACGTAATAGGCTATCCGTTGCCTTCGCAAATATGTTGCCGCGAACGATCACCTTCGTAGTGGCGGCGGTGTTGTCGTAGAACATTAAGTGACGCCCATTGGGATCAGGCCGCTGGTTGTGCCCCCAACCGTAGCCGGCATCCACGCAAGTGTTGTTTTCAAACACAATATTGCTGGTCCGGCTGGCGGGACCGCGATTCCAATACTCGAAGGAATATTCGCTGTTCCAAATCGTGTTACGGCGGTAGGTGATGTTTGCTTGAGTATTTGTCCCATCTCCCTGGTTAGTCAGGGCAGCATCGTAAATCTCCCAGAGTCGGCAACCTTCCACCAGGCAGTCGCGTGCGCCCGACCAAAACTCGATGCCATTGCCAAACCGGACGGGAGTGCCGTTCGCTTGGGTCATTTGATGGCCGCCACCGATAAACGAAATATCGCAGTTGCGAATCGTGATATGGTGGGTTTCCCCACCCCCAAACCCATGGGCCGCCCCGTACCGCAAATCGAGGTTTTCAAAAGTCACATAGCCGCGCCCGCCCTGGTCGACAATGTGTTTACGCAAAGCAAGCTCGATGCTTGAGTAACGTTGGGCGGGGTTAACCGGACAACGGAGAGTCACCTGCCAAGTGCTGGCGTCATAGAAGTAATCGCCGTCTTGGCGCAGGCTGGCTACGTCCCACTTCTTTATGCCCGCAGCTTTGCCGTGGTCAAAAATGATATTGCCGACATCCACCGCAAGCGGGATCGCTTGATTGCCATGAGCACTCAACAGTGCGCACGGTTGAAGCAACAATTCCGTGTCCGACGGCAAAACGCCTCCTAGGAATAGGGTGAGCCGGGCATCGTCGGCGGATTGTAGCGCGTGGAATCGGATGGTATATTCGGCCCAATTGCTGCCAAAGGCCGGAAGCGCGCTTTCTGTCTCGGCATAAGCCGTCCAAGGGGTCTCATTCTTCATGATGGCAATGGAACTTGGCCTAAACGGATGCGTTGCGCGCGCACGAATCGTTAGAAGATAGAAATCGCCTTCGCGCACCTGGAATCCTGGTACGAGAAGTTGCAGATGATTGGCTTTCGTTCCGGAAGTCCGGCAAACCATCCGGAGTGTGGTCGCTCCGTCTTTTTCTTCGGCAGCGAACGAACAAGAAGCTCCCCCTTCTTGGTGTAATGACCATTGTTTGGGCGGTAGGGTGGAATGAACTCCAGTTGTCGCAAAACGCAGCGGCGCCGTTTTCCACATCCCATCACCGGCAGGCTGCCAATCTTCGGCTCGGTCCATGGCGGCGGAGCCGAGCAAGATGGGTTTAGGCCCATCACCGAAACTCCCATAATAAATAACACCGTCCGCACTGCCGCTTTGAGGAACGAGTTGGCCGCGCCAAGCCTGGCCACGCCGGAAGAGCACGCGGTCGCCGGGAACCAAGGTAGCCCGGTTCACTCGCGCTAAAGAACGCCAGGCCGATTCGGGTTTGATGCCGTCGAGAGTATCGTTGCCGCGTTCCGCATCCACATAGAACTCCCTTGCGTGAACAATGGAACCGGCCAAGACCGCGAGAAGCCCAAGGAGGGGAATAATCATGTTCCATCGCCTGTACCATGTTATTGGGCTAATTCTCGTTTTGCAGGTTTTAACGGATTTGGGATGAATGACGCGCGCCGTCAAAAATTGGTTGCTGAGCTTTCGCATGCGGGCATGTTCACGATTTCGCTCAGGCTGGACAATGATTATTTTGGATTCGTCCCAGTAGTGGTGTGATCGGCATAATTTGGTCTTTAGGCCGGAATTAAAGACGCAAGGTTGTCACGAATCGAAAACGCTTCCCTTCCCTGCCAACCAATCCAGAATCCGGGTTTATGAATAATGATATTACTTATCATCCAACATCCATTTGCTCTTCGATCAATTTCAAAGCTTCCCCTAGCCCATCGGCGGATGATTCAAAATGAGCGGCCTGTTCGGGAGATGCTTTTTTCAGATCCCTCGCCGTCTTTTGACAAAACCGGCGGCGGTCTTGAATCTCCGACCGCAGGATGGCCAGTTTATGGGCCACAATTCCGCTACCGGTGGCAGCTAAACATTCGTCCAGCCATTGGCCGGGCGTTTTACCCAGTTTTTTGGCCAATGACTTGAGGCGCTTGCTGGTCTGCGGCATTACCCGGATCAACATGGCCTGGGTGCCTAACGCGGGCCTCCCCGCCCCCGGGCGTCTGCCGCCGTGTCCGCTGGATTTGTTTTTTGACTTGGCCATAGCGAGCGCACGAATTTCAGATATCTTGAATAATGATAACGTATATCAAGAAAGGCATGGGTGCAAGCTCGCCGCTGCCCAGAATCACGTTCCCGAAAAAAGCCCCTCCCCTATTAGCAACCTCGCGCTTTTATCTCACCAATCGCTGTGGGTTCCTATCCTGTCAGAATGTCCTTATGACAGGATGGGAATATGACACCATCGGAGGATGGCATAATGACATTGTGGCATCGTGTCATTTTCGGGCTAAAACATGATGGCATAAAAGCAGGATGTTAGAATGCCAACTTGGCAACATGACATTATGACAGGACGATATATACTCTTGCCAACACCCTGACATCCTGACATAAAGTCATAATCACCCCCTATGAAATCCAAGGAAACCATCAGTGTGCTCGAAAAATTGCGGGCACGAGCCGAAGGAGCCATCCAGGACCGCGCCTCCGAAATCCAAAAGGCCATGCCGCCACCAACAGCCGCCCCGTCGGTTGTAGTCACCCAAGTTCGCCAGGAATTTAGACCTGCACTCAAGCCGGTGGAGCCCTTGGCTGCGCCATCCCCCCAGCAGGG
>MTLE01002753.1_pt1 | contig 20695 bp, 19 predicted proteins | sample 1982461 | NCBI WGS metagenome assembly MTLE01 (sample SAMN05712605, study PRJNA340218) | biofilm metagenome | isolation source: sample SPL anode biofilm adapted to -200 mV | place: USA | collected 2012-02-03
CCGAATATCCGAAGCGGCAAAAAAACTTAAAATAACCCAAAGATAACAAATTGCTAGCCGAATGTTGCCAAGCGGAAGGAAAAAAGATTTAAAAAACCCGCTCTTTTGAGCGGGTTCCTTTAAATCTTGACGTTGAGGGTGTAATCCTTCTTGGATTTCAACTGCCCATCCTCAAAAAGCCACTCCTCCAACAACTCCCCGGTCTCGGAATACTTCTTAGTCAGGCCGTGCGCCTTGCCGTTCTTGTGCGGGGATATCATAGCAATGGTACCGTTCTTATGGTAAACAATTTTGTCGCCAACAATATTATCTTTTTCGTACTTACTTTCGGACTTTAAATTGCCGTCCTCATCGTAAGCTTTGCAAATGCCGTCAAGATAGCCGTTATCATATTCCGCCACTTCCAAAATTTTACCGTTGGGGTAATATTTAAGGCGGCGGCCGTTTTCTATATCTTTAACGTAATAAAATTCTTCTCTAAGTCTGCCCGTGGGATAATAAACATAAGCCCTGCCGTTAAGCATACCATCGCAGTATTGCTTTTCCACATTAATCTTGCCCGTTTCGTAGTAAATTCTGCTTGTGCCGTGGCGTTTGCCGTCTTTAAACATACATTCAAAATAGGTAAGGCCGTTATCAAAAAACTCTTTTACAAGGCCGTCGGGCAAAGCGCCGTTAGTTTCCACAATTTCAAGGTTCTCGTCCAAGGTTTCGCTGTAAACCTCGCTGCCTTCAAATAAATAAGAGCGTAAAAATTTACCTTTATCTTTCCCCTCAAGGGCTTTAGTTTTTCTTATTATCAGATTTTCCACAGGCCTGCTCCTTTATCGCCCGCGCGGCGCAAAAACCGCTTGCCCAGGCAAAATGTAAATTAAATCCGCCGCAACGTCCGTCAATATCCAACAGTTCCCCCGTAATATAAAGACCGCGTGAGAGTTTGGATTCAAATGTCCCCGCCTGCACCTGCGCCGTATCAACGCCGCCCTTAGCGGCGGAAGCTTCCTTCCACGGGCGCAGCCCTTCTACAGTAAAGGGCCAGGCTTTAATTGTTTTAACTATTCTAGCAAAAATATCTTGCTTTAATTCACTTACCAAAATATTCTTTTTTACGCCTAAATAATCTACCAGCAGATTAGTTGCGCTATCAGCCAAAAGACCTTCAAAAAAATCTTTTACCTTGCGGTTTTGCATTTTTTGCGCGCGGGCAGTCATAAAAGCCTCAAACTCCTGCGCGGTAAATTGCGGCAGAAAATCTATAAATATTTTATGGCCCGCGGCGGCGTTGCGGCTGATGCTTAAAATATTATTACCAGATACGCCCTTTGCGCCAAAAATAATTTCCCCCTCTTCCGCGTCAATAATATTGCCCGCGCCATCGGCTAAAGCAACTTTTGCAAGCACTTTAAGGCCTGCAAGGCGGCCAAGGGCTGCCTCTTTAATATTTAAAGCGCACAAGGCAGGGCTTAAAGGGTTTATTTTATGGCCCAAACTTTTGGCCAAGTTATATCCGCTTTCCGTGCCGCCTGCCTGAGGATACGCCAAAGAACCGCACGCTAAAATAATATTTTTAGCGGTAAAAATTTGTCCGTCGGCGCAGCGCGCGCGGTAGCCGCCGTTTGTATTTTTTACTTCCGTAACTTCCACCTTAAAAACAAATTGCGCGCCCGCTTCCTGCGCGGCACAAACAAGCGAACCCGCGACGGAGGACGCCTTGCCCGTTACGGGGAAGTATCTTCCCTCTTCGCACACGGCAAGCATACCCAAATCTTCAAAAAAAGCAACGCAGTCTTTTGGGGAAAATTTATCTAAAGCGGCTTTCACAAAATCTTTATCGCCAAAGTATGTGGCAACGCCCGCCTTTTGATTGCTAAAGTTGCAGCGTCCGTTACCCGTTACCAATATTTTGCGGCCCGCCAGTATTTCCTTTTCCAACACAATAACGCCAAGACCAGCGCGCGCGCACTCAAGCGCGGCAAGCAAGCCTGAGGCCCCAGCCCCAACAATAATAATATCGGCGTTATTTTGCGTCATTCTTTTTATCTCTATTTATTGCCCGTACTGCCAAAGCGTCCTTCCCCGCGCGCGGTGGAGGATATTTCCCCCTCCTCAAACATCGGGTAGAGCGTAGGCAGCACGACAAGCTGGGCCACTTTTTGGCCCTTTTCAAATTTAAAGGGAGTATCGTTAAGGTTGTACATGCAGATGATAACTTCGCCCCTGTAAGGCGCGTCAATAAGGCCCGCCATAACTTTTATACCTTTACTTTCTACGGAGCTTTTACCCCACACGCAGCCGCTGGTGCCTTCGTGCAGTTCTATGGCAATACCGGTGTGGACATTGGTAATACTGCGGGGCGCAAGAGTAGTTTCTTCCAACGCGAATAAATCCGCACCAGAATCCGTGGAGTGCGCCCTTAAGGGCATTTTTGCTTCGGGGTGTAATTTTTTAACTTTAATTATCATAGCGGCAAACCTCAGGAAAGATATTTAAACAAAACGAATAACAATAACAAAACAGCGCCGCCCAAAGCTATAAACATATTGTATTTTGCGGGCAGTTCAAAAGTGTTTTTTTGCGCGGCGGATAAAGCTGCCTGCGCGGCTGGCGCGCCTTCCATAAGGCGGGAGGCGCTTATAACGCCAAGCAAATAGCCGTCCGCATCTATAACTGGCAATATTAAAGCATTGGAAAGTTTAAATAAACTTAAAACCTTAGCTTGGGAATCAAAAGGGGAAAGCTTTTCAAAATCGGGCGACATAACGGAACCCGCAACGCTGTCCTCGTTACAAAAGGCAAGTTCCGCGGTTTTAATGCAGCCTGCGGCGCGGCCCGTTTTATCAACGATATAAACGCAATAGGGTATTCTGTTTTTAACGGTTTTAATTCTGGCTAAAATATCTTTTACTTTTGTATCCGTCTTAAAAACCGTAAAGTTATTTTGCATCAAACGCGCGGCGCTGCCCTGCGGGTAAGATAAAACCTCGCTTAATGTTTTTGCCATTTCGGGTTCCAGCGCGGCGGTAAGCCTTTCTTTATAAGGCGCGGGCAGGTTAAGCATCATCTGCGCGGCGCATTGCGCGTTAAGGCGGGAAATTATAAAAACAGCCTGTTTTATCGGCAAGCGGCGCAACAAAGGCGCGGCCTTTTTGGGGTTCATTTGCTCAAAACACAATACAAGGCTTTGCGCCCTAAGGGACGTCATCCAAAAAACAGCTTCGCTTAAAGGCATATTTTCCAATGCGGAAGCAGCCTGCGCGGGCGCGGTTTCTATAAATTTCTCCAGCAGTTCTTCCCCGCTGGTCTTGTGTTGCATTGTTTCAAGCATTAATAAATTATAGTATTATTGTGATAAGTTAAACAATCATTACGGGGGAATTATGTACTTTTATAAGCCTGTAAACCAAATCACCTTTGAAGACGTCGTAAACTTTCTTAAACAGGATATAGCGGAAAATACCCTGCTTGATTATAAACTTATGCTGCCGCGCGATAACGAAAAGTTCGCCAAAACCATTGCGGCTTTTGCAAACTCTATGGGCGGCACCGTTATAATAGGCGTAAAAGACGAACACGATAAGCCAAAACCGCCGTTTACGGGCATCACCTTTCACCCCAAAATAAGAGGGCAGATAGAAAGCATTATCCAAAACTATATTGACCCCGTTGTATTTGTTGATATTGCCACCTGCAAAGACCCTAACAGCGACAGTATGTTTGTAGTGGTAAACATACCGCAAAGCAATTTAACGCCGCACCTTGTGGGCCGTCTTAAACGCGCTTATGTGCGCACGGGCCAGTCTTCCCGCCCGGAGATTATTGTCCACCCCGATAATTTACCCTGGCTGCTTGATAACAGAAAGAAATCCCAAAATCTGCGCCATATACTTTTAGATAAAGCCGAAGCGCATTTTAACAACTTCCTGCGTGCAAATTATACCGAGCAGCAATCCGCGCAGACTGTTGCCTCTTTCGCGCTTGTGCCGCTTTACCCGCAAACGCCTATCGCCGACTACAAACAGCTGCCCGCGCTTTTAAGCAAAATACAATTTGATTGCGAGGGCCGCCTGTTCCCTATAGATACGGAAATTAAAACCGTGCAGGACGGCATTGTGTTGCCTATGGGCAAAACCGCCTCTCTGGAAATTAACTGCTACGGCCTTATCGCTTTAAAAATTATCCCCACCGATAAAGAGCGTTTTATAGACCCGCAAACACTTTACCTTAACGCTATATTATTCTTCCGCTCGGCGGCGGCGCTTTACAGACAGCTTGGTTTTATAAGCCCGCTTATGTTAAGGGTAAAAGTTTCCAACGCGCGCGGCAGCAGGATAAAAACCGACGGCGGAGAAAAGCAAATTATAGAAGATTATGTGCGCATAGACCGCAATATATCGCCGCTGGATTTACAAAATAATTTAGAGCATTTTACAGCTTCTCTGTTGGAAGAGTTTGCATGGTCCGTCGGGCTTCCGTTTAAGCAGGACCAAGACGCGCTTAATATGGTGCGCTCGGTAACCGATAAATGTAAAGACCGCGTTATATAAGGTTTTTGACGTAAAAAATTATATAATTTATATATGAAGGTATTGAAAACGGACTGCCTTATTATCGGCAGCGGTGTAGCAGGCTCTTTATACGCTTATATAGCGGCTAAGGCAGGATTACACTGTGTACTTATTTCCTCGGGCGACATAAGCGAATCTAACAGCGATTTGGCCCAGGGCGGGATAATTTATGAAAATAAACCCGATATGGAGTCCCTCGTAAAAGACATACAAACCGCAGGCTGCGGCCTGTGTAACGAAGAAGCCGTACGCGCTATCTGCGCAGAAGGCTTTGCCGCCGTAGAAGAATACTTTATTAAATCCTTTAAAACCGATTTTAACCGCGACGCGCAGGGCAACCTGCTTTTAACAAAAGAAGCCGCCCACAGCAAAAAACGCATAATTTACAGTAAAGATACCACGGGCCACGCCATAATAAGCGCGATGCAGCAAAAATTAAAAAATCTTAAAAACCTTAAGGTTTTGGATAATTGCAGCGCGGTGGATTTGCTTACCTTATCACACAGTTCCGTCAATCAGATGGATATTTACAAACCCTTAACCTGCTTTGGCGCATATATATTGGACAATAAAAAGGGCGAAGTTTTTGCCATAACCGCCAAAAAAACTATTTTGGCAACTGGCGGCATTGGCCAGATTTACAAACATACAACAAATTCCAAAAACGCTTTCGGCCACGGTATAGCAATGGCGTACAGAATCGGCGCCAGAGTTATAAATATGGAATATACGCAGTTCCACCCGACGGTATTTGCAAAAGGCCGCTCTTTCTTAATATCGGAAGCGGTAAGGGGAGAAGGCGCCGTTTTGGTGGACGCGCGCGGCAAAACCTTTATGCAAAATTATCACCCGCTTAAAGATTTAGCGCCCAGAGATATTGTTGCCCGCGCCATAGAACACGAACGCCTTAAAACAGGGCAGGATTGTATGTACCTTGATTTATCGGCGATGAGCGGACCTTTTATTAAAAACAGATTTCCCAAAATTTACGATAACTGCTTTAAAGCAGGCGTGGATATCACAAAACAGCCCATACCCGTCGTACCCGCAATGCACTATTTTTGCGGCGGCATTTTTACCGACTTAAAGGGCCGCACAAATATAGAAAACCTTAACGCCGTGGGCGAATGCGCCTGCAACGGCTTTCACGGCGCAAACAGGCTTGCAAGCACCTCGCTTTTAGAAGCGGCGGCAAATGCCGCGCTGTGCGCCAAGGCCGACAGGGCAGAAATCAAAGATACAAAATTTTATATTCCCGAACCTAAACCGTGGAGAAGCCCTACAGCCGAGGCCGATAAAAACCTTATCTATCAGGATATTTCCACCGTCAAAAATACAATGTGGAATTATGTGGGACTCTTACGCAGCGAAAGCCACCTTTCCCGCGCGGAAAAGATTCTGCGCCACCTTAAAAACGAAACCGACATTTTTTATAAAGACGTAAAGGTCACCCAAGACCTGCTTAACCTTAGAAACGGCGCGCAAACAGCCCTGCTGATAACGTACGCCGCTTTAAAAAATAAAGTAAGCCGCGGCTGCCACTACCGCGAAGATTAACCCATCATCATAATTAAGGAGTTTTCTATGACACAAGACACACACCTCCACTATCTGCAAATGGCAATAAAACTGGCGCAAAAAAGCGTTAAAAACGGCACGGGCGGCCCCTTTGGCGCGGTGATAGTAAAGGACGGCAAAGTGCTTGCAAAAGCCCATAACACCGTTACCCCCTCTAACGACCCTACCGCCCACGCGGAAGTTAACGCAATAAGAAAAGCCTGCAAAAAACTTAAAGATTTTGAACTTAAAGGCTGCACAATTTACGCCAGCGCGGAGCCCTGCCCCATGTGCTTTGGCGCGATATATTGGGCGCGCCCCAAAGCTTTATATTACGCGGCGGATAAAGAAATTGCCGCAAAGGCGGGCTTTGACGATTCCTTTATCTACAAAGAAATTCTTTTAGATAAAAAAGACCGCAAAATAAAAACCACCCATCTCCCGCTGCCCGAGGGCGAAACTCCGTTTAAAATGTGGACGGAGAAAGAAGATAAAGTGGAATATTAATTTTAAAGCCCCGCTTAAAACGGGGCTTTTTTACAGTCAATAAAATTTAACCGCCTAACGATGTATCACACCCGCCGCTGCCCTGCTCTAAAATTCCCTTAAGAATATCGCAAGAGCTGCCGAAGCACATACATTCCTGCGTTTTGTAATTTTTAAATATTTTATATTCTGCCTTCTTGGCAACGGCGCAAGAGCCGTCCATATAATACTGAAATTTGCCCAAAGTAATACCGCCGCTTCCGCTTAAACCTTTTATCGGGGGATGAAGGGCATCAAAGTCAGCCGCATATACCCCGTGTTCCGTATAATAAACTTCCTGCTTGGCGGAAATCTCCTCCAAAACGGCAACCGCATCGGCGGCAAAACTGCGCTGCATTGTTTTTGTGTATATAGGTATCCCTATAAAAGACAATATGCATATAATAAGAAATACTATAAGCATTTCCGCAAGTGTAAAACCTTTATAGAATTTTAAAAAAGTCATATCCCCCCCCATTAGCCCTTATACTTAAAACGAAACCGCGCATCTTTTTATTGCCAAGATACGCGGTTATTGTTTATATAAAACTTTTACTCTTCAATCTTATCAATGGCGTTTTTAAGACTGTCGCGCCAGTAAGGTATTTTTATACCAAATTCCTTTTTAATCTTCGCCTTACTTAATACGGAATAATGCGGACGCTTCGCCGAGCCTGGGTAATCCTGCGATTCTATGGGCAACACTTCGCAGTTAATGCCTTTAAGACTTACAACTTCCCTCGCCAAACCGTACCACGAACATACGCCCTCGTCGGAATAATTATAAATTTTCTTTACGCCGTTTTTTACCACGGGGATAAGGCCTTCTATAATTGCGGCTAAATCGCCCGCGTAAGTGGGTGTGCCTATTTGGTCGTAAATAACTTTAATTTCGCTCTGCTTGCGTGCAAGGCCGATAATACTTCTTACAAAGTTTCTGCCAAATTCGCTGTACAGCCAAGAGGACCTTATTATAACGCAGTTCGGGGCGTTTTTAAGTACAAAAAGTTCGCCCTCCAATTTTGTCTGCCCGTAGACGGAAAGCGGGTTTGGTTTATCCGTTTCCGTATAGGGTTTAAAGTTATTACCGTCAAAAATATAATCGCTTGAAATTTGTATTACGGAAGCACCGTGCTTTGCACTTGCCAAGGCTATGTTTCTGGGGCCTAAGGCATTAACGCGGTAAGCTAAATCTATGTTGGTTTCGGCGGAATCAACGGAAGTATAACCGGCGCAGTTTATGACGGTAGTAATTTTATTATCAGCGATAACTTGTTCCACGTGTTCGTAGGAGGTTATATCAAGCTCCTTAATATCTCCGTTCTCTTTTACGTCGGTAAAGATAACGTGCTGCGGGTCAATAAGTTTTTTAAGGGATAAACCAAGCTGGCCCTGCGCCCCCGTAACCAAAATCATAAAAAGCTCCTGTTTTACTAACGTGCTTGCTATTGATAAAATATATTATTATTAAACAATTATCAATGTTTTTCTAACGGTTCGCCAACCGCAAGCGGCCTTAACGCCATAAAGCATTGTTTTATTGCAATATTTGCAATAAACTCCCGCCGCTTCCGCCGATACAATTATGTGCCGTCGTCGTAAAACATCTTTATTTAAGATTAAAGCAATAAAACAGGTTTTAAGCGCGTTATACTTATGGGGATACAAAAGGAACTTTCCCGTCAACTATCTTAAACAAAATTTGTACCATATCAATTATGAGAATAAACACAAATATAAAACCATTAATTTTAACTTTTTTACTGCTTTGCCCCGCCTTTGCCGCCGCGCAGCAAACCGCTATTACGGCGGGCGCAACCCTTACCTTGGAGCAGTGCATAGATATTACGCTTAAAAACAGCCCCAAGATAACCACCGCAAAAGCCGCGGAGCAGGCGCAGTACAGCAAATTATGGCAAACCCGCGCGGGTTATATGCCGCAGGTAAATGCCAGCGCGTCTTATTCCCGCTCCGACCAAGAGGGAGCAACGGGGTTTACGGGAGCTGATGATTCATACTCCTCCTCCATAAACGCGACGCAGCTTATTTACGATTTCGGGCAAACTGGCCTTAGCAACTCCATACAAAAAAATTCTTATCTTTCCGCAAAAGAGGATTTAAGAAATACGGAAAACAATGTTATATACTCCCTTAAACAAGCTTATTACGGCGTACTTTCCGCCAAGGCAAAGCGCGATGTTTACCAACAATCCGTGGAGCAATATCAGGAGCAGCTTAAACGCGCACAGGCCTTTTTTGACGTCGGCACAAAACCCAAGATTGATGTTACCACCGCGCAGGTAAACTTAAATAACGCAAAGCTTAACCTTATAACGGGCCAGAATAGTTTGGAAGTCGCCTATCACACGCTGCTTAATGTTATGGGCCTTTACGACGCCACGACAGATTTTACCTTGCAGGAAAATGATACCATACCTGATTTTTCCATAACCGCGCAGGACGCTTTTGAGCAAGCGCTCGCCGCCCGTCCCGATTTGGAAGCTTACCGCCTTAAAGCGGAAAGCGCGAAACAAAATGTAAAACTTTCAGCCACGGGTTTTGCGCCCGAACTTAACGCAACAGCCTCTTACGGTTGGAGCGGCAAGGACTACCCGCTATACGATAAATGGAGCGTGGGCGCGGGCCTTTCCCTGCCGATATTCAGCGGCTTTAGCACCTATAATAAAGTGCAGGAATCCAAAAGCAATTTGCAAAGCGCGCTTGCCGCTTTAAACAGCGCGCAGCAGGATATTAAACTGGAAGTTAATACCGCGTATCTTAACTTTATAGAGGCGCAATCCAAAATACCCGTGGCAGACCTTTCCCGCCAACAGGCGCAGGAAAGTTATAACCTTGCCGTCGGCCGCTACACCGTTGGGGTGGGTAATTATATAGAAGTTAAAGATTCCGAAGTCACTTTAAGCAATGCCAAGCTGGCTTATATCAATGCTGTTCTTGACTATAATCTGGCAATAGCCAATCTTAAAAAAGTTATGGGGACAAAATGAAAACTAAATTAAAAAATAAAAAAATAATCTTAAAAATCGCCCTGCCTTTACTGGCGGCGTTTATACTTGTGTGGGCGGGCTGCTTCGGCAAAAATAAAGAAGCCAAATATACAACCGAAGTCCCCCAGACGGAAAATATTACCGAAAAGGTGGAGGCATCAGGCACTATTAACCCAGTTACGCAAACAAGCGTGGGTACGCAGGTTTCGGGCAAGATACAGCAACTGCTGGTTGACTACAATACTATCGTCAAAAAAGGCCAGCTTTTAGCCGTGGTGGACCCGTCCTCCTACGAATCCGCCTTAGTGCAGCAGCAGGCTAATTTACAAAAAGCGCAGAGCGTATTTTTAAACTCCAAACGCAATTACGAAAGATACCAAAGATTGTACGCGCAGGAACTGGTTTCCAAAAGTGATTTGGAAGACGCGGAAACCGATTACCTTACCAATCAGGCGCAGGTAACGCAGGCGCAGGCTTCTTTGGATAATGCCAAAATCAATTTAGGCTATACAAAAATATTCTCCCCCGTAAACGGTATTGTAATATCCAGAGCGGTGGAAGAAGGCCAAACCGTAGCCGCCAGCTTTTCCACCCCCACATTATTTACCGTCGCGGAAGACTTAACAAAAATGCAGATAGAAGTTAATATTTCCGAAGCGGATATAAGCAAAATTAAAGAAGGACAAGAAGTGGAATTTAACGTGGACGCCTACCCCGATACAACTTTTAAAGGTAATGTTAAGCAGGTAAGGAACTCCGCCACCACAATATCCAATGTTGTAACGTACACGGTTGTTGTGGGCGTAGATAACAAAGACCTTAAACTTAAACCCGGTATGACGGCAAATGTATCCATAATAACGGGCCGCAGCGACGGAGCCTTTACCGTAGCCAACTCCGCCTTGCGCTTTGTCCCCCCCGATAATGCGGAAATTGCAGGGCAGAAAAAAGGCAAAAAAACATTTTATAAAGGCCAAGGCGTGTGGACGCTTGAAAAGGGCAACCGCATAAAACGCCTGCAGGTGGAAACAGGTATTACCGACGGCAACAGAACGGTAGTTATAGGCCAAGATATTACGGCGCAGACGCCTGTTATAATTTCTTCCGACGGGGCAAATACCAAGAAGAAATCAGACAACAGAATGGGACCCCCGGGATTTTAAAAAATGACGCTTATAAACGTAAAAAATATTTGTAAATCTTATAACCTTGGCGATGTTCCGTTGGAAGTTTTGCACAACGTAACCTTGCAGATAGACCACGGAGAATTTGTGGCTATAATGGGGCCAAGCGGCAGCGGCAAAAGTACCTTTATGAATATTTTGGGTTGCCTTGATAAACCCACCACAGGCACTTATCTTTTGGACGGGCTTGATATAACCGCCTCAACCTTAAGCGAACTTGCCGACATAAGATGCAGAAAGATAGGGTTTGTCTTTCAGGGTTTTAATTTACTTTCAAGAACAACCGCTTTGGAAAATGTTGAACTGCCTATGGTATACGCCCGCACGGGCCACGCGGAAAGGACGGAAAAGGCCATAAAAGCCCTAAAAGCCGTAGGTCTTGCCGACCGTGTGCATCATATGCCCAATCAACTTTCAGGCGGGCAGCAGCAGCGTGTGGCAATAGCGCGCGCAATAGTAAACGACGCACCGATAATTTTTGCCGACGAACCGACAGGCAACCTTGATACTAAAACCAGCGTGGAAGTTATGGAAAGTTTTTACAAGTTAAACCGCGACCAAAACAAAACCATTATACTTGTTACCCACGAATCCGACATAGCCGCGTACGCAAAGCGTATAATACGCTTTAAAGACGGCATTATAGTAAGCGACGAACAAAACGCGAACAGGGTAAAATTATGATAGATATTTTAACCATTATAAAAATAGCCGTTAAAGCCATTTGGATAAACAAAATGCGCTCCGTGCTTACAAGCTTGGGCATTATCATCGGCGTGGCGGCGGTTATAGTTATGCTTGCCATAGGCGAGGGCGCGCAAAAAAAAGTGTCGGACCAAATGTCCAGCATGGGCAGTAATTTGCTTATGATACGCTCAGGTTCTGTAACATCTGGCGGGGCGAGGACAGGGCAGGGCGGGCAGCCCACCTTAACGCTTAACGACGCTTACGCTATAGAAAAAAATATAACAAGCATAGCGCAAGTGGCCCCCAGCGTTAACGTAAACGGGCAGGTGGTGTACGGCAATCAAAACTGGGCAACGCAGGTAACGGGCAGCACTCCCTCTTTGTTTTATATAAGGTCTTGGGACGTAAGCAACGGAGCTTTATTTAGCGCGGAAGATGTGCGCACGGGTGCAAGCGTGGCAATTTTGGGCCAAACCGTGGTGGAAAATTTATTTGGCGTAAGCGACCCTGTGGGCAGAACGGTAAGGATAAACAATGTCCCCTTCCGCGTAACGGGCGTGCTTAAGGAAATGGGGCAGTCCTCCTTCGGACAGGACCAAGATGACACGGTGCTTGTCCCCGTAACAACGGCTATGAAGCGTCTTTCAGGCTCGCAATTCCCTGGAACGGTAAGGAGCATTTTGGCGCAGGCAACGTCCACCGACGCGCTTACAAAAGCGGAAGAAGATATAACAATACTTTTGCGCCAGCGTCATAATATAACGGGTAAAAAGCAGGACGATTTTATAGTACGCAACCTTACGCAGATGATGCAAAGCGCGATGGAAACAACCAAAACTTTTACAATGCTTTTGGGCGCAATAACTTCAATTTCTCTGCTCGTGGGCGGCATAGGTATTATGAACATAATGCTGGTTTCCGTAACGGAGCGCACAAGAGAGATAGGCATACGCATGGCGATAGGCGCAAAATCTTTGGATATACGATTGCAATTTTTGGTGGAGGCTTTAATGCTTTCTCTATCGGGCGGCGTGCTGGGCATAATAACGGGGTTTGCTATATGTCTGGGCATAAAACACTTTGCGCCAGACTCCGTGCCTTTGGCATTCACTCTGTGGCCAATGGTAATATCTTTTGTATTTTCGGGTATGGTGGGAATATTCTTTGGTTTTTATCCCGCCTACAAAGCCTCTATGCTTAACCCGATAGACGCACTAAGATTTGAATAAAATTTACTTATAAGCACAAAAAAATAAACGCAAAAAAACTCCCGCTTTAAAACAACAGGCGGGAGTTTTTGTTTGCCCTAAAAACTATCTTATTTCAACGGGACGGTAGCTGCCGTCCATTTGCATTAAAGCTTCTATCCTTTGCTTTATCGGCGGGTGAGTTTCAAACATACCGCCAAGCGCGGCCGCAAATCCTTCCCCCGCGGCGGCATTGGCAATGCACGCGGAAGACATTAAAGGCATACTGTCCAAGGCTTCCACGCGGCTGTCTTCGCTTATTTTAGCAAGGGCGGAGGCAAGGCCTGCGGGGTTTCTTGTTATCAAAGCGGCAGTAGCGTCGGCCTGATATTCGCGCCTTCTGGAAAGCGCGTACATTATAAGCGGCGCAAGCAGCACACCGTAAATAATCAGCGCTAAGCCCAATAATACAAAAACCAAACCGATAGCGCCGCTGTTTTTACCGCCGCCGCGACGGCCTGAAGCGCCTATGCGCAACAATACCTGCCCGATAAAAGTAAGCACGCCGATACCCGTTATAACAACCATCATAAGGCGCACATCTCTGTTGCCTATGTGGGACATTTCGTGCGCGACAACGCCTTCTAATTCGGACTTATTAAGCCTTTTTATTATCCCCGTGGTAAGCGCTACGGCGGAATTTTGCGGGTCCCTGCCTGTAGCAAAAGCATTGGCGGATTCGTCTTCTATCACAAATACTTTTGGCATTGGCAGCCCCGCCGCCATTGCCGTATTTTCCACAAGGCTGTAAATTTCGGGATTATCTTCTTTTGATATTTCTTTTGCGCCTGCGGTGGCAAGCATCATACTGTCGCCGCTGTAATAGCTTACAATCATCCATATTGCCGCAGCAAGCGCAACAAAAGGCAGATAGGTTGCGGCAAGCTGAGCCGTTAAAGAAGAAACGCTTGTATGGATGTCGGGATTGTACATAAAATCCGCCGCCACCCACAGCGTGATATATAAAATAACAAGCAACAGCAAAGGAAACAATGCCATTATGACAAATGTTTTCTTGCCGTTGCTTGATATATGCTCGTAAATATTCATAAAACCCTAGAACTTTACTGCTACGGGTTGCTTTGCAGCCTGCTCTGATTCGTCAAGTTCAAAGAATTCCTTTTTCTCAAAAGAGAAATAACCCGCAATAATATTGCTGGGGAATATTTCTATCTTGGTATTTAAAGCCAAAACATTGGAGTTATAAAATCTCCTCGCAGCTTTAATTTTATCTTCCGTATCGGTAAGTTCAAACTGAAGCTTTAAAAAGTTTTCGTTGGCTTTAAGTTCGGGATAATTTTCCGTAACGGCAAAAAGGCTTTTAAGCGTGCCGCTTAATATATTTTCCGCCTGAGCCTGCTCTTGGGGCGTGCCGTGCTGCGCCATTGCCATATTGCGGGCCTGTATTACTTTTTCAAAGGTGCCGCTTTCGTGTTTGGCATAGCCTTTAACGGTTTCTACCAAATTGGGAATAAGGTCATACCTGCGCTTCATCTGCACTTCAATATCGCTCCATGCTTCCTGCACGCGGTTCTTAAGTACGATAAGCCCGTTGTATACCCCAACGACATATAATGCCGTCAATACTACAACTGCAAGCACAACAACTATTATTGCCATTATTTTCTTCTCCTTTACTGCATCAGTGATACAAATTCTAACAAATATTTAACAAAATTCAAGGGGTTATTTCTATTTTTTTTATAACAGGCAAAAATCAGCTTTTGTAAACGGAATAATGGTCTATGCCAAGTCTGCCGTAAGCCTCTTTAAGTTCCTCTTCTTTACCCGCAACAATAAGCAGTTTGTCCCCCGCTTTAAGCTCTGTCTTTGCATTGGGGATAAAAAACTTTTTATCCCGCTTTATCATCATAACCATAGTGTCTTCGGGCATCGGTATATCGCAAAGGCATCTGCCGTTGCCAAGCAAGCCTTCCGATACCAAAAGTTCGGAGGTTACTGCAACGTCTTCGGGCATTTCTACGGCAAAATCTTTATGCTCGCCCGTATCTGAAACCAACCCTAAAAGCTTGGCCGCGTAAGGCACGCTTGAACCCTGCACAATAAGGGATACTATGGTTATAAAAAATACTATATTAAAAATTTCATTTGCGCCCGGTACGCCCGCCACGTATGGATATGTGGCAAATATTATCGGCACCGCGCCGCGCAGCCCTACCCACGATACAAACCACTTGCCTTTAAGTGATGTCTTTTTAAACGGCATCATACACAAAAACACGCTTAAGGGACGGGCGGCAATAATCATAAATACGCCTATTATAAGCGCAACCGCTGCTACGCCTATAAGCTCTTTGGGGTTTACCAAAAGCCCCAGCGTAAGGAACATTATTATCTGGAACAACCACGCAAGCCCGTCAAAAAATATTACCACGCTCTTTTTGTACATCATTTTATGATTGCCAACCACAAGACCAGCAACATAGACGGCAAGATAACCGTTTCCGTTCAAAAGGTCGGTAAAAGAAAAGATGAAAAAAGTAAAAGCCAAAAGTAAAATGGAGTACAGAGATGAGTAATCTAAATTTATATTATTAATTACAAATACCACCAGCCTGCCCATAAAATAACCTATAACCAAACCCAGCACAAGCTGTAAAACAAAAGTCCAAAGCATAACGCCGACGCTTACCCCGCTTAAGGTTATAACTTCTATAAACAAAATTGTAAGCATATAGGCCATAGGGTCATTACTGCCGCTTTCAAACTCCAAAAGCGGGCGCATATTTTGCGTTAAGTTAAGATTTTTGGCCCTTAAGATGGAAAATACGGAAGCCGAATCGGTAGAAGACATAACAGCCGCCAGCAAAAAGCAACCCGCCAAAGATAAGCTGATAGCGTGCGGGAACAACAACTCCATACCATAAACAAAAGCGCCTGTTATTATGGTGGTAAGCACAACGCCCAAAGTGGAAAGAGTAACCCCCTCAAACATAACGGGGCGGACTTCTTCTATCTTAGTATCCATACCGCCCGAAAACAGTATAACGCTTAATGCCGTCATACCTATAAACTGGGCCTGTTTAAAGCTGGAAAACTGCACGCCTATCCCGTCGCTGCCAAAGAGCATACCGACAGCCAAAAAAAGCAGCAATGACGGCACGCCAAAGCGATACCCCGTCTTACCCGCCACAATGCTGACGAATAAAAGGATAGAACCTATAAGTAAAAAGTTTTCTGCGGTGAAAACCATTCTACCTCCTTATTTATGATGGAATGTTATATAGCGTGAAGCTTCGTAAAGTCCCTGTGCCAGCTTTTTCATTTTTTCGCACTTTTCGGGATATTGCGGGCAATAGTCCTTTGAACTGTCATTGCTCTTGTACTTAAACATACCCTTTTTGTTTGGCCAGAGGGTATAATAAAAATCGTCTTCTATATACCCAATTCTTAAAGGCGCGCCCGAACCTGCCAAAATAAACGCGCCGCGGGTAATATCGTCGTCAAATAAATTCCTGCCCAATGCGGTTTGGCGGTGGGCAATGCCTAAAAGACCTGCCATAGTGGCCGTAAGATCCACCTGACTTGCGGGACGCTCGTCAATGCCGACGGGAACATCAGGGCCGACGACAACAAGCGGAATATTGTTGGTTGTAAGTTCCAAATCAACAATAGCTTTAGGCGCATTTTTGGATTCATGCACGGTTAAACCGTGGTCGCCATAGATAAAGAAAACGGTATCTTTAAAAAACGGTTCCTGCTCCGCCAGTTTAAAAAACTGTCCCATAGCATAGTCTTGAAAGCGCATAGAATTATATTCTTCATTCCCGCTAAAGCCGTACTGTTTAAGCAAAGCTTCGTCTTTATTATCAAGTTTAAAATCGCCTTTGTCTTCCGGGATAGTATAAGGACGGTGGAAGCCCGCCGTCTGCAAAACGGCAAAGAAAGGTTCTTTAGTTTGGCCAAGTTCTTTGGCTGCGTAGCGGAACATATCCAAGTCCGAAAGGCCCCAAACGTCATTGCGGGCAACATCTTTATATGTGCCTTCTTCAAAAATATTTATGTCTTTTATATTGTATTGTAAAAGACCTCTTATATTGCCCCAGCTTGTGCTGCCGCCGATAAAATAAAACTTTTTATAATCTTGCAAATCGTCAATAAGAGTATGCTGTTTTACGATAAGCGGATTGCGGGAGGAGGTTTTTACCGTAGAGGTATCCGTCAACCCCGTAATGGTTGCAAAAACGCCTTTTGCCGTGCCTGCCGCGGGCGAAAAACAACGCGTGAACAATCTTCCCCTTTCGGAAAATGCCTTAAGGTACGGCGTTGTGTCTAAATCGGGATTATTAAACGAAGTCTTATCGTAAGAAAGTGATTCCGTAAGGATAAAAACCACATTATATTTTTTTACGCCTTTGGGGGACTGCGGTATGCGCCTTTCAAAATTAAGAGTTTTTGCGTCTTTTGTATTTACGCCCAAAAAATCGGCTGTTTCGTCATAAAACTCTCTTGTTTTATTTTCGTCAAAGGTTACGCCCTTTTGCGCAAATCTGTAAGTATCTGCCAAGTTCTGCAACGGGTTTAAAGCCAAGGCGGAAATAAAGTTATTATTGGTAAAGTAAGCGTCGCTCCACCTTAAAGGATACTGCGAGAACTTGCCGTGTATGAATGCCGCGGCTATAAGGAAAGCGGGCAGAACATACCAATAATCTTTTTTGCGCCCTTCCGTCCCGTATGCCGCAAAAATAACTCGGCGCGCGAAGATAAAATAAAGCGCCATAATAAGCAAAAGCGCAACGGAACCCGTAACAACGGGGTAGCTTTGCCACACCATCTCGGCAGAGGTGGTTGTGTTGGCGGCAAGTTCAAAAACATAGGCATTAAGCCTTTCCGTAAGATAGGAATAATAGCCGAAATCAACAAAATAAATAAGCGTAATTGCGCCGAAAGCAAGGGAATAAATAAAAGCGGTTATTTTCTTTGCAAGGGAAGAAAGATTGAATAAAAACACTATGCCAAGCGGCAGAGCCAAGATAAAAGCTATTCTTAAATCAAACCTTAAGCCCGTTATAAAAGCACGTGCAAGCTGCGCGGCGGGAAGGTTATCCGTACGGTTAATAAAAAAGAAAATGATTCTGGCAAGCGTAAACAGGGCTGCGTTTGCGAAGGCAAAAAGCAAAAAGGCTTTAAATCTGCTTGATATTTTTATGTTTTTCATAGTAATATTTTATCAATTTATGGCGATAATAAAAATAAAAATTTTTGACGGAAAAAACAAAACCCCCGCCGTTTAAGACGAGGGTTTAATTTTTTAAGCTTTTTAAAAGCTAGCCGAGTATGGCTTTAAGGTCAGCCTCGGGCGTTGATATGGGGCGCAGGCCGTAGTTATCAACCAATACTTTAAGAATATTGGGGGATACAAACGCAGGCAATGTAGGCCCTATGTAAATGTTCTTTACACCCAAGAACAGCAACGTAAGCAATATGCAAACGGCCTTTTGCTCGTACCAGGAAAGTACTAAAGTTAAAGGCAATTCGTTTACGCCAACTTTAAACACTTTACTTAAGGCAAGGGCAACTTCTATGGCGCCGTAAGCGTCGTTGCACTGGCCCATATCCAAAAGTCTGGGTAAGGGGCCGATATTGCCCAGTTTCAAGTCGTTAAACCTAAACTTACCGCAGGCTAATGTTAAGATAACCGTGTCTTTAGGCGTTTGTTTTACAAACTCTGTGTAATAGTTGCGGCCCGGTTTTGCGCCGTCGCATCCGCCGACTAAGAAGAAGTGCTTTATAGCGCCGCTCTTAACCGCGTCCACCACAACACCCGCCTGGCTTAAAACCGTCTTCCAGCTAAAGCCAGTGGTAACTGTATTGCCGCCGTTTATACCTTTGCCTTCAAACGGGGCGGGATAACCGCCAAGTTCCAAAGCCTTTTTGATTACGGGCGTAAAATCTTTATCTTCGCCGATATGCACAAGGCCGTCAAAGCCTACCACTTCCGTGGTAAATACTCTATCCTTATAGCTGTCTTTAGGCGGCATAAGGCAGTTGGTGGTAAACAAAAACGCACCAGGGACATTGGCAAATTCCTTTTGCTGATTCTGCCAAGCAGTACCAAAGTGGCCCTTTAAATGGGAATAGGCTTTAAGTTTGGGATATCCGTGTGCGGGCAACATTTCGCCGTGCGTATAAATATTTATGCCTTTGCCTTCGGTTTGTTTTAAAAGCTTTTCAAGGTCTTTTAAATCGTGTCCGCTTACAACTATAAACGGGCCTTTTTCCACTGTCATAGATACTTCAACGGGAACAGGCACGCCGAAGGTTTCGGTATTGGCTTTATCCAAAAGGGCCATACAGTCAAAGTTTACTCTGCCCGTTTCCAATACTATATTTAAAAGTTCACCCTGCGGCGTAGGCTTGCCTATTGCGCGCAAAGCTTTAAAGAAGAATTTATTAACTTCTTTATCGTGATACCCCGCCACCGCGGCGTGGTAAGCATAAGCAGCCATACCTTTAATACCAAACAGTATTAAAGACTTTAAGCTGCGAATATCCTCGTTTTCGTGCCAAACGCTTTGCATATCATAAGGTTTCGGCAAAACATTACCCGTTAACTTGGTTACGGCAACGGCTGTTTTATCAACTTGCGCGTTAATAACCTTGTCGCTAAAGTTAACATTGGTTATGGTCATAAACAAACCTTCCAAAGCCAATGTGTGCAGGTAGGCGTCTTCTTCCTGCGCGGGTTTACCCTCCAAGGCTAAAGCCAGCGTTACCAGCATACCCGTTATATTATCTTGATAATCAGCGGTTTGCGCTTGTTTGCCGCATACCCCTTGTATGGTACAGCCAGTGCCTTTTGCGGTTTGTTCGCATTGGAAACAAAACATAGACATATTTTTTTCTCCTTATTTTATATCAAAGGGTTTCGGCCCTTTCGTGTTTTTAACTGCAACATAAACTGCGTTTGAATAACTGAAAAAATTATAGTACAGTATTTTAAAGGTGTATGTTGCAACTGCAACAGGCTTATGACAGAAAAATATACTGATTTTTTACTTTCACTCCCCCTCTTTGAGGGTTTTGGCGGGACGGACTTAAGCTGCATATCCCCCTGCCTTGAGGTGCGCCATAAAAGCTTTAACAAAGGTGATATTATTTGGTTGCAGGGTGATAATTTAAAGGAAATCGGCCTTATAATACAAGGTACGGTTGATATTACTTTAAATGATATTTTGGGCGGTTCTTTTTTAATGGAGCGGGTTAATAAAGGCAATGTTTTTGCGGGCGTACTTTTGTGCGCGCAGATAGAAAGAAGCCCTTTTACGGTAACCGCCGCCGCTGATTGTAATATTTTATTTTTAAATTACCAACGTCTTATAACGCCGTGCCAGAATATCTGCCCGCGCCACAGTATGCTTATAAGAAATTTGCTTAAACTGATAGCGCAAAAAAATATGCTTTTGCAAAACCGTATGCAAATAATGTCACAAAAGAATATACGGGAAAGCCTGCTTGTTTACCTGCGTTCGCTTGCCACAAAAAATACTTCTTTTACATTTAAACTGCCTATGACGCGCACGGCGTTGGCGGCTTACCTTTGCGTTAACCGCAGCGCGCTGCAACGCCAAATGGCGCAAATGCAGAAAGAAGGCATTATAAAGATTAAAGGTAATAATATTACGCTTTCCAAAAAAGCCGCCTAAATTATATTCCCTTGTCTTATGTTGTCTGTCGCGGAACAAATTTATAGACAAGCGGCGTGGATTTTCAGATTTTGAGTAAATTTTGATTTTATTCTAAGCGCGAAGTACCTTTTTGCAAGTATTTTGCGGCGAGACGAGGAGCAGGGAGGGAAGGATACCGTGAGGTGCGGCGGCGCACTCCCATCCGTGTATCTGACTGACCAAGGCGACAAAGTATTGCCGCAAAAGACGCCGTCAAAATTGCGTGATTTGATT
>MTLE01004984.1_pt2 | contig 20663 bp, 15 predicted proteins | sample 1982461 | NCBI WGS metagenome assembly MTLE01 (sample SAMN05712605, study PRJNA340218) | biofilm metagenome | isolation source: sample SPL anode biofilm adapted to -200 mV | place: USA | collected 2012-02-03
CCTACCGCAAGCACATGAAAATAAAACCAAACCTATTTTTTGATACTGCAACCATTGAAAGGGAGGAGGGGAATTCTTGTGGTCTTCGGGAAGCGGAGCGGGCTAATGCGTTGATCTTGTGCGGCTATTATACATAATTAGGTTATATTTATCCCTGTTGTTTCGCCGTCAGACGGGGATCGAATATAACTACATGTTATGTATATTAGCTTCGGGTTGATTTTTTTCTGGCGTGAAGGATACGAAGGGCGCGAAAAGTGTATCCTGACTTTTTTGCAACCCCCTAACCCCCTTGGGAAGGGGGTACTGCAAAAAGCATGACAGAAAAAAACAACAGCAGGGTGGATTGCGCGGAGGCCGTCAAAAAGACTGTGCAAACCCAGAGGTACGAAGGGTGAGGATTTTTGGCGGACGGTAATTTCTCCTGCGGAGCTGCCCGTAATTTACTAACAGGCGTGACTTGACCATTTTCTTGGGGCAAGACATTAGTCAATGTGCTAATGAAATGATGTGGTAATGAACCCGCAACGCGGAAAGGTCTGATTTAATATACTCAAGTCTGGAGACTTGATTTTAACTCAACATAATCAGGAAAGACTAAGCCAAACCGGGGAACTACACCAACCCTGAGTATCATCTGAAACTTTTATTCAATTTATTCTCAAACAACGAACTCATTCAACTCATTTTTCAGCATACGCCAATTAGGAATATGAGCATCGAGAATTGCTGTAAAGCGGGAGTTGTGTAATCGTTCCACCAAATGTGTCATTTCGTGTGCTACAATATATTCAATACAATGGGTTGGTTTTTTGATCAGTTCAAGATTGAAAATAAGTCGCTGAGTTTTATGATTACAGCTTCCCCAAAGTGTTTTCATCTGTTTTACTTCCCAATGACTGGCTTTCACCTGAAGAATTTCTTCCCATTTGGTAATAAGGGGTGGCAGGGTAGCTTTCAATTCTGCGCGATACCATTCCCGCATTATTTCAGCCCGTTTTTCAGAGGTTGCACCTTCCCGCACATATAGGTTGATGTATTGAGTGCCAGCTAAACTCACTGATGGTGTTGCCTGCTGATAAACCACATTCAACCGATAACGTATCCCTTTATAGTAATGGTTTTCACCGGACACATATTCTCTTACGGTTTGCCTGTTCTGATTCTGCATCATTTCCATCCGCTTGTGAATCCATTCCAGTTTGGAGATAATATATAAACGTACGGAATCCTGAGGCAAGGATAAAGGTGCAGAGATATGCACCCGCCCATTGGGTGGATATACGGTAAGATGAATGTTTTTAATTGCTTTCCATTCCACTTCTACCTGTATCTTATTAACCGTGATGATCTCCATTAATACTCTTTCTGGGCGATAATGACACTCATAATTTCACTTATTAATTTCTCTGGTTTATCAGGTAATGCATTTTTTACCGCTCTACGTACCTGTTTCATCTTACCGGGTACAGTGTTTTCTCTCCAACCGTGACGGGCATAAGTAACCACTGCATCATGTACAGAAAGTGCAAGTTGTTCATCCTTTCCCAAATTATCATACAAAGCTTGTTTACCTGAAGAATTGATGGAAACAGGATAGTTCTTTTTTGTTTTTCCCCTGACTTCCTTTACCTTTTCAATCAGCTTACTGATCATTTGTTTATAATCAATTTTTCCGTTTTTCTGATCCTGAATCAGTTGATTGAGCAGTTCAGAAATCTTGTCATAGTAAGCCGGATTATTGGAACGTTCGGTAATAATCATTTTACGCATATTGGCCACTAATGTTTCAGCCACCGAGCGTTGATTGTTTTTTATCTGATCGGGTAATTTATCTATAGCATCTTCACCTTCTATTTCCAGTAATTCTAAAAACGATATATCTTCCAGTTTAAAAATTTCTTCACTGTCTTTAGCCCTCACATAATTATCAATGAGCTGGCGCATGGCAGGGTCATAAAATTTCAAATCCAGAGCATCTCCGCTTTTCAGTTTTATTTCATCTTTCAGGTCGTTGTAGAAATCCACCTGTTTTTTTATTTCTGCAGCTTCGGCCGGATTATAGCCGGCTTTTGCCATATCATTAGCGATATCAATATAACGACGCACCAACGTGGAAACCAGTTTGTATAGCTTTTCCCGTTTTTCGGCATTGGCTTCTGTTTCTGCATTTTGTTCTTCGGGTGCAGTGGTTTCTTTGTACACGAAATAAGCAAAGAACCCTTCACGGGTTTGTGGATCAACCACTTCACAAAGCGTGATAACTGCCTGTAAGGCTTCTTCCAGACCTTTCCGGCCTTCAGTAAGTCTGTTGGTCAGCAAATTGGTTACATCTTCCTTATCATATCCTTCAAAGGCTTCGGAAGTATAATCTTCGATAGCAGTACGTATGTTTCCAAATAAATCCTGATAATCCACTATGTATCCAAAATCCTTATCATCACTGTCCACACGGTTTACACGGCAGATTGCCTGAAACAAATTATGGTCACGCATAGGTTTATCAATATACAGATAGGTGGCAGCAGGAGCATCAAAGCCAGTGAGTAATTTATCTACCACAATTAGCAACTTCATCGAAGCAGGGTGATCAATAAATTCCTGTTTTGCCCAGGCTTCAAACTGATTGGGTGTTTTATCACCCATCATCCGTTTGGTAATCTCATATTTTACCTTTTCTTCCGTATTGCCTGCTCCTGTGGCTTCGTCTTTGATATCCGATGCATTGGCTTCGTAACTGGTTACTACCGCACAATGCCCTTTCAGATCAGTATCCTGAAACAACTCCCAAAATCGGCAGGCCTGATAAATACTGTCGGCCACCAGCATAGCATTGCCATAACCACATTGCAGCGAACGTTTAGTGTCCATATCCTGACAAATATCAGCCACAATGCGTTGCATACGCTCTTTGCTGCTGAATAGTTTTTCCATTTTGGCCCAACGATCTTTCAACAAAGCTTTTGCCACATTTGACAAAGCACTCGTTTTATTTTCAAACCAATCATCAATCTTTTCTTTATTACCCAGATATTGGGGAACATCACGCGCTTCGTAGCGTAAATCCAGAATTACTTTATCCTGTACAGCCTCATCAAATTTGTAGGTATGAATATAAGTCCCGAAAGTTTCGAGCGAATTCTTTTTGTCTGTTTTCAGCAAAGGAGTACCCGTAAAACCTATCAACATCACATCTTCCCCCATAATGGCTTTCATGGCTTCGTGAAGCATACCGCCCTGCGTACGGTGACATTCGTCCACAAACACATAAATATTTCCTTTGGGCTTAAAACCTTTGGGCAGTTTTTCCTGTACTTCTTTCAGGTATTGTTCTATGGATATGTTGGCTTTTTTGCTTCCTACCTCAGGGCGGTCGTTATCGGTTCTGTTACCAAATTTATGTATCAGGGTGCAAATAAGCCACGGATTGGCATTGTTGAGCATGCTTATCAAAGCATCACCCGAATTGGCCCTTTCTATTTTTTCATCCACTCCTTTAAAACCCGCTTCAATCTGCTTGTCCAGTTCGTCGCGGTCGGTAATTACCACTACCCGGGCATCCTGTTCGTGTTCCCGAATCCATTTAGCCAGCCAAATCATGGTCAGGCTTTTCCCCGATCCCTGAGAGTGCCATATAATACCGCTTTCTTTCGTTTTTACTCTGGGCTTGGCTGCCTGAATGGCAAAAAACTGATTGGGACGGGCTGCTTTTTTTATACCTCCATCGAAAATAAGAAAATCATGTATGTATTCTAATAACCGGCTTTTATCAAAAAATTGCAACACACTACGATCTAACTCGTTGGTAATATCCGGATTTGGTTCTTTCCAGCGCAGCCAAAACTTTTCCGGCGTATGTATCACTCCATAATGCAGCCCTTCTGTATCGTTTCCTGCAAAAACTAATTGCACCGTAGAAAAAAACTGCGGAATAAACTCTTTCGACTGGTTATCCAAATGCTGACGAATACCATGATGCACCGACACTGTACTGCGTTTCAGTTCTATCACTGCAAGTGCTATTCCGTTGACATAAATAACCAAATCAGGTCGTTTTGTGAAGTGTCCTTTTACGGTAACTTCTTCGGCTATGTAAAAATCATTGGCTTGTGGATTTTTCCAGTCAATCAGCTGCACATACTTTTTATTTTCAGAAGCTTCCCCGCTCACATTTACGCCGTAACGCAGCAAACCATACACTTCTTTGTTGGCATGGTACAACCCACCCACAATATTACCAGCCGCCCGTTTCAGTTGATTGATAGCACTGCTGATTTCTCCGGAACTGTAATCTTTGGTTGCATAAAGGTATTTCTCCAGAAGGCTTTCTTCCACATTACTGTTGGTACGTTCTGTCCAGTCGCCCTGATAGCTGTATTTCAGTTGTTTTTCAAACAACCTGATCATCCGCTTTTGGGTTATGATTTCTTTTGAGCCGATTTGTTCCATAACTTTCACCAATAATACTTTTCTATTTCGTTTAAGAATTTATTTGTTTTTTCCTTGATTTCTATAAAATGATCATATGATCCCTTAAACATACCAGCTTTTATTGGTCCCCAATCATTTTTCATTTTATCTGCAGAAATAAGAAATTCGTTTAATAAATACCCTTCTTTTTTATATCTTTTTCTCCAAATATAAATACCTCGTGGAACCCAACACTCTCTTCCAAATTTATCTTCAACTAAATCACAAAAATTTAATGAAAGAAGATATTCAAATATATCAATTACATCTTCATATTCTTCTTTATTCAGTAAATAATTATTAAAGTAAGGTCTTAGAACATTGGATATCCACGTATTCAACGGAGTTTTGTATGTAGATTTGAATATTCCATTTAGTATATCTGAATTAATTTTATTTGTATTCGCTTTCTCAATTATTAAAGATTGGTCAGAATGAATGCTTTTATGAATATTCGTTTTAATCTTGAAAATACTATTTAATAAAGAATATTTTTCTGTTATTATTGAGGTTATTCCCACAGAATATAATGCTAATAACATTGGATAGTATTGGAATTCTTTAGTATCTGGATAAAAAGTTCCTGCACCATATTCTATTGGTTCACCAATTCTTTTAAAAAAATTAGTAAATAATGAATAATGTTCAGGTTTACACCAATACACTCCATTAACTAGCAATGGTAACATTATTTCAAAAATAGATTCATATTGGGCTAATCGGGGTAGAATATACTCACTTGTTGGTGGTAAACTAAAATCATTAATTTTTTGTAATTGATTGTAAACTCTTTCCTGCTCTTCATTTAATAAGTCATGTAACAGAATTTTATTTTCAGCCTTAACTATGTATTTTTTTAAGCGTTCCACTGCAATATCAGCATTGAGCGGATGATTATTATTATTTTTATTGAGTGCTTCAACTCTTTCTTTTATTTCGGTGAAAAAAGAATCTGCATTTACTATTTCAATAGTTTCGCCTTTTCTGAAAGTGGAAAGTTCAGATAACTCAGTTTCACATTCTCCCACATAAGTCCAATAACTACTATATCGAAAATTTTCAGATTGACGAATGGTGTTTACTAAACCTGTATCCCATTTACCCGACCATCCACAAGTTATTAAGCCATATTCATTCATTATCCGCAAAATATAATCTTTCAAGTTCTGAGGATAGTCGGATAATTCATGTTTTGTATTCAGAAAACGGGAATCTAAATAATCACCATTGATTTTGATTAGTGTAAAATCACTATGGACCAAAGGCATTGCTCCTTTTATATCATCAGCATGTCTGATAACTTGTGGTTCTACTCCTATTTCTCTTAAAGCATTTTCGAGCAATCGGTCAAAATTTGTAGTAATGACTACTTTTATATAACCATCTTTAATTAGCTGAGCAATAGCTTTATGAGCTTTAGTCGGTTCTTTTAAATGATTTTCTCTTTCTTCCTCTGTTGGTTCAAAATATGGACGTAAAAGATTAACTCTTTCTGAAGATTTAAGAACCAATTTCGATAATATAGTTGAATAATCTGGTTCCTCTCCATATTTTTCCAAAAACCAATTAACTTCATTGCCCTCACAATTATCACCTGTTTGCAAAGCCAATTTCCTTATCAAGTCTAATACGATTTCCCAACCAGTTGGTATGCCTGAATTTTTTGAGATTCCTGAACCTAATAATAACGCATAAACTCCTTTATTGGAGCTTATTGTAAAGGAAATACTGGTAAGAAGATTATTCATATACTGTTATTTTCTAGTGTTTAAAACAATAAATTATCTCTTTTCAATGGACAAACGACTCTGTCTTTTACAGTATCTTCACTTTGCACCTGTCCAGTTAGTAGCGGTGATTTCGGATCGTGTTTCAATCTGTTTTTGACAACGACATCATTATTGAAGCTGGCATAGCAATACAAGCAATTGTGCCCACATGTATTGTATTCCCCAATATCAATACTTTGTACACAACCACATTCTTTACGTTGGTTTTTATCTTTTGATATTTTGATATCACATCCCAAGAGTTCTTCTACAATTTTATCATCAATACATTTGCCGTGTCCAATACCATGACTCTCTAAATCTATTTTTTCGGAGCAGGTTTGTACACACATACCATACTTTTCTGCAATAGGTAGTAGTTTGTCCGAAATCTCAAAAATTTCATTTTCTGTAAGTTCACGGGCTGTAGTTCTACGTAAGTTCCTTTCGGTTTTTTGATAGTAATCAACAAAACTGATGGTACATCTGTGTGTATATCCTTCCAACCTTTTGGCCAGTTCCTCAAAGTACTTTACATGATAAGCTATATCAATCGTATCAGTAAATAATATAGGGTCATAGCGCCAAATTACACGGTTTGAGCCTATTTTATTTGAAAGCTCTTTAAAAGTCTCAACCACATTATCCTTTTTGGGTACTTTTACTTCCAGTTCCTGATTGTATGGATTAATTGTAAATTGGAAATAATAATGATACTCCTTGATTTCATCTAATCTGGACAGCATTGCTTTGGGATTCTTTGTCCAAAACACGATACAATCAACCACTTGCGGATTGATAGGCACTTTGCTTATCAGGTGTATGTTCATCGGGTTACGAACATAAACAAAACCTTCTTTTACCCGATTGAAAAACCATTCTGAATAAAAAGCAGGTATATCTGTTCTTCGACTTACACTTAGTATCATTTGTTTCTGGTTTTAAATATTACTGACTGTGCACTAGAACAAGGTTGCTTTATATCAAATCTACCTTCAATTGCTGGAGGAACAGCAAATATTAAATTATCATTCGGATGATTATTTCCACCATATGTATGTGCAGGTTGACGAGGAAAGCGATATAAAAATTGTGATGTTAAATTATTGATTTGTGATTGATTAAAAATTCTTGCAGAAATTGACCTAACATCATTGTGGTTTATATCATTAGTAATAATAATTGATCTCTCAGGTAGCTTATCTATGATTTTTTGAGTAAACTTTTCAATAAATTCTTCTATCCTTTCATTACAATGCAAATTAAACTCATTAAGTATGTATTGAAGAATCACAAAATTATAATCAAGTTCATCTTCAGCCCTAATGCTATCTAAGTAGTCAAAAATGTCGGAGTTTATAAATTCAATATTATATTGTGGAAAAACTGCTTGAATTTGCTCATGAGTTTCATTCCATCTATCATTATTGTCTACACCAATATAAGTAATATCTTTTGGAGTACCAACAATCGATAAATATCTATCAATGCCAAATAAATCAGCACATGAACCACAACCTAAATTCAAAATATTGAATCGTTCAAACCGATTGAATCCTTGATTATGAAATAAATGTCCAATTTCAGAAGCATATTTATAGATATAACTACATGTGTAACAATAAATCATATTATCACAATCATATCCACGTAGATCACCATAATGACATGCTTGTAAACAGATGTTACAATTATTGCTACATTCATGTACACATACTGCGCATTTCCCAACCTTATGAATAGAAGTAGCACAAAACTGAACCAGTTGATTTATAGGCATATTATTAGATTTATACGTTTTATCTCTACACCAACCTCACCTTTCCCGTCAGCAGCACCTGCATCATCCCTGCTTTGATTTCTTTGTATTTATCCCGTTCTTTTTCAAGCTGCGTTATTTCATTGTCCATATCGGTGAGGATTTGGGCTATTAAAGTTTGCATCTTTGTAGGTGGTAAAAGTATCTCAATTTTCCTTATATCATCCAATATTAAGTTCTGATGCGAACCTGCTTTTACATTATCAAGCAATTTCCTTTGCCCTACTTCTGAATTTAAATAGAACATTACCCAATCAATTACTTCAGGATCTTTAAACTTCAAAATTGCTACTGCTCCACCAATAAAAGCTAAATTAGGTGATTCATATACACCTACATTTCCAACACTCCCCGAAATTGAGATTAAAAGTGACTTTTCATCAAGCAATATTTTAGGAAATTGCTTAGCAACAGTTAAAGGAATAAAATAATCTGTATCAAAATTTATCCATTTGTTTTTAAAATCCTTATTTTGAATAAAAGGTATATTGTCATTAGTTTTTGCTTGAATCAAAGAGGGTTTAATATAAGCAGAATAATCAAATCCTGTTTGTTTTGTGAATATTTTTGTCATGTCACCCAACTTTGATAAATTCCAATCACTTTTAGGTTTCATTAGTTGTTGCATAGCGCCCTGCTTGATTTGTTGCTTTTTGGCTATTTTCTTATCCAAGGCAGCTATCAATGCATCGGTATCGCTTAGGGCGGTGGCGATGGCAGTTTGTTCAATCAAATTATTTGATACTGCCAGTTCAGTTTTTCCAACTACTTTCCATTCAGCTCTTGGCATTTTAGTGCCAGTTGATAAATTTGCAGATTCGATGATTCTATCAGATTGAACTATATAAAAAAGATATTTATTTAATACTTTTCTTGTTGGTTTAAGAACCCATATTTCTGTAGTGCAAATCCCATCAAATTCAGCAAACCAATATTTTTTTAAATAAGGTCTTAGTTTGCCAAAAAGTACATCACCTTTTTCAAATATTGCTTTTTGACTTAGTAAATCCTTTGAGTTTGCATATCCATTCAACAAGCCCGTTTCCTGATTTATATGTTCTAATTCTATACACTTGAAATTATCTGTTTCAATTTTAGGATTTATTCTCGATTTAGTTGGTATTCCTAATTGGCTAAATTTTACAATTTCCCAATCCTCAGGAATCATCCCAATATCCGTTTGCTTATATCCTTGCTTTACTTCTTCCATAGCTTACAGTGCAAAACCCATTATGGATAAATGTTTCTTTACTTTTTCTTCCAAATCCACAATATCCGCATCTATAGCCGAAAGGGTCTGAGCATAACGTTCGGCCAGTTCGCTTACGCGGGTGGTGAGGTTCTGGCTGATTTGCTGCATCTCGCTGTCGAGGCGTTCGGCTAAAGTAGCTAACCATTTTTTCTCAAGCACCAGGTAGCGGGTTTCGTCTTCGGTCAGTACCTTGTATTTGTCCACCAGCTTGGTCAGCAATTCGTATTTCAGGGCTTTTTGCACCCGCTTACCATCGGCCATGTCTTCTTTCAGTTGCAGGTATTTTTCCAGTACCTTTATTTCGGCTTTGGCAGCAGCATTTCCGTTCAGGTCGCGGATACGTTTCTTTACATTGCCATCGTTAATAGTATCGTTGGTAAAGTTGGAACTGTCTAAGAAGTTTTCGGCTTCTTCTTCCAGTAATTCGTTCAGCGCCGTTTCGCTTTCGGCTATTTTTTCTTCGGCAGCTGTTATCAGTGCTTTCAGGTCGGCGAAATATTCGTCAGTCACGATGCTTACCGGCAGCAGGTCGCATTGCAGGTCTTCGGGCGTAGCAGCCACTTTCAGCTTTACTTTTTTCAGGTTGCCGTCCTTATCTTTTTTGGCAGCAGGCTGCGGGGTGTACAATTCGGCTTTCCACCCGTCCGAAGCCACCAGATATACATCGTCCTGCATCGTTTCGTTCCAGTACGTGAGCAACTGCTCGTACACATTATACGATTCCACCAACAGCGTATCGCCGGCAAATTTTTCCAGCAGCAGGTCGCCCAACTCCTGAATCAGCTCTTTGGGGTGGGTGACTGCATCTATGGCTTCGAGTAGCGGGTGTACCTGCACTTTCCATTCGTCGTAGTGCCTGCGGTAAGCGTTGGTTTGCGCTACAAAGTCGGGGTGCTGTTGCACAGTTTCGCGTATCTGTATAGGTTCACACTGCAGGCTGTAGTAGCCTGTGCGGTCGGTCATCGGAGCAAAAAGCTTATCTTTCAGTGCGGGACAAGCATCCCAGTAATGTTGCAATTGTTCAATATCGTGTTTTGGTAATCCTCCGCACAGGTGAGCTTCTATATCCTGTACTATCTCCGTATCTTCCGATTCGATGTAGCGGGGCAGGTTCAGGTTATAGTCGTTGCGTACAATCTCGGATTTTTCCACAAAACGGGCATAATGGGCTACCGGCTTTTGAGCATTCCACACATCCACAATGCGGCGCACATCCTGTTCACGCAATCGGTTCTTTGGTCCATCTTTGGCAAATCCTGCTTTGGCATCAATCATAAAGATGCCCGTACGGTCAGCAGCTTCTTTTTTATCGAGTACAATGATGCAGGCAGGTATGCCGGTGCCGTAAAACAGGTTGGCAGGCAATCCGATGATGCCCTTAATCAAACCTCTTTCCACTATGTATTTCCGGATAGTAGCTTCACCGTTTCCTCTGAACAATACTCCATGCGGTAATATACAAGCTCCCTGAGCGTGCATATTCATCGACCGGATAATATGCAGCAGAAAAGCATAATCGCCGTTCTTTTCGGGGGGTACGCCTATGGTGCTGTTCCAGCGTCCGAATTCATCTTCTTCTTTGGCACTCTTCAGCCACGATTTGGTGGAAAAAGGCGGATTAGCCACCACAAAATCGTAAGTTGCCAGCGTGGAACTGTTTTCCGCCGATTTAAACTGCGGGTTGTTGATGGTATCGCCCTGGCGGATGTCTGCCAAATCTTCGCCGTGCAGAATCATATTCATCTTGGCCAAACCTACCGTGGCATTGTCTTTTTCCTGTCCGTATAGGGTAGCCCCCTGAGGAGTTTCCGCCAATGCTTTCAGCAAAAGAGAGCCCGATCCGCAGGTTGGGTCGTAAATAGTGGTTTTCTTTTTGGTGGCATTTTGCAATCCGATGACTTTAGCCATTACCCGGCTTACTTCGGCTGGCGTATAAAATTGCCCTTTGCTTTTACCGCTGTCGCTGGCAAAGTGTTTCATCAGGTATTCGTAAGCATCGCCCATCAGGTCATCATCGTTGGCGCGGTTTTTCCCGAAATCCAATCCGGAGGTTTGGAATAAACCTATCAGGTTACTAACTGTATCCACCAGTTCCTTGCCTTTGCCTAACTTTTGCTCGTCACAAAAATCGGCTACATTAATTACCCCACTCAAATCATTGGCTTCCGCCAACGCGGCCATCTTTTTATTAATCTTTTCTCCGATATCCGATTTTCCCTTTAGCGCCACAAAGTCGTCAAACGTGCATCCATCGGGTATTTCAATCAAAGAATCCGGATTGTTTTTGTATTTATCGCTTACATATTTCACGAACAAAATTACCAGTACATAATCCTTGTACTGGCTTGGATCCATCGCCCCACGCAATTCATCACAGCTTTTCCACAGAGTGCTGTATAACTCCGATTTTTTAATGGCCATATTTTTTATTTAGATCAAAGAGTCAAGAACCAAGATTCAAGACTTAAGATTTATGTGAAATTTATATCGAAATTTATATCAATTCAATTAATTTTTCTCTAACTAACTCCCAGGCATCAACGTTTTTATATTCCACTTCCGGTTTTAGAATGCTGTGGATATCCACTAAGAATTCTTTGTCCGTCATTTTTTCTTCCATGTTGGCCAGAAATTGTTTTTGTGTCGGGGGATTGTCGACAGAGTAATTCATGTATGCTTTGTAGCACTTAATGACTTTGTTAGTATCTACCTCGTGATTGGTCAGCGCCCAGTACAGGTCGAATAAATCACGGCCTTTACGGCGCTGGTATAATGCCCTGAGTTTAGTGCCCAGTAATTCTTCCAATTCATAACCAGTTATATTGCATCGACCCGAGAACCAAGAATTTTCTACTTCGTATGGAATTTCTTTTAGACCCAGCACATTGAAATGTTCGCGAGTATTGATTTCTACCTTTAACCGCATACTATTTACCGATGGATCTTCCGGTTCAAAACGATAAATTATTGTATTATTGTGTATGTGTTGTTTAACCGTACGCTTTGTACCCAAAAACGAAAGTCGTTCACGAATTTGTTTAAGTATTGGACTAATTGGTTCAGAATTAACCTGAACTAAATCAATATCTTCCGAATAACGAATTTGCGGTGTAAGGTACAATTTGTGTAAAGCTGTTCCTCCACGAAATGCCAATGATTTTTTCAACAAATCGTCCGAAAACATTTCAATCAATGCTCTTGCAATTATCAAATCCTGCTCCACCTGACCATCGGTAGGCCAAGGAGCTTGCGTTTTCCATTCTTCTATATATCGTTGTGGTATCATAAATCACTTTCTATTTCCATGTTTTTAATCACTTTCCATCTATTATCAGAATTGCCTTTTTTCTCTTTTTGCGGAGATAGTGGAATCGGGAAATAGCTTCTCTGACTGAGCACTTTCCATAAATTGTCAGCCAACTTCTCTTGTAAAAGTTCTATTTCCAGAATATAACCTAAACGTTGAATTGCAGCTGTATTAGCATATTTCTTTGCCATTTTAGCAAGAACTGTCACTTTCATTTCATCAGCCAATTCCTGTAATACTGTTACAATGCGGTTTGTTCCAAATTTATGGTTGTATGTAAAAAGATCAAGGGCGGTCAATTCCGGTAGTGAAACGTTAAGGTAGCCAGCATTTGTTTTTTGCTGAATTATTCCATCTTGAGCCCAGTCATTCTTTGATAGAAATATAATTTTCAACTTTTTATTAACTATACTTCTTGGTGCCGGAGTTTCAGTAATAACAAAATACTCCATTGGTTGCTGGTGAGCAGCTCCATAGATGGCTGCTGCCGAAAGCAACGCAACGTAATACGGTTTATTCAAAGACTTCATTAAATCTCCAACAAACAAAGAGGGTGGCAACATTCCTTGTTTAGAATATTCGGGAGGGATAATCGCATAAAAGCCTTTTCGAATTTGAGCAACATCTCCTTTTTTCTTTAATCGGCCGAGACTTTGATTTATGGAAGTATTAGGTAAATCAAACTTTTCCTTTAGTTCTTCAAGCGTAAAAGTATAACGCCCTTGTGAACGTACTGTAGATAAGTACTTTTCTAAGTAATTGCGGCTAGAACCAATTATACCGTCCATAGTTCTCATTTGCGATTTAGTATGATATAAGATATATACTGCAAATATATACTTTTTATTTTAGTTATTCAAATCTTACCTATTTTATTAGTATATATTTTCAATTTATGTTACTAAACAATGTATATTGCAAATTAAAACTTTAATTTTATACATTACATTCATGATTCGCGAATTGCGAATCATGTTTTTTAGTTGGTATAGTGAATGATATATCATTCACTAAGTTGCAGAATGATCTATAATGAATGATTTCTCATTCATTGTTATCAATTATTGAAAAAAAATATTCTGGTTGCGAAAAGTGTCGATTTTCGGATATTATCGCAGCCAAAATATGTGAAAAGGGATGGTTCACCCTCCAAGATAAAAGTAAATTATTGCGATATGTACCGATTTTCGGTATATATTGCAATAAATCACTTCGCGGATTCTTTTTAGTTCAGCCCACTTTAGGGCTGGAGTGAGAGAGTTTCATGTACCCCGCACTTTGTACGGGGTTACTCACTTTATACCCCGAAGGGGTAAATTTCACAATAGGGACATTTGGGACTAATGCGACAATGAACTCAATAAGACGCGGCATGCCACGTATCTACGGGTGGCCAATGACAAAATAATTGGTTTTGGTAGGGTCTTTGAGGATTATGGATTTTTCGCGCATGAATTTGATGTAGCCTTTGGCGGTACGTTCCTTGACGTCGAGATATTCCTGAAGTTTTTCGGTGAGTTCATGATAGGTGTAGTGACGCTTTTGGGTAAAGAGTATTTTGGCTGCTGAAGTGAGTTCGTTTTCCTTGCGCTTTTCTTTTTCTTCCTTTGTTTTCTCACCGAGATAGACGTGCATTTCTTCTTTCTTATCCCATGCAAATTGAATGAGTGGTACGTCCAACGGACTGCCATCACGGACTTTCAGCACTTTTACGACGGACACGCCGGGTTCGTCGTCTTTTTCAATGGAGAGAATTCCTGCGGATTTCCGCTGGAGTTCTGAACCGAGGTGTCCACGGAGCTTTAGCCCGTTAGGGATAAAGTGGAGCACACAGACAATGCAGGTTTGATAAATGCCAGCCAGCCTATAGAGTTCGTCGACAATGCGAATACTTTCGGATTCGTCGTTGGCGGAGTGAATCAGGTCGGCAATGCCGTCGATAATGACCATGTGAATGCCTCCAAATTCGTAGAAGAACTTATCCATGCTGTGAATAATGGCCTGCAGGCGTTCCTTCCGGGACATACCCGTCAGGCAGTAAGCCCGGAAATTAGCAGGGAACTGCTTTTGACGGGCACGACGTAATCCGGTGAGTGTGTTTTTGTATAACTGAAGTTCGGATTGTTCGGTGTCGTAAAGCAAAACAGCATTTTTTCGTCGGTTTGGTTTTACACGGGTACCAAGTGTATCAATCTCCTCGTCATCGACATTTAATGTACCGGCAATAAGTGCACAGATATAGTTACTTTTTCCTGTCCCTTCCCCGCCTGTGAGACAACATAAGTTGCTTTGTGTGCCGAGCGGGACGTTATTAATAGAGATTATCATTTCGGCTGAGATTGGAGGTTTGGTAAAATCAATTTCGCAGGATTTGAGAACTGCCATGGTTTCGGAATAAATAGTATCTAAGAATTGAATAAACAGCTTTTGAAAATCTTCGCGGGTATTTCCGAGTTTGAAATAGTCGGAAATGTCTTTTTCTTCCTTTGTGCCTTTCAATGTCAGAACCATGCGTTTTACACCCAGTGAAGACAATTGCTGTTCGTGTTTGGCTGAAGCTTCGAGTCCGGTTTTATCGCAGTCGTAGAGAAGCACAATATGTTTGAAACGATAAGTGAGTTTTCGGATCAGAGCTTGAGGGATATTCGACGTTTCGCTGTTGAAGCAAATGGCCGAATATTCTTTTGCTACCAGACTTAACACATCTTTTTCACCTCCGGTAATAAAAAGAATATTTCCTTTGGGCGGCAGCTGTTCCAACCCGAAACAATATTTATCGGGCATATCACCCGCATACTGAAAACGAACGGAAGAAAAAGGCCGATAGAGTTTTACAAAGCGTTTACCCTGATAAGCAAAAATGGGTTCTTTGTCAGTCGGAGTCAATTTGTAAGGTTTACCCTCGTTGGTTTCTGAGGTAAACTCCCGAAGAGAAACTACCTGGTATTTTTTCAGGGTTTCGGGAGTGATACCGTATTGACTCCAAAAAGCAAGTTCCGTTTCGGAAAAAGGTTGGACTTTGAAAGAATAGGGTTTGGGTGATGACCCCCAACCCCCTAAAGGGGGCTCTGAGAGAGTGGACTTTGAGGACAATGGAGACACTGACCTCTCCCGGGGAGAGGGATTAGATGAACTAAATGACCCATTGTTGATTTCCAGTCCAAGGCAGAGATCCTGATTGATTTTTTGGAGGATTTCGACAAAGCCGGTTGGCTGATTGCAATCGATTCCACTTAATATCCCCACAAAATAAAAGCTATCACCGCTGTAAGTATCGTTGCCGTAATCTTTCAATTTGTACTGGTCGGAGTTGCGATCGAAGTACACATTGCAGGAAGCTTTTGTATCCTCGTACAAAGGGTTGAGAAAGTTTCGACCTACACGAAACGAGAAAGGTAAATAATGCCGAAATATGTTCAGACCTTTATTTGTCCGTGCGAGTATTTCTTCTTTGGTCAACATAGTTTTTGTGGCTTTGAATCAGATTATCGAGGGCTTGTTGGTTGCTGCGTACCAGGCGTTCACTTAACATGCGTTTTACCTCCGCAATGGTGTAATAGGTTTTTCCGGAAATGATTGAATAGGATATCAGTCCTTTGGTGCGGAGACGTTGCAGTGTACGTTCGCTGATTTTCAGAAAAGTGCATACTTCGTAACTGTCCACCCAGGCTTCTTCTTCATTGACTTCCTGCGGTTGATAGTTGACAACAAATTTGGCAATGGTATTGACTTTTTCCATTAAGTCTTTGAATGCCTGCGATTCGATGGTGATAACTTCCATAATTCAATTTACGATTTAATTATTTACGATTTACGATATGAAAATGTGAAAATGTGGTGATGTGATAATACCCCCAACCCCCAAATGGGGACTTAGAATACAGAATACTAGTCGTAAAAAGAGAGTGAGCGAATAATCCAGCCATAGAGGTACTTTTTGTTGGCAGGGCGTTTTTTGATAATATCGATATAGTGGCGGATTTTGCAGACGGTGAAGGCGGGTTGGAAATAACCGAAATCCAAGGAATTTAGTTTAGTAAGTGTTTTTTCTCCAATTAGTCCATCTACTTTGGTTCCAATAATTGATTGAGCCAATTCTACACTTGTTTTTACTCCGGCGTTTACGGCAAAATCAAAAATTGAATCGGCATTTGTTTGGTTTGCGATTAAATCGCCATTTATTGGCAACCAAAATTCATAAAGATAAAAGAGTTCAACTTGTTTGTCCAAATCAACATTATTGGCCATATTGAACGGAAAATTGGGTTGAGTTTTAAACAAATCGATAACCAACCACCCTTTCCAATGGCCGTGATTTGCACGTGAAATACCACGATAAGTTTCTTTACCTAAATCAATAGGATCGTTGACGTACTCGCCTTCGTGGGCAAGTGTTTTTTGAAGAGAAATGTTGAAGTTTGCCATAATGTTGATGTGATAATTTGATAATATGCCAATGTGCAAATACTCAGAATATGAAATCAAGAAAGAGAAATAAAGAGTGAGGTTAGTGCTGACAAAATTGGGAAGAATGAAAAGTATAAAAACACAAGTTGGGAGAAGTTTTTTTACCAATACTGTTGTAAATATGGCATAGAAGGTTTTTCTCAACCAGATTTTTTCCCTAATTTAGAATTGAACTTGGGAAAAATTCCTCTACAACAAGCATTAAATCACCTAAGATGGTATTTGGAGTATAAAACTAAGATAAAAGCAATTAAGTAAATCAATAAACGAGAAGTTTAGTTATAAAAAATAATTCCCAAACTTGGGAAAAGCTTGGGAATTTTAGGAACTGATTTTTGTATGGACTTCCTATTTAAATCTGTTGATACTCAGATTGTAATATACTATTATTAATCGATTGATTGTTGATTAATTTCCATTGAGATTCTCCCTTATACTTGGGAAACAAGGGTATTCCGTCACCAAGCATGTATGGCAGATAATTTATAATCAGTTTATCAATCAGTTTATACCGTAAAAGTGAAGCAGTTAAAATACCTCCACCCAGTAACCAGATATTTTTGCCTTCCAAATCTTTGAGTTTTTTTATTTCGTCTATTGCATTCTCTTTTATGAAGTGCACTTTTTTGTGTAGTTCCATTGATTTTTGAGAAATGACATATATATTTTTATCTTTGAATGGCATTTCGATATCTATGCACGATAATTCGTAATAGGAATTTCCACCCATGATTACCGTGTCAATAGAATCAAAAAACTGATTCTTTCCGTAATCATCCCTTTCCGAATTTGAAATTGTAGTCAGCATATCAAATCCGCCATAAATTGGAGCTAAATAGCCATCCAACGAAACAGTTGTGTATAATATAAGCTCTCTCATGCTTTTTAAACTTATCAATTAATAAAAAACGTGGACTCATAACTGTTTTTCACGAGGCATCGGCATAGCCACAGACGAAACAGAATAAGTCCACGCATACTTTAGGCATGCATGAACATTCTGCTTTTAGTCTCGTCTGTTTTTGAATATTTGCCGATTTTCGTGAGAGACGTTCAGCGAACGTTATGTCAGAATCTTATTGTTATTTTAAGTATTCGTTTTTAGATATATTTTGATTAAATCTTATTTTTAAAATTATTGTCGTTCACTTCTGCACAATCCATTCGTTCTATCAATTTATCTTTTAATCGGTCAAGAAACTGAGTACGGCTTCCTTTACGTTCTCTCATTTCCAGATAAGTACGGTAAACATCTCCCATACTTACATTGAAAATATCTTCCATATATGAAGCAAGTGCATTTAGCTTTATATTACCGTAGTTTATACATTTGGCCGTATCCAAAGCATAAATTAATTCGGCTAAATCCGTTTTACTTGCGGTCCAAGTCTCACGGGTCTTAAGTGTAGTATGAGCTTTTTGCTCAGTTTCAGTATCTTCTTTTAATTTGATAAGTTGAAGTTTGAGATACTTCTCCAGACAATCATTCGCAATTATTTTGGCTATTTTATAATCATACACCGTGGAGAATCTAACATCACGTTCGAAATAGAAACAGGCAATATTTATTGGAATATCAAAATTCCTCTTCCTTAAGAAATATATCTTATCTAAATGAGTGCCACCCGTTCGATAGTAATGATACATCTCAATATTGCTATCAAAAAAATGTTTCAATATATCCAATTCAGTCAATAAGTATATCTCTATAGTTAAAGGACTTCCTTTCGGGCGACTTATTTCAATCTTGTGTACAGACATATAATAAATCAGCTTACTTACTATTTTCGGTTTTATTTCCTTGAAAAACAAAATTTCTTCCTCTTCTGTTTTAAAATCGTACTTTATAATGAATTCTTTTAATTTTTCAAGTTTGGTTTCGAGAAAGGATAAAATTTTTGTTGATTTATTGATTACATTTCTTTCTTCACTTTCAATTTTTTGTATCTGCCTTTCTATTTCGTCAAGATAAAGGTTTGTGAATTCTTCCATGAAATTATGTTTAACAAAAAACCATTATTATATACACTCTTTCAATTAATATTAAGCAAGATGTTCTAATATAATAAATATTGGGAACTCCATCCCAAAAGAAAGAATGTCTGAAATAATCAAACATTCTTTCTAACCTTAAAAAACTAACTTAATAATAGTGAACTTTTTTAATCTACCTATATTTTTACACAATTTACCTGTTCAAACACTGATTTTACATTATGTAGAATTAATACTAACTTTTAAGACTGTAAATTAAATTCTTAGTATATATAATTAATTGTAAAATTGAACAAATGACACTATAAGAAGTAAAAAATGAAGATTATTTTATAATTCAACTTTGATGCAATTTTACAAAAGAATTATAATATTATTTTTACTGCAGAATTACCTACCTTAATTATATATATACCTTTGGAATTTAATTTGATGAAATTTTCGCCATCAATACCAATGGTTGAGATAAGTTTTTTCCCCAATATATTGTAAATATCAATATTTTGGTTTGCTAATTCTCCTGATACTTTCACACCATCAGTAACAGGATTTACAATTAAATCTTGGTCCCCGGCCAAAGGTAAAATCGAAGTTATGGATACAACCCCACTTAAGCTTACATTAGCATCAGTATAACCCGGTGATGTGAAAGCAATAGTTCCGTTATAATTTGCGGCAGACAATCCAGTTACCAACCGGACAAAGATTGTTTGACTGCTAAGAAATCCGTTAGAACCTGTTACAGCAATCGGAGAAGTCGTAAAACCAGTTCCTGTTGTTTTTGATATTTCAAAATTTGCAGAAGGAGTTACAGTAATATCTCCAAGTAGCCCAAGTGCACTTATTGTAAAGCTTTGTTCTGGCGATGGACCAGTACCATCTATGTATGACAACCCATTTATAGAAGTTTTTGAAACAGAAATAGGTAAATCTCCAATTACAAAATCGTTTAAATTTATATTGTCAGTCCCTTTTGCAGTAATATAGAATCTTACATATTGGGTATTAAGAGGGAGTAATAGTGCTTTTCTTCTATTAGTATATACCTCATTATTTAATGCAATAGAGGTAAATGTTGCAAGAGTGTTCCAAATGTCACCGTCAGTGGAAGATTCCATTACAATATTTAATCCTGTTTGAGAATTATTATTACTTGCATAAATATTAAATGCTAAACTATCAGTAATAGCACTAGGATTAAAGGCAAGGAAAAATTTCTGAGATGTAGAAGTAAGTTGTGGAGTTGAAGTTCCACCCATTACTGCATATCCCCAGCCATTATAAGTCGTAGTGGTATTCATAGGATAAGCGCTACCAAAGTGGATTCCATAAGGGAGTGAAGATTTAATTATTTTTTTAACAATCAATTGGTAATACTTTATTGACCCATCTTCCGTTTTTGTCACCTGAATAACTACCCCTGTAGGCGTAATCGCATCTGCCAAAGTAAAGTTTGAAAGTGTAAATGCAGTACTATATGGCGCTACAGTAATATCTGTGCTAATATCAAAATCGGGAGCAACTATATAATTTACTACGATTGGACTGGCTTGAGTACCCGTTCCAGAGCTTGCATAAAAGGCA
>MTLE01002878.1_pt1 | contig 20646 bp, 14 predicted proteins | sample 1982461 | NCBI WGS metagenome assembly MTLE01 (sample SAMN05712605, study PRJNA340218) | biofilm metagenome | isolation source: sample SPL anode biofilm adapted to -200 mV | place: USA | collected 2012-02-03
GGACGCCGCAGCGCGGCGTCCCTACCACCAAAGGTTCGGGCACATGAGGATGTTTGACCCAAGCGCGTCCCGTCGCAGCGCCCTTGCCGTCCGAATTGAAGCCGGGCGCGTAGGTTCCGCCGTGCCACCAACTCGGCAAACGCATCCTCGGATTTCCGCGCGGCATATTCCCGGACTAACCCCATGTCGTCGCTGCTCATTTCCTAATACATGGACGCCAAAAGACAAAAAGGGACAAGCCTGGAGATTTTTTCCCTCGCCGAAAGGCTGGCCGTCGACTTGCCGAATGCGCCATCCAACATCGAAAACCCGCTGCGGGCTGGCGATTTTTTTCCAGGCAGAAAAATGATGCACAATAGTTGAACATTTTTAATCTGGTCGTAATCTATACTAGCAGTGAAGAACGTAGCCAAAGATGGCAAAATGCCAGCAAAAGGAGCGAACAAGGGATGCTGGCATGAATTAAGCTGATTACACGTTCTGAAAGGATAGCAAGCTATGACAAAATCAATCGATCAAATCGACGATGTCATCCGTAACTCCAAACATCCCTTCCGTCAGGTAGCCGATCGGCCGGATAAACCCCAGAAAAACCGCTATGAGAGACGTAAAATCAAGGAATTCATTCGCGCTGGGGAATGGGGAGGTGAAAAATAACTGAATACCACGACTATGAAATAGACAGCCACGTCTTTCGGCGTGGCTTTTTTTTGCCCCTAAAGGCTGCTGAATTTGCTCTCACCTGGCCAAAATGAGACACCCCTAACCCGCTTTCGTAAATAAGTCATTCACATTAAGGCTATTAGCGATTGTATAAAAACGAGACACTCCAAAGGGAGACATTTTTATCAGGGTTTCCGCTGATTTTGCCTGTTTTTCGCTGGCTATTCAAAAGGCAAGCGCTGGGTTTAACCTAGCGGGCAGGCATCATCGCGCCCGCCTAATTTCCAGCTGCGAGCTAATATTTTTCACCGGCCAGAACCAACTTTAGCTCTGTGATTTGCTATATCCATAAGAGGTCATGAGCGGCAGAAACACTTAAGGAAATCCTTATCTTGCCGATACAGATAAAGTTCAAAACTTTGAGCAAAGAGGTATGACAATTACTAAAAATTATTTTCTTGCGAGCTGTCTCGGCACTTTGGCCGCGATTGTTTTATTATCTCAAAACGCCACGGCCCAAACCGTTAAACTGCACGGCGCGGTGACTCTGGAAAAACTGGTAACCGCCCAGAAAGCGGCGATTGAAACCCAGTCCGGCGTCAAAATTGAAACCGTGTCCAATGGCACCGGCCGCGGGCTGGTGAATTTGTGCTCCGGCCAGGCGGATATCGCCCTCGTGGGCGGCCCGCTCAAAGGCGCCGCCGACGCGATGAATAAGGAAAAAGCTGGGAGTGTGGATACGGCTAGCTTGAAAGAAATCCCGGTTACCAAAATGAAACTGGCCTGCGTCACGCATCCCAGCGTCGGCGTAAAAACGCTCACCGAAGCGCAAGCCCGGGACGTGTTTTCAGGCAAAGCAACCAATTGGAAAGAAGTGGGCGGCGCGGACCAGCCGATCAAAGTCGTGATGGCGTTCGCCGGTGATGGCGCGCGGACCTCCGTGCAGGAATTCCTGCTCAAGGGAGAAGAATTCCCTAAAAGCATGATCGTGCGCAACAGCGCCAAGGACATTCCCGTGGTGGTAGCCCAAATGCCGGGCGCCTGTTCGATTTTATCCCTCAAAAACATCGAAGGCAACATCACGACGGTGCCTTTGGAAACGGAAATAAATATGCCGCTTATCCTCGTAGTGAAAGGCGAGCCTTCGGGGGACGTGAAAAAAGTCGTCGAAGCGGTGCAGGCTAGCGTTCATTAAGGCCGCAGCCCCGAGTCCGGCAAAAGCGGTTTAATTGATTCTATGACGCTTTCATTATCCAAGCGCGTATATTTAGTCGTGGGCACTATCCTGGCGGGCACCGTGCTGGTGGCCTTGGTTAGCTGGAATAGCGTCCGCCGTTTATCCCAAGAAGCCCAACGCTTGGGCGAGGTAAATCTGGCAAGCATCACCACCTTGTGGCAAGCCAGCCGGTTTTATGAGAGCCAAAGCGCCATTGTGAATCGCGCCCCGGCGCAGACGGACCTGAAAGCGCTGCAAAAAATGGTGCAGGATTTCACGGAGGCCAACCGGCAATTGGACGGCCGCCTGGCCAGCGTGAAAAAACTCGACGCCCAGGGCGCCATCGCCGGGCCGCTGGAGCAATTTGCCAGCCAATTGCCCGCCCTGCGCCAAGCCTCCAGCAACGTGTTCGAACTGGCGGCCCAGTTCCAGCAAGTTGAAGCGGCCAATCTCTTGCAATCCCAAGTCAACGGGCTGCAAGATCAAGCCAGCGACAAACTGAACCAAATGGCCCAAGCGGCCTTGGCTGCGGCTGAAGTCCAGCCCGCGCGCATTGCCGGCAAAGCGCAAAGCGATACCCGCTTAATCCTGGGCTTGTGCCTCGTGGTGTTGATCGGCAGCACCGTCCTGGCCGCCTGGCTCGTGCGGCAGAAGGTCGTGCGCCCCATCAAATCCTCCGCGGACCGGCTGGCCGATACATTCGGAGCCACCGAAGCGGCCGTGCATTCCATCAACCAAATCAGCCAGTCGCTGGCCGAAGGCGCCAGCGTGCAGGCGGCGTCTTTGGAAGAAACCGGCGCCTCACTGGAGGAAATGGCCAGCATGACCAAACGCAACGCGGAAAACGCCGGCCAAGCCAAAGCTTTGGCCAGCGAAACCCGCCAAGCCGCGGATGCGGGCTCGGCCGACATGCAGTCCATGAACCAAGCCATGGAAGAAATCAAAGCGGCCAGCTCCAATATCGCCAACATCATCAAAACCATCGATGAGATCGCTTTTCAGACGAACATCCTGGCCTTGAACGCCGCCGTGGAAGCCGCGCGCGCGGGCGAAGCGGGCATGGGCTTCGCCGTCGTGGCGGACGAAGTGCGCAACTTAGCCCAGCGCAGCGCCCAAGCCGCCAAGGAAACCAGCGCGAAGATCGAAGGCGCGCTATCCAAAATCGGCCAGGGAGTCGAGATCAGCTCCAAAGTTTCCCACGCGTTGCAGGAAATCGTGGCGCGCATCCGCCAAGTCGACGAATTGGTGGCCCAGGTGGCCGCCGCCTCCAGCGAACAAAACCAAGGCATCCAGCAAGTGAGCGTGGCGGTCAGCCAAATGGACAAAGTGACCCAGGCCAACGCGGCCAGCGCCCAGGAAAGCGCCCACGCCGCCACGGATTTGCAATCCCACGCCACCACTTCCAAGAAAGCGGTCAGCGACTTGATGGCGCTCGTGGAAGGCTCGGCGGGCGAAATCGCCGCGTAAAGCGCGGCCACGCGTCCCGGGTTTGCCCGGTTTAACGACACTTTTTCAGGGCTGGCATCGCCAGCCTTTTTTATTGCCTGCGTGTGCCGCCGGCTCCCCGAAACCGGGGATAGCCCCACTACGGAATGCCATTGCATTTTGGGGCAAAACTGTGGAAATTAGCGGCATCCACAAACGCCCCATTTTCGCGGCTGGTTGGAGGCATCGAATGCCTGCCCGGCCGGGAATTGCCAGCCAATGCGCCGGGCCGCGTGGCAAGGATTAACTCTGGCAGCTCGATTATGAACTCGATAAGGATGCCCCACCTCCCGCTGGCCCTCGCGCTCGGATTCGCCGCCTCCGCCCTGCAAGCCTCGGCTGAAACCATCATCACCACGTTCTCCGATGGCTTTGAATTAAACGGCTATTTCGCGGCCTGGGGCTCGGTGGATATCACCCCGGGCGACACCAATTTTAGCATCACCGCCACCGGCTATGGCAGCGGTTACAAAGACATTAGCCCTAATATCGACGCCTCCGGTGAAACGACGATCCAACTCACGGTCACGCTGAGCTCACCCACGGCGGGCGCTAAAGACCCCGTTTCCGGCCCCATTGTCTCCCTCGTGGACGCCGATGGCACCTTCTACAACTATGCCTGGTACGGCCGGACGATCGGCCGGCATGTGCTCACCTTGCCCTTGAAGCAACCCACCTCGGTGGCGGCGGCGGGCGCCACCAGCGGGCTGGATTTGAGCACCCTGGATTTCTTCCACTTGCAGGATGATCCCGGCGCGTACAAAGGCCAATACACGATCACGTTTGAGGACTTGCGGCTCATTGGCGGCAAAGGACTCACCATCACCGCCAAATCCTATAATGCCGCAACCCAGGAATTCACGCTGACTTGGCTCTCCAAGGCGGGCCAAAGCTACACGATTCTGTACGCGCCAGACCTCATGACCGATTTTGCGCCACTGCAAACGGACCTTGAATCCGGCGGCCAAACCACGACCGCCACGGTCACCCTGCCCGCGGGCGAGGCGGGCTACCTGCGCATTGAGCAGCAGCCGCAATGAAGGCGCGCGGCACTCGATGGCGCCTCCTGTTTGCCCTCGGGCTAGGCCTGCTTTTATCCGCAAGCCTGGAGGCCAAACAAATCTTCGCCCACTACATGCCATGGTTCGTCGCCCCGCCCTACAGCACTAAGTGGGGCTGGCATTGGACGATGAACCATTACGATCCCAATACCGTGGCTGCCGACGGCCGGCGCAGCATCGCCTCGCGGTTTTATCCCGAGATCGGCCCGTACGATTCCGCCGACCCCGCCGTGCTCGAATACCACTGCCTGCTCATGAAACTGGCGGGCATCGACGGCGTGATCGTCGATTGGTACGGCAGCGACAATGTCTACGACTACGCCTTGATCGAAACGCGCACTCAGGCCCTCCTGCGCGAAGCCAGCCGCTTCGGCCTGCAATTCGCCTTGTGCTACGAGGACGCCACGATCGCCAATGCAATCAAGGGCGGCTTTCTAACCGCGTCCAACGCCCTGGCGCGGGGCCAGGACACCTTGCGTTACGCCGCCACCAATTATTTTAACAATCCCGCTTACGCGCGCCTCGGGGGCCGTCCGCTGCTGTTGAATTTTGGGCCGCAATATTTCAAAAAGAGCACAGAATGGCAGGCCATCTTCAACGTCCTGACCACGAGCGAACAGCCCGCCTTTTTCACCGAAGATAACCGCCTGGCCATCGGCCAAGGCGCGTTTAACTGGCCGCCCATGTGGCTTTGCCCCGGCAACACCGGCGTGCTCTCCGCCACCGCCTTAAACCAATATCTCGACCAATTCCAACAACGCGCCACCAACTGGCCCGCTTACATCGAGAGCGCCTTCCCCCGCTTCGTAGACATTTACCGCGAGGCCGGCCTGGGTTACGGCTACGGCGTTTTGGAAGACGCCGGCGGCGCAACCTTTCGCGCCACCTTGGAACGCGCCCTGGCCAATCCGGCGCCCGTGGTGCAATTGGTCACGTGGAACGATTTCGGCGAAGGCACGGTCATCGAGCCCACGCGGGAATTCGGCACGCGCGACTTGGTTACCGTGCAAACCCTGCGCCGCCAATATGTGGACTCTCAGTTCCCGCGCCAAGCTGATGACCTGCGCCTGCCCTTCCGGCTGTGGCAACTGCGCGGCCAAACCTCGAGCAATGCTCTGGCCGCCGCCGAATTGGATCGCGTGGCCGGGGAGATCGCCCAAGGCCAGCTCGCCAGCGCCCGGTTGCGCCTGGCGGGCCTGGAAGCGTCCGCTCCCGCGATCTGCCAGCCCACCGTGTCGGCAGGCCAATTAACCTTCGAAATTGGCGGTTGGCTAACCACCAAAGGCGTAACCATCCAGCGCGCCACCCAACTCGCCCCCGCCAACTGGCAACCCGTGCAACACCTCCCCGCCAACACGAACGCGTTGCGCTTCACCACACCCGTGGAACCGCAATCCAACGCCCTGATTTTCCGGGTGGTGGCGGGTGGAAGCCAGTGATTGCCGGTGACTTTTCTTCCTCGTAACTATTTCCCTCATTCAGGCAATAGTTGCTTTCCTTTATCGGCTTAAACACTACCTTGATTCCAGTTGATTAAAACATTGCCAGGTAGTGGAACTTAAAAGTAAGATAGCCTTGAACGTTTCCCATGATGGCAAGCGGCAACACACGCAAACAAAACATGAAAAATCACATTATGGCTCGAACTTTGGCTTTAGCAGCCGGGCTGATGATGTCTTTTATAGGCGTCTCGCAAATCCAAGCGGGCAGCACCAATGGATTTGCTTACGTGATCAATGGCACTGGAGTGACTATCACCAATTGCACTTTAACCGATGCAATATTAGAAATCCCCCAGAGTATCGAAGGGTTGCCTGTCACCAGCATCGACACCTCGGCTTTCTGGGGTCTCGACCGATTGGCCTCAGTTTTTATTCCTGTAACGGTCACCAACATTGGAGTCGCGGCATTTGCGGATCGCATGAGTTTGACCAATATTTCGGTCGACTCTTCAAATCCCTGCTATAGCAGCGTCGATGGCGTATTGTTCAATAAGACACAAACAATTCTAATCCAATGTCCAGCCAGGAAACCTGGCTACTACTATAAAATTCCCACCGGCACTGCCTGCATCGGAGAATCGGCGTTTATGGGGTGCGCAAAGTTTACAAGTATTATAATCCCCGACGGAGTGACGAACATAGGTGAAGGCGCTTTTGATAGTTGCTACCGCCTTAATAGTATAATCCTCCCTGAGGGCATTGCCCAAATTGGAAGATACACTTTTAATCGCTGCGCCAATTTGCCCCGTATTACAATCCCAAACAGTGTTACTAATATTGGCTACTCTGCTTTTTATGAATGCTACTCTCTAATCAGCGTTTTTATCGGGAAAAACCTAGCTATTATTGGCAATCGAGCGTTCATGAATTGCACCGAACTCACAACCTTTTGTTTCACTGGCGATGCGCCGATTGTAAGCCCCAGTTCTTTCTATGAGGATAAACGGGCCACTGTCTTTTATTTAGAAGGAACTTCGGGCTGGACCAATACCCTTGGAGGGCGTCCAACCCAACTTTTTAACAATCATTTGCCAGCCTTAGCGCAGCCGATTCCAGATCAAACCATTGCCTTAGAAAGCACCTTTTCTTATACCATCCCAGCGGATGCTTTTACCGACCCAGACCAAAGCCAAACCCTAAGCTATCAAGCCTCCGGCTTGCCGTTTTGTTTATCCGTTGACGCCGCTTCGCGCACAATTTCAGGTCCGATCTCAACTGGCGGCCAATTCCCCATCTTTGTTGGCCATTATCCAATTACTATCATCGCCACGGACAACGGCACCCCAGCCATGAGCGCGTGGGCTCAGTTTACGCTCACTATCAAACCAGCAAACAGCGGGCCGACCCTTCGAACGCTTTCAGATTTAACCACTGATGAACATTCTCCTTTGGTAGTGACCAATACCGCCAGCGATGCCGACCTGCCCGCCCGTCTCCTCAGCTACACACTTTTATCCGCACCGGAGGGGGCCGCCATTGATTCCGACGGAATCATCACTTGGATTCCTTCCGAATCCCAAGGCGGCACCACCAATATTTTGGTCACCGTAGTTACCGATAATGGCTCCCCAGCCTTGAGCGCCACTAACTCTTTTTCGGTTGTGGTTAATGAAAGCAACTCCTCTCCGCAACTTGCGGCGTTGCAGGACTACACCGTAAACCCAGGGCAGCAAATTTCTTTTGCGTCGCTTGCCACTGATTCAGACATTCCTACCAATACGCTGACATTCAGCTTAACCACCCCAATAAACGGGGCGGTTATAGATCCGGCCACTGGCTTTTTCACATGGCGGCCATCCGTAGCTCAGGCGGGGAGCACAAACCGCATTGAAATCCAAGTCGCCGATGATGGTTCGCCATCACTTTTCGACACCAAGTCATTCTCGGTTGTCGTTAATCCAATGGGCTCGATTAAAATACTCCCTCTGGGTTACAGTGAAGGGCGATTAACGTTGGAAGTTCAGGGAACTGCGGGGCCTGATTTTGTCATTCTAACGTCGGAAAACTTGGTGGATTGGACGCCGTTTTTCACAAACAAATCCGCCAACGCCTCCTGGCAATACACCGATCCGGAGCCCCCCACAACTCAACGCTTCTACCGGGTTACGGCACAATAAGCTTAGCTCATCATTCGCAAAATCGCCTGAAATGCGGCCTTCACTCCTTCCCCTTTCCCGTTGTTGCCTGAAGCGGGAAGTGCTACGGTGAGGGCATGTTTATGTTACGACGCAACTATCTCGGGCGGATGATTTCGGTTATGGCCGCCGGCATGATGGCTGTTTGCTCTATGTCCGCCGCTATTCTCCCCTACCCGGTCCAACGCACGACGCTCGATAACGGGCTTAAAGTCCTTTTGATCCCCATGCCGTCCGATGGCCTGGTCGCCTATTGGTCGATCATCCGCACGGGCAGCCGCGACGAAGTGGAGCCGGGCGTGACCGGGTTCGCCCATTTCTTCGAGCACATGATGTTTCGCGGCACGGAGAAAAATCCCGCCCAGCAATATAACGCGCTCGTCGCCTCGATGGGCGCGCACCAGAACGCTTACACCAGCGATGATCTCACGGCCTATCACATCAGCTTCACGAAGGGCGATTTGGCCAAGGTCATCGAATTGGAGAGCGACCGCTTTCAGCACCTGAGCTACGCCGAGCCGGAGTTCAAGACCGAGGCGGGTGCCGTGTACGGCGAGTTCCGCAAGGGCCGCACCAGCCCGTATTTCGTGCTCGAGGAGGCCGTGCAAAACACCGCCTTCGACCAGCACACGTACAAGCACACGACGATCGGCTTCGAGGACGACATCAAGCGCATGCCCGAGCAGTACCAATATTCGAAGACGTTTTTCCAACGGTTTTACCGGCCGGACAACAACATCTTGCTGGTGGTGGGCGATTTCGATCCCGCCACCACGCTGGAAGCGATTCGCAAGAATTACGGCGCGTGGAAGCCCGGTTACCAAGCCCCCAAAGTGACCCCCGAGCCGCCGCAAACCGCCCAGCGCCGCGTGGTGGTGCCGTTCGACGGCGAGACGCTGCCGATCCTATCCATCAACTTCAAGAGCGACGCGTTTAATCCCCTGGACCCCGTGCAAGTGGCCGGGACGATGATCGAAGAACTCGCGTTCGGCGGCACCTCGGAGCTTTACCGCAAATTAGTCCTGCGCGAGCAGCGCGTGCAATCCCTCGGCGCGCAATTCAATCCCAACCGCGATCCCGGCCTGTGGAACGTTTACACCGTGGTGAAAGACCCCGCCGATGTGCGCGCCGTCGAGGGCGAGATCTGGAGTTGCCTTGCCCAATTGCGCAGCCAGGAAGTGCCCGCCGCGCGGCTCGACGCCGTGCGCCTGCGCATCCGCAACGCCTTTCTTTCCGCCTTCACCTCGCCCGACCGCGTGGCGGGTTTGCTGGCGCGGTACATCGCGCTGACCGGCGACATCACTTGCGTGGACGATTATTTGGCGACGGTGGCGAAGGTCACCCCGGCGGACGTCCAGAAGGCCGCGCAACGCTACTTGGTGCCCGAGAAATCCACCGTGGCGGTGGTGCATCCGAAGGGCCAGCCGCTGCCAGAGGGCAAGGTCCCCGTCGTCACCCTGCCCGTGGCCAACGACCCCAATGTAGCGCTGAAACTTTGGTTCAAGGTGGGCAGCCAGGATGATCCCGCCGGCAAGGAAGGCTTAGCCGCGCTCACGGCCTCCCTGCTGGCCGAAGGCGGCACCAAGGACCGCCCCTACAGCGAAGTGCTCGAACAACTTTACCCGCTGGCGGCGGGCTACGGTGCCTCGGTGGACAAGGAAATGACCATCGTGGGCGGCACCGTTTACCGGCAATCCGCCACCGCGTTCGCCGGGTTGATGTTGGACGCCGTGTTGAACCCTGGTTTCCGCGCGGACGATTTTGAGCGCGTCAAAAGCGCGACGTTGGATACGTTGGAAAAGGAGTTGCGCTACTCCTCGGACGAGGAACTGGGCAAAGCGGCGTTGTACGAACGCGTGTTCGCGGGCACTCCTTACCAGCACTTGAACCTCGGCACGGTGGCGAGCCTGAAAGCGATCACACTGGAAGACGTCCGCGCGTTTTACACGGCGCATTTCACCAAGGAAAACGTCACGCTCGCCTTGGGCGGCGCGTATGACGCGGATCTCGAGCAATACCTGCAAGCGGGCCTGCAAAAACTGCCGGCCGGCGCGCCCGCCCCCGTGGCCGCGCCCGCGCCCAAGGGGATCGCCGGCCGCCAAGTCGTGCTGGTGCAAAAGCCGGGCCAAGCCACGGCCATCAGCATCGGCTACCCCATCTCCGTGAAACGCGGCGAACGCGAATTCTACGCCCTGTGGCTGGCGAGTTCCTGGCTGGGCGAACACCGCAACAGCGCGGGCCATCTGTACCAATTCATCCGCGAAGCGCGCGGCATGAACTACGGCGATTACACGTACATCGAGGCCTTCCCGCACGGCGGTGAAAGCTTCATGCCGCCCACCGGCGTAGGCCGCCGCCGCCAATTGTTCGAAGTCTGGCTCCGCCCCGTGCCCGAGGGCCGCGCCATGTTCGCCTTGCGCGCCGCGTTGCGCGAGATCGAGAAACTCAGCCGCAACGGCCTGACCAAAGAGCAATTTGAGGCGCACCGCTCGTTCCTGCAAAAGTATTGCCTTCAGTTCGCCACGGATACCGACGCCCGCCTGGGTTACGCCGTGGACGACAAGTTCTACGGTGTCAACGGCCACCTGGCCTTGTTCCGCAAAACCATGAACGAACTGACGCTCGACGAGGTGAACGCGGCCATCAAGAAATACCTGCAAGTCGACAACCTGGTGATCGCCATGGTCACCGCCGACGCCGAAGCCATGCGCCGCAACCTGGCCTCCGACGCGCCCACGCCCATCGACTATTCCCCCATCCAAAAGCCCGCCGAAATCCTGGCCGAGGACAAGGAAATCGAAAAATACCCCCTGAAAATCCAGGCCGAAAAAGTCACCATCATCCCCGTGGACCAAATGTTCGCCGGGGAGAAAAAGTAGGCGGCATTTAAGTTACCGCTTCAAACCCAAGTTAAGCCCGGGTGCGGGATTCGCCCCGTAGTTGGCTTTTCATTCGGACAGCGCCATTCCGCCTTCCGTCACTCCAACGGAGTGAAAATATGTTAGCCCAGTGTTGCCTCGCGCCAGCGAGGCTACGCTGGGTCAGCTGATTAAAGAACCTCCGTTCAAACCCATTCGGGGTTGAACCAGACGGCGGTCCAACGCGATGGACGTGGGAAAATCTTTTCAACCCTGGGGTAACAACGGCTTGGGCACGCCAGATTTTTCCGGCATCCTCGGGTCCCCGAGCTTTTCTTTGCAACTTGAAAATGGCGGCGGTGTTTGCATGATTATTGAATCATGAAAAAGCGCCTAGTTATTACCATCTGCCTATTATTTGCGGCTTGGATGGGATGGCAGATTTGGGCGCCCTTCGAACCGCGTTATCAGGGGCGAAAGATCGGCAGAATCCTGGATGATTGGGTGGCGGGAGAAAACTTCATCAGCGGCCAAGCCCTGGCACAAATTGGCACCAATGCCTTGCCCTACGTCATTGCACGGCTGGCCGCGAACGATTCCAAATGGCGAATGGCCTATACGGAATTCAACAATTTCTGTCCCAGTTGGATGAATAAAATACTGCCGACTCCCCCCCCGCCTTTTACCAAAGTGTACGGCGCGAATGCGTTTTACAGCATCCAATCCAACTCGCTTCCTTGCGCCATTGACCTGCTCAAACACCCTAACCCAAACGTGCGGCAGGCCGCAGCTTTGGGTATCGGTGGCCTGAGGCGGCAATCGGCGGCGGCCAACCAGGCGCTGCCCGCACTCGTTGAGGCGTTGCACAGCCCGGACCGGACACTGCGTCGCGATGTCATTATCAGTCTGCGTGATTTTGGCGCTGACGCTTCCAACGCCATTCCTGCCCTCGCCCAAATAGTGGCGACCCATGATCCGGGCGCGCCGGCGAACGATAACGATCCCACGCGCGCCAATGCCGCCTATGTTTTGGGCTTGATGCGGCATGCCGCCGCCGCCGCCATTCCCGCGCTGCAATCCGCCATGCAAGAACCCGATCCTTACCTGAGTGGCAATGCGTCGGCAGCCTTTTGGAGAATTACCGGTGACGCGGAAACGACTTTGCCCATCTTGCTCCACGACATGCAAGCAATGCAGTATGCAGATAAATGTTGGGATTGGATCGTCGCCATGGGCGAAATGGGACCCCGCGCCAAAGACGCGTTACCTCAGATCCTCGAAGCCCAACAAAAATCCAAAGGCCGGCGTTTCGAAAAAACCATTGCCATCGTGCTTCAGCGTATCGACCCGGCCGCCTTGGCAGGAAAAACCAGTGAACCACCGAGCTCACCATAGTCGCCAAACGATAAGGCACGATTCGTATCCCTATATTTCACTGAGCTCTCAAAATATTACATTCTGCCATCAACCAGGCTCGTTTGCGCCTTAAGGCACAACTTCAACTTCGGCATGATTGCGAAACATAATTTGACAAACCATGTGTTGACTTATATAATAGCAAGAATTAGTGAATAACCATACATCTTGGATATTATGGGCGCGGACGCGAACGAAAACTTTGCGCTGGCGCTAAAATCATTATGGCAGCATTTGAATGGCGGACATAAAAACCAACCCTCAACAGGCATGCATCCTCATTACCAAGCCACCCGGCGGGCGTTCACCTTGATCGAATTGCTGGTGGTCATCGCGATTATCGCCATTTTGGCGGCGCTGCTACTGCCTTCCCTGAGCATGGCCAAAGAGCACTCCCGGCGCACTAAGTGCCGCAGCAACCTCCGGCAATTGGGCCTCGGCTGCCTGATGTACGCCAGTGAGAATCCGAAGGGGGCCTATTCCGATGCGATCAACGATTACGATGATGACGTGAATTTCCTCTATCCACACGCCGTGTCCGCTTTGCAAACTTTTCTTTGCCCGGGCGCGCGCAACAGCATCCGGCCGGAAATAACCGCCACGAACATCGCTTGGGGCCGGGTGGGCTTGAAAGATCTCACCAGTTATGCGGGCAAAATCGACAAGCCGGGCACGAGTTACGAAATCTTTGGCTACATGAACGCCAAGCCGGACTTTGGCTCGTTCACCGAATTGGTGGTCTGCGGAGAAAACGTGCGGACCGAGGGCATTCGCAAAACCGAATCCAGCGTCGCCAGCTACCAGCACCAGTTTTCGTCCTTCGGCCTGCGCGGCACCAAACCCGGGCCTTCGCGCGTTTGGTTACTGATGGACGGCGACGACGACACCCCGCCCCCTTACCATGGAAACTATCCCGACCCCACGAACAACCATGGTGATAAGGGCGCCAATGTGGTCCATTGCGACGGGCACGTCGACTGGGTTAAGCAATCCGAGTACGTGTACAAGTACGAACTCTCGCAAGACGAAAACCGGACCAAGCCCTAAACCATTCCTGGTTTACTGCCGCCCCAACTCGGGCGCACTACAAAACTCTTCCAAATTCCGCGGGGATCAGCTGCGAGCCCCCAGGGGGCGGCCAGTCCGCAAGACGCGCTCCGAGGCATGGTCTCACCTTGCTCCACTCCATCACGGTTATAGGCATCATTGGGGGCATTAAATGAGCACTTCCTGCATGCCGAGGTCCCCGCAGGATCCACGGGACAACTCCTTACGAGTTGCGTAATTTCGGGTGGCCTGTCACCCGGCACAGCCTCGTTGGCGCGCGCCATCACCGGGCTGATTTAAGGCACTCCGTTGGAGCGATGGAATACGGGCCAGCTGAACGCCCTCGAATATCCCATGGCATATGAATACGCGCCGAAAAGCAGGATATTCCTCGAGCAACGGTTAAAGCACGTCACGAACGCCGGGCTCATAATTGGCCGCAAATTCCGCTTCTGGACCTCCTCGTTTCGTGCTAATTTGCGCCGGACTGCATGTTACTGAGGCGTCATTATTTGCGACGAGGGACCGGCCCAGGCGTTATTTGCCTGGGTGCGGCGACGGTCTCGTTGCGCCTGAAATCTTCCGGTTTCCACCCGTTATGAGCCAAGCCAAACCCCGCTCCCGCTCGCTCGCCCGGCCGCCGCTGGAGCGCATGATGCGCATCCATCAAGCCATCCAGGCGGGGGATTATCCCAACGCCAGCACGCTGGCGGGCGATCTGGAGGTCAGCGTCAAAAGTATTCAGCGCGACCTGGATTTCATGCGCGACCGCCTGGAACTGCCGCTGGCGTATGACGCTATCCGCCACGGCTATTACTACACCGAGACGGTTAGCGCGTTCCCCACCATGCAGATCACCGAGGGCGAGCTCTTCGCCTTGCTGGTGGCGGAGAAAGCCTTGGCCCAATACCGCGGCACGCGCTTCGAGCGGCGGTTGCGCAGCGCGTTCCAAAAAATCGCCGACGGCCTCCCCAGCAGTGTTTCGTTCAATTTGTCCGAAATGGACCAAGCCATCTCCTTCCGCACGACGGCCGAGCCCATTTTGAATTTGGAAATATTCGATGCCCTCGCACAGGCCGTGGCCGAGCACAAGCAATTGCGCCTGGCTTATCGCAAGCCCGGCGCCACCCGCGCCGACGAGCGCATCGTGGACCCGTGCCACTTGGCCAACATCAACGGCGAATGGTTTTTGTTCGCCTATTGCCACCTGCGGCAAGACCTCCGCACGTTCGCGCCCGGGCGCATCGAATCCGCAACGCCCACGGGTAAAAAGTTCACCCCGCCGCGCGGTTTCTCCGTGGCAGCGCACCTGCAAAACAGCTTCGGCGTGCACTCCGGGCCGGGCACGTCGCACGTCGTCATCCGTTTCGACGCCCTGGCTGCGGAATACATCCGCGAGAAAAAATGGCATGCCTCGCAGCAACTCATTGAGCAGCCGGACGGCGGCGTGGAACTGCGCTTGCAACTCTCCAGCCTGGTGGAGGTGCAACGCTGGGTGCTGGGCTGGGGTGGCCGCGCCGTAGTGCTGGCCCCGCCTGAATTCGTCGAATCCGTACGCCACGCCGCCCAGGCCCTGCTGAAGGCGCACGGGGCGTAAAGTCAACGTTGCTGCCACTCGTAAGTTGTGATCGAATAGCTCGCTTCCGCCAGCCGCCTGAGCAGCTCGCGCAATCATGTTCCGCGCTTGGCCGCGGGGCATCCCGTGAGACTCGTAATCACGGGATGCACCGTCCGCCTTTGCGGCTATAAAGACTCCGATCACTGAAATTATCAGCATCAACTGTGCCAGTTGCGGGGATGTTTAATTATTGGTAAATATAATAATATTATATTGCATTATTAACACCATAGGTATAATAATTGAGTTATGAGCCAATGCGTGTCACTGGTGTTTGCGGCTGGGTTCGTGGGGCTGGCCGCCATCGCCCAAGCGCAGGAGGATTTTGCGCTGCAAAGCATTCCCACGGCTTCAGGGTTCGAATTGCGCTGGCCCACCGGCGCGGCTGGCGGGGGCGCCGAGCCCACCTTCGAACTGCAATATAGCGCGGACTGCGCGCAATGGAACACGCTCGCCACGAATATTATCGGCACGAATGGCTGGGCGTCGTGCCAAATCATTAGTACGCCCGAAACCGTTTTTTTCCGCGTCAAAAACACGCAACCGCTGCCGCTCACGGGCGATGGCGGCGCGGAGGTATTCGGCTATGCGAGAACGCTTTCCCAAAAACTGGCGCGCCTGGATTGGATCACCCCCGAGCAATTCGCCGCCACCTTCCCCTCCGGCGCCGATTACCTCCCGCAAATCGATTTCGATCCCACAACCGCGGCGTATTGGGATGCGGTGGACGAAGAAATTATTTGGCCTGGGTGGCCGCCGTTAAAAACTTTCCAACTCAACGAAGCCGAGAAAGCAGTGCTTCAAAAAAACGGTTTTGTCGCCAGCGGCCGGCTGGGGGCCCAATCCTGTGTTGAACTCTATTATGGAGTATTCCATCGCGATTTGCCGGTGTTAATTACCACCGATTCCATCTTGCATGCCTGGCATCGGTCGTATGATGCGATCCTCGAGGATTTGGAATTGGGATATTTGCAGGTCGCGCTAAATGGTTTGCTGAAATCGCTATCCGGCCAAATCCCCGATTTGTCGCACATCTATGGCCCAGGGCCATTGCGACCTAGTATCTTGGATGCGGACTATTATCTGGCGGTCGCCCGCAGCCTGCTCGCCGGCTATCCTGTGGCTAGCAAAATGGGGCAAAACAATCGAGTGGCGGAGACTCTAACCAAGATTGCCGAAGGCAAAAGCGAACGCTTTAATTTATTCGGGCGGCTGGATAGGGACCCGGATTATATTTTTGATTTCTCCCAATTCAAGCCCCGGGGCCATTACGCGAAATCCCAGTTTCTTGGGCGTTATTTTCAAGCCATGATGTGGTGCGGGCGGGTCGATTTCCGAGTGGCGGGCAACCCCAAATATGCCTCGGCACGAGAGTTGGGCACCGCTTTGATATTGTTGCAGGCGTGCCAAAATGCCCGCCAGATGGCCGCGTGGCGGGAAATTGACCAGGTATTGCAGGTCATGGTGGGGCCGATGGATTCCATGAACTTGCCTCAACTGCAAGCTTTGTTCCAAGCATCCGATATTCAAAGCTTCGATAACCTTCAGAATTACGCGGACCTGGAGGCCATGCAAGCTTCCATCGCTTCGGGTAATCTGGGTTTTCAACAAATCACTTCGGACTATTATTTTTCGCCCTTGTCCGCCAAGCAACTCAAGCTGCCTCGTTCCTTCACCATTTTTGGCCAGCGCTTTACCCAAGATAGTTGGGCTATGGGCAAAGTGGTGTACGATCAAATTCTATGGCCCAGCAGCCAGGGTATGGAAAAAGTCCAGCGGCGCATTCCTTCGGGGTTGGACGTTGCTTTCGCCGTGATGGCCAACGACCAGACCGTGCCCGGCCTGGTCGCGCGCATGCAGAATCCCCAGGGACGCGAATTTCGCGATGGCTTGCCCTATCAGCGCAATCTCGCCGCCGTTCGCCAAACCCTCGATAGCCAGGGCGATTCCGCATGGACCAACAATCTCTACAACGGGTGGCTTTATGCTTTGCGACAATTATCGCCACCCACCACCGATCCAGCCTTTCCTCAGTGCATGCGCACACGCGCCTGGGCCATGAAGACACTCAACACCCAACTGGCCTCCTGGACCGAGTTGCGCCACGACACAGTCTTATATGTCAAACAGTCTTACACCCCGGGAACGAGCTGTTCGTACCCGGTGGCTTACGTCGAGCCCGTGCCGGCGTTTTTCCAGCAAATGGGTGCCTTGGCCAGTCAAGCCAAGGATTTGCTGGCGAGTTTGGATTTTTTATCCAATACGAATTTGTTAGGCGAAGCCCCCTACGAAGATGGTTATGGTCAGGGCGTGGTCTTCACCATGAATATTAGCCAGCGGCGTTCCGGCATGGTCACGTGCTTGGAGCGTTTTGCCAACACGATGGCCACACTAGAGCAGTTGTCGGAAAAGGAATTGCGGCAAGATCCGTTCAACACCAACGAGGTGGCTTTTCTGAAGGACATTGTTGAGAAAACGATCGGTTATTTCGGGAATGAATCTTTTAACGGCTGGTACCCGCGTTTATATTATCGAGACAATGAAGGCTTCGACAAACCTTCGCAAGATTTAGCCGTGCGTTTAGGCTTGATGCTTATGCCATACGATTCCGCTAAGTGGGATGCCATTGTCACCGATGTGCATACGGATTCACCAGACGATATAGCTGGCGACCCCGGCATGGTCCTGCACGAAGGCACTGGCGGGGTTAGCTGCTTGGTGGCGGCTATCGATTCGGGGCCGGATCGGTGTATATACCTGGGGCCCGCTTTCACGCATTACGAATTCGAAAAACCTATCGACAAGCGGCTGACCGATGAGGAATGGAAAGATCAGCTTACCAATGGCCAAGTTCCGGAAACACCGCCTTGGACCCAAGATTTTTATCTTCCTTAAATCAACGACCCTCAAAACAAATATCGCGCTGCTGGCAATTCTATTTCTTCCGCGATTTCTCCACGCGGCCTTCGAAGTAGAGGGCGTTCTTGCCGGTCCATACACCGCGTTCGCCGTGGAAGGGGGCGCAATCGCCGGAGAGCGGAGTGTTGAGGCGGCCGCCGAAGACGGTCTCGACGATGGATTGGGTGACGGGCGACCATTCTTGCGGCCGGTCGTATGAGGCGCCATTGAGGAAGGTGTTCCATTCGTAGCTCGTGCGTTCGCGGGGGAAATACTTTTTGTCGGCGGGGCACTGGAACACTTGGGGATTGCCCGCGTAGGAGGCCAAGGTTTTGGGAAACGAGGCCTGGTTGGTGCCTAAGCTGGGCAATTGGGAGCAGGTGGGCAGGTGGCTGTTGTTGTCCTGGCAATACATCTCCAGGCCCAGGCCGATCTGCCGCAAATTGCTGATGCAGGAGGTGCCCAAGGCTTTGCTTTTGGCCTGGGACAATGAGGGCAGCAGGAGGCCGGCCAGAATGCCAATGATGCTGATGGTCACCAGCAGTTCAATCAGCGTGAAGCCGTTGCGAGAAGAGGTTTTCATGAGCGTCAGGGATTTTTCACTTCGGCGACGGTGAGCATCAATTCGGTGATGACCGGCTTGATGGCGGCGCGGTAGGCGACGTCGCGGCCCAGGTAGAGCGAGGTGGATTGGCGGAGCATTTGGAGGCCGGCGGGCGAGGTGAGGCAAGCGCGCAGGTTAGCCCGCTCCTCGGCCGTCATGCTGGCGCGGTAATCGGCGAGCCATTGGGCGGTCGCCTGGATGTTGCTCGCCTGTTGCTCCGGCCGCTGGTAGTTCGACAAAATTTGCAGCGTGCGGACGTGGTCGGGGTTGAAGAAATCCAGGAACGCGTCGCGGCGGGCGGCCGAATTGGTCATGGGGCCGTAGCGCAATTCCAGGTAGCGCAGGAACGGTTTGGCCGCGCCTCGCGCTCCGGCGGCGGCGCGCAAATCCTCGCGAATGTTCGGCGGCAGCCGGTGGGCCACTCGCCAAATGATAATGCCCGCCACCAGCGCCAGGACCAGGGCGCTTATCAAACCGAGCTTCAACCAGCGTTTCTTTTTCATGGGTGAGAAGGTGCGCGACAATCGCACTCAACGGTTATCAGCTTAGCGCAAAATTTGGGGGTTGTAATGTGCTGGAAGTCATGGGCGGAAGGTCACCCTCGCACCCTTCAGAGCAGCCCCAATTCGCGGGCCATCAAGGCGGCTTGCGTGCGGTCCAGCGCGCCCAGCTTCGAAAGGATGTTGCTCATGTGGTTTTTGACGGTGCCCTCGGCCAGTTGCAGCGCGGCGGCGATCTCTTTGTTGCTTTTGCCGGCGGCCAGGAAACGCAGCACTTCGCGCTCACGCTCGGACAACGGATCCGCCAGCGCGGGGCGGGGCTGGGGAGCGCGCGCCGGGGAGAGCCGGCTGAATTCCGCCACCACTTTCGACGCGATGGAGGGTTGCAGGAAGGATTCGCCGCGCGCCACCACGCCGATGGCTTCGGCCAGTTTTGCCACGGGCGCGTCTTTGAGCAAGTAACCCGCCGCGCCGGCGCGCAGGGCTTCGAAGACCTCCTCGTCGTCGTCGAACGTGGTCAGCACGATGACCTGGCACTCGGGGCATTGTTCGCGCAACCGGCGGGTGGCGGCCACTCCGCCCAGGCGCGGCATGCGCAAATCCATCAGCACGACCTGCGGCCGGGCGGCGCGGGCCTGGGTGAGCGCCTCCTCGCCATCGCCGGCTTCACCCACGATTTCCAAACCCGGCTGGGTGGAGAGCAAAGTGCGCAGGCCTTCGCGGAACAGGCGCTGATCGTCCACCAGCAGGATTCGGATGGCTTTCATGTGGGCACCTCGATTTCCAAAGCGAATCCCGCGCCGGGAGCGGTGTCCAGGCGCAACTGGCCGCCGAGCAGTTGCACGCGTTCGCGCACGCCCAGGAGGCCGAATCCGGTGGCGTTCGTGGCGGCGGCTAATTCGGCCCCGCGGCCATCGTCGCGGGCGGTGAATCGGACCGTTTGCGGCGCGCGGAAATCGAGCGTGAGCCAAAGGTGCGCGGCTTGGGCGTGCTTGCGCGTGTTGGTCATCGCTTCTTGGCCGGCACGGAACAACGTCAGTTCCACCTGCGGCGGCAGCGGGCGTTCGGGGCCGAGGATCTCGAATCGGGTGTCCAGCCCGGCGCGGCCCTGGCTGTCAGCGGCCTGGCGCAAGGCGGCAGCCAAGGGCTGGTTCTCGAGTGGCGAGGCGCGCAAAGCCGCCACCGACCGGCGCACTTCGTTCAAGCCTTCCTGGGTCAGCGATTGGGCTTGCTCCAACGCGGTGGCGGCGCGCGCGGGATCCTTCAGGTGGACGGCGCGGGCGGCGGCGATCTGGACGTTCACCACGGTCAAGCAATGGCCCAAAGTATCGTGAATCTCCCGGGCCAGCCGGTTGCGTTCGCGCATGGCGGCGAGTTCCTCGGCCTGGGCGGCGTATTCGCGCAACTGGCGGTTGGCGGCGGCCAATTCGGCGGCCAAGCGCTGCACTTCCCCGCGCGCTTTTTCGGAGCTGACCGCCAGCTGGCTGAAGAGGCAAGTGAATAGCAAAGCGAACCCGAACAAACTGCCGGTGGAAAGCGCCGCGTCCCAGCCTTGGTGGCGGGAGATTTGAAATAGCAACACTCCCAGGCAGATCGCGCACACCAGCAGCACCCCCGGCCAGCGCAAGCGCACCACGGCGTGA
>MTLE01000213.1_pt1 | contig 20645 bp, 18 predicted proteins | sample 1982461 | NCBI WGS metagenome assembly MTLE01 (sample SAMN05712605, study PRJNA340218) | biofilm metagenome | isolation source: sample SPL anode biofilm adapted to -200 mV | place: USA | collected 2012-02-03
ATAAGAGAGATATAAGAGGGATATAAGAGGGGTGCTTTAGAGAGGCTGAATATCAGAGAATTGGAAGCATGGGTATTTGGGGCTGGCAGGAGTGATTAAAAATTAAAAGGAAAGTGTCGAAGTCAGGAAATAAGTTGATGTTGTAATAGGTTGGTTACTCCGCAAGTGACTGATGTTGGATAAAGCAAAGCCCCGCTGTTTATATCACATAAATAGCGGGGCTTTTGTTATGTAGCAAATGCGAAGGTCAAAAAAAGGAGAGCAGGATCTCTGGGTGAGAGCCTGCTCTAAAAAAGTTTAATTATGGTTTAAGCGTAATAAGCATTGTGTCTTTTGGAACAACATCGCCAACTGAGACATGAACAATATCGATAGTACCTGCAATGTTGGTTACTATTTGGTTGTTCATTTTCATTGCCTCGAGGAGGAGTAATTTTTCACCGGCTTTTACCTTTTGTCCTTTTTTTACAAAGATTTCACGGATGGTACCGGGGATAAGAGCATTAATTAAATAGGGATTTCCAGATATACGTTTTCTCTGTCCAAAATGGTTTGGGTATAGAGTTCTATAGCGTACATCATCGACTTCGATGAAGCCCCAGTTGTGATTAGGGATATCTGTGTGATTGTTTTTTTCCTCGTTTTCCATTGACTGGTAACATTTCGTTTAACTTTCTCTTAGTAGAATTCCGGATAATTACGATAAGTTATCGGCTTAGAATGGAGGAACTCCATGTTTTTTCCATGGATTGAGGACTGCTTTATTTTGAGAGATCTCGAGGGCATGAATAAGGAAGTGACGTGTTTCAGATGGTTCGATAACGGCATCCACATAGCCATAGGCAGCGGCTACATAAGGGTTAGCGAACTTCTCTTTATACTCCTCGATTTTCTGTTTACGCATCTCTTCCGGGTTTTCAGCTTCAACGATCTCTTTTCTAAAGATGATGTTTGCTGCTCCTTCGGGTCCCATAACTGCGATCTCAGCGGTAGGCCAAGCGAATACGAAGTCGGCTTTTAAGTGATGTGAGCACATCGCGATGTAACCGCCACCGTAGGCTTTACGCATAATAACAGTCATTTTAGGAACACTAGCTTCAGAATATGCATAGAGTACTTTTGCTCCATGACGAATAACGCCTTGGTATTCCTGATCTACTCCTGGCAGATAACCGGGAAGGTCGACGAGGGTGACCAGTGGAATGTTGAATGAGTCGCAGAAGCGGATAAAGCGTGCAGCTTTATTACTGGAATCAACATCAAGTACACCAGCTAAAACCATAGGTTGGTTTGCAACAATACCGATACTCTGACCGCCTAAGCGACCGAAACCAATAACGATATTACGTGCATAGCGCTCTTGAACTTCAAGGAATTCAGATTCATCGGTGATTGATCTGATGATGTCTCTTACGTCGTAAGGTTCAGAGTTCTCTGCCGGGATGATATCATCAATCTTATATTGACGTTTAGGAGCTTTCTTTGGGAAAGGCTTTGCCTTATTCTCGTTATTCCAGGGAATATAGCTTACGAGTGTCTTGATTTGCTCAAAGCATTCAATTTCACTCTCGGCATAGAAGTGAGCATTGCCGGTTATCTCGGCCTGTACACGGGCACCACCAAGATCCTCTTTCGAGATCTCTTCGCCTAGTACGGTTTTGATAACTTCTGGTCCGGTGATAAACATCTGAGAGATCTTGTCTACAACGAAAACAAAATCGGTCAGTGCCGGAGAATAGACCGCTCCACCTGCGCAAGGACCAAGAATTACACTTATCTGAGGTATAACTCCTGATGCCATGGTGTTACGGTAAAAGATATCACCATAACCTGCCAGTGCATTAACTCCTTCCTGGATACGAGCTCCTCCTGAGTCGTTGATACCTATGATGGGTACCTTCAACTTCATAGCTTGCTCCATGATTTTCACGATCTTCTTGGCATGGGCATAGCCGAGGCTACCTCCTGCCACAGTGAAGTCCTGCGCATAAATACAAACAGGATATCCACTGATTGTTCCGGTACCCGTGATAACACCGTCACCGGGGAGAAACTTCTTGTCCATGTCGAAATCCTTACCCGCATGAGATACAAACATATCATACTCATGGAATGATTTTGCATCTAATAATGCGAGGATTCTTTCACGTGCAGTAAGCTTTCCTTTTGACTTCTGGCTCTCGATGGCTTTTGTTCCACCGCCCTGAAGTGCTTCTCTCATTCTTCGTTTGAGGTCCGAGGTTTTTTGACTAAGTAGCATAGAGTGAAGTTTTTGGTCAACCTTCATTTGTTAAAAAACGATTTTTTGCCACATTAGCGGCAAAGGTAAATTATTTTTGTGTGAATGATTGTTAAAACGGGCTCTGATAGCCTGTTGATTATATCATTCAATTTGATTATCTGTCTGTTATAGTCTCATTTTTTCATATTTTTTTATGGTAAGACGGTTGTTTCTTCTCTTTTTTCTTGACCAGGTGTATCTGTTTTATACAGTTTTTCCAAAATGTAATAACTTGAATCTAAATTGATGATCTATGAATATTGAAACTCTGAGAAACTACTGCCTCGCAAAGCCGGGAACCACTGAGTCATTCCCCTTCGATGAATCTACCTTGGTATTCAAGGTCATGGGCAAGATGTTTGCCCTTACCGACCTTGTCGAGAATAGAAGTGTTAACCTTAAATGCGATCCCGAACTCGCTATTCAACTCCGTGAACGTTATGATGCTGTTCAGCCTGGTTTTCACATGAGTAAGTCTCTCTGGAATACTGTCAACTACGATGGAATCCCTGATGATCAGCTTATCTTTGAATGGATAGACCACTCTTATGAACAAGTAGTTAAAGGACTCCCAAAAAAAATTCGTAATCAACTCGCTGAAATGAGCTAATTACGAATTCTATTACACTGGATCCTCTGACTCTACTATGAGTCTATTCCCTATTTCTCGTTCTCTGGTGAAGACGACTTATCTTCTTCTCCATCTTTTTTCTTCGCCTTCTTTACAAACATATCGCCTAACAGGTATCCCATAGCCCCACCCCATAGGGTACTAAACCACGGATTTGACTGTATAGGACAACTTCCGGAAGCACAACCAATATAAAAATAGTAGAGGTATCCCCCTATCATTCCTACCAATATTCCTGCTACCGCCGGCCAGTTTTTCTTTAGGTATATAATCGCTTTCTCTTTCATCTCTTTCTTTATGTTTTAAACCGTTCTGATTTGTCTTTTAATTGGTTACCCCAATCTCTTGAATCTCGAATCTTGAATCTCGAATCTCGAATCCCGAATCCCGAATCCCGAATCCCGAATCTTGAATCTCGAATCCTTTGAATCTTGAATTCCCCCGCCAGCTGCCAGAAGCTAGCTGCTAGCTTCTGGCAGCTAACCGCCCCCGTGTCATTCTGTCATGCCACCAACGACCGCCTAAAGGAGTCTGCCAAATTAGCTATTTTCTTTGATCAGTTGTGTCAGTCTGCTTAATGGCTGGGTTCCTGTCATACGCCGAATCTCTTTCCCATCTTTAAAAAGGATCAACGTGGGAATGCTAAAGATGTTTAACTTACCGGCCAGACTTCTGTTATCATCTACATTTACTTTGGCTACCATTACTTTCCCGCTCTCCTGCTTGAGTAATTCCTCTAAAATCGGGTCTTGTGCTTTACATGGGCTACACCATTCTGCCCAGAAATCAACTAATACTAAACCCTGTGATTTTAGTTTGTCAAAGGTCATGTCGTTCAAATGAACCGGTTTCGATGTGTCTATCATATGCTATTTATATTGTTTCGATTGGAAGTCATATCTAGAATATTGCATCTGTACAAGGATTGTACCAAGAAGGGGCAAGAGAAGATGGCTTCTGGCAGATGGCTGCTAGCCGCTGGTGGGGGGATTTAAGGGATTCAAGATTCAAGGATTCAAGATTCTATGGTTGGCAGCGTAGGCTGTTGCTAGTTTAACATTTTTCTTGCTTAAAAGAGGAATTTACCCCCCTAATTTTGAATTTTTTGAATTTTGAATTCTCTTCCTCCTGAATCCCTTTTTGTCAGATATTTGCAGTTTATTCAGTTTAAGTAATATTACAGTAATGTCTGAATACCTTTCGCTTATTCCCGGTTCAGTGGTTCATGTAAGCTCTGATGAGCAGATCTCAAAATGGATTGAGGCTCTCGACTACTCTTCCTTGTGGATTATCAGTGATAACACAGTCATAGAATCTACCTCTGATAGTTTGTCGCGGCTCTTCTCTTTAGCCGCTGGTGTCATCAGGATCCCGGAGGGGGAGATGACTAAAAGTATTGAGACCTGCTCAATGGTTTGGGATCAACTGCTCAGTGGAGGCGCAGATAGGCAGAGCCTCATCTTAAATATTGGTGGAGGTGTTGTTACTGACCTTGGTGGGTTTTGTGCATCGACTTTTCAGCGGGGTGTTCGGTTTGTTAATATTCCAACTACTCTTCTCGCCCTTTGTGATGCTGCGGTAGGGGGTAAGACTGGCGTAAACCTTGGAGCCGTTAAGAATCAGATAGGACTATTCTCAGACCCTCTTAGGGTATTTGTTATGCCCGAATTAACACAAACCCTTACCGATCGGCAGTTTAAGTCGGGTCTGGCTGAGGCTATTAAGCATGGAATCCTCGATGGAGGGGAGCATTGGAGAGTGGTAATGAGTCACCCTGATATTTATAACGAAAAGAGTACCGAGCTTATCCTTCGATCTATTGCCTGCAAAGCTGGCGTGGTAAGTCGCGATCCTAAAGAGAAGGGTGATCGGCGTTCGTTAAATCTGGGTCATACTATTGGCCATGCACTCGAGAGTATCTCACAGATGGAGGAGAGACCTCTGTTACACGGTGAGGCGGTTGCGCTTGGTTTGATCGTGACTCTTATTCTCTCGGTTCATCTTAACGATTATGATTCAGCAAAAGCCGAAGAGGCTATCTTAAGACTCTATCGGTTACTACCGGCTTACAAAGTGATATTTGATAAGAGTGATGTTGCAACGGTAGCTGAACGTACCCTTCAGTATGTCAAATATGACAAAAAGAGAGTCGGCGATACAATCTCTTTTGTGTTGATGAATTCTCGTGGTGGGGTCACTTATTCTGATGATCTGGATCTTTCTCTCTTAGCAGTTATTCTCGAAAATGTTCTTGAGACATGGTCTATAAAAGAGTAGTATATAATCCTTCTGGTCGCCATGCCCCGATAAAGATTCAGTTACCGCAATCAAAATCAGTGGTTAACCGTCTTTTGATATTACAGTGGCTTTCAGGTGAAGCGCTATTACCTGAGCAACCTAATGAGGCTTTTGATACTACTATCCTTAGAGATCTGATTGCTAAGGCCGACAGTGATCTGCCTGAGCCTATCCTTGATGCGGGTCTTGCAGGTACCACCAGTCGGTTTATTCTGGCTGCCCTTGCGCTGAAACGACGTAAATGTATAGTTACCGGAGATGCTCGTCTGATTGAGCGGCCTATCACACCTTTGATTGCTTCGTTGAACCATATAGGAGCCAACCTACAGGATACAGCTGGCCGATTGCCCGTTAGAATCTCGGGTTCAACAACGTTAAAGGGGGGTGAGGTATTGGTTGATGGGTCATTATCGAGTCAGTTTATCACTTCATTGTTGTTAATTGCCCCTTTTCTTGAAGAGGGATTAACCGTAAGATGGGATTCGAGACCGGTATCGTACTCATATATTCAGACAACTTTACTTCTTTTAGGTTCATTAGGAGGTCGGTACGAGGAGGCAGATGACTCTATCCATGTTTATCACGGAAAGCTCTGTTTTGATTCTTTTAGGGCGCCATTGGATTGGTCATCGGTAACGGGTTGGTATAATCTGATGGCATGCGGATTAGTTGATGAACTCTTTTTCCCTGGTCTGCGTATGACAGGTGTTCAACCCGATGAGGCAGTGGTTGACCTCTACAACCGGCTAGGTGTAGTGACTGCCTTCAACGATCATGGGGCTTTGGTAAGGATAATGGATGAGAATGAAGATAAGACAGATATCCATAAGCCACCTGTCTTCCCCGAATCATTGGATTGCAGTCGCTTCCCCGATTTGGTGCCCACTCTGGCTGTTACCTTAGCAATCAGAGGTATCAGTTGTCGATTATATGGCTTATCCACTCTGCGGGTTAAAGAGAGTGACAGAATTACATCGCTAAAAGATGAGTTGACTAAAGTTGGAATTAATACAGAAGAAGGTTCTGACTACCTGGTTATTCGGGGAGGAGATTTGAAGTCAGTAAGCAACTTAATTAGTTTTAATACCTATAACGACCATCGTATGGCCATTGCCTTAACTCCTTTTGTACAATATTTTGACCAAATTGAGATAGAGAACCCTGAGGTGGTTAATAAATCTTACCCCGGTTGGTGGAGTGATTTAAAGGAAATGGGTATTGATATAGAGCCATAGAATATTATTGGAAAGCTAAGATAGATAACGACTTAACGCTTATTACTGTTGATAAGGTCGCTTGAGATTGTCGATATTTCGTATGAAACGTCTAACTTTGCCAAGCTAAACAGCAGAAATCAACTAAGGACTCCACTGCGTTAAATTACAGGATATGGAAGTAGATGTATTTATCCCCTGTTTTATTGATCAAATCTATCCCGAGACAGGTTTGAATATGGTTAAGTTGTTACGTCATCTGGGCGTCAAGGTAAACTATAATAAAAACCAGACCTGCTGCGGTCAGATGGCTTTTAACTCCGGTTATTGGGATGAAGCAAAGTCGTTAGGAGAGAAATTTATCCATGATTTTCCACATGATAGGCCGGTTGTCGGTCCTTCAGCCTCTTGTGTTGGTTTTGTGAAAAACTACTATCATGATCTTTTCCATAATTCGGCACTCCATAATGAGTACCGCCTTTTGAAACGGAATATCTATGAGATAACTGATTTTATTGTAAATGTATTAAATGCCAGTAATGTCGGGGCATCATTTCCACATAAGGTGACCTATCATGATTCGTGCGCAGCTTTAAGGGAGTATGGTTTAAAAGATCAACCCAGGATTTTGTTGGCTCACGTAAGAGGCCTTGAGCTGATTGAGATGGAAGAGTCAGATGTATGTTGTGGATTTGGAGGTACTTTTTCGGTAAAACATGAGCCTATCTCCGTGGCTATGGTCGAGCAAAAAGTGGAGAATGCTTTGGCAACCGGAGCAGAATATATTGTCTCGACTGATTCATCCTGTCTGATGAACATGGAGTCATATATCAAGAAGAATAATCTCCCCATAAAGACGATCCATATTATTGATCTGTTGGCATCGGGGTTGACCCTGGTGTAGCATTTGTATGATTGGCTGGTGGTCTGCTTGCCTTTTGGTTACTGTTATACTATATTTAGTAGGAAATTACCTGAATACCTCATTTGGCTCCTTGGGTGTTTTGATTAATGATTACTAAAAATCGATCAAATGGTTAGGTTGCGAGAGCTCCTTGACATGCCAGTACTCCAAGGTTTAATGGAGAACTTTTGTAGTCTTGTTAATGTTGCCATGGCCATAGTAGACACTAATGGCGATGTACTTGTGTCGGCTGGTTTTAAAGATATATGTTTAAAGTACCATCGGACACACCCTATTACCGCACAAAACTGCTTTGAGAGCGATGTTTACCTCTCTTCTATATCGTTTGAAGAGGAGTTTAAGCCCTATCGTTGTAAGAATGGGATGTGGGATGTTGCGGCTCCAATCGTTATTAATGGAGAGAAGTTGGGGAGTCTCTTTATTGGTCAGTTCTTCTTTATTGATGAAGAGGTTGATGAGTCGGCTTTTATTCAGATGGCTAAAAAGTGTGGATTTAATGAAGCCGACTACTTGGATGCGCTACATCAGGTACCCCGGTGGGATCGGGCAAAACTGACTCATGCAATGAGATTCACCTCATTATTAGCCAAACAGATTACCGACATGGCTTTCGCTAATTTTGAGTTAAAGGCGAGTGAGGAGCGCTACAAAGCGCTTTTTTTGAGTAACCATTCTATTATGCTCCTGATTAATCCGGCAAATGGATTGATATATGATGCAAATCCTGCGGCCTGCCTTTTTTATGGTTGGAGTCACGATGAGATAATCAGTTTGCATATTAGTAAGATCAATACCCTCCCTCCTGAAGGAATCGCAGAAAGGATGAAATTGGCAAGAGCGGGGTTACGTAATAGTTTTGAGTTTATTCATCGTAAAGCCAATGGTGAGTTGTGTGATGTGGAGGTTTACTCAGGCACTATCTATATTGAGGGTAAGGAACTTTTGTATTCTATCGTTCATGATGTGAGTTCTAGAAATAAAGCTTATCGTGAGCTCGAAAAGAGTCGTGAGAATTTGAGGTTGGCTCAACGTATCGGCAAAATTGGCAGTTGGGAATGGAATATTCTTTCTGGTCAACTCTTTTGTTCTGATGAGATCTACAATATCTTCGGTATACACCCGTCAAGTCCTATTGCCGACTCAGAGACTCTCCTTCAATATGTCCATCCGAACGATAGAGAGCATTACCTCTTCTCGGTTAATAGGAATCTATCAACCGGTATCTCTTCTCCATTTGAATACCGCATCATCAGACCCAATGGACAGATCAGGAATATCTTCGCCGATGGCCATTTTGTATTGAATGAAGAGGGTAGAGTTGTCAGAGGGGTGGGTATTGTCCAAGATATCACAGATAGAATTACCGTAGAACGGAAACTCTTTGAATCGGAATTCAAGTTTAAGTCGATTGTTGAGACCTCTCCAAACGCAATTATCATCTCGACACTAGAGGGAATAATTGAGTATGCCAACGATCAGGCAGTAGATATCCTAAAGGTCAAAAATATCTTTGGACTACTGGAAAGAAGTGTCTTCGATTTTGTTAATATAGAAAGTATTGGTTTCGCTAAGGAATCTTTTAAAGAACTTCTCGAGGGAACGTTTAAGGGACCAGTCACTGTGATTCTTGATGATGGCAGTAAACGGTCGTTCTATTCAGAAATAAATGCGGTAGTTCTTCACGACTCCGAGAATAGTCCTACAAGTATTTTGTTTGTTGCACGTGATATTACCGAGCAGCTCAATTATCAATCTGAACTTCGTGACAAGAATGATGAGCTACAAAAGAGTCTGCTTGAAAAAGACCGTTTCTTCTCAATTATTGCTCACGACTTAAAGAGCCCATTTAATGGTTTTCTTGGCCTTACCCAACTGATGTCTGAGAAAAAATCTAACCTTTCGGTCGATGAGATGGGCAGAATGGTTGATGTGCTGAAAAATGCAGCCTCTAATCTATATCAACTTCTTGATAACCTATTAGAGTGGTCAAGGACAAAGCAGGGGCTTGTTAAGCCAAACTTAGTCCTGATTGATATTGTCTCTCTAACCAAAGAGGCAATCGCTATACACCAGACTCAGGCGAAAAACAAATCTATCTCTATTGTTCTGAATCTTCCCGATAGTGCCCATGCCCTGGCAGATGCCCATATGTTCCGTACCATTATGCGTAACCTGATCTCAAATGCCATAAAGTTTACCCCGGCAGGAGGAAAGGTGGAGCTTTTTATTTCAGAAGATGACCACGTTATAAACTTATCAATCAGTGATTCCGGCTTGGGTATTCCTGATGAAAGTATCCATGATCTGTTTAACTTAACGAGTCAGTTTAGACGAAAAGGCACCGATAATGAGCCTAGTACCGGCCTCGGACTGATCTTATGTCAAGAGTTGGCATTGAAGCAGAATGGGGCAATAAGTGTGCACTCTGAGGTGGGTCGGGGGAGTACGTTTACGCTTACGCTAAGAAAAGAGGGTTGAGCGGGGGCTGCTTCGCAAGCGGGGACTGCTTCGCAGGCGGGGGCTGCTTCGCAGGCGGGGGCTGCTTCGCAGGCGGGGGCTGCTCGCAGGCGGGGATTAAAATTCTCGTATTGGGATTTTGAGGGATTTTAGGAGGGCTAGGGTTGGTGTTTGGTTGTTGGTAATCAGGAAGTATCCTTCGAAGCTGGGGATTGGTACAATAGATATTGTACTGTCGTTGGTGATATCTCTTCCTCTGTCGATTAAGAGGATGGTATTGGCTACATTAGAAGCCTCCTCTTTCAGGCGCCAGGTGCGTCTTTCGTATGCTGGTCGGAGTGTTGGTGGAAAGTTATCCTCGATTGAGGGTGAAGCATAGGTAAAATGGTCGTAAAACCAATGATTATTGACTACAACCAACTCCACATTATTCTCTTTACAGAGTTGCCCAAGCTTATGACTATCTGAGAGGAAAACATCTATATCGGCCACATTTACTACCGAATCCGATTTTTTATCCTCAATGATGGCTGTTGGGAAAAGATATGCCTTATAGGCTAAAAATGCTACCAGAATCATTGGTAAATAGGAAAACAAGACGGTTCCCTTTAAATTGAACCGACTAGCAAGCAGAGCCAGAACAAGAGGAAGTCCTAGAAAAGCCCTGGAATAGGAGTAGAAAACGGAGTCGGTGCCATCAAAAACTTTCGACATGGTCAGTGAGAAGAAGAAAACCAAAAGAAAACCTATAGAGGCAATACCTTCAGGGTATCTCTTTTTATATAAGAACCATGCCGCAGCCGTTAAAGGAAGCAGGAAATAGATTATTAAAGGGTGCACCATCATCGGGGTAACATTCTTGAAAAGTTGAGGCATGTCACCAATTGCCTGATAGAAGTTATTCAAACTTATTATCAGTTTTATCTTGTGGAGGTTCTCGTTGGGATGTTCTAAATAGAAACTGTAAAACAGACCGACAATGACCAGTGCAGGGATGACCCCAAGAGATAGATAGATCCAGAATTTTCGCTCAGAGAGATGAATTATTGCATAATACAAAAAGATAGGAACCAGAATAAAAATAGCGCCCGTCCCAATTAGTAAAGCAACAATAGAGATAAAACCAAGCCAAAGATGTTTTAGTGGTATACTTCTCCCTGTTAGACTGAACAATGCAAGAGAACCTACAAAGATACCTCCAACCCAACCTCGGCTTAAAGAGGTTATATAGTCATACTCTACGGGTAAGATAAATGGAATCGCCAAGATGATGAGTGCTGTGGTGTATTGACCTCGCCGGTAAAGCAACCATGTCATTATCAGAAAGGGCAATAGGGTTAAGACCGAGGTGATATAAGGCAAAACTAAATAAGCTTTTAATCCCATCCAGAGAAATGGAACAGCTAGAAGAGACTCAAACATTGGATTATATGATTGCCCATAAAATCCCGGGGTGTGAAAACTCCCCTTTGAATAATCAAATGCACCAAGGCTCATTATAGCCTCATCGCTGTCGAAATATTTCAATCCAAATGAATTGAGTACCCATATTCTATAAACTACTAGAATTATAGATAAAAGGATTAAAGTAATTCCTTGGCTATTAATGTTTATTCTTGACTTCCAAAACATAAACTTCGATTTCTACCGGAACAAAGTATAAGGGCTTTGTAAGGGTTTGGTTAGAGCGGCAAAGTAAGCAATTTTATCTTTGTGACACAAATAAATGTCTTAATATAAAACTTCCTAAGTATGGAGGCTCATCACAGTCGATGTACTTTCAATGTGATTTTACTGTGTGAATTGATTTTGAATTGACTTTGAATTGATTTTGAATGGTTCTCTTCACTTTGTTGTAAAGAACCGAGTCATAGGGAAGTATTAAGAAAATATCAATTCTCCTTGGGGTTAGAACAAAATTGGGATCCATTGCGTTGTTGATTCCTATATAAAATTGAGATTATGGAAAGTAATATATGGCTTTGGATAGGTTTTAATCTTTTTGTGCTTCTGATGCTAGCACTTGACCTTGGCGTGTTTCATCGTAAGGCGCATGAGGTCTCATTTAAAGAGGCAATGACGTGGAGTGCCATCTGGATTGGATTGGCGTTGGTCTTTAATGTTGGTGTCTGGTACTATTTTGGAAAAGTCAGAGCGGTAGAGTTTCTCACCGGCTATATTATCGAGAAATCGCTTTCGGTGGATAATATCTTTGTCTTTGTGCTGATTTTTACCTCTTTTCAAGTGCCTGCAAAGTACCAGCACAGGGTTCTTTTCTGGGGCATCACGGGAGCACTGGTCTTCAGGGCTATCTTTATCTTTGCCGGAGTGGCCTTGATTGAGAAGTTCCATTGGATTATCTATGTGTTTGGAGCTTTTCTGGTTTATACCGGGTATAAGATTGCACGCGATAAAGGAACCAAGATAGATACGAAGAATAGTCCCGTTATTAATTTCTTTAAGCGATTTGTTCCCATTCACTCTGAATATTCCGGTGATAATTTCTGGGTAAGGCTTGGTGGAAGACTTCATGCCACACCCCTATTTATTGTCCTGCTTTTAGTAGAAACCACCGATCTTATTTTTGCAGTCGATTCTATTCCGGCTATTCTGGCGGTTACCAACGATCCGTTTATTGTATATACCTCTAATGTCTTTGCTATACTGGGCCTCAGGTCGCTCTATTTCGCACTAGCTGGCAGCTTAAAGTACTTTACTTATCTGCATTATGGATTATCTGCTATCTTGGTCTTTGTTGGCGTAAAGATGCTTATCTCTGATTTGTATAAGTTTAATCCTTTTGTCTCGCTGGGAATAATTGGCTTTATCTTATTGGTAAGCATCGTAGCGTCGCTAATGGCAGCCAGAAAGGAGCGGGGAAACCGGGAGACCGAGAGACTTTGAGACTGGGGGACTGGGAGACTTTGAGACTGGGAGACTGGGAGACTTTGAGACTTTGAGACTGGGAGACCTATTGAATGTTGAATGTTGAATTTTGAATCAATAGTCTTGAATTTTGAATCAAACGTCTTGAATCCTGACGGTTGAATGTTGAATTTTGAATCAATAGTCTTGAGTTTTGAATCAAACGTCTTGAATCCTGATGGTTGAATGTTGAATTTTGAATCAAACGTCTTGAATTTTGAATCAAACGTCTTGAATTTTGAATCAAACGTCTTGAATCCTAATGGTTGAATGTTGTACCTTGAATACCATTAAATAGTGCGTGGATATGTTAGTTCCTATTAATCCTAATAATAAGTTGGAGATTGAGAATACTCCTTATAATGAGATAGTGGCCACTCTTAGGCGTGTGGGTAAGATGCTGGTTGTACCCAAAGGGGAGGCTATCTTATTCGAGGGGGAGACAGTCGATTATGTCTTTATTATTGAGGCCGGCTGTTTTAGAACGCATCGATGGATCAATGATGAAGATGTGACCATTGGATTTACTTTCATCGGAGATATTGATACCTGTCCATACGCTTTTATAAATCAGTTAGAGAGTACTGACACGATCGAGGCCTTAACTGATGGTAAGGTTATTCGGATTCATAGAAGAGAGATAGAGAACCTGCAACGTGAGAATCCTCTGTTTAATAACTTCGTTAATAGTCTGTTAAGCAATTATATTGAGGTGCTTATTAAAAGAAATATCGATCTGCGCACAAAGAGTGCTGAGGCTCTTTACAAGGAGCTGCTTGAAAGACAACCCATCGAGGTTGCCAGAATTCCCCTCATGTATATAGCCTCCTATCTGGGCATCACCAAAGAGAGACTTAGTCGGATTCGAAAAAAAGACTCTCCGGTTGACTAAGGTCAATTTACGGTAAATTACGCATATCTATTTTCGCCTTTACTAACTTAAAATGGTGAAAAATGAAAGATATGCGTTTTTTAATTTTAGCTTTTCTGACTCTTTTGTTTGGTTGCGGAAAAGATAGTGATAACACTATTTCCAAGAAAAAGGTTCTTTCGGATAACCCTTTGAAATCTACTCAGGATTTATTGGTAGATAAAATGGTCATGGCGTATGCTTCAAAGTCGACTACGGCTGGCTTCTCTATTGCCTTAATCTCTCCTTCAGATGTCGTACAGTATAACTACGGCGAGACACGTATCGGCAATAAGACTCTTCCTAATAATAAGACCCTCTACGAAATAGGCTCGCTCACTAAGACCTTTATAGCCCCTTCTCTTTTGCATTGGATGGATCAGAACAATATTGAACTATCTTCTCCAATTGCGGAATACCTCCCCCTTGAAGTAAGGGCAAATCTGAGCTTAAATAACTCGCCTGTAACCTTTAAACATCTATTAGCTCATCTAAGTGGATTACCCCGTATCCCCAGTGATCTGCCTAACACACTCGATCCGTATAAAGGATACGATAGTACGAAGGTTTATAGCTATCTCAAAAAGAATAAACTGTTACGTGCCCCCGGCACCCCACCCAAGTCAGAAGATGATCTCTCAAACTATTACAGCAATCTGGCATACGGACTGGCGGGTCTTATTCTGGAAAGGAATATGCATAAACCACTTAAGACCATCCTCTATGAGAACTTTTTTAATAAAGAGGGCGAAGGAATCTTAGGAAAATTCGCTATGACCAATTCTACTCTGGGCGATATAGAAGGCGTCGTAAACAGGGCTTTCCCACACAATATAACTAATAACGCTCAATACTGGCATTTCTCAGGATTGGCAGCCGCTGGTGGTATAAAGAGCTGTCTTGCAGATATGATTGAGTATGCTAAAGGGCAGCTGTCACCTGAAAACAGCAGCAATGTAATTGGGGCTTGCCATATCCCGGTGGTCTCAATTAACAATAGAGACTATTTCGGACTTGGTTGGGAGTATTATTACACCTCATCCGGAAAGAAATTGGTGGTTAAAGATGGAGGTACAGGCGGGTTTACGGCTTTTATTGCACTTGATAAAAACTCGGGAAAAGCAATGGTCGCCCTCTTTAATAACAATGCAGATAATGAGCCTACAACTCCTTTTGTGAATCTAATGGAGACGTTCTTTAAGTAATATGATATAGGTTTTTAATGGTACGTATTAGGTTGCAAACAGGTTATAGCTTGAAAGAGATATGCCTGTTTGCTTTTTCTACTTAATACAATGAGGATTGGTTTTTTCTAACGTCTAATATTATGATTGTTAATTTTCGATTATCAAAGAGTTCCTATCTGGTGTTTTTCTTACTCTGCTTTGCTATCCCATGGGTTGCATGGAGCTATATAGCTTTTACCGGGTTTAATCTCATTTTGTTCTATACCGCATATAGTTGCTCTCTCGCTGGCTTGTTAGGAGTATATCTCCTTAAGGGTAGAGAGGGTGTTGGTGCAATCTTTAAAGGGATGATCGCAAAAGCTCCTGTATCGGCTTGGCTTCTGGTGTTGTTTATTCCATTTTTCTGGCAGTTCTTGAGTTATCTGATTTATGGGCTACTGTTTAACTACTCAGGTATTGGTGTGGTAAGGGTTTCTAACATCACCAATCTCTTTTCACTGCATATCCTTTGGCTACTTACCACTGGGCCTTTGGCAGAGGAGTTTGGGTGGCGAGGCTATCTCTTCCCTAGGTTTCTGGAGAAATATAAGTTTTTTACCGCCAATGTTTTGCTCGGAATTATTTGGGCTTTATGGCATTTGCCAATTATGTACAGCAAATGGTCCTCAGAGCCATTGTCAGCCCTCTATTTCTTTGTTGGTGTAATCTGTTTTGCAATGATTATCGGTCTGATCTATATTGTTTCCGATGGCAATCTTCTTTTATGCATTGTGGCTCACTGGACGATTAATGCTTCTCAGGAGATGATGGGTAGCTTGTTTCCTGCAATTGATGGTATGAATTCAGCTTTCACACTCTTTAGTGTTGTAATGTTGATTGTTATTACTTTATGGTTGTATTATTTTTATCGTAAAGAAATCGCCATGGCAAATGAGGTCACCTTGATTTATAGGATGCGTTAGCTTAGATAGGTCGCCTTTAGGAAAGGTTGCAATGTTGTCGATATTCAGTTGTTTGATTAGGCTATTTCGTTGAGTGCTTATTTAATACTAGATGATTATGAAGAGAAATCCGTTGTTTTTAATAGTTGCAATGATTTTGTTGGTGGCATGTAATGCGACCAGGACGAAGGAGGAGTACAAGGCTGAGATTGTTAAAGTGGAGACAGAGTTTCAGTCGATGGCAGCAGAGAAGGGGGTAGCAGAGGCTTTTTCCTATTATGCCGATGAGAATGGGGTGATTAAGCGAGATAATGACTCGTTGATAAAGGGTAAGGATGCAATAAGGAACTACTATTCTAATCCGTTGTACAAGCATGTAAGAGTCATTTGGTCGCCTGACTATGTAGAGGTCGCCAAGGGAGGTGATATGGCCTATACCTATGGCCGGTATAAATGGGTTTTGGTTGATGAACAGGGTAGTAAGAAGGAGTATACGGGGGTGTTTCATACGGTCTGGAAGCGGCAGGTGGATGGCTCGTGGAGGTATGTTTGGGACTAGAGAGTAGGCTGGGCGAACGATAGGCTTTGGAATTTATGTGTTTTCGATATCTGAGTTTTGCTTAAGAAAATTGATTAAGATATTTTTGTTTCTAGAGATTAAAGTCTCTTACACTAAGTACTTGCCCGTCTTTATTAGGTCTCGTTTGTCTGGTGGTTACAAATATTTCCATTTGATTATCAGAATTATCGGAGGCCAAGAAAAATAGGTAGCTTCTGTCAAAATAGTGATTACCTGAAAGTGTTTGAAAAAAGTTTATTCCATATACTTCACTTATATGGTTTTTTAGAAGTCTAATTGAATAGATCTCACAAGTAATTTCTTCGGTTGATTTTATTAAGCGCTTAAGTCTTTTCCACCAATCTTGAAAATCTTGCAGTTTGCAACTCTTAGAATCTGTCTTTTTATTCTTGTTAAAGCCATTGTCCTCATCTGTTGGAATATCTCCGGATATATGAAGGGCTCTAGGTTTTTCAAATAGAGATACAAGAAAAGCTGTGTCTTTCGTGATTATTGAGGTGTAGTAACTATCCATGAAATCTAGAACCCAGAGTACGTTAGATTTGTTGCCTTCCTTGTCTCGATTTATAAAAGCTTTTTCGGGATAATTCATTCCTAATTTAACATTCTCTATTTTACCTTCAACATTGAAGTAAAAAGCAATTTCTTCAATTCGAGATTCCTTTTTGTTGTTAATTACGATAAGATGATTCCTGCAAATTAGCCACTGTTTGAATTTATAAGTTTCAAGTGTATCTACATTTAGCATAAACCAATCATTATTATTGATAATTCTCATAAAGGCCTGAAATCCTGTTGAAGTAAAGAAAGCTATGTGCTTTTTAGGCTGGTTATCTTTTGTTGATCTCTGTTGTAGCTTTTCAACTACTCTAAAGTAACGACTCGGATTATTTATTCTGCAAAAGGTGGAATCCACCGGATTATAAGTATTAATTGTATCAATAGTTTTTTTTTGAGAGATGTCTTTAATTGCTTCAATGTTAATGGTATACCTATATATGGATGCATTGTCTTTATAGAAGGTATAAACTTTCTCGTGAATTTCCTGATCGTAGTTTTGAAGTCCCTCTAAATCTGTTGTGACAGTTGTATCGAAAAGTCCGCATTCTATGAAAATGGGTTTATTCGATTTTGTTAATGAACGGAAGTAAGTCTGATCTAATTCTATATAACCTGTTCCATATCTGGCTTTAATTAGACATGAGAATGTGTCACTTACAGGATATCGATAGTCTATTTTCTCTATAGGTAGGTCGTTATGAGTAATCTTTAACTTGAGGAGAAGGGTTTTTTCTGTTTCAATAGTATCTGTAACCTCAATTTTGATCTTTTGGACGAATGCTTTTATTAGGGAATCAATATCTCGTCCTCGATAGATAGCTCTCAATTGCCTCTCTTGCTCTGCTGGTGGGAGGGTTTTAAGCAGTGCCTTGGCATTAAAGAAATGGATAACCATTCCTGTGAGGTTCCTTTTTGCCATTGAATTGTTACCTAAGCGGATGGCATCAGTAATTCTTTCTGCTATTATATTGTTATATTGTTCCTCCTTTTGAGTGTTTGTGTCTTGTGCATTAATGGAATATATAGGCAGTATGCTTAGCATAAAGATTAAGAGCCAGATTTTCTTCATATCATTATCTTCTATGGTTGATAGAGCACCCTTCATGAGAGAGTTTAATTAATTATAACTCAAGTAATCGGCGTGAGGATACGTCGACTAATATAGCAAAAAGAACCGGTTCTCAAGTGGTTTTATGATAAGACTTGCATTCTTAAGTTTCTCACCCAATGCATTAACAGGGGTGATCTTAATTAGTCCCCCATCTGGGTTGTAGAGCTCAAGATTGGTGGTGATGCCTTCTGTCTCACGTACCTGTATTAGCACCTTTGTTCCAAGCTCATCGGGCTTAGCTGTTATGAGCGTGATGTTATCAGGCCAGCCGGATATGAAGGAAGCTTCTGAGCCGAGATAGTCATTTTTGGAGTCGTCTCCTCCGCCGGCAAAGACTCTTGCTTCGGGGGAGGTACTGATGGAGTTGCCCCATTTAACGGCATCAGTGCGGCTGTTCTTTCCTGAAGTGATGGAGTAGGAGAACTGCATGCCTCCGCGTTGTTCGGCATTGAAGTTGGTCGTCCAGTAGTTGTTCATAGGCCACCCAAAGATATGGGTCGAGGCCGGCTTGGCACCTGCCTGATATCGACCGGTATTGATGCCTCCTGCCTGGATAAGTGGTGCCCCTGGTGAGCTTAGTACAATCTGATCCTTATTGTTGACCACCCTTACATATCGCTGCATCGTGTTCCAATCATTCGAGGAGCCTGCAATCTGATCTTTGCCGGCTATCATCTCGCCTCCGGCTACATCTATTGCAATCTCGCCGTCGTTGCTCTTAAAGGGGAATGCTATGTAAACTCCTTCCGACTCGGTGACCGATCTCTTGTTGAGCCTGTAGATTACATCTATTCGTTTCTCGGTGTTAAATAGCCTATATTCGATCTCAAGCAGGCTACCCTCCATGCAAAGGGGTGTCTTCGCTTTAAAGATCACGGCATCCCAGATGGCACCTCTTTCAGTGCGGTCAAGCCATATAGAGTCGGGTGTGTTTCTGCGGAAATCGGTTAGTCGGTACATCTCCATCTGCTCACGGTTTCCGAGCTCCTCGTGGATTACCTCGCCAAACTGCCAGCGACTCGTATCATCCAGGAGGTCACGATCTAACTGTTTGTCGTAGAGCTGGCTTATGGTTCCCCTTGCAGGGTCGAATGATATTTCATACCATTCGTTGTTAACAGGTTCTGTTATCTCCAGCTTGGGGGCCTGCCAGTCATCTCGCGAACTCTTCTTAACCTTGGGATAGATATTCAGCTTCTTAAATCCAAAGGGGGGCAGATCACGGCAATAGATGTTCCACATATCCCCATCGGGGAAAGGCTCTTCCAGTTGAACCTCCATCTCGGTGTTAGCGTCATCTGTAATAACAAAAGGCTGGTATTTGGGAATGATCTGATGGTCGATATAGACCTTCGCTAATCCACTCGTTTGATTGCTTTGGGTGTTGAAGAGATAGATGGCCGGGTATTTCCCTCGTGAGAAGAGTGATTGTAGTTGGCCAAGAGCCTCTTCTTTCAGGCTTGTCACCCTGCGTTTGGCTTCCCACGCATACGACTCTTTGATAGCTCTCTGTTCGATTGTTTTAGGGTTCCAGGGCTCTCTTACACTGGCGTGGTAGCCTAGGGTGTGTTCGACATAGAAAAGCTGCGCTTTAATGGCCTCCTGACGTCTCTCTTCAAGGTTGGACAGGACTAGGGCGCCGTTTAGTAGAGCCATTGTGAAAAGACCCTGTATGGAGGCTAAATCGAATTGAGCCTCTCTGACTGCCTCAACCTCGCGGGTGGACGCCCCAAAACCATCAGTCCACCAGTCTGGCCAGGCACCTTTGATGACCGGGATCTCATTCTGATGTTTCGTGGCCATGGTGCTGAAGAAGCCATCAACTGTGGAGGTGGTTAGCTTAGGCCAGCTATATTTCTTATTCCACTGCATGATCATCTCGGATGCCAGAGTGGAGGGGGGAGAGTTATCTGTTTGGTATCCGGAGTGTTGTATGGCGATTATATCGTAGGGGTAACCTTTCTCCTCCAGTTTAGTCAGGTATGAAAGAAGCTCCTCCTCAAAGATATTAAAGTCGCCTGCGTGTATCTTGAAGAGGGTGTTGCCAGTCATATAGTGTTCGGCACGGAAGGTGAGGAGGCGGTTTCCTGATGGCGACTCCCACCAGAAGAGGGTGGGCTTGTCGAAGCAGATCAGCGCCCTATGGCCATGGGTTCCCATGTTAAGGTACTTGACTCCTAGTTGAGGGAAGATATCGGCCATAGCCCAACCGATGCCGTTAACGTCGTTCTGCATCGCCGATTCAACCTTTAGCCCTTCCGCTCGTATCGTAGCGATCGCCTGCATCGACTCCGCCAGAAGCCACTCATTGGGTAGCTCATCGTAGTTCAGGTACATCCCTGTCAGGGCAATCCTACCCTCATTGACCCGCCGTTTCAACCGTTCAATCTGTTCGGTTGGACGGGTTTTGATATACTCGGCAACTGCCCACGAGGTCTCACACGTCCATCGAAACTGAGCCTCAGAAGGCATCCCATCAGTCAAATCGCAATAATCCAGGGCATAGTCGATATAACGCAGATGCTCGGCCAGGATATCCCCTTGGGGACGGGTATATCCGATGTCGGTATGCGAGTGTTGAATGAAGCTGACCTGCCATCTCTTGACGGGAGAGCGCTCAAGTT
>MTLE01002445.1_pt1 | contig 20556 bp, 22 predicted proteins | sample 1982461 | NCBI WGS metagenome assembly MTLE01 (sample SAMN05712605, study PRJNA340218) | biofilm metagenome | isolation source: sample SPL anode biofilm adapted to -200 mV | place: USA | collected 2012-02-03
CCACCTGACAGGTGTCGAAGGCACAGAGTGTCTCGGCTTCGCCGAGGAGCAGCTCCGTATAGCGTTCGTTGCCCTTGAAGATATAGTCGTAGCCCCATTCGTTGCTCAGTTCTTCGGGAACATTCATGGTGTAGATGAAACCGGTTCTGATTTTTCTGGGGAACAGGGTACCGTACGGCACCGTATAGGTGAGGTACGGAAACAGGAGACGTTCGAGGAAGCTGCGTGTTTCGCCGGTGACCATGCCGAAGTATATCGGCGAACCGATGACGAGGGCATCGGCAGCGGCGATCTTCTCCAGCACCGGTGCCAGATCGTCGTTCATTACACATTTTCCGTAACTCTTGCCCCCTCGCATCTTGCAGGCAAAGCAGCTCTTGCACCCTTTGAAATTGAGGTCGTAGAGGTGAACCAATTCGGTTGTCGCCCCTTGTGAAGCGGCTCCCTCCAGTGCCTTGGCCACCAAGGTGGCCGTATTCCATTGCTTCCGTGGACTGCCGTTGATTCCTATGACGTTCATGCGAGCTTCTCCTTTTGTTGTGGCAGTTGCCTGTCGGCTTGTCGACCAGCAGCCTGCGATAAGATGGTTATTCGATAAATTTCGAACTAGTCGTTTCGAAAATAATCGAACAACCTTGCAATGTCAACCTCATTTCCATATTATATAGGAAATAAAAAGAGAGACCTCACATGACCAAGAACACGGAAGCAAAACAGCCTTTACGTGAAGAGTTTTCCTTGCCCAAGGTTCTCCACGCCCTTAGCGACCCGGTACGTATGGAAATCGTCCTCAAGATTGCCGCAGCAGGGCAAGTGGCATGCGGGGCATTCGACATTCCGATGCCTAAATCGACTCTGTCGCATCATTTCAAAGTACTGCGGGAAGCAGGGGTGGTCGCCAGCAGGCGGGAGGGTAACGAGTTGATAAACACGTTACGTTTTGAAGATCTGGAAGCACGATTTCCAGGCGTTATTGATGCCATAATTGCGGCAGCTAACAGATAACGATCCATATTTGCATGGGACAATTGGTTTCAAACGGTGGCGCATATGACTGACGACAGGGTGATTACCGAGCAACCGTTGACCGGGGCTGCCATTGCAGAAGTCCTGGACGATCTGGCGTCGCTCCGCCTCGATATCTTCCTGGAGTTTCCCTACCTGTATCGGGGGCGTAGGGAAGATGAGCTCAAATATCTGAATACCTATGCCGAGGCGCCCGATGCCTGCGTCATTGTTGCCTATGATGGGCAGGCGGTTATCGGGGCTGCTACAGGGATGCCACTTATTCACGAAGACGCCTCGACGCTGGCTGCCTTTGCCGGGACAACATTTCCGCTCAACGATGCATATTACGTCGGGGAACTGCTCTTTCGCCCGGCCTACCGCAATGGTGGGCTGGGCCACAAACTGCTTGCCCGGCTGGAAAGCCATATCCGTTCTCTCGGCCGCTACCGCAAGCTAACCTGCGCCACGGTTGAGCGCCCCGATGATCATCCCTTGCGCCCGCCTGACTACATCCCCATCACAAGATTCCTCGCCCGTACCGGTTTTACCCGTCTGCCGGGGGTTACCACCAACTTCATCTGGCGTGAGACCGATGGCATCGTACGCGACCACCCCATGCAATTCTGGAGCAGGGAGCTGCTTTGATTGGAGCGCCCGCAGTCGCGAATTTATGTGCAGTAAACTCCCTTATTTAAAGGGGAGAAGTGAACAAAGCGAAGCAATTGTTGCGGTGCTCTCCTTGACCGCGGGGGCAGCGGCTGGCATCCTTGTGTGGTGACTTCAGACCATAGGAGGATTGCACCATGGAACTGCGCAAATCCCGCACTACCATCCTCAACGAGGGCGATCCGGAGCAGAAACGCGCCGAAATTCTGGAGTACTTCCACCGCACCTTCGACATAGACGAGAAGCTCTATGAAACCCTGAAATACGACGCAACGTTCTACCTGCGGGCCGACCGGCTGCGGCATCCGCTCATCTTCTACTTCGGCCACACCGCCACCTTTTTCATCAACAAGCTGACCATTGCCCGGGTGATCGACACCCGCATCAATCCCCGCTTCGAGTCGATGTTTGCGGTGGGGGTGGACGAGATGTCGTGGGACGACCTGGATGCCACCCACTATGACTGGCCCACCCGCCAGGCGGTGAAGGAATACCGGGACAAGGCCCGTGAACTGGTGGACGGCCTGATCCGCCGCATGCCGCTGAAGCTCCCCATTACCTGGGAGGACCCTTTCTGGGCGATCATGATGGGTATCGAGCACGAGCGCATCCACCTGGAGACTTCGTCGGTGCTGATCCGCCAGCTTCCCATCGACCAGGTGGAGCAACTCCCCCTCTGGGATATCTGCCGAGAGGCGGGGGAGCCGCCGGCTAATGAACTGTTGCCGGTGCCGGCGGGGAAGGTGGTACTCGGCAAGCCGAAGGATCACCCGCTCTACGGCTGGGACAACGAGTACGGCCGCCACGAGGCTGAGGTGGCCGGTTACAGGGCCGCCCGTTATCTGACCTCAAACCGGGAATTCCTGGAGTTTGTCGAGGGAGGCGGCTACCGGGAAGAGCGGTGGTGGACCGAGGAGGGGTGGAACTGGCGCAATTTCCGCGGGGCGGAGCATCCGCTCTTCTGGGTGAGGGGCGACGGCGGCTGGAAGCTGCGGACCATGGCGTCGATCATTGACCTGCCGTGGAACTGGCCGGTTGAGGTGAACTACCTGGAGGCCAAGGCCTTCTGCGCCTGGAAGTCTGACCAGACGGGCCTGCCAATCCGCCTCCCCACCGAGGACGAGTGGAACCGGCTGCGGGACGTCTCAGCCATTCCCGATCAACCCTGGTGGGACACGGCTCCGGGGAACATCAACCTGGAGCACTGGTCCTCCTCCTGCCCTGTGGACCGCTTCCGCTTCGGCGATTTTTACGACGTCATCGGCAACGTCTGGCAGTGGACTGAGACACCCATCTATCCCTTCCACGGCTTCGTTATCCACCCATGGTACGACGACTTCTCCACGCCGACCTTCGACACCCGCCACAACCTTATCAAGGGGGGCTCGTGGATCTCCACCGGCAACGAGGCGACCCGAGACTCCCGCTATGCCTTCCGCCGCCACTTCTTCCAGCACGCCGGGTTCCGCTACGTGGAGAGCGCCGACCCGGTGGAGGTCCACCAGGACCAGTATGAGACCGACGCCTTGGCGGCCCAGTACTGCGACGCCCACTACGGCGAGGAGCATTTCGGAGTTCCCAACTTCCCGGCGGCCTGTGCGCGGATAAGCCTCGGCCTGATGGAAGGACGGCGCAAGGGGCACGCCCTGGATCTTGGGTGCGCCGTGGGGCGGGCCGCTTTCGAGCTGGCCCGTGGGGGATTCGAGAGGGTCACCGGCCTCGATTTCTCCACCCGGTTTTTCCGCCTGGCGGCCCGGATGCAGGAAGAGGGCTACCTGCGTTACGCCTTCCCCGAGGAGGGGGAGATCCTCTCGTTCCACGAGGTCGGTCTGGCCGATATGGGGCTCGACGGCATCCGCGAGCGGGTTGAATTCTTCCAGGCCGATGCCTGCAACCTGCCGGAGAAGTTTACCGGCTATGACCTGGTGCTGGCGGCTAACCTCATCGACCGGCTCTACTCGCCGCGCCGTTTCCTGAGCACCATCCACGAGCGGATCAATCCCGGCGGGCTGCTTGTGATCACTTCTCCTTATACCTGGCTGGAGGATTTCACCAAGAAAGAGGAATGGCTGGGGGGGTACAAGGATGCGGGAGAAAACGTCACCACCCTGGATGGGCTGAAGGAGGCGCTGGCTCCCCATTTTCGTCCGGTCGGCGAGCCGCGGGACATCCCCTTCGTGATCCGCGAAACCCGGCGCAAGTACCAGCACAGTATTGCAGAGTTGACTGTATGGGAGTTGCGGTGATGCCGTGGACGGCGCGGTGCACCATCATGCTGCCATCGCCCATGTGAAGGAATACAAGCGTGCTGAAAAATGCTTGACCCGTCTACTGCTTCATACTTTACCCTTGTTTTTGTCACGGCCATGGCGAAAATATTTGAAAGGAGAAAGTCGATGAAAGTTGGAGTAGAAGAATGGGTAGCCAGATTTCGGGCAATAGGGCTTGATGATGCTGCAATGCAGAAGTGGCATCGGTTATTTGAACAGGAGAATCCGGAAGGTCATCAGAGCTTTCTGGAATGGCTGGGGCTTCCAGCAGACAAGATAGCTGAGATTCGCCAGAAGTACGCATAACATTCGAAGCCTCCGGTGCCAACATCGGGGGCTTCCCTTTATCAGGCTGTTATGTTGCCGGAGGTTCTATGTATCGAATAACTGAACTGGCCCGTCAGTTCGGACTGTCCCGTAGCACACTACTGTATTACGACCGGATAGGTTTGCTCACGCCATCTGGTCGGAGTGATGTTGGTTATCGGATGTACTCACAGGAAGACAGAGACCGGCTTTCCCGTATCTGCAACTTTCGCCATGCCGGTTTGACCATGGAGGATATCAAACGTGTTCTCTCCATGGATGAAGATTCAAACGATATGATTCTTCAGAAACGCCTGCTTGAAATCGGTGATGAAATTCGCGCACTGCATTCCCAGCAGATGTTCATTGCGAAGGTTCTGAAAGTTAAGGCTTTTGGCGAAGCACCGGTAGACAAACCCGCGTGGATTGAAATGTTGAGAGCTGCTGGAATGGATGAAGCGGCAATGTGCCGCTGGCATGTTGAATTCGAAAAACGGGCACCAGAAGCACATCATCAGTTTTTGTTGGGGCTTGGAATTCCGGAAGAAGAGGCAACGCTAATTCGGGAACGGTCTGCGGAAGGATTTTAGAATAACCTGTGGTGGTTTCATGGGAAGGTCAATCCGCCTCAAAAATATCACCAAAACCACAAATGCCATCAGATCAAGCCAGGCATCGCCGGAAATTGGATAAAGAAAAAGCCCCGATTCATCAGGGCCTAATCTGCTGTATCTTATGTCGTTGGATTATTAATGGCGGCACATGGGAAGCCAATTAATGGCTGAACTATTTGAAAATAAAGGACAAATAGAGTTGGGTTTTTTAATTATACCCCCAAAAATACCACCAAAACGAAAAGCCTCCAGGGGTGATTAGACCATTGTTGCCAGCCTCGCCTTGCACTGTTTCACCCATGCCGCTTTCCCTTCGATCTCCCGGCGGTGGTCCTCAATCTCACCTTGCACCCTGGCAATCTCTGCCATAACTTCCTCTTGGTTCATCCCGCCAATAATCCCGTGTTCGCTTGCGTTAACTTGTGCTGTTTCCATGGTGTTTGCCTCCTGTTTTTGATTGATGCTGATGGTTCGAGCATAGCCATGGAGAAAACGTGTGTCAAGATAAAAAACGCTGGAATATCAAATACTTACGCAACTAAATTGAATGATTTTTCAACCAACTTTGTTGAAATTCCCTGCAAGCGGAATGCGAGGGGCTTCACGGTGTTAACGTCGTGTTAACCTGAACTCGGTTTAAGGGTATCCCCCGGAACCAGGAGCCCCGTGTTGATGTGATAAATTCATGGGGAGTTGCTGAGAGATGCAGGGCCAAGAGGATTGTGCTGGTGGGGAGTATGTCGGCGCGGCAGGGGAGGGGATGCCAAGTTAACGTGATGCAGGCCCACCCCCCCCCACCCCTAGACCCCCTGGAGCGACCCCGCCCCAAATATTATTTTAAGGCCCACCTCGCAATCTTCCGCCATTTTCAGAGGTGTTTTTTCCGGACTTGCCGTTAGAATTGGTGTTGGAGGTGCGCGCGATGAGCACAGACACGCAGAAAAAGCAGGATGAGTTTGGGGCAAACAACAAAATCTTCACCAAGGAAAAGGCAGATCGCGCACGGGAAATACTTCGGCGCAAACTGTGCCAGCCTCCCCCGGGCGAGAGTCTGCACATGGCGCAGACCGTCGATGTGACCGAGGCGGCAAGTGAAGCCGGTTTTAGTTGCCCGGTCTACGTGACGGAAGAGGTTTGGGACAGGTGCGTTAAGTGGAGTGAGGCGGATAAAAACCGACAAGGGTATCAGGAAGAGGATGCGCGCCTTTGGGATGTGCTCTTTGCACCGGCACTTAAGATGCGGTTCGGGCTCGGGAGTGTTGATGTTCCCGGAGGGATGGACTACGAAATTTATTGCATCCTCCGTGATGAGAATGGCACACGTGATGATGGTGCGAGCCTTATCCGATTGCGCGTTGTTCCTGTCTATGTCGCCGATAAAGACAGCTTGGTAATCATGTTTTAACCTGCCACTGCATTAACTTCACTCGTCTACCGGTCGCGTGAGCACAAAAAAGGGGGCCAAGATAAAGCCCCCGGGGTTCCTGCTACTGTGTCTGTGCCGCTTCAGTACCCGCGTCTTTCCGCTATCGCCTCGCTTGTGCTCAAATCGCGGCGAAGCTCAAGACCGGCGGTGCTCGGTACGTCGATGGCGTAACCCGCCTTCTTCACATGGTCGCGCAAGTTGGAGGCCCAGCGGTTGTAGCCTGCCGGGTTTCTGGAGGGGTCGGGCGCTGCACCGGCATTTCTCAGGAACTCATTGGGAATGTAGACCCCTTGCCGGTCGGGCCGGATGCGTCCCTTGGCGTCACGTTGATACAGGATTTGACCCAGGCCATACTCAGGGGACGCCATAACCATTGCGGCAGCAACCTTTTCAACGCCACCACTGGCAAGCCATTGGCCGTCAACCTTGTAGTTGGTGTGAATGAGCTTCTTCATGTTCTCGATGTCTTTGGTGAGTTGCTTCGCGCCGCCGGCAGCACCGGAACCGTTGCCACCACCACTACCACCGCTACCGCCACCGGTCGGCTTGACGTACTGCGGCACCATCTGAACCGCATCACCCTTGGAGTTGTAGGCCACCTGGTACGGCCGCCCTTTGATAAGCACGTTGTCACGCCATGTTAACGCGGCTTCTTTCTCCGGCCGCATCGCCTTGACGGAGTTGATGGCCGTTACAAGGTCAGTATTACCCCTGACAAGTTTCTCGATAGCCTCTTTCTCTTTGCCCTCGAAGCCGGAAAGAGCATCAAGAGCGCCTTCGCGTTTGGCTTCATCGTCAATCTCTTTCATGGCCCCAGCATCACCAAGCCCTGCCAGCTTCGCCCGGACAGCGTTCAGTTGTGCGCCCTTCTCCAAAATCTTAGGCATGATGTCCTTGATCTGGTAGACGTTAACAGGGTCGTTGGGGTCGCTGCTCTTGCCAGTGGTAAGCGGAGCGTTGCGAAGGGTCGCCGGGTCAATGACGGGGTTTCCCTGCTCGTCACGAACGATATTGCCGTCCTTGTCGCGCTGGAACTCGGCAAATTCACCCTGGATGATGAAACCGCCAGGCACATTTGGAGCGCCATAGATAGCGGTCGGCTTACCGTACCGGGTACCACCAAGGGTAAAGCGCCCCTCGTCGATGATGCCGATGTTCTTGATAAGCCGCGCCTGCGCTTCCTTGTCGCCTTTAAGGGCGAGAGGGACATCGTTATGGAGTTGCGAGATGGCAGCCAGTTGCTCGTCGGTGCTGCCGAGGACCATTTGAAGCTCGTCAGGAGTTAACTCTTGCCCGGCCTTGGTCTTGGCCTCAATCTCCTTGAGCTTGTATGCCTTATTCTCCCTCGTCCATTGGTTGCGCTTCTGTGTGCGCTCTTCGGCTTGGAAGGCGTCGTTGCTGGCATCTCGATTAAGACGGGCTTCACGGTCAACAAGGTCAAGAGCTCTGCCTTCCTCAATCAACTTATCACGTCGGCGCTGGCGAAAGATGTTATCAACGGCCTGGAAGGTCTCAATCCCTGCCTGTATTGGATTGTCACTCATGAGGGATTCCTTTCTATTAGAAGTATTATTACGATGTGTGAGGGTGAAGTAAGGGGGGAAAAGACGGGTCTGTCATTCAGAGACAAGCCACTTCTCACACGAGAAAAAGGAGGGGTTGCCCCCTCCCGTGTCCGTTCAGCGATACATCGGCGCTTCCAGCTTTTCAGCGGCTATCAAGGCTTTCTCTAGGCAATTAATGAGGTTTCGGACCTTCTCAGGGCGAAGACTGAGCCCTTTCTTGGTAGGTAGTGTGTAGTTGACCCCGTCCTCAGAGAGGTAAACACGCATATCAATGGTGGGAACATAGTGAAAAATGCCACAGGTTATGATGACCATTTGCCCGTTCGATTTCTCGAATTCAGCTATTTTTGCCAGATTGCTTGCTTTTGCCATTTTGAACTCCTTTCAGTCTAAACCCTTCCTCCGCTATGCCTAGCAGATGGAGAAGGCTTTGGGGGTACTGTTTACACTTCAGAAATGATGGTTCCATTTCCATTCAAGGCCTTTGTGTACCGAAGGCATGACACAGGAGAGGGACCAATTCCGTCCATAACTCCTCTGGCCATTCATGTTCGCAGGCGAGGCGTACCGGCTCAGATAAATTTTGCAGCGGTCGGGGCATCTCCAAGCACTCCTGAACCAGCATATCAGCCAATTTCTTCTGGGACTTCCAATCTGACCCGGCGGCGTCGAGGTTATTGTGGCCGGTGGCTACAAGATGACGGACGGCATCACAGAGTCCCTGCGCGGCGCGGTCGGTGTCGGGGAGGCACTGGAAGAAGGCTCCCTGCACTCCCTTCCACCGCGCAATAAGGAAGGCGACGGCATCCGGCCGCATGACTGCCGGCACCTTTAAGCCTGATACCTCGGCCTTAAGGTTCTCGATGATAGCGCCATACCTTTGCCCTGCCTCGCGGGGGTTGAAGTCAGGTCGATCTGCTCTTGCATAATCCGATACTGAAAATGCCATGTGCTTGCTCTCCTTTTTGGTTGGCCGGGATATGCCCGGCTGGTTGTTGGTTGGTTGAGTGGCCTCGGCGCGCTTTTGCCTCACCATGGCGACAAGTGCTGTGTAACGACGGGGCTCCATGGCGCTACCCGCAACAATACCAGGGCGCATTTGAGCCCTTTTTGGACTCCATGAAGTCCGAGATCGCCGGGAACCTCCGACTCGACAAGACGATTGCCTTCACGGCCTGTCGGAAGAGGTCATCATCAAACTCTTTCGACAAAAACGTGTAGTAAGTCTCAAGACTTGCCTCTGGCAGGCTGTGGTTATACGCCTGCATCAGGACTTGCATCTGAGCCAAGAAAACGCCTTTTGAAATCATCTGAAATACCTCCACAAGTAGTTGATTTTTCAGCACCCATCCGCGCTGTCAGTTGATCGAATTTTTCCCTGAGCTTTGCCCCTGACTGTATGTTCGGTTTCCAAAAGGTATCCTGCTGGCTCCACCGGATCACCCGTTCCACCTCTTCGGGGCTCCTGCCGTCAATGCGAAGGAGCTTGTCGATGTCCTGAGCCCACCGCGCAAGCGTTGCCTCGCGCCTCGCTGCCGTCAGATTCCGATTGCCGGGACAGTTTTCAAGAACCAAATCTGCCAGCAGCTCCGACAGCCGACAGGCTGCCTCGGAGGGGAGAGATTTGGATTTTGTTTCCTTTTTTCTGTTTTCCTTCTTAATGCTTTTAGTATCGTGCGGGATGCCTGCGGGCTCCCTAGCGATTTCGTCACCGGATACCGTGCGGGATGCGTAGGACAACACATCTTGATAAGTGTCGTAATTAAGGACGGTTATCACCACGCCCCGTGTGGTACGCCTCACCGTAATCCTTGCGGTACCCGTAAGGGCTCCGTAGGCGGACCGTATTTGATCGGGTGTAGGGCGGACTTTTCGCCACCCCGCATAGTGGCTCATAGCCTCCTGCATCGCTCCAATGGTGGTGACAAGTTGGCCGCGCTTCAGTTGTTTGCGGTCATGCCAGTTCGCATTTAAGAGCAACCAGACCCACAGTTTGATGACCAACGGGGATTGGTCCATGAGGTCGGAGTCAAGTAGCGCCCGCGCCAGCATGACATATCCCCCGGCGATCTTGTTTGAGGGCTCACGCATACGCACCCCCTCTTAGGCTTCCGTCGATGCAAGGTGCTTGCGGATGTCCTCGGCGCGCCAGACAGTGATCCTGGGGCCGAGTTTAACCGGCTTTGGGAAGCGCGATTCTTGGACCATTTTCCACAGGGTGCTCTTCGAAATTGGGAAGAGTGCCCGGATTGCCGGTTGAGGCGTTCTTGCCCCTACTCGCGCAAGCCTCTGCGCCAGATCGCGTTTATCTTGTGCGGTAGCTCCGGGCTTTGAGGCTGGATGATTGGCCGCAATTTCCTTTGCGAGGGCCTTATTAGCCGAGGCCTCTTGTGCGGTGACTTCCTTTTGGCCAATGAGTTGTGGGAGTCTGAGATACCCTGTTTCGGGTAAGGTGGGGTGTTGCGGATTCAACGGCATATAGGCTCCTTTCCGACATGAGGAGCCGCCACAAAAAAAGCGCACACGGCTCCCCATGGTTGGGGTTGCCACATACGCTTTCAACTTGCGGTTTCAGCCAACGCCAAGTAAGGCCTCACCGCATTTGATACGGATGTGTTTCTGGTTCGGAGCCTGCCCGGCGATGGCTAGGCCCCTTATGACGGCGGAAGATTGATAACGTCCGTCGATGCCTAGTAAGGATAAACAATGATTTTTGTCGTGTCAATTAACTATCAAAAAGGCTCTAATCTCGCTCTAGGCAAGTCGTTACAGGGGATTGGGGAAAACTCTACCCCTCAGACCGTTTCAACGGAATAACCTTTGCCCCGGTTTTGAGCCCGTCCAGGTAATCCGCCCATTGCTGCATCATCTTCCGACGCTCTGCAAGGTGCACCGTCCGGTTGTAGGCCCTGCCGTGCCTGTCGGGCACCACGTGTGCAAGTTGCGCCTCGATTGCATCCGGAGTGAATCCCAAGATTTCATGAATCAGCGTCCGTGCCGTTGCCCGGAGCCCATGACCAACTACAGTATCCCCGTCAAAGCCCATCCTCTTGAACGCGGCATTGACGGTGTTGTCGGACATGGGGCGTTCTGTGGACCTCAACGAGGGGAAAAGGTATCTTCCGTTTCCGGTGAGGGGGCGCAACTCCTCCAGGATCGATATAACTTGGTCGGACAGCGGCACGATATGGGCGACTCTCGTTTTCATCTTAGGGGCGGGGATTATCCATTCCTTCCGGTCAAAGTCGAACTCGCTCCATTCGGCTTTCCGAAGCTCACCAGGGCGGACGAATACCAACGGCGCAATCCTTAAGGCGCACTTGGTGACAAACGAGCCTTGATAACCGTCCAAGGCCCTCAGAAAGGGTGCAAGCTCTTTCGGGTCGGTGATTGCCGCCATGTGCTTTCGGGTGTCCTTAATGGGGGGTAGATACCCCTTGAATCCTGCCGATATGTCGTACATGGCCCAGCCTTTTCTGATTGCATAGGTGTAGACTTGGCCGATGATCGTCTTTACCCTCCGCGCCGTTTCAACCACACCCCTGTCTTTTACGCGGTCAAGTATCGACTGAATGTCTGGGGCCGTAACTTCGGTTATCGGTTTCTTCCCGAGCCAGGGGAAAACGTCCTTTTCCAGTCGGTTCATGATGTTTGTGGTGTGCTCTTCAGTGATCTTCTTTTCCTTCGTGTATTCCGCGTGCCATTGCCGGGCTATGACCTCGAAGGTGTTTGCCGCCTGTTCGCCCTGCGCGGCCTTCTGCGCCTTCTTTGCTTCGCCAGGGTCAACACCGTTGGCAAGAAGCTTTCGGGCATCTGCGCGGCGCTGTCGAGCGTCTGAAAGGGAGACTTCTGGATAGGTGCCAAGGGCAAGGGTTTTTTCCTTGCCATTGAAGCGGTACTTGAGCCGCCAGCATTTTCCACCATTGGGGGTGACAAGAAGATACATGCCGTCGCCGTCTGTCAGCTTGACTTGCTTCTCGTCTGCCTTCGCGTTGCGAACCTTAACGTCTGACAATGACATGGGTTTTCCTCCTGCGGGGGTATTGGGTTGACTGCGTGGGGGTATTTATGGCCTCGAAATTGTGCGCTTGGGGGTATCTTGTGAAAAAAATACCCCCAACTTGGGGGGATGTCAATGGATAGAATGAGACGATAGCGGACAATGTAAAAAGAAAAAGCCCTGATTTCTCAGGGCTTATAATCTTTACCGGACGTGTCCGGATGGTGTATGGCGGAAGCACATGGGAATCGAACCCACCGGGGAGATTTCTCATCCCCCCCACCGGTTTTGAAGACCGGGCGGCCCACCAGCGACCGACGTGCTTCCAGAGATTTTAAAAATAGGATATTTCACGCCACAACACAATACTCAATTTCCAATATATTGTCTTGTTGCGATTTCATGGCAGTGCAACAAGTCTTTTTTATATGCGGCTTGATGAATATGGTGTTAAATGGTATCAATTTGCTTGAAGAATATCGTTGTTACTTGAATTCGTAGCCTTGGGTCCGGAGGAATTATGCAATTTAAACAGTTACGATTTATGGGGATCCTTTCTTTGGCGGCTTGCCTTGCCGCCACGACAGCCTTTGGGGCACCCAAGGAGCAAACCAGGGAGGAGTCCCCCGAGGCGGTCATAAAGCGGCTCTTCCCGAAGCTTCCAGCTTCAGGGGTGACAAAAACCGAAATCGAAGATTTTTACGAGGTTGTGGCTGACGGCAACGTGCTTTACATCAATGTGAAGACCGGCCACGTTTTTGTCGGCGACCTCTTCACTCGTGAGGGGAAAAACCTTACTGCCGAGGCCCGCTCACGCCTTACGGCCGGCCGTTTCAAGCTTATCACCGATGCCGACAAGGCTAAGGCGGTGAAGGTGGGGAACGGCAAGCACGTGGTGATTGAGATAACGGACCCCGACTGCCCCTTCTGCCGCAAGATGCATGAGTACTGGGGGAACCGTCCCGATGTTACCCGTTATGTATTCTTCCTTCCCCTTGCGATGCACAAGGATGCCGAGAAAAAGGTGCGTTATATCCTGTCGGCTGAAGATAAGGAGCTTGCCCTTTGGGAGGTTTATTCGGGGGAGCTTGACAAAAATAGCGATCGATTAAACAAACCCTATGATGACAAGGGGTTGCTCAACTATCACAAAGCCGTGGCTGCCAAGCTGGGCATCCAGTCTACGCCTGCCTTCTGGGTTGATGGAACCTTTGTGAACGGGGCAAATATCCAGCTCATCGAAAAAGTGATCGGCAAGTGCAACATCAAGCCGGGAACGGCTGCCAATGAGCCGAAGGTTTGCGAGGAAGAGGAACCGTCGAAATAACCGAAGGGCAGGGTAGCCGGCTTTGATTCCGCTGAAGGACTATAATCCGACACGACGCTTTCCCTTGGTGAGCGTCGTGTTTATCGTTCTGAATGTCCTGGTTTTTTTTTACGACCGGCTTTCCGGCCACTACGAGCCGCTGCTCATTGAAACCGCACGAGGGGTGATCCGAACCAGGCAGTTCGTTGGAGGGCTCTCTTCGGATTTTGCCCTTGTGCCGGTTTCGCTCATTTCGCATCCGCTGCTTGCATGGCCCACTATTTTCACCTCCATGTTCCTCCATGGCAACTGGCTTCACATCGGCTCGAACATGCTCTACCTCTGGATATTCGGCAATAACGTCGAAGATGTCCTCGGGCGGATGCGGTTCATTATCTTCTATTTTACTTGTGGGCTTGTTGCCGCCTTTGCCCAGGTTGCGAGCGCACCCGGCTCCGATATTCCGATGGTGGGGGCCAGCGGCGCCGTGGCGGGGGTCATGGGCGCATATCTGCTCCTTTTCCCACATGCGCGGATACTTACCCTGGTGCCGATTATCTTCTTCTTCACGTTTATTGAGGTGCCGGCTTTCCTTATTATCGGCTACTGGGTTTTCATCCAGTTCCTGAATGCCAACTGGCTGGGGGGAGGGGAGTTCCTGCGGGGGGGCGTCGCCTATTTCGCCCATATCGGAGGGTTCCTGGCCGGGGTGGCTTTTGTCTGGCTCCTTGGGGCAAAGCGTCGTGGTGGCTCAAGACGTTTGTAAGGGTGCTTACAGGTTTGCATCGAAACTGTGAAACCTTGGAGCGCCGGACCGGCCTTCTTCTGCAAGGCGGTACCGGTAGGTGAATCTGATGCGGTACGGAGGCTGTCCTCCCGGGAATGGAATCCGGATGGCGAAAGGGGCGGTTTCATCAAGGGCCATCTGGTGCGGGAAAAAGATGAAAGTTCCCTGCGCAATGATTTTACCTTCACGGTCAAGGATGGCTGCCGTAAGCTCCGGTTCGGTAATGTAGTAATAGCTTTGATTCTTCATCGTTCCGCTGATTGTGATGTCTGTATTGTCCCAGGTCGTTTTCCAGGCAAACTGCATGTCGTATGACGTGTGGCTGTTGGGGTAGGCCGGGCCGGGGAAGACGGCCTGTTCTGTGGTGGCGCATCCGGTCATGAAAAGCAGAAACGTGAGCATTGCAACGTGCCGTAATCTCATGGAGTATCCCCCGATGCCGGCGGTGGCGGCCGCGACGGCCCTGTTCGTAACATTTTAACTATGACAAGAGTATGTTACTATTCTATCAGCAACTTTTGTATGGATTGCAAGCCATAAGCAGACCTAATGGAGGCATCGTTTGGAGTCAGTCTTAGGTGAGTTGGCCATCATCTTTCTTTTAATTCTCGGTAACGGTTTTTTTGCCGGTTCAGAACTTGCCATCATTTCCGCCCGCAAGAGCAGGATAGCCCAGTTGGTTGCCGACGGCGACCCGAAGGCGATGATCGTCGAACGGTTGCAGGACGACCCGCACCGCTTTCTTGCCACTGTTCAGGTTGGGGTAACCCTGGTGGGGTCACTTGCGTCGGCGGTGGGGGGCGCCACGGCAGTCCGTTATCTCAAACCACTGCTCGCGGCCAGCCCGGTTGCCTTTATCCAGCAGGCTGCTGAGCCGATCGCTATCGGTATCGTGGTTATTCTGATTTCCTACCTATCGCTCGTATTCGGTGAACTGGTTCCCAAGACTCTCGCTCTGGAGTATGCGGACCGCATGGCGCTTCATGTGGCCAAACCGATCCGGTTTATGGCGCAGGCCGCTGGGGTCGTGGTGAGCATACTCACGTTTTCCAACAGGATGGTTCTCGCCATGATGGGGATAAAGGCCCGTGGTGACCAGGGCTTCGTCACCAGGGAAGATGTCCAGCATATTGTTGCGGAAGGGCATGAGGCGGGGGTCTTCAGTTCCACGGAAAACGAGTTCATCCGCAATATCTTCGATTTTACCCACACCTGCGTCCGGGAAGTTATGGTTCCGCGCACCCGTATTGTCGCCCTCGATCTGGGGCTTCCCAGTGAAGAGCTGGTCAGGACGGTGGTAGACAACAAGTATTCCCGTTATCCCGTTTACCGGGGAAGCATCGAGAATGTGGCCGGTTTCATCCACGGCAAGGATATGCTGGGTGGGATTGTGAGCAACCCTTCCTTCGACATTGAGTCCATCATCCGCCCCACGTTTTACGTCCCTGAAGGAAAGATGGTGAACGATCTGCTGAAAGAGATGCAGCGCAAATGCATCCACATGGCCCTTGTGGTGGACGAATATGGGGGTATCAGCGGTCTGGCCACCACAGAGGACCTTTTGGAGGAGCTTGTGGGCGAGATTGAGGATGAGCACGACATCGAGGAGCCGGGGAGCATCCAGCGCCTGCCTGATGGCAGCCTGATGGTGGATGCGCTCTTTTCCATCGGCGATCTTGCTGAAAACCTGGGGGTGAAACTTGACGAAGATGCTCCCTACGATACCCTGGCGGGTTTAATCCTGGATCGGCTGGGTCGTTTCCCCGAAAAAGGGGAGCGCGTCGAATGGGACCGCTTCACCCTTGTCTGCGAAGAAGTGAAAAAGACCGCAGTAGTGAAAGTACGGATAGTGGAGACGGCGCCTCTGGGGGCCGATGACGATATTTCCACGACAAAGCTGGATTGAGGCGAGAACGATGGACAGGGGCTACTTTTACTCATTGCTGGCATTTTTCTTCTGTGCGATCATTTTCTACGTGGTCTTTTCCATTGTTGCGCCGTTTCTGCCATCACTGGGATGGGCCGGAGTGATCGGGGTTCTGACATTTCCTCTCTACCGGCGGCTGCGTGCCGGGGTGGGCGGACGGGACACGATTGCCGCAGGTATCATGACCCCCGCAGTGGTGCTCATCCTGGTTATTCCCTTTGTGGGGCTTACTTTTTTTCTCGTTCAGGAAACGACCGTGGCATACGGCTTTCTGGAGAAAATCGCGGCCGACGGGGGCAAGTCCCTGGTGGAAAGCATTCAGAATCATGCTGTTGTCAGGCCTTGGCTCAATCGCATCGAGGCCTATACCGGCCCCTTGAGCTTTGAGATCGACAGCAGGCTCTTTCCCGAGATGAAGGAAGTGGCCACAAAGTTGTTCGGCTATTCCAAGGAGCTTATAAAGAACGTCTTTGTCTTTATCATCGAACTGATTCTGATGGTTATCACCCTCTTCTTCATCTATAGGGATGGAGAAAGAGTCCAACGGCACGTCCTTGCGATTATCCCCCTCACCGAGGAGAACAAGAAGGTTCTTGTTGATACCATCCGCCGAGTCCTGCGGGCGGTCATGTATGGTGTCTTTCTCACCTGTCTCGTGCAGGGGGCTCTTGGCGGACTGGGGTTCTGGGTGGCCGGTCTCCCTTCGCCGGTTCTCTTCGGGGCCATAATGGCTGTCTGCGCACTCATACCTGTGGTGGGGACAGGACTTGTCTGGCTTCCGGGGGCGCTCTATCTCCTGGCCAACGGCGAGATTGCGAGAGGAGCCGGGCTCATAATCTGGGGGGTGTTGGCAGTCAGTTCCATCGATAACGTGATCAAGCCGTTTTTTATCAGCGGCAAGGCGAAGCTGCCGGTTTTGGTTATTGCCATCGGCGGACTTGGCGGCCTTGCATCGTTCGGGCTCCTGGGGGCTGTCGTGGGGCCTATCGTGCTGGCACTCTTCCTTGCGCTGTTCGAGATGTATCGGGGAGAGGTGGAAACGGTGGGTAAAGGGGTGGGTGGGGGCAATTCGTGACTGCCCCCACACTTTGAATGCCTGCTATAGGGGCCGATGTGCGGCCTTAGCCCGTTTATTGCCGATGGTGACCGAAGTCAGGATGGAGATCAGCAGCACTCCCACAATGGTGCCGAGGGAGAAAATTATGGGGATATGGTAGATATCCACCAGCAGCATTTTTGCTCCGACGTAGACGAGAATGACGGAAACTCCCAGTTTGAGGTACACGAACATGTCTATGACGTTAGAGAGCAGATAGTAAAGGGACCGCAGGCCCATAATCGCGAAAACGTTCGATGTGTAAACGATGAACGGATCATGGCTTACCGCAAGGACCGCCGGGATTGAGTCGACGGCAAAGATCAGGTCGCTGGACTCGATCATTACTACGGCCAGGAACAGCGGAGTTGCGGCCCGTACCCCACCCTTTTTGATGAAGAACCGGTCATCGCGGATGCGCTTTGTGATCGGTACGAATTTGCGCACGAGACGTACAAGGAAGTTTTTCTCCGGGTCAACCTTCTCTTCCCCGCCAAAAGCCATCTTGAGACCTGTTATTACCAGAATCCCGCCGAAGACGTACATAATCCAGTGAAACCGTTCCAGCAGTTCAATGCCGGTAATTATGAAGATCCCCCTCATAATGAGGGCTCCGAGGATGCCCCATTTGAGGATCTTTGGCTGGTGGACCTTGGTAATGTGGAAATACGAGAAGATCATTATGAATACGAACAGGTTATCCACCGACAGTGATTGCTCGATGATATAGCCCGTGAAAAATTCAAGGGCTTTGGTGGACCCCATTTCAAAATAGATCCAGACGTTAAAGGCAAGCGCCAGGGAAACCCAGACGATAGTCCAGGAGAGCGCTTCCCGAAATTTGATTTCGTGGCTCTTGCGGCTGAAAATGCCCAGATCGATGACGAACATCACGAGGATGACCGCCCCGAAGCTGAGCCACATCATGGTTTGCATTGGCATGAAATTACTCCGGAAACATTAGTGGGGAGAACGTGTCCGTGGAGATGGTTTGGTACCCATCTCCACGGTTTGGCTCTGCTAGAACCGTCTGTCGTAGGCCATCTGCTCAAGCCTTGCGATACGCTCCTCCATGGGTGGGTGGGTGGAGAAGAGGTTGAGCAGGGAACCGCCGGTAAGCGGGTTCACAATGAAGAGATGGGCAGATGCGGGGGATGCCTGCTGCATCGGGATCATCTGCGAGCCCATTTGCAGTTTTTTGAGGGCGTTGGCAAGGGCCTGCGGGTTGCCGCAGATTCGTGCGCCCGATTCGTCCGCCAGGTATTCACGGGAACGGGAAACCGCCATCTGGATCAGCATTGCCGCGATGGGGGCGATAATCGCCATGGCAAGGCCGCCGATCATTCCGCCGGCACCTTCGTCATCGTCGCTGCGGCCGCCGCCGAACATTGCGGCCCACTGGAGCATGTTCCCCAGCATTGATATTGCCCCCGCAAAGGTGGCAGCGATGGTGGAGACGAGGATGTCGCGGTTCTTCACGTGGGCAAGTTCGTGGGCCATGACGCCTTCTAGTTCTTCCGTGGACAGGATGCGGAGGATGCCCTCAGTGGCGGCGACTGCGGCATGGTTCGGGTTGCGCCCCGTGGCAAAGGCATTAGGGCTGTCGCTGGGAATAATGTAGACTCGCGGCATCGGCAGGCTTCCCTGGGTTGCCAGCCTCCGGATCATGCCGTAGAAAGCCGGATTCTCCGCCTCGGTGATTTCCCGGGCTCCGTACATCTTGAGGACGATCTTGTCCGAGAACCAGTAGGAGAAGAAGTTCATGGCACAGGCCATGAAGAAGGCGAAGACCATTCCGGACTTGCCGCCGATGGCGCTCCCCATGGCCACCATGAGGAGGGTGAGAAGGGTCAGAAGCATTGTAGTCTTGAATCGGTTCATCATAATTCTATTCCTCCGTTTGCGCTGCTGTTGTTTGTATGCACCTTCATTTCAAGGGCTGTGACAACAGCGCGTTAGGGTTTTGCCGGGGCAAACAAAAAAGACCTTTACCCGCGGCGTTAATTGGCCTTGGATAAAGGTCTTGCATGCTTCGACGAAGTCGGAAGCCCCTGGCCCGGGTGTTTCCACCGTGGTGACGAGCTTTGGGTCGGCCTTGCGGACCGTTTGCTACTCCCCTTTAACTTGTATCAGGTTAATGATTCACTCTCATCATGTCAAGGGTTTTCCTTGGTAATATACCCGTTCTTGCATTTATTGGGGTAATCCTATAGCATTTCCCTCTTGCGGGTAGTTGAAACGGCTGGAACGGTAGCCGCGATAACAGAATTAATCTTTTTGGGGAGGAGCAGTGGATAGTGCTGTGCTCGTGACAACATTCGGAATCATTTTCCTGGCTGAGTTGGGGGACAAAACCCAGCTTACCGCCATGGCCCTTGCAACCCGCTATCCCTGGAAGAAGGTTTTTGTCGGCATTGCGGTTGCCTTTGCCGTTCTGAACCTGGGAGCGGTTCTGGTGGGTAAGCTTCTTTTTTCAATTCTTCCGCTTTTCTGGATCAAGCTTGTCTCGGGGATTCTGTTCCTGTTCTTCGGTATTACCACCTTTCGCGGGGGCGAGGACCATGAAGATGGTGATGGGAAGCGGGCTTCGGCCCGGGGGCCGGTGGTCACGTCCTTTTTCATGATTCTCCTTGCGGAACTGGGCGACAAGACCCAGCTCGTTACCACTAGCCTTGCTGCCCAATACGATTCTACCCTGGCCGTATTTACCGGTTCCACACTGGCCCTCTGGCTCGTTTCCCTCATCGGCATCTTTTTAGGGCGCCAGCTTATGCGCGTGGTACCTCTGTCAACCATTCACAAGGCTGCGGGGCTCCTTTTCTTCTTGTTCGGAATTATCATCCTGTATCAGGTCGTGGCCGTTCCCTGATCCATTGATTTTTAGGTATGGCAACCGTACAATGAACAGCGGACACCTAAACTGGCAGAGAGCCTGATGCACGATAATTATGTCGAAAAATCCTTTCTTTACCTTGTCGCCCTTTCGTTAGCTCTCCACGCCGGCGTTTTTGCGCTGATTATTCTGTTCCCGGAAGCAAAGCCGGTGCTGAGGCAGGAACCGATCATGATCGATCTGGAGGACCTGCCGGATTTGAATACGCTGCCGTCCCCTGAAGCTAAGGGAAGGGCGGCCCGCCATCAGGCGGAACAGGCCAGGCGGGTACCGCAGGAGACGGCACCGAAAGGCGAGCGCGAACGGGATCGCATAGCTTCGGTACCTCCCAGCGCAAGAACCTTGCCGCAGCGTCCGTCGGCACCTTCGCCCCCCGCAGCGAAATCTACACGGCAATCCAGCGAAGATTCTGCGGTGACAAGGGAACGAGAGGGGGAGGTTCCAGCCCGGGAGGTCCCCCGCGGTTCTGGAATACTTAGACCCCGCGCGACAACCGACGCCCCCGGCCTGGAGCAGCTGATGCCGAGTGCTCAGCGCCTTGCAAAAGTTGAGGAAAGTTACCGGAAAAAGTACCGGGACGAAGTGGCGGAAGGGGATACGAAGTTTCTCGATACCGACGACATTCAGTTCGGTTCGTTCCTGCGCCGGTTCGAGAACGCCATCTATGGGGTCTGGCGCTACCCCCAGGAAGC
>MTLE01001674.1_pt1 | contig 20553 bp, 16 predicted proteins | sample 1982461 | NCBI WGS metagenome assembly MTLE01 (sample SAMN05712605, study PRJNA340218) | biofilm metagenome | isolation source: sample SPL anode biofilm adapted to -200 mV | place: USA | collected 2012-02-03
TTTTCTTAGCAGGTTTTTATGCTTCATAATGTGGCTCGAAGCCTTGTAATTACCACAATTCTTTAAAGAGAGATTACTATTAAGAAAGCAAATTTTTTATATTTATAAAACGCATTATTGATTCCATGGGAATCAGGATAAATCACTTTGCCCTTTTGAGGATAAGAGTGTTTGCCCCGTAACAACAAAACCCTCAGGAATCCCAGTAATACGGGAAACTTGAGGGTTGTTTTTTTATCATGGCTCTAATTTGGCTCTATTTATTTAAACTGTTCAATTTTTCAGCAACTTCACCGTGCTTATTTGGGTACAAATGGCCGTATGTATTGAGGGTGGTTTCGACCTTTTCATGGCCCAATCTTTCAGCGATCAAAAGCGGCGAAAAGCCCAATGCAATCAATAGTGATGCGTGAGAGTGTCTCAGATCATGGAGACGTATCTTCTTGACACTGGTAGCTTTACAGGCTTTTTTCATTTCATTGGTGAAAAAGCTCTTGCTATACGGAAAAATCTCCGACCAATCGTCATAGTCATAAATAGATTTTAGGTGCCGGGTTAATTGATTTGACAAGAACTCTGGAACCGTCATGTTTCTATTACTTAGCGGGGTTTTGGGTGGCGTTATGAGGTCTTTTCCATTGATCTTTTGTTTTGTTACTTGTTCACCCGAATAAAACAGCGTGTAGTATCAATATCGGCCACAGTTAGGGCCAGCAATTCGCCCAGGCGTAACCCTGTATAATAAAATACAGTAAAGGCGGTGCCCACTTCTGGCTGTTCATCAAAATAGGTGATGAAGGTGTTAAATTCTTCAGTAGTCCAGATCTCCATTTCTTCAGCGTTCTTTTTGCCCATTGATCCAGCTTTATGACAGGGATTTCCCTTCAGGTCATAAGACTTCACCGTATAATTAAAAATAGCTACATGTTGATTGTTGATAGTTTTTAGGTAGTTTTGGGAGTACGGCTTGCCTTTATCGTATTTATAGCTGATTAATTGATTTTGCCATCGTCTAAAATCGGTGGGCTTGATTTCATTTACTGGCATTTGGCCGAAGAACGGAAAAATCTTAAGATCAATCAAAGTCTTTTTTGTTGACAAAGCTGATTCTCGGAGCCGGGTATTTCATATCCTCAAAGTAAAGTTCTACCAAGGATGAGAAAACCATGGTTAGGTATGCTTGCTGCTTTTCCGGAAATGCCCGCTCCCAGTCCAGGGTTTCACGTTTGAGGGTATCCCCCGTTTTTGCTTTTTCTTCTAGGTGGCGGTGTAGTCTGTGTAGTAAAATTGGGTTGTCTAGGTATTCGTTTTTTGTCCAGCGTTGATGATATATAATATCATCATCTTTCATCTTATTTTTATGATGGATGTGATAAAACATAGGTAGTTTTGTATAACTCACATCCTATGAAAAGTCCCTTGATTTCGCCGTTCAGGGTCTTTTTTTCGTTCTTGAATTTTAGGAGCCGGTAAAAATATCGGTGCCCTATTTTCGTGGCTGAAAATTCAGCTATGAGGACTTCTAAATTTTGAGGGGATTTATTAAAACTCATTAAAAAGCGCAACCGATACATGATGGAAAGTCAGATTATTGCATTTGCGCTCGGCTCCACCCGATGAGCGGCACGGAGCAGACAGTAAAGTACGCACGGAGAAAAGGGCAGTGAGGTATCATGTGGGTAGCTAAACATTTTGTAACTAGCGACAAAGTGCATAAAATATAATCATGATGACATAGTTGCCTATAATACCAGTATAAATCTGGCGGGAGAACAATCTATAATAGTGCACCTTTATTTCCTTATCATCTTCGTAACTATCATATGAAGCAAATGGAGTTCGTTTCTCGAATGCAACGACTAAAATGTGTATTTGTTGATTGTTATTAGAGCTGTTTCGCGTTATACTAATATTGTTAATATTAAGGGAGGGACGGCATATGGGCGTTAGCTATAAACGGTTGTGGAAACTGCTAATTGATAAAGATATGAAAAAACGCGATCTGAAAGAGGCTGCGAATTTGAGCCCATCCCTAATGTCCAGTCTAAATCAGGATAAAAGTGTTACGGTGAACACACTTTCCCGCATTTGCAGCGTCTTGGACTGCCGCATTGAAGATATCATGGAGTTCGTGCCAGATGAGACGGAAGAATAGAGAAGCTGATCCAGAAAGGCAAAGGTAGCTAAATAAAAACATCATTTGTGGAAAGGAGCGTTGTGGAAGTGCGGAAAGCCTATGATACTTTTCTCCAATCAGAAGTGTCTGCCGACCTTGCTGCCAAAAGCGGCGGCCTTGAGCGGTATCGCTATGAATGTGCACATTGTGGCGAAGAAGTGCGTCTTGCCGCCGCCGGTAGCACCAGTATGGTTGTGCACTTCCGGCATCTCAGTGGAAACAATGATGTCGAGTGTGAAAAATATTTTGGCCAATATGGATCAATCAGCATAGATGCCCGCTCTCGGAAAAGCAGAAATGAACGAGCAGAGTTTTATTTTGATAGTGGCTCTAAGATGTTTTATTTAGGTTTATGCTTTAGCGAAAATGAGATTGATACCTACGAGGAGGAAGCGGCTCGGTTTGAACTCCGGACAACTGCACAGGGTCAGCCTTTTTCCTCGTTACGGATAAACAATATTAATTTCCTGCCGGATACACCGAGGATGATCCCGATTGATCAGTTCTCTTATAGCTATCATTTATCTAACACGCTTAATAATGTAAAACGTAGATATGATTTTTTCAAGAAGGACGGTTTAGCAACGTTTTTCAAGATACAGGGCAACGACGATTACTACAAAGCAAGGCTGATTCGCAGCACCATTCTGTACACTGATGTGCCATATTTTGTTGCTATCGAAGGTCAGTATTCATTTCCACAGTCCAGTTGCTTCTTAAGCGACGTTGAGATTTCTGATACATGTCGCTTTGAAACTATGGGCAGAAGGGTTTTGGGGCAAGTTCTAACCATTAAGAATAAAACAGCAGATGTCGTGGCGTTATTTGCGTCATGGGGATATCAAGTAGAGGCATCCGAAACACTTACTCTGTTGTGGCCACCAGCAACACAGATTAATGAGGCTTCAGTAGTTTACTCGGAAAATGCGTTTTTGTTTTCAAGTTTCAGTTTAGAGGCACACGGGAATATCAATGTCCATTCGTTGGATATTCAAGTGCTGGGCAGTGGTGTTTCAAAGATTTCCGTTCACTCAAGGGTGAAGGTGTTGCGCAAGAACGCGGAGATTATAATTGATAGAGATACAGCATGTCTTGCTGACTATGATCCTCTGCCATTTGCAGAATATCATGCCCGCGTATATACTGTGTCGGATGATAATACCTGTTTTCTCTTTAATCGTTCAGGTGCTACGCTGATTGGCAAAGGACAATCGGTTTTGCTTACTCTGGGCAGCTTCGTTAAACGCTACACCTCAGGTTATTTGGATGGGGTCATCTACCCCGCACAACAAAAGGGGCTATCTGGCGAACCGCTCCTTAATGATCTGCTAGCGCATTATAAGCGAACAGAGAGCCTTTCTCTTGATTCTTTCGCCGCACTTGACCTTAGCGATACGGCTTCTCGGTATATAGAGGAGTGTATCGAAACTGGAGTTATAAACTCGGCGGCAAAGCGGTTTATTGAGGAGGGGCGCATATGAATTACCTTCCTTTGATGACTGATAATGAAATACAATATATTTGCACTGTAATCCCTCAGAAACGTGTAAGCGATTATTTTCGACGCAATCCCAAGGAGTTCGCAAAAATCTGCCCGGGGTTCCGTCCAACCGCGATATCCCGGCTTAATGTCAGTGATCTACTATACCGAAACCGCAATAATGGTTTCGTGTCGTCATTTATTGAGAAGACCATTAACATCTGGCTTTCTCAGATTCAGGAGTGCCTAGATGAATGTCAAAAAGATGGCAGCAACAAAGATGTCGCCTATATAGAAACACTGGCGCAAAGTTTTTTTGTTGATAATATTGCTCTTTATTTTAAGCTCAGAGAAGAGAAGCATACCGAAACCTACATCTCCTTGCTATCTTCGGCTGCAGCGGAAGCAAAGAAAACCTTAGAAGAGCGAGAAAATCTGAAAGCGGATGTAGAATCAAAAACAGCCGAAATTGAGCGTTTGCAGATTGAACTCACATCAGTGACAAATGCCTTAAATAACTCCAAGTTGAAGCAACACGAATATACTACTGAGATTAAGTCCTTAAAGCAAGAAATTAGTAATGTAGATGAGCTGAACGATCTTCTTAAAAACAAAGAAGAAGACATTGCGACTCTTGAGGCCGAAATTGCCCAACTAAAGAAATCCGAAAAAGACCTTAGAACTGATCTTAAAGCGGCTCAAAGTGAGCAGCAGCTTGAAGCACAAATTAGGGAAGAAGCCGAAAAACAGCAGGCCGAAAAGACGCAAAGACATGCTGCAGGCTTAAAACCACTCCGCCCCATCGATATGGATGAGTTTAAGGAGTACTTGGGATATAACTTGAAAGATATTGGCGCATCCACTCCGCCAGATTGCTGTTTGCTCCTTAAACAGCATCTATGCGATATCTTGTTTCGGGGGAAGCCCATCATTATTAACCGTGGTGCCGGTGTGCCACTGATGAAGTGCATTGCAAATACACTTGTCGGGAATCCAAATGTAGCTTCGCTTACATACAACAGGGACATCTCAGCACAGGAGATAGAAGCATTCCTGTTTGGGAAAGCGCGTATAGTTTGTCTTGATGGCTTTCTTGGGAATTATAGCGAGACAGAACTGCTCGCCTTGCTCGAGCGGCATAGGAATAAGATTGTCTTCTTGACGCTTGCGTATGACAGAACCCTGCGATTTATTCCGTATGAGATTTTTAGATATTGTCATTATCTGAATCTCAATCGTATTCAGACGATATCCATGAGCACAGATGTGACTGAGGATCCATCCGTGTTTGAAGAGATCGAAGCCGACACTCCAGAAGTGAATCCGGATGCTAGATTTTCGCCTCTACTCAAAGAAATGCTCGATGAGTTTGGTTTCTCTCCAAGTTTAACGACGCACAAATGCGCTCACATTTCTAGTGAGCAGGATTTATGCTGTGCATTGGTATTTGATATCCTCCCTTACTGTGCGGATGTGTTACAAATAGTGCCTTTTGAGATTTCTGAAAGACTTACTAAATACGCTGGTGACAAGGGAAGATGTTCGTATAAAAATCTATTTAAGGAATGGTTTGCGCGATGAATGAATTAATGCTTATAATGTCTGAAGATATGGGCATTAACCGCTTTTCAGGTGAAACGGAAGAATCTTTTACATATAGGGTACTGTTTTCGGCTCTTGGTCAGTGGTGCCTTCGCACAGCAGATAACATATCTGCTGGCAATCAAGGGACAACGAAACATAATCAGACTATTGTACTGAACGACCTGATCAACAAGTACTCAAAGATATTCCCCACAAGTTCGGATAGATTTGTAGGTATGGGCAACCAGCACATAAACCTACCTGTTTTCATTCGCAGGGTCTATGAAGAAACGGGTTATCTCCTTACGGATGAAGACAACCGGAATAAGATAGCTAATTACGGACGGAGCATCTTGCTGGGAGATAAGGCGTTGTTTTTTGGACTTCCGGAGAGTGACTATACTGTAAATGGCCTCGGCGTATTTACTGCTCCTACTGACTACAGAGTTTCCGCAAAAGATTTTCTCATAAGAGACAATCTTACTTACGAAGAGTATTTCAATTCATGGTTTGATCCAATTGATTATTATGATAGACACATCGACCTAAATGAGCTTGAGTTTTTCAATCCTTTGTCGCGCAATGTGCCATCTCGCTCTTGGGAGAAGCAGTCTCAAACGGACTGCACACTGGCAAGAAAAAGTGAACTGGGGCCGTTTTATAGGGTTATGCGGATTTCTGGCGAACTACAATTTGCAGATGAGCCGGTCGAGCCGCAAAGTGATAGACTTACGTCGTATGAGTATCGGCGGCTCTATTTTGCTTTGAAAGCGCATTACGGCGCGCCGCTAAAGGCCACCATCACAAAGATGGATGATGAGTACTCCATGATTAGGGTTGGAGGGCATCTGCCTAATCGCGAGTATTACTATCTATTGCTTTTATCGTGGCCTGTGAATGACGCTTTTGACAAGGTTAATTATCTGGCTCATAATGATTTAGTAGAGGAAATAATCGATACCTTGGAGAATATTGGGGTCGAAATAGAAGGAGGCGCAAACGATGAATAGCTCAAGCAGTGTTCAGCAATATTATCAGGCTATTCGAGACAGGCTAAAAAACTACATAAAGTCCGATTACTTGGCGAACAGTGAAACCTTGCTGCTTTATGTGGATGACCTCCTTGGCGAATTATGCTCTGAACATACAAATATCGCTCGCGAACCATATATTGAAACATCGGCAGCCTATAAGAAAATCGCAAATGGGATCAGCGCCTCCCCTAATATCGAACAAGGCGTAAAGGAATCCCTGCTCAAACTTGTTGCAGAAGGGCTTGGAATATTTGCCGATCCATTTGAGCACCAAGTCGAGGCGCTAGAGAACTTTCTAACTGGAAAGGACTTGTTTGTTTCCACTGGCACCGGTTCAGGTAAAACGGAGTGTTTTCTTTGGCCGATTATTGCAAAGAGTTTTATTGAAGCCAAAAACCACCCGCAAGATTTCCGCAAGGATGCGGTTAGAACATTAATCATATATCCTATGAATGCTCTCGTTTCCGACCAACTGGCTCGATTTAGGAAAATCATGGGTAGCGAGAAGTTCAAAGATATTTTTACAAAGGATAACCAATCTGCCCGCATACCACACTTTGGTATGTACACGGGCAGAACACCATACTCTGGTGACGCGAAACCAGCCAGTAGCCGTGAATTAGCTCTGACATTCCGCGAAAATTATCTGATCGACGATAATGCCGATGCAGATGCCAAACGCCAACAAGAGAATAATATAAATGGATTAAAGAGCATCAACAAATATCCCGCGCGGTTTGGGGAAGATGGTCTTGAGGTGTTTATTGAAAACCTTGAGCAGAACATTCATAAACCAAATCCATATGATGCGGAGTTCATAACCCGCTTCGAGATGCAGCAGTATCCCCCAGATATTCTGATCACGAACTACTCTATGCTCGAATTTATGCTCATGCGACAGCGTGAAGCGAATATCTGGGATAAGACCAAAGAATGGCTCGACACGTCAGAAGAAAATCGGCTCCTCATTGTCTTGGATGAGGCTCATATGTATCGCGGATCCGCCGGTGGTGAAATTGCGCTGCTTTTGGAGCGGCTATTTTCGCGCTTAGGGATAACAAAGGAAAAAGTTCAGTTTATCCTTACGACGGCCAGCATGCCCCAAGACGAGAAAGATGCAATTAACGATTTCTATACAGGGCTAACAGGAAAGGATGCTTCCAAATACACCTCCCTAAGTGGATCAAAAGAGGAACTGCCTGAGAGTTCGGAAATCAAAACAAATATAAAAGCATTAGTGTCCATTGGTTATGACCAGGTTTATGGTGAAGGAATCACCAACAGGATTAGAGATTTTGCCAGCGCTGTATTTCATGTCTCTCTCCCTAATGGTATTGCCCAAATCGAAGCGCAGGAATGGCTTTATGATAACCTCCCCAAGTATGAGGCATTTGTTTCTCTGAACAAGCTTTGCCGTGATGGGGCTAAATCTTATAGCGATATTAAAAATGCTCTTTTTGGCGATCATACCGACACAGGCAAGGCGCTCGATGCCTTACTGGTATTGGTTTCGCTCGCCGCAAAAGATGGAAACATCTTGTTTCCAGTCAGGCTTCATATGTTTCTACGTGGGCTTCAAGGGCTATATGCATGTTCTAATCCGAAATGCTCACACGCAGAGTATTCTCCAGAGGAACAGCTTTCTTTAGGTAAGGTCATTTCTATTCCCCACGAAAAGTGCGAGTGCGGCGGGAAAATCTATGAACTCGTGAATCATATAAAATGCGGGGCATTATACTTAAAGGTCTATGTAAAGAAAAATGAAGGGCAGCCATATTGGTACGTCTTTCCTCAGCGCGGCCTAAATGGGGACGCAGACTCGCTGAATGAGATGTTGCTATACATCGTTCCGAAGAATTACCAGAGAGGGAAAAATGACAAAATTGGAGCGCTTGATCCATTGACGGGCAAACTGTATATCTCCCCGCAAGATGATGAATCTTTACTTACGGTTATCTATAACGACAAGTTCGACACGAAGTCGCAATCTTTCAATTTTAGTGTCTGCCCAAAATGCAAAAAACAAATGCCGTTGAAAAAACCGGTTGATCTGGCAACTAAAGGCAACATTCCGTTCTACAATCTGACGAAGGCGCAGTTTGAACTACAGCCTCCGAAATCTCAAATGATCAACGAGGGTAAAAAAGTGTTGCTGTTCTCTGATTCGCGCCAAAATGCCGCAAAGTTGGCTCTCGATTTATCTAAATCATCCGATGCGGATGCTTTCCGACAGGCGGTTATGCTTGCATCTTTACTTTTGGAGATAGATAAAAAAGAGCATCCTTTAGTTGAGCTTTACCCTGCATTCCTAGATGTATGTATTCAGAACAGCCTGAGCTTTTTTAACGGAAAAAGCAAGAGAATGTTTGAAGAACATAAACGACTGCTCAATGACAGAAAAGCTCGGGCTGAGAGGCGCGGCAGAACAATCGACTATGCGGAACTGGGCTCTGAATACCGAACATTACCAGATGATTACTATGAGCAATTACTGACATTCTTTACAGAAAGCCCTCGCTCGTTTAAGGATATTGGGATTGGGTTTTTAGCGCCAATATCCGCTGCGATAGAGGACTGCGTGTTTGATTTAGAGGATATAGGGATTACGGTTGACAAGGACATTCTTTACCAGCTGCTTGTGCTACTTTTCTGGGATGTCATGGACGATAGCGCTGCGCTAGGCGAAACGATCCAAGACGATATCCGAAAGGGTCTCCCCGGAAGGAGCAAGAGCCAGATATTTGGTCTGGGATTTGATTTCACAAAAGAGGTGGATAAGGGTTTAACTCAGAGGATTCCTGAAGTGTTGAGGCTTGACGATAAAGCAAGCGAAAAAGCACTTAATATGGTTCGGGATTTGTTTTTTGCTGCCGCTGGGAATAACAGATATTACATCAATCTGGCGAAGGTAAAAATAGAGCTAACCGACAAGGACTTCACGTGGTATAGATGCGTGAAGTGCGGCAAGTTGTCTCCTTTCAAGATTGGTGATTATTGTGGTGCTTGCTTTGATTCAACAGATTTGAAAAAAATTGACGAAGCTGACTTGACCCGCTTTGATTTCTGGAGGTTGCCTGTTCTCAATGCGTTGGAGAAAACAGAGCGCATCCATACGATTGACACAGAAGAGCACACAGCGCAGCTTTCCCATAAAGAAATACGAAGCGATACTTGGAGTCGCACTGAAAAATACGAGATGCGCTTTCAAGATATAAATGCCGGGGAAAACGGCGAGGACTCAATTGACGTACTGAGTTGTACGACCACTATGGAGGTCGGTATCGATATTGGCTCGTTGACAGCAGTTGGCCTCCGCAATATTCCTCCAATGCGAGAGAACTACCAGCAGCGAGCGGGGCGTGCTGGACGTAAAAATGCCGGTATTTCTACGATTGTAACCTACGCATCGGGCGGAACACATGACAGCCATTATTTCATGCATCCTGACGAGATGATTTCCGGCGCACCGCGAAAACCTTGGATAGATCGAGATAATCCAAAGATCAGACAACGCCACGTCAATATGATGGCGTTGAATGGCTTTATGTCTACACCTAATATGAAAGATGCGTTTGATGGAATTGTTGATATTGGCATCATCACGTTCTGTGAGCAGTATGGCGAGAATTTCATCGAGTATGCCGACGAATTTGCAAAAGCATCAGGATACTCAACGGATAGAACTGTGGCTTTGTTCCGGGAGATATGCGAAGCCGTATTATCTGAAAACATGCGCAGTGAATATATAAATAACGAAAAAGAAACGCTTGCGTTTGATGTGTTTTATCGAGAAGGATTTATTCCGTCGTACTCATTTCCTAAAAATGTGGTGCGGTTTTTCGTTGAAAAAGAATCGGAGCGCGGAAAAAACGCTCCCCGTGATGTGCAGTACGCACCAGAGCGGGATATTGCCGTTGCACTAAGCGAATATGCACCTGGTCGTTTTGTTACCATTGACAAGAAAATTTTCAAAAGTGGCGGTATTTATGCCAATCCGCGCCCAAAAGGTTTTGAGACGAATCAGGCGGAATTTTACTTTAATAATAACGAATATTATAAGGACATCTACATTTGCTCCGAATGTAATTGGTTTGGACTTGAAAAAGAGGATTCGCAGCGGTCAGTCTGTCCGTATTGCGGTGCTGATGTTGTCCGTAATCATATGCTTCGTCCTTGGGGCTTTTCTCCCGTAAAGGGTGATGAAGTCAAATTTGAAGATGAGGATGAGCAGTACACTTATGCAGAGGCCCCGTACTATTCATATGTCCCGGAAGATACGGAAATGGCCTCTTTCGGGCAAAGCAATATTCGGTTTGCAAATCTCCCCGACAAGAAAGTCCTGACTGTCAATATGGGCAAAAGCAAGAATGGCTTTAATGTTTGCAAGAAGTGTGGTGGAGCTGAGGTTGCTGAGGCAAATGCTACAGGGGCGTTCTCATTCTCGCAACCATATCATGACAATCGTGGGCTGTGCCGCCATGAGGGGACAGTCGACACGGGCATTTATTTGGGTTATGAATTTTTAACAGATATGTTCATGCTTGATATTTCCTATGACTCCACAAAACTCGTTGGAAATAGAAGCGTCGAAGATAAAAGCATACTTCGGGCTGCCGCCACATCTATGCATGAAGCATTAAAAAAAGCCATATCCATTATTTTAGATATAGATTATAATGAGATCAGTGGCGGATGGCGACCGAGAATAAAAAGCGACGGTGCTTCGCATATTGAAATGTTCTTTTATGATAATTTATCGAGTGGCGCTGGATATTCGTCTTTAATTGGTTCAATACTGGACGAAGTACTTGTTAGGGCAAGAGTTATCTTATCCGAATGCGAGTGCTCGCGTTCCTGCAAGAATTGTCTCGATAACTATTGGAACCAGAGGAATCACCAGCTGTTTGACAGGCAGCTAGGATTACAACTGCTTAACTACGCTCAGTATGGGCAATCACCAGATGGTTATAGTGCACTTGAGCAAAAATCCTATCTTGCTCCATTACTGAAACTAATATCCGAAGACTTGAGCAGTCCTGACGTAAAACCGCAAGTGACCTTCGAGGTGATTCCAGCGCTTCGCAAGAAACCAGAAAAATCTAAAAGCAATCTCTATTTGAATCCGTATGATCTGTCTGATTGGTTGCCGAATACATTTTTAATTTATAGAAAAACAGCGAGAGGAGGTGGAGAATGAACAAATCCCTTTCGCCGCTCCGTTATCCGGGCGGCAAGTACAAAATCTACGACAAGGTGAAAAACCTTATTGAAATAAACGGGCTTGTCAATAGAAGCTATGTTGAACCTTTCTCTGGTGGGTTTGGCATTGGGCTTGGGCTGCTGCGTGATAATATCGTGCAAACGGCTGTCCTCAATGACTTTGATCCTCATATCTACAACTTTTGGTATACTATTCTTAACCATGCCGATGATTTTCTGCAGTTAATGGCAGATACTCCGATTACCATAGAGGAGCGGGATCATCAGAAAGAAATATACGAGGACAAAAATGCTGAACAGGTGCGGGATGGATTTGCGGCGTTCTTCTTGAATCGCGTCAATTTTTCTGGCATAATTACAGGTGGCCCAATTGGCGGTTTTATGCAGTCTGGAACATATAAATTAGACTGCCGCTTTAACAAGGATGAGATAAAGAAAAAAGTAGAACAAATAGCTTTAATGAGAGATAGAATTGAGCTATATAATTATGATGCCAGTGAGCTTATCGCTCGCCATTTACATGAGAGGATTCAAGAGTGCTTTTTCAATATCGATCCACCTTATGTAGAAAAAGGGCACAGGCTTTATACAAACTTTTTCAAGGAGGATGATCACCGAAATTTTGAAAAAACAGTAGCAGAACATCTGGGCGATGCTTGCTGGATCATCACTTACGATGATTGTGAACTAATCCGTGATATCTATAAGGATTATTATATGGTCGAATACGATATATTGCATAATGCTGGCGGCAGTGTCCAAGGAAAAGAAGTGGTTATTACAAACAAAGCGGTTAATAGGTTTGTTTGGGAAAAAGGATGTCATAGTTGAAGTAGGTAAAGGAATTGATAACAAAACCCTGATAACATTTTATAACATCAATACAGAAATACCATATACAATGGATAACTGGTATCAAATGGAACAAATAGAAATTATATTGCAAAAACAAAAATGTTTAGAGCAAGCTTTAAGTTTGTGAGTGGGAGTAATAAACAAACCCCAAGAATCCCTTTTCAATGGGATTCTCTTGGGGTTTTTATTGTACTAACGGATCTAATTTTGCACTGTTTTTTATCTTTCCTTTTGACCGTCTATCAAATCACTTTCTTAAAAAATCCTGCTTATCTGCTGAAATCGACTTTACCACCTCAACATCACTAGCCACATCAAAATACTGAGCGTCATACAAACGATTGAGATAGTCCTGATAAAACGCTAGGAGTGGCGGAAAGGTCGCAATGATTTCATTTCTGATTTTGTTGATGTTTTCCACCGATTCATCCGGGGAGCGATCTAAATCAAGGTAGGTATTGAGTAGCGCAATAGCCGTTTCAGCATGATAACGGGCATATTGCGGAAAAATCTGAAGGTCTGGCTCTTTGCTGATTTTATCCCGAACTTTTGAAACAACTGCTTCCAAATCTTCGAGGATGACCTCCTGGGAATAGAGTGATTCCCGCCGTTTGGCAGTTTTTAATAAACCGATTAGTTTTTGAAGCCTTGCCTGTTCCGCAATGCTGCGATCCTGAAGTGCGGATGAATTGGGATTTTCAGCCGCGTTAAACATCGCAAGATCTTGGGAAGGGGATTCGATAGTTGGGCGCTTGATTTTTTCTGGCGGTTCATGTTTCACCCGAAAAACGACATAATAGATCAGAAAAACGAAGAGGATCATTAAAAACACACCGCCGACAAAAAGGGATGATTGGGCAACGGGTGAATTTTCTAATCCGAACAAATTATTAAAAAAGGTTGAAATGTCCATGTTGGAAATACCCCCTGATATGAAATGATGGATTATTATAATAATAGGCGTATGTTGTCATTTTAAGCAAGAAAAGCACCAAAGGAAGGTGCTTTTCTGCTGAGAAATACGCTCGCAGGAAAGGGAAGAACCAGACCTGAGCGCATTAATTCCCGAGTCATAAAAAATTTATACAACTATACCGGAATTAGACTTCGTCTTCAGGGTCTGTAGTGCTGGTTTCGAAAGAAACGGGCTGGATGGGGTCTGTAAACGCAGTTGGTAAATCAGAGCGAACCGGTTCACTATCTGCGGCTGCAGTTGTTGTACTTACTGTTATAGTGGGGGTCTCAGTCGGGGTTGCCATTTTACCGCCTAAGAATCCCGAAATCAACGACTGCAAATTAATGCCAGTGCTTTCAGAGATTCCTTCAGTCACTTGGGACATGGTATTAACGATGTCTTTGACCATTTTGGCAGAATTGCCATCGCCATACATGGTAATGCGATCGACGTTGTTAAGTGGTGCGGCAACATTGCGGGCAACTTCGGGAAGGGCATTGAAGTACATTTCCATGATGGCGGCATCACTGAATTTCTTCATCGCTTCAGCTTTGGCATCAATTCCAGCAGCTTCAGCCAGTCCTTTGGCCTTGATGGCAGCAGCCTCGGCAAAACCTCTGGCTTCAATGGCAGCAGCTTCCTGTTCTTTGGCATAGCGATCAGCTTCGGCAGCTAAGCGATTGGCTTCCGCATCTTTGGTGGCAATAAACAGCTTGGCTTCCGCATCTTTTTGTTTCTCAAATAATTCGGCTTCAGCTTTTTGGATACGCTGGTACCGTTCAGCATCGGCAGTTTTGTTGATCTCTGCTTTTAATCGTTGTTCGCGAACTTCAACTTCTTTAGCGGCCAACTCAATTTCTTTGACCTGTTTAATAATATTGGCTTCCTGGGTCTTGGTCTCGATTGTTTTTCGCTGTTCTTCCTGCTCGATTTGGTAAGCAGCGTCGGCCTGGGCCTTCGTCAGATCAGACTGCCGTTTTAATTCGGCTTTACGGATATCCAGATCGGTATTTTTCTGGGCAATTTCCAGATCGGCTTTAATTCTGGCATCGTTGGCAATTTTAGCAGCTTCGGATTCGGCAATCGCAACTTCTTTCTCGGCGTTGGCACGGGCAATTGCGGCGCCTTTTTTGATCTGCGATTTGTTTTCGGTACCAAGATCTTCAATCACGCCAGCCTGATCGCGGATTGATTGAATGTTGAAGGAAATTATTTCAAGCCCCATCCGTTTAAGATCCGGAACAGCGTTTTCCTGCACCTTTTCGGAGAAGGATTTTCGGTCGGTCAACATATCTTTGAGGTCAAGTGAGCCGATGATTTCACGGACATTTCCCTCAAGGACATCTTTAACCTGAGGAATGATTGAATCAGTCGATTGGTTCAAGAAATTCTCGGAAGCCAGTAAAATGGCCTCTGGTGATGAACCAATCTTGATCTTTACAGCGCCATCCACCATCACATCGATGAAGTTATTGGTTGGTACCGATTCACCGGTTTTGACATCGACAGACATCATTTTGAGATCCAGTTTATCAACCCGTTCAAGAAAAGGAATCTTGATGCCCGCTTTACCGATAATGACACGCCGCTTGATACCAGATATGACATAGGCCGTGTCTGGCGGCGCTTTGACGTAGCTCATCATTAAAAGGGAGATAACTAACAATACGACAACAACTGGGATAATCAGTGTGAAAATTGACATTTGTGCCTCCTGAGATAGGTGATTTTGAGATCAAACAAACAACGTTGCTGTGAGAATTCATCAATCGCACCATTTGACGAAATAAGTTCATCAGGATGTGATCTCAATGAAATTATTATATAGTAGGTTGGATTTAAAGTCAAAGAACAAAAAACGATCCAGTTTGTTATAATAATAAATGTTATAATTGGGAAAATGGTATAATAAATAAAAAATGATCAGCATCGCAGAGAAAACCCAGTGACAAAACGATTGGAATAAAAAAGAATACGTGATTGAGGAATATAACCGATATCGATAAAAAGTAGAAATTATTGTTGAATTAAGAAGGAGATACAATGGGAATTCAGGAAGAAGCATTAAAGTTACACGAAGAATGGCAGGGCAAATTGAGCATTGACAGCAAGGTTCCGGTCAAAACAAAATACGATCTATCGATGGCCTATACCCCGGGGGTAGCGGAGCCCTGCCGAATGATCCACAAAAACAAGCAAGACGTTTATAAGTATACGGGTAAGGGCAATCTGGTGGCCGTCGTCACCGATGGGTCAGCAGTGTTGGGGCTGGGTGACATTGGTCCGGAAGCGGCTCTGCCGGTCATGGAAGGAAAGGCTGTTTTGTTTAAGGAATTTGGCGGTGTAGATGCCTTCCCGATCTGTATACCATCGAAAGATGTGGAAGTGATCATCAAGACGGTTAAGATGATTGAACCGGGATTTGGTGGGATTAATCTGGAAGACATCGCTTCGCCCAGATGTGCAGAGATTGAAAGACGTTTAAAAAAGGAGCTGGACATTCCGGTTTTTCATGATGATCAGCATGGCACAGCAGTGGTGGTGACAGCGGCGCTGATGAATGCCTTGAAGGTTGTCGGCAAAAAATGGGAACAGGTAACGGTGGCCATGAGCGGCGCAGGAGCAGCCGGATCGGCGATTATCAAGATGCTGCTGAATATGGGGGTCAAGGATATCATCGCTTGTAGTAGCAGAGGCATCCTCTCAAAAGACGAACAGTACAGTAATTGGGTTCATCAGGAGATCGCGGAGATGACCAATAAGGATCACAAAAAAGGGGTTCTTGCCGATGCCATCAAGGGCGCCGATATTTTTATCGGGGTTTCAGCGCCGGGCATTGTCACACCCGAAATGATTGAGACCATGGCTGAAAAGGCTATTGTTCTGCCGATGGCTAATCCGGATCCGGAAATAGACCCTCAATTGGCAATTCAGGCCGGGGCCCGGGTGGTGGGAACAGGACGGTCGGATTATCCCAATCAGATTAATAACGTGCTGGCGTTCCCGGGTATTTTCAGAGGGGCATTGGATGCCAGAGCCAGTGATATCAATGAAGCGATGAAGGTAGCCGCAGCCAAAGCCATAGCCGACTTGATTGCTGAAGATGAACGAAGTGCTGATTATATTATTGTGCCGGCCTTTGACCCACGGGTAGGAAAAGCGGTGGCTGAAGCAGTATACCAGGCAGCAGTGGATTCGGGTGTTGCCAGACTGAAGTGAGGTTGTTACTGTTAATAAAAATATGTTTATCAAGCAATAAAAAGGATAAATAACCAATCAGAGAAACATATTTTTATAAAGGGGGAAATGGCAATGTCAGATATGGCAATGATTATTTCAGAAGTGATTGGAACGATGATTCTGATTATTCTCGGCGATGGTGTCGTAGCAAATGTAGTGCTTAGCAAAACAAAAGGTAATTCCAGTGGTTGGATCGTAATCACTGCGGGTTGGGGCTTTGCCGTGGCAATAGCAGTGTATGTCGTCGGTTGGGTTGGTGGAGCCCATTTAAACCCGGCAGTTACGATTGGACTTGCGGCCATTGGTTCGTTCCCCTGGGCACTTGTCCCCTGGTATATTGCGGCTCAAATGTTGGGCGCATTTCTTGGCGCAATTATTGTATATTTAGCGTATCATGAACATTTTGCACAAAGTGATGATGCAGATGGAAAACTGGGCGTCTTTGCAACGGGGCCAGCAATTCGAAGCAATTTATGGAATCTGGTAACTGAAATTATTGGTACAGCGATGCTGCTAATTGGTATTCTTGGGATTTCCAATACGCACAATAATATGGGAGCACTTGGGGCTTTAGTCACCGGTATCCTGATCTGGGCAATTGGTCTTAGCTTAGGTGGCCCAACCGGATATGCGATTAATCCGGCTCGTGATTTGGGACCGAGAATTGCCCATGCTCTTTTACCAATTCCCGGGAAAAGAGATTCAGACTGGTCATATGCCTGGATTCCCATTGTTGGGCCGATTGTTGGTGGTTTGCTGGGGGCTGGTATTTATACGTTTGCATTAAGTCTATTTGTCTAAACAAAGTTACAAAAAAACAGGTGGTTATGGATGATCGGTTTCTGAGATCAAACATAAGCACTTGTTTTTTATTGTGAAACAGTAGAAATATTTAACTGCTAGCACATGTTTGGAAATTTTGAGCGCATTGGAATATTAAGAGCGTCATAATATTTTTAAAATACATTCTTCCGGCAGTGATTGAATTTCTGAAAAAAGGATGTTCTGAAAATCAGTGTTGGCTTTTTCGTCCCATTTGCAGGCAAATTTAGATTTTGTCTTGAGACCTTCATCTAAAAAGGCATCAATTTTAGCCGGTGTAAGTGTCGAAAAATATGTTTTCAGGATGATGTTGCTTTTTGAAACAAAAAAGAGTTTTTCGCCATCCCGAACCGGTAACCTTATAAGGATATCGCTTGTTACGAGCTGTTGATAATCATGCAGAACATGATTAATATAAGTCAGTCCCGAGATAAGATCACGATAATGAGAAGCTCTTTCGTAATTAAGCTGGGTAGCCTCTTCATTCATGCAGAGCGTCAACTGATTGATTAAACGCTGCATCTTTTTCTCTTCTGAAAAAACCTGGATTAATGATTCCCGGTTTTTGAAAAAATCTTCTGGCTTCATGACTTCGGGCAGCGTGTGGTATTTAAAAGTGAAACGATTTGTATCTATAACAATGGGAAAGAGATGCGAAAACACCGCGATCATTGATTGAATCAATTGTTTTCTTCGAAAAGGTCCAAAAGTATCATCTTCTCGTTCCAGTACAATAGACATCGGATGAGAGTAGCTTGACTTGGCAAGTTTGAGATAAAAATAGCGCCGGTCGTTTTTCATTTGCGAATTGAAGTAGGGCTTGAGCTCCTTGATCAGCTGACATTCCAGCAGTCGGGCTTCTAAATGGGTATCAGTGACAATATAATCGATGTCGGCAATAAAAAAAACCATCCGTTCAATCTTTGCTTGTTTGGGGGATTTAGTGAAATAGGATTTTACTCTTTTTTTAAGACATTTGCTTTTTCCGACATAGATAATTTGCCCAGTGGAATCCAACATCTTATAAATACCGGGAAGCGGTGGTATTTGGTTTAATTTTTGCTTTAAATGGCTCATCGTTTCAGTTTCCATATCATTTTTATTTTGGTTATGGCTAAAAAATAGTTCATCTTTTCACCTGCCTATACAATAACATAACAGTAGCTAAAATAACCTTGATCAGTTTGAACGATTGAAGAAACGGTACAAAAAAGTAAATGCTTGACATCGTTAATAAAAACAATTACAATAAGTATAAAGTCAATGAGTTTGGAGTCAATGAAATGAAAACGAAACGTCAAATTCAAAAAGAGGCAACCAGAAAACTGATTTTGGATACCGCCTTTCACGTGTATGCAGATGAAGGGTTTAGTGCTACGACCAATCAAATAGCCAGGGCGGCTAATCTTTCCCACGGTACCATCTTTGTTCATTTTCCGACGGTTGAGAATCTCATTATTTGCCTACTAGAGCGTTTTGGTTTAGAAATTAATGAGCATTTACACCTTCTCGCAGAAAAAGATGAAAGTCTGGAGACTTTTTTGGCGGCCCATATTAATGTTCTGATCCGTTATGAAGATTTTTATAAACGGCTTATTTCCGAAATTAATGTTCTGCCCCAGGAAGCAAAGTATGTATTCATAAATATCCAATCAGTGGTGTCATTTCATCTTAATCAGGTGATCGAGCGTGATAAGGAAAAAGAGACAATCAAAGAAATACCAATGCATATAATCTTTAACAGTTGGTTAGGTTTGATACACTATTATCTGACCAATAGCTATCTTTTTGCAGCAGGGTCAGTGCTAACGGATCATAAGAATGAATTGATTTTGAACTATATAAAATTAATTAGAAAATGAAAGGAATTACTGATATGAAAGCTTACGATAATTTTTTTCTGCCAGTCGATGATTTGGAGGAAGCTAAAAACTATTATTCCAACGTGTTAGGTTTGAAATTAAAGTTTGATTTTTCGGACAAGGGCATGGCTGCATTTAATGTTGGTGACGAAGAACCGGCGGTTATCTTAAAGGAAAAAAATAAATTCCCGGATATAAAACCGACCATCTGGTTTGTTGTGGATAACGTCAATGAGGAGTATCAACGGCTTCACAATAATGGGGTGAATTTTATAAGCAAGCCGTTTCAAATTGGAACCGGCAATGCGGTTGAGTTTGAAGATTTATTTGGTAATCGATTGGGAATGACTGATTATTGTTAAGAATAGGTAATTATTAAAATTAAATGATTCAAGGAGGTAAACAGATGAAAACATGTATAGCATGCGGAATGCCAATGAAGAAAGAAAGCGACTTTGCGATGGGTGACACCAGCAAGGATTACTGTGTCTATTGCGCAAAGGAGGATGGCACGATGCAGTCATTTGAAGAAAAAAAACAGAGTCTGGTAAATTTCACCATCAAAACCCAGGGACTTGACAAAGCTGTCGCAGAAAAGGCGGTGGAGAACATGATGCGTCAACTGCCAGCGTGGAAAGCGTGCTTTTAGAAATAGGAAATAAATAAAACAGATGAAAAAAGTAGCCGTGATGGTCTCCGATAAAGAGAACCATCACGGCTATTTATGTTGATTAATTCTTAATCCCGGTTTTTCTAATCAGAACCCAGGTTAATCCAGTTGCGATCATACTAAAAATTAGCAAGGACAACATGCCGATAAGGGGGTTATGGGCGGAAATACCCATGGATAGGTCTAAAAACTTCAACAGAAAGGTTGAAATCTGGCCGGAGATGAACATATCGATGAGTGGCAAGACCACAAAGACGACGATATAAAAACCAACGATATAAGAGATTTTCTGTTTTTTGTCCATCCGATAGAGGGCGACGGTAATAAAATAACCAAGGGCCTGTGCGGCAATAAAAAGCACTGTCAGAAAAAGAAAACTGTTAAGGTATTCAAACAGACCGCTGAATGAAGCGGTTCCTGGGGATTGATAGATCATACTCAATAAGCTGGAATAGGCAATGCCGCTGGCAGGTGATTCGATGGTCTTGCCCAGAACCAGAAGCAGAAGTGAAAAAAATGCCATCCCGACAGCTAAGGTTAGCGCGACATAGAGCCGATTGATAAAAAGTGTTCTCCGGGAGATGCCGTTTTGCAGGGCAAACAGAAAATTTTCCTTAAAAGCGTTCAGGCCGCAAACGAACAGAAATACGGCGGG
>MTLE01002203.1_pt1 | contig 20542 bp, 17 predicted proteins | sample 1982461 | NCBI WGS metagenome assembly MTLE01 (sample SAMN05712605, study PRJNA340218) | biofilm metagenome | isolation source: sample SPL anode biofilm adapted to -200 mV | place: USA | collected 2012-02-03
ACAGGCCCACGCATCGAAAGGGGCAGCGCGCCAGTGCTGCGGCCCGCGTCAGCGGGCCAGGGCCCGTGCGAGGATGGGTCGGCGCTCTCTCCGCGTCCTCGGCGACTCGGCGGCCTCTGCGTCATTGTTTTTTACATAACTCTACCGACGCAATGGGATTAGCCCGAGCGTTCGCGTCGACCGAGATGGGTTTTCAGTGCGAGGAAGTCAGCCGCTTGGCTTCCCGGGCGATCATGAGTTCCTCATTCGTGGGCACCACCACCACGGCCACCTTGGAGTCGGGCCGGGAGATGAAGCGGTCCGCCTTGCTGCGGGTGGCGTTGATCTCCTCGTCCAGGGACACGCCCAGGAAGCCCAGGCGCTGGCAGATCCAGCTGCGCAGGCCGGGGGAGTTCTCGCCGATGCCGGCGGTGAAGCAGATGGCGTCCACGCCGTTCATGGCCGCGGCGTACCCGCCCACGTACTTCAGGACGCCGTAGCACAGCACCTCGTGGGCCAGCTTGGCGCGCTTGTTCTTCTCCATGGCCTCCTCCACCTCGCGGCAGTCGGAGGAGACGCCGGAGATGCCCAGCAGGCCGGACTTCTTGTTGAGCAGGGCGGAGAGGGCAGGGCCGTCGAGCTTCTCCTGCTCCATGAGGGTGGTGAGCACGCCCGGGTCCAGGTTGCCGCTGCGGGTGCCCATGACCACGCCTTCCAGGGGCGTGAGGCCCATGGAGGTGTCCACGCTGCGGCCGTTGTGCACGGCGGTGATGCTCGAGCCGTTGCCCAGGTGGCAGGTGATGATCTTGGTGGCTTCCAGGGGCTTGCCCAGGAGGTTGGCGGTGCGTTCGGCCACGTAGCGGTGGCTGGTGCCGTGGAAGCCGTAGCGGCGCAGGCCCAGGCGCTGGCAGAGCTCGTAGGGCAGGCCGTAGGTGTAGGCGTATTCGGGCATGCTGTGGTGGAAGGACGTGTCGAAGACCGCCACCTGGGGCACGCCGGGGAAGAGCTCCTGGGCGGTGCGGATGCCCGAGGCCGAGGCGGGGTTGTGCAGGGGCGCGTAGAAGGCCAGTTCCTCGATCTCCTTCAGCACCGCCGGGGTGATCACCTCGGAGTCGCCGAAATTGGGACCCCCGTGGGCCACGCGGTGGCCCACGGCGTAGACCTCCTGGTCCTCGCCCAGCACGGTGTGCCTGAGCTGGTCCATGATCGCGGCCAGGGCCTTCTTGTGGTTCGCCATGTCGAGCTCGAGACGGCCCTTCTCGCCCTGGATGGTCCAGCGGATGAAGCCCTCGGAGATCCCGATGCGCTCGGCGATGCCATCCGCCAGCGTCCTCTCCTCCTCCATGTCGACTAGGTTGAACTTCAGCGAGGATGAGCCGGCATTCAGGACGAGGATCAACACAAGATACTCCTATCGTTAATTCGATTCTCCCTAGTCTAAACCGAACGCAGGCCCGATCCGCATGGGATCGGCCCACTTTTGAGCAAGATCACCGGCCCGCTCTGCATAGGTCCACCAGGGGGCACGCGGCGCATCCCGGCAGGCGCCGCACGCCGGGGCAGTCCCCGAGGATCCCCAGGTGGGCCATGGGGAAGTCGTAGCGGAGGGGGTCCTCCGGGCACAGGGCACGCAGCGCCTCGGTGATCTCCCGGGCCAGCTTGCCGTCGGGGGTGCGGCGGCGGCCGATGCCGATGAACCCCGAGATCCTCGCCACGTGCGTATCCAGGGGCATCACCAGGTCCGCTTTCGGGTAGTCGCGCCAAAGGCCCAGGTCGGGCCACTCGTCCCGGACCATCCAGCGCAGGAACATTCGCCAGCGCTTGCAGGCCGCGCCCTGGAGCGGATCAGGCAGATTGAATCTCAGTCCCGCGGTTTCCGGCAGTTCCTTGCGCAGCCGCAGGACCAGGGCGGAAAGCCGCTGGTCGGCGCCGGCGCCCTCCCGCGGGACCAGGTGGGGCTCCAGGCCCCGCCCTCCGCATTCCCGGGACAGCCGCGCCCAGGCGTGGATCCACTGGGCCATGTCCTCGCCGGTGTGGAAGCGCCAGGTCCAGCCCTTCAGGGCGGACCGCAGGTGGTCCAGGGCGCCGGGTTCCGCGGCCGCGGCCGCCGGATGGGCCCCCAGGGGCGCCAGGGCCGCCGCGATGGCCGTGAGCATGGGCGCGACCCTGCCGTAGGCCAGGTGCGCGGCGACGAAGGCCGCCAGCTCCTGGTCCGCCGCGGCGTCGAAGGTGCGGGGGATCGCCAGGGGATCCAGGGCCAGGGACGCCTCGCCCAGGTACCGGTCATGGAGCGCGTCGAGGCGCACCTTCAACGGGTCGAGGGGGGGCTTTCCGGGGCGGGGCGGTTTCTTCAAGGGCGGGGGACCTGTATCCACAGGCCTCCATCATCGCAGGTCAGGGTGACCCCCAGGGGAGCCGCCAGGGCCCAGGCCCACCGGGCGCCGATGTCGCCCGGCCGCTCTGGATCCTGCGCGGCGAGCCCCTCGGGCAGGAGGTTCACGGGCTCCATGCGGATGCACCATCGGGTGGGCTCCGCGGCGCAGCGGATCGTGAGGAGGTGGTCGCGCACGTAGGGCAGCGCCTGGCGCGCCACGGCCCGCAGGTACGAGCGGAGCCGGGTGCCGGGCCACTGGTCGGCCCCGCCCCGGGGCTCGAAGGTCACCGCGAACGCGCATCTGAAAAGGACACCCATGGGCTTGAGCTCGTCCAGAAGCTGGGCGCGCCAGTCGGATCCCTCCTGGAGGGCGGCCTCCGGGAGCGTGCCCATGGCCAGATGGCGGGCACGCTCGAGGGTGGCCATGCCTTCCTCCACCACGGCGTCCAGGCGGTCCTTGTCGCGGGTGCCCAGGGGCCGGCCGGGATCGGTGAGTTCCAGAACCCCCTGGATGCCCGCAAGCACGTTGGCCATGTCATGAAGTGCGGCCCGCATGAGAAGTTCCGCTTGTTTTTCCATGTTCACAACTTTCTGGGCAACGGAGGCATAGTGTGATTAAACTTCTGGGATAGTAACCTGGAAAGGCCCACCCCAAATGCACCCGGAGACCAAGAAATTGGGAGAAATGCTGGTGGACGCCGGCCTGATCACGCCGGCGCAGCAGCAGGAGGCCCTCCGCTACCAGAAGGCCGCGGGTGGGCGCATGGGCAGCAACCTGGTGGCCATGGGCATCATCAGCGACGACTCCCTCATGGATTTCCTGGCCCAGCAGACCGGTGTCCCGCGCCTGGACGTCAAGCATCTGGAGGTCGTCCCGGCGGTGCTGGAACGGATCCCCCGCCGGCTGGCGGAGCAGATGATGATGCTCCCCGTGGCCTTCAAGGAGCCCAAGTCCCTGGTGCTGGCCATGGCGGACCCTTCCGACCTGAACGCCGTGGACAGCGCGCGCTTCGCCTCCGGGCTCACCATCGAGCCCATGGTGGCCTCCCACTCCGCCCTGCGCCTGGCCATCGCCGACCAGTACCGCAAGCTGGAATCCGGAACCCTGGGCGTGACCATCGACGTGGGCCGCACACCGGTGGAGGAAAGCCTCCCGGTGAACTTCGAGCTGCCGTCCTCGGTGCCCACCCTCAAGCTGCCCCCCGCCGCCTTCCCCCGGGACCCCTTCTTCGACGGCCTGCCCTTCAAGGCGGAGACGACGCCTGCGGGACCCTTCGAGTTCTTCGTGGAACCGGAACCCGGGAGTCCCGCGGAGCCCCCGGCCCAGATCATCCACGCCCGCTCCGCCGTGGGCGAGCAGATCCAACCCATCGACCGCATCCCGTCCCGGGCCCTGCTGCTGGGCCTCATCCGGCTCCTGCAGCGCAGGGGCATCCTGGGCGCGGACGAACTGCAGCGCTTCATCGCCAACCTGGTGGAAGCAGGTGAATTGCCGGACGGGAGCAGCAGCCAGCAGCTGTAAGTCACACCTGCGAGTGCGAATCCTCCAGCCGGGCGCGGATGGCCTCCAGCTTCTTCGCGGGGCACTCCTTGGACTTGCAGGAACCGCATCCGGAGCCGCAGGCGGACTTGAACAGGCCCCGGGCCAGGTAGGCGCCGGCGAGGGTCGTCAGGGCAAGCATGATCCAGTGCTGAAGCGTCATGGCATCCTCACACGTAGCCCAAAAGGTGGCCGCCCACGACCGTCAGCCAGGCCATGAACCAGGCCAGTCCGGAACCGTAGACGATGGTGAAGCCGGCCCACAGCACGCTCCGGGTCTCCTTCATGATCATGCCCACCGTGCCCAGGCAGGGGGTGTAGATGAGCGTGAAGACCATGAAGGCCAGGGCCGTGAGGGGCGTCAGGCCGGAACGCTGCTTGAGGGCCTCCTGGAGGGCGCGGGCCTCGTCGCCCTCCCCGCCCTGGGCCTGGTGGATGACGGCCATGGTGCTCACGACGATCTCCTTGGCCACGAATCCCGCGGTCAGGGCCACGGTGTCCTTCCAGGCTTCGGGGCGGGTGTGGTAGGGATCGAGGATGGGGGCCAGGGTGGGCTGCAGGACCTTGCCGAACCGGGCCGCGAGGCTGGAGTTCACCACCCGGCTCTCGTGGGCCCGGTCCAGGGCGGCGAGCCGGATCTCCCGGTCGGCCTCGGGGAGGTTGAGGGCGCGCACCGCGGCGTGCTGGCTGTGGAGCTCGGCGGTCCACGAGGCGTTGGCGATCCCCGGGTAGTGGGAAAGGAACCACACCAGGGTGGAGCCCGCCAGGATCACCGTGCCGGCGCGGTTCAGGAAGACGCTCCCCTTCTCCCACATGTGGATCACGGTGCTCTTGAGCACCGGGAGGCGGTAGGGGGGCAGCTCCATGACGAAGGGCGCGTTCTCGCCGCGGAAAATCGACAGGCGCAGGAGCTTGCCCATGGCCATGGCCAGGAAGAAGCCCAGGAAGTGCATGGCGAGGATGGCGAAGGCGGCCTGCACGGGCCTGAAGAAGGTGCCGGCGATGACGATGTAGATCTGCAGGCGGGCCGAACAGGAGATGAGCGGCGCCACCAGGATGGTGATGAACCGGTCCTCCCGGGCCTCGATGGTGCGCGTGGCCTGCACCGCGGGCACGTTGCAGCCGGTGCCCATGATGAGGGGGATGAAGCTCTTGCCGTGGAGGCCCATGAGGTGCATGAGGCGGTCCATGATGAACGCCGCCCGGGCCATGTACCCCGTGTCCTCCAGGAAGGCGATGCAGCCCATGAGGAGCATGATCACCGGCACGAACACGATGACCGCGCCCACGCCGGGGATGATGCCGTCCACGAGGAGGCTGGCGAGCTCCCCGGCGGGAAGGTGGGCCGAGGCGTAGCCGTGGAGCCACCCGAAGGCCGCGGCGATCCAGTCCTGGGGGTACTTCCCCACCACGAAGGTGACGGTGTAGACCCCGATCATGATGGCGATGAAGATGGGGATGCCCAGGTACCGGTGGGTGAGCAGGGTATCCAGGCGGCCGGTGATGTCCGCGTGCTTGCGCCCGGTGCGCTGGACCACCTCCTCCACGAGCCCGTGCACGAAGCCGTAGCGGCCCTCGGCCAGCAGCGTGGACCCGTCGGACCCCAGGTGCGACTCCAGGAACGCGAGGCTGGCCTTCACCTGCGCGCCGACGGCCTTGCGGGCGTGGCTGCGTTCGACCAGCTCCAGGGCGTGGGGCACGCTCTCCAGCAGCTGCAGGGCGAGCCTGCGGGGCGGCTGGACCTGGGCGAGCTCCTCGTCGCGCAGGATCTCCTGGACGATTTTCTGGATCTCGCCCTCCATGTCCGGGCCGTAGTTCACCGAGGCCAGCTTGGCCGCGGACGCGCCGGCCACCTTGAGGACGGCTTCCTTGAGGGCCAGGATGCCCTCCTCGCGGTTGCCCACGGTGGGCACCACCGGGCCCCCCAGGAGCCTCTCCAGGGCGGGCACGTCGATCTTCAGGCCCTTCTCCTCGGCGTCATCCATCATGTTCAGCACGAAGACCATGGGCCGTCCCAGCTCAAGGAGCTGGGTGGTGAGGTAGAAGTTGCGTTCCAGGTTGGAGGCGTCCACCACGTTGACGATGACGTCCACGCTGGGGTCGGCCACGAACACGGCGGCGATGCGCTCGTCCTCGCTGCGCGCGGAAAGGGAGTACGTGCCGGGCAGGTCCACGACCTCCACGGTTCCCTGGGGCGTCTCGAAGGTTCCGCTGCGGCGCTCCACCGTGACCCCGGGCCAGTTGCCGACGTGGTGGCGCGACCCGGTAAGGGCATTGAAGATGGTGGTTTTCCCGCAGTTGGGGTTACCCGCAAGCGCCAGGGTGGTCATCTAGGTCTCCTCGGACACGAGGATGCACTGACCCTCTTCCCGCCTCAGAGAAAGGTGATAACCCTTGATTACAAGTTCCATGGGGTCACCCATGGGGGCGAGCTTCTCCACCTTGATGCGGGCGCCGCGGATGAATCCCATCTCCAGGAGCCGGTGGCGGATCTTACCCGTGGCCAGGATTTCGGTTACCACGGCCTCGGCGCCTGGCTGGAGGTCGCTGAGGGTTCTGGCTTGTACATGAGACATGATCTCAACTCCGTTCATTCAGAATAGAACAACAGGCCCCTGAAACAAGCGGGAATGCTGCGACACTAATCACAAGACCGCCAGGTTCCATTGCTACAATGCTTGTATAAACGGCTCCCATGGTCATCACATTTCCCAACATCCTGACGCTTCTGCGCATCTGCGCCGTCCCGTTCTTCGCGATCGCCGTGTGGTACGGGCGCACGACGGAGGCCTGCGTCCTGTTCGCCTGCGCGGGACTCACGGACCTCCTGGACGGGTGGATCGCCCGGCGCTTCAACCAGAAGTCCACCCTGGGCGCCGTCCTCGACCCGGCCGCGGACAAGCTCCTCATGACGACCGCCTTCGTGCTCCTGGCCTTTCCCCGGGAGGTGTACACCGTTCGGGTGCCCGCCTGGGTCGCCATCCTCGCCATCTCCCGGGACGTGATCATCTCCCTGGTGGCCCTGGTGGCCTACGAGCGTCTGGACCCCAGCAAGTTCGCGCCCTCCTGGCTGGGCAAGGCCACCACGTTCGTGGAACTGGTGGCCATCTCCCTGGCGCTGCTGTTCAACCACCTGGGTCCCCGGTACTGGTACAAATACCTGGTGCCCTGGGTCTTCTATCTCATCGCGGCCATGGTCGTCGCCTCGGGGGTCCATTACTTCTTCCGGGCCACCCACGTGACGGAACCTTCGTGAACGGGCCGGGCAGGGTGCGGATTCCCCTGGGGTTCCTCGCCCTGGCGGGGGCGGCCCTGGCGGCGCTGTGGTTCCTGCGCAGCGCGCTGGCGCCCTTCTTCCTGGCCCTGGTGCTGGCCTACGTGCTGGAACCCCTGGTGGCCCGCGCCGCCCGGAAGGTGGGGCGCGAATGGGCCTCCATCCTGGTCATCCTGGGGGCGGTGGCCGTGGCGGCGCTTCTGGCCTGGGCCCTCCTGCCGCTGCTGTGGGACCAGGGGGAACGCCTGGTGGCGTCCCTCCCGGATTACAAGGTTCGCCTGGAGGGTCGTTTCCTCCCCTGGCTCCAGGCCCACCCCGTGGTCCTGGCGAAGCTCCGCCAGGGCCTGGAAGGGCTGGAGCCCATGGCGCTCGTGAAGGAGGTGGGCATGGCCGGCGCGGGCCTCCTGGGCTGGCTCCTGTCGCTCATCACCCTGATCCTGGTGCCCCTCATCCTCTACTACCTCCTGGTGGAGGGCCACCGCCTCCTCCAGGAACTGGACGAGCTGGTCCCCAGCCGCCACCTGGAGCGGGCCAAGGGCATCGCGGACGAGATCAACCGGCGTCTGGGCGGCTACATCCGCGGGCAGCTGGCGGTGTCGCTGGTCATGTCGCTGCTCCAGGGCCTCGCCTTCCAGATCCTGGGGGTGCCCAACGCCTGGCTCCTGGGGCTGGTGGCGGGCTTTTCCAACGTGGTGCCGTACTCCCCCTACATCACCGCGCTGCCCCCCGCGCTGCTGTTCGCCGCGGTGAACGGGACCTCGGGCGGCGGCCTCCTCCTGGTGGCCCTGGTCTTCACGGTGGTGCAGAAGGCCGAGACGGTCTATTTCACCCCCGTTTGGGTGGGCCGCGCCAGCGGGCTCCACCCGCTGGAGGTGCTGCTGGCCATCCTGTCGTTCGGGTACGCGTTCGGGCTGGTCGGATTGATCTTCGCGGTGCCCCTGATGATCGTCCTCAAGGTGGCCGGGCGCATCGCCCTGGAGCACTACAAGGCCCATCCCTGGTTCGTGGGCGACGCGCCGTGAGGCGCGCGCTGGCCGTCCTGGCCCTGGCGGCGGGGTTGTGGGCGGGACAGCCGGGGGAATTGGGCCTGCCCTTCATCACCAACTACCGGCCCCGGGAGTATGCGGGACCGCCCCAGAACTGGGACTTCGTGGAGGACGTCCGCGGCGTCCTGTTCGCCGGCAACACGGCCGGGGTGCTGGAGTACGACGGCAACACCTGGCGCCTGATCCCCACCCGGAACCGCACCGCCGTGCGGTCCCTGGGCATGGATGCCGGCGGGCGCATCTTCGTGGGCGCCAAGAACGAATTCGGCTACCTGGCCCCGGATGCCAGCGGGCAGTTGCGCTACGTGCCCCTGGAGGACCTGGTGGAGCCCTCGGCGCGGCACTTCTCGGACGTGTGGAACGTGCTGCCCACCGCGGATGGCGTCTACTTCCAGACCCGCGAGCACCTTTTCCTGTACGACGGGAAGACCGTGAAGGACTTCAAGGCCGACACCTCCTTCACCCTCGCCTGGAAGGTCCGCGGCCGGATCCATCTCTACGAGCGCGGGATCGGGCCGGTGGTCTTCGACAACGGCCGGTTCGTGCCGTTGGCGGGGGCCGACCGGTTCGCCAAGGAGCTCGTGAACTTCATGCTCCCCTGGGGCTCCGGCCAGTCGATCATCCTGGGCACCAGCCACCAGGGGCTCTTCCTCTACGACGGCTGGGACATCGTGCCGTTCCCCACGGACGCCGACGCGGACCTGGCCCGGATCACCATCAGCCACGGGGCGATCCTGCGGGACGGAAACCTCGCGGTGGCGGCCATCCGGGGCGGCTGCTGGATCTTCGACCGCCAGGGCCGCCTCCTGCTGCGCCTGGACCGCCAGGGCGGCCTCCAGGAGGAGTTCGTGAACCGGATCTTCGTGGACCGGAACTCGCGGCTCTGGCTGGGCCTGAACCGGGGCATGGCCCGGGTGGAGTGGCCGTCGCCCTTCACCACCTTCGGCGAGGAGGCGGGGCTGGAGGGCACCGTCAACGCGCTGACCCGGCACGGGGGCCAGCTGTACGCGGGCACCAGCAAGGGGCTGTTCGTCCTGGGCCGCAGCCGCCCCAAGGCGCCGGCCGAGGACGCCCTGCCGCCGGGGGGGCCCCTGTGGCGCTTCCGCCGGGTGGAAGGCATCCGCGGCCAGGTGTGGGGCTTCCGCACGGTCAGGGACCGCCTTTTCGTGACCTGCAACGCGGGGCTCTTCGAGGCCCGCGGGGACCGGGCCGTCCTGGCCGTCTCCACCGCCGGCGAGCGGGACGCCTTCTGTCTCCTGCCCTCGCGGCGGGACGCCTCCCGGTACTACCTCGGGCTCACCACCGGCGTGGCACTCCTGCGCTGGAACGGCGCCCGGTGGAAGGACGAAGGGCGGATCCGGGACCTCAAGGCCGAGGCGCGCACCCTCGCGGAAGCCGAGGACGGGAGCCTGTGGGTGGGCACCCAGTCCTCGGGCGTCCGGCGCGTGAGGATGGGCCCCGGGGGCGCCCAGGAGGTGGAGTCCTTCGGCCTCGCCCAGGGGCTGCCCTCCATGGCCCACGACTTCGTGCGCGAGCTCTCCACGGGGCTGGTCTTCACCACCCACGCCGGGTTCTACCGGTTCGACGAGGGGACGAAGCGCTTCCGGCCCGATCCGCGGTTCGCGGCGCTGTTCCCGTTGGGCCCGCGGTACCCCGACGGCGTGGTGGAAGGGCCCGGCGGCCGGATCTGGATGCACGCCCAGGACGAGGCGACCCAGGAGCGGGACACGGGATACGCGGCGGCGGGCCCCGGGCTCCCCTACCGGTTCGAGAAGGGCAGCTTCCGGCGCCTGGGGGACGCAACCATCTACGCCATCCTGCCGGAGGCGGACGGCGCGGTGTGGATGGGCGGGCCCGAAGGCCTCGTGCGCTACGATGCCGGCCAGGAATTCGGCCGGCCCTGGACCAGCGGGGCGCAGGTGCGCCGGGTCACGGGCCCCGGGCGGCAGACGCTCTACGGCGGGGAAGGGGCCTGGAACGGCTCGGACCGCCTGCCTTACGCCTCCAATACGCTGCGGTTCGAATTCGCGGCCCCGGGCGGTTCCCCGGAGTCCGCCACCCAGTACCAGGTTCGCCTGGAGGGCTACGACCGGGCCTGGTCGCCCTGGACGTCCGAGACCTTCCGGGACTACACCAACCTGCCCGAGGGCACCTACCGCTTCCGGGTCGCCGCCCGCAACGGGGAGGGCCAGGTGGCCCCGGCCAGCTCCGTGGCCTTCCGCATCCTTCCGCCCTTCTACCGCACGTGGTGGGCCTACATGGCCTACTTCGCCCTGGGGGCCGTCCTGCTCAACCTGGTCATCAAGTGGCGCCTCTGGCGGAGCCGTCTGGCCCGGCGGATCCTGGTGCGCAAGGTGGTCGAGCGCACCGAGCAGCTGCGGCGCAAGACCGTCCAGCTCGAGCTCGCCAAGACCCAGGCCGAGGCCGCCACCCGCGCCAAGAGCGAATTCCTGGCCAACATGAGCCACGAGATCCGCACCCCCCTCAACGCCATCCTGGGCTATTCGGAGATCCTCCGGGACGAGGTCGGCGAACCGCGGCTGAGGGACCACCTCGCCGCCATCAGCAGCGGCGGCAAGGCCCTTCTGGGCATCATCGGCGACATCCTGGACCTCTCGAAGATCGAGGCGGGCCGCACGGAGATGGAATACGCGCCCGCCGACGTGGGCGGACTCGTGCGGGACGTGGTGAACACCTTCGCGCTGCGGTGCCGGGAGAAGGGACTGGACCTCCGGGTGGATGCAGATGCCGCGCTCCCCAGGATCCTGGTGGTCTCCCAGGTGCACCTCCGCCAGATCCTCTTCAACGTGGTGGGCAACGCGGTCAAGTTCACCGAGAAGGGCTCCGTGACCGTGGCGCTGCGGGAACGGGGACGGGGCCCGGACACCGTGGACCTGGCCATCGAGGTGAGCGACACGGGCATCGGCATCCCCGCCGGACAGGTGGAGACGATCTTCGAGGCCTTCCACCAGGTTTCGGGCCAGGACGCCGCCCGGTACGGCGGGACGGGCCTGGGCCTCGCCATCTGCCGGCGCCTGGCCGGCATGATGGGCGGCGAGTTGCGCGTGGCCAGCACCGAGGGCCTGGGCAGCACCTTCACCCTCCTCCTCCACGGGGTGGCCGTCTCCAGCGAGGACGAAGTGCGCGAAGACCAGGACGCGCCGTTCCGGGGCGAGTTCCTGCCGGCCACCCTGCTCCTGGTGGATGACCTGAAGGCCAACCGCGACCTGCTCAAGCACCTCTTCGGGAGCTACCCCTTCCGCTTCGAGGAGGCCGCCGACGGCGCCGAGGGCGTGGAGCTGGCCCGGAAGGTCCGCCCCGACCTCATCGTCATGGACCTGCGCATGCCCGTCCTGGACGGCATCCAGGCCACCCGGATCCTCAAGGCCGACGACCGCCTGAAGTCCATCCCCATCATCGTCCTCACCGCCTCCACGACCCAGGCCGACGAGGCGCCGGTGCTGGAGAGCGGCGCCGACGCCTTCCTGCGCAAGCCGGTGTCCCGGTCCAGGCTCGCCGCCGAACTGGCCCGGTTCCTCCCCGTGCGGGCCGAAGCCGCCGCCGGCGCCCCCGCGGAGCCGGCGCCCGAGGTGCGCGCCGCCCTGCCGCGGCTCCTGGCCGAACTGGAGGGCCAGGCCATGGAGGAGTGGGGCCAGCTCAAGGATTCCTTCTTCATCGACCGCATGACGGGCTTTGCCGCGCGCATGTCGGCCCAGGCCGACGCCTTCGGGGAACCGGGCCTGAAGGCGTGGTCGGCCCAGGTGCTTGACCAGGCCGGGGCGTTCGACATGGAGAACCTTCCGGCGACCTTCCGGCGCTTCCCCGAAGTGGTGGAGGCCGTGCGCGGCCACTGCCGGTAGACTTGACCCAGCCCAGGACCCTGACCGTGCCTGACACCATCCCCCATATCCTCATCGTGGACGACATCCCCCGGAACCTCCAGGTGCTCGCGCTTCTCCTGGACAAGGCCGGATACCGGGTGTCCATGGCCATGGAAGGTGGCAGGGCCCTGGAGATGATCAAGGTGGAGCCGCCCGACCTCATCCTCCTGGACGTGATGATGCCCGGGCTGGACGGGCTGGAGGTGTGCCGCCGCCTCCAGGCCGACGAGGCCGTGCGCGACATCCCCGTCATCTTCCTCACCGCCCGGGCCGAACTGGAGGACCTGGAGGAGGGGTTCCGCCTGGGGGCCGTGGACTACGTCACCAAGCCCTTCCGCGGCGCCGAACTCCTGGCCCGGGTCGCCATCCACGTGCGGCTGCGCCAGGCCCTGGAGCGCGAGCGCGAGCTCAGGCGCAGCCTGGAGGACACCCTGGCCCAGGTCAAGACCCTTTCGGGCCTGCTGCCCATCTGCGCCCGGTGCAAGAAGATCCGGGACGACAACGGGTACTGGAACCAGATCGAGGCCTTCATCTCCGCCCACAGCGACGCGGACTTCACGCACGGCATCTGCCCGGAATGCTCCAGCGCGCTCTATCCCGAGATGGAGGCCTGACCGTCGGGCTTCCAGGCGCCGTCGCGGGGCCGAGTAATACTTGGACAGCCTCCTGGACCCAGCGTCGACGCGTCCCCCTCGAAGATCCGGATCAGCCGGCTGACCAGGGCGCTGCGGAAGGCCATCACCCGCAGGGTCGGTCCCACCGGCCGCCCCATGGTCCTCAGGGCCGAGATCAGGGGGGCGGGGATGATCCGCTTGAGGATGGCCCGCGCGTGGCCCGAGTTCGCGATGGGCATGGCATCGCTGCGCAGGGCGGCCTCCAGGGAGGCCCGGAACGGCGGCGGCAGCAGGCGGTTCAAGGATTCGCCGTGGAGCTCGTCCTGCATCCAGGTCTGGTACGGTTCCGTGTGCAGGAACTGGTTGCGGGAATCGTCGGCGGCCAGGACCGCGAAGGGGATCGGCGGGCTCAGCGACCTGACCAGCTGCTCGTAGAGATTCCGCCGTACGCGGAGGTGGTCGGGCAGCTGGCGCACGAACTCCATGACGGACTGGGCGAGCATGGGGTTGGCGACCTCTACGAAGGGGGTCTTGACGTCCGTGAGGGCGGCCAGGGAGATGGGAATGAAGCAGGTGTGGATGAGGCGGTCCCCGTAGGTCTGCAGGGACTCGTCCGGGTAGCGCTTCAGGTCGTCGGGGAGCGCCTGCCGGCCGTCGGAGATCATCCCGGCGGTCTCCTCCCCCAGGATCTCGGAAAGGAGGACCATGTCCTGGGCGTACCGGTGGTGCATCTCGGGCCGGGAGATCGTGCCGAAGCCCTCATCCCCCCGGATGATGCCTCCCACCCCTTCGCGGGCGAGGCGGGTCCACATCCTGAGACCGTCGAGGTAGGGGAACAGGGCGTCCGTGGTGCCGCCGTGGGCGGCGAGGAACGCGTCCACCACCTCCCGGGGCGCGGCGTCCGACCGCTCCGTGAGGAAGTAGTCGTTGGCCAGCCCGTAATGCCTGGCGAGGCGTTCGGCGACGAAGGCGTCGTTGCCCCGCTGGGTGCGCGACGAAGCCATCCCCCAGGTCACGGTGCGGGGCCGGAACCCGGTGCCGTCGAGGGCGGCGAGCACCATCCGGCTGTCGTAGCCCCCCGACAGGGGCACCACCCATTGGGGCGAACGGGTGCGGCATTCCCGGATGGCGTTGCCCAGGACCGCGCCCAGGCCCTCCAGGGCCTCGGCCGTGGTCATGTTCCGGTTCTGGAAGACCACCGGGGTGGTGTGCAGGTCCAGGGTCCAGCGCGCCCGGTCCAGGGTCAGGCGCGCGCCCCGGGGCAGGCGCCGGATGCGGGCATCCCACGCGTCCGTGGGGCCCAGGGATCCCGAGGAGAGGAACCACGCGAAGGCGGACCGGTTGAAATGAAGATCCCGGAGGAGGCAGATGAGCGCCCGCTGGGAGGTGGAGGCCAGGAATTCGCCGTCCAGGAAGGCGTACCAGAGCGTCCGGGTCCCGCTGAAGTCGGAGCAGAGCTCCGTGGTCCCGCCGTGGGAGCGCACCAGCGCGTACGTCCCGTCCGGGAGCGCGGTCCCCGGGAGGTGCCAGTCCTTCCAGTCCCCCACGAAGGCGCCCAGGTGGGCCGAGAACCCCTCGATGCAGGCCGTGCCGTCCGGGCCCGTCACGCACAGCGCCTGGCCCGCCTCCTGGCGGATCCGGTGGGGGAATTCCCCCCGCAGGGCGTCTGGCGTGATGCGGTCCGCCACCCGCGCAAGGCTGTCCCCGGCCGACCCGCCGAGGCCAACGGGGCGGCACATGTAGATCAGGTTTGCCATGGGGCCATCATGTCGGGTCGATCCTGTTCACAGAGATTCCATTCTTGCAGGGGGATCCCTTCACCCCTGCGGCCTGGATGGGTTTTCGGAAGCAGGCTCCATCATACCTCCGGTACGCGTTCCTCCGACGCCCGGGCGCGGGAGTCCGAAGGGCCGGCGAGGACCCCCGGCGGCAACGGGAGGAGGCGGATCTTCCAGACCATGGCCAGCACCATGCGGACCCGGAGGAGGCCCAGGCACCTGGCCAGACTCTTGGCGAGGCTCGCCTGGGAGGCGCGGTTCTCCACGGCCACCAGCATGACGACCCGGGTGCCCACCGGCATGTGCCCAGTCACGTAGGCGAAGAACGCGCCGTTGATGCCCCGGCCCCGCCATTCGGGACGCACCCAGGCGCTGCCCAGGTACACCGCGTCCGGCCCCAGCCACCGTGCGACCGGGTCCCAGGGGTACCGCCAGCCGTGGGCCACCGGTTCCCCGTCGATGCTGAGGACGTAGGCCACCGCCTGCCGGCGGAAATGATGCATTTCATCCCCTCCGCCCGCCCGCACGAGCCGGTCGATGTCCGGGTCCCCCTCGCTGTGGAACATCTGGACGGTCCAGCCTTCGGGCAGGCTGGGATTCCCGCCGACGGTGCGGTACTCGTACACCAGGTTCTCGGTCAGCTCCGTCACCCGGCTCAGAAGGTAGGAGGCGGCGGCGCGGAATCCCTGGGTCCTCCCCTTACGTACCAGGTCCAGGAGGAAGGGGCGCGCCCGGCGGAGCACATCCCCGGCCGCGGCCCGCAAGGAACGGGACCGGCGGTGAAGGGGGGGTGTCTCGCTCATGCCTGGCCTCTCCTGGGGAGATCTCCGGGCCTCGCGACGTTCCGCGGGGGTGGGGATTCTTGCGGCGCGGAATTCGGGGGGTAGGCGATCGGGTGCGTGGAATTTAGCCTTGACTATGACAAAACGGTTCCGGCCGATCAAGCCCTCGAATTATTAACCTTCCCTGAAAGCAAAAATAAGGACGTCCTCCGGAGGTCCTCCGGGGGACGTCCCAGGCCGGGCCTGCGCGGGATCAGACCCGGTCGAAGGCGCTGAAGAAGTAGCTCACCTCGCGGGCCGCCGACTCCGGGGAATCGGAACCGTGGGTGGCATTGCGCCCCATGTTCGCGCCGTAGAGCTTGCGGAGGGTGCCCTCGGCGGCCTTGGCGGGGTCCGTGGCGCCCATGAGCTCGCGCCAGCGGAGGATGGCGTTCTCGCCCTCCAGGCAGAGGAGGACCACGGGGCCTTCGGTCATGAAGGCCTCCAGTTCGGGGTAGAACCCCTTGTGGACGTGTTCGGCGTAGAAGCCCTTGCAGATGGCGGGGGTGAGGCGGGCCATGCGCATGCCCCGGAGGGTGAAGCCGGCCTTCTCGATGGCGGAGAGGATGTTGCCGATGTTGCCGTCCTGGACGGCGTTGGGCTTGATGATGCCAAACGTCTGTTCCACGCTCATTGATGCTCCATAAACAATCCCACAGTTTGCCTGGGGGTCCTGGAACACTCAAGCGTTTAGGTCAGGAATACAACCCTCCGGCGAATTGCGGACGCAAGGTGGGCAATTCGGCCCGCCGCATGTAAAATGGAGGGCTTGACGGAACTGGAACCCAGCATGCTTGATAATATCCTTAAGAAATTCATCGGCTCGAAGAACGATCGCGAGCTGAAGCGCCTCTGGGCCAAGGTCCAGGAGATCAACGCCCTCGAGGCGGGGATCCGCGAGCTCTCCGACGACGAGCTGAAGGCTAAGACTCCCTATTTCAAGGAGCTTCTGGCCGGAGGGGCGACGCTGGACGAGATCCTGCCCGAAGCCTTCGCGGTGGTCCGCGAAGCGTCCAGGCGAGTTCTTCGCATGCGTCATTTTGATGTGCAGCTCATAGGTGGCATGGTCCTCCACTACGGCAAGGTCGCCGAGATGCGCACGGGCGAGGGCAAGACGCTCACCGCCACCCTGCCCCTGTACCTGAACGGCCTGGCCGGCAAGGGCGCCCACCTGGTGACCGTGAACGACTACCTGGCCCGGCGCGACGCCGAGTGGATGGGCCGCCTCTACGGCTGGCTGGGTCTCACCGTGGGCGTCGTGCAGCACGGCCTCACGGACGAGGAACGCCGCGCCGCCTACGGCTGCGACATCACCTACGCCACCAACAACGAGATCGGCTTCGACTACCTGCGCGACAACATGAAGTGGTCGCTGGAGGACTTCACCCAGCGCGGCTTCACGTTCGCCATCGTGGACGAGGTGGACTCCATCCTCATCGACGAGGCCCGCACCCCGCTGATCATCGCCGGCAGCAGCGAGGAGGACACCTCCAAGTACTTCCGCATCGACGCCGTGGTGCCCAAGCTCAAGCCCGAGGTGGATTTCAAGGTGGACGAGAAGGACCGCCAGGTCACCCTGACGGACGAGGGCATCCGCCACGCGGAGCAGATCCTGGGCGTGGCCAACCTCTACGACCCCTCCGCCATCGAGACCCTGCACGGCCTCAACCAGGCCCTGCTGGCCCACAACCTCTACAAGCGGGACGTGGAGTACATGGTCCGCGACAAGGAGGACGGCAAGGGCCTCGAGGTGGTCATCGTGGACGAGTTCACGGGCCGCATGATGCCGGGCCGCCGCTGGTCCAACGGCCTCCACCAGGCCATCGAGGCCAAGGAGGGCGTGGAGGTCAACGCCGAGAACCAGACCCTGGCCACCGTGACCTTCCAGAACTTCTTCCGGATGTACGAGAAGCTCGCGGGCATGACCGGCACCGCCGAGACCGAGGCGAGGGAGCTCCTCCAGATCTACAAGCTCGAAGTGATCGTCATCCCCACCAACATGCCCATGATCCGTTCGGACTTCGCCGACACGGTGTACGCCTCCAAGGCCGGCAAGAAGGCGGCCATCATCGCCGAGATCAAGGAACTGCACGCCAAGGGCCAGCCCATCCTCGTGGGCACGGCCAGCATCGAGAGCAGCGAGGACCTTTCCGAGGCCCTCAAGACCGCGAAGATCCGCCACGTCGTCCTCAACGCCAAGCACCACGCCAAGGAGGCCGAGATCATCGCGCAGGCCGGGCGGAAGGGCTCCGTGACCATCGCCACCAACATGGCCGGCCGCGGCACCGACATCGTGCTGGGCGGCAACCCCGAAGGCATGGCCAAGATGGAGGCCCCCAAGCGCGGCATCGAGATCTACAGCGAGGACGGCCGCGAGACGGCCGAATTCCTCGCCCTGGTGGACGAGATGGCCCGCCAGACCGAAGCCGAGAAGGCCGAGGTCATCGAGGCCGGCGGCCTCCACATCCTGGGCACCGAGCGCCACGAGAGCCGGCGCATCGACAACCAGCTCCGCGGCCGCGCCGGCCGCCAGGGCGACCCCGGTTCCTCCCGCTTCTTCCTGAGCCTCGAAGACGACCTCATGCGAATCTTCGGCGGGGAACGCATCAAGAGCATGATGAGCACGCTGGGCATGAACGACGACGAGCCCATCGAGGCCGGCATGGTCACCCGCGCCATCGAGCGCTCCCAGAAGCGCGTGGAAGCCCACCACTTCGAGATCCGCAAGCACCTGCTCGAATACGACGACGTCATGAACAAGCAGCGCATCTTCTTCTACGGCCTGCGCTGCGAGATCCTGCGGGGCAACACGAAGGAGTACGTGCTCCGCGTGGCCGCCGAGATCGTGGAAGGCCTGGTGCACGACTACCTCCCCGAGAAGGGCGAGCGGGACGTGGCGGGCTTCAAGGAGCGGTTCGAGCAGCTCTACGCCCTGGAAGGCGTGGACCTGGACGAGATCGCCACCATGGGTCACAACCAGGCCATCGACCGGCTTACCACCCTCGTGACCGAGGCCTACGAGGAGAAGGAACGCCGCCTGGGCAGCGAGGACGTGCTGCGCTGGCACGAGCGGGTCGCCATCCTCCAGATCATCGACTCCGCCTGGAAGCGCCACCTCCTGGTCATGGACCACCTCAAGGAGGCCATCGGGTTCCGGGGCTACGGCCAGAAGGATCCCCTGGTGGAGTACAAGCGGGAAAGCTACGAGTACTTCGAACAGATGCGCTTCGGGTACGAGGACGAGATCATCAGCTACCTCTACCGGGTCGAGCCCCAGCCCGCCTACATCCCCGACGACGACGCCTTCTTCCGGGAACCCGCCGAGATGCACGAGCTTGGGCCCAACGAGCTGGGCTCCCTGGAGGAGATGGGCCTTCCCGGCGACGTGGTCAAGCGCGTGATGCGCTTCTCCGCCGGCGGACTCGAGGAAGAGTAGCGGCGACTGGAAAATTCCGCCTGACATCCGCCCTGCTTTATGTTTCGCTAGTTCCATGGAACTGGTGATCGTAACGGGGATGTCGGGAGCTGGAAGGCGTTCGGTGCTGAGCGCCCTGGAGGACGCCGGCTGCACCGCGCTGGACAACGTGCCGGCGCGCCTTCTGGAACCGCTCCTGGAACTGGAGGCCAAGCTGAACCCCAGCCGGCCCCGGCTGGCGGTGGGCATGGACAACCGCCACCCCGAGTTCGCCGAGGAGCTTCCGGCCCTGGTGGACCGCCTCATGGACAGCTCCATCCCCGTCTACATGGTGTTCGTGGAGGCCCAGGACGACGCCCTCCTGCGCCGGTTCTCGGAATCCCGCCGCCCCCATTTCCTGGCCAAGGACGGCGGCCTCAGCGAGGCCATCAAGCGCGAGCGCGAGAGCCTCGTGCCCGTGCGGGAAATGGCCACCGCCATCATCGACACCACCAACCTCACCCTCTCCCAGCTGCGCCACCGCATCTCCGAACTGCTCCCCGACCTCCCGGTGGAAGGCACCACCCTCCGGCTCATCAGCTTCGGGTTCAAGCACGGGGTCCCGCCCGAATCGGACATGGTCCTGGACGCGCGATTCCTGCCCAACCCCCACTATGTCGCCGAGCTCAAGCCCCTCACCGGCAAGGACATCCCCGTCAGGGATTTCCTCCTGAAATCGGACATCTTCGGCACCTTCCTGGCCCTGACCGAGAACTGGATCCTCTGGGCCTGGCCCTACATCCAGCAGGAGGGGAGGGCCTACCACACCATCTCCATCGGCTGCACCGGGGGCCAGCACCGCAGCGTCGCCCTGGTGGAGATGCTGGCCCAGCGGCTGCGGCGGGACATCCCTAAGTTAGTATTGACACATAGAGAGTTGCACGGCTGACCCCCCCCAAGGGCCCCCCTGGGACGGTTCGACGGGACCCCAAGGAACTCAAGAAATCCCCGTGCCGTGTCGATATTCCTTTCAGCAGGGCGAATTTTTTCTGCCCAAGTGCCGAGTTTTTGCAAGAATGGATCTTGCATCAATGTGGGCGAGAGGTAATCTTCGGGCAGCAATCCTCCTTGGGAGGCACACCATGAGCGGGACCATTGAGTCGAGAACGGCCAAGCGAATTCCCCTGGGCGCCCCTGTCAAGGTCCTGGTCAAGGGGAAGGTCATCCTCGCGGCCATCGCGGTGAACATCAGCATGGGCGGGATCTATCTCAATGCCTCCCAGGCCCTGCCCGTGGGCAGCCAGTGCGAGGTCGCCATCGGCCTTCCGGAGGGCTCCGGGGCCGAGAGTTTCCTGACCCTGGGCCGCGTGGTGCGCACCGGCGAGGACGGCACGGCCATCCAGTTCGCCAAGATGCTGGCCGACCAGACCCTGGAGGTCCTGGCGCGCCCGGCGAACCCGTCCTGGGCCGCCTCGGTCTTCAACGCCTACCTGAACTACTTCAAGGTGAGCCAGAGCCGCATCGGCTACGACAGCGAGCGGGTGTTCGGGATCACGGCCAGGACCTTCCGCAGGGTCTCCACCGCGTCCTTCATCACCTGCATCCCCACCGCGATCCTCCCCGTGTGGGCGCTCCGGGCCTACATCCCCAACATCCCCGACTGGGCCAAGATCATCGCCGCCTTCGCCTACGGCGCCGTATGGCTTCTCGTGCTGCAACCCCTGGTGGACCTCACCATCTTCAAGGCAATGAAGTCCCGGATCCAGCACCGCAGCCAAAGCACCTAGCAGCCCGATTTTAGGCTTCGGTATCTTCGGGCAAAGGACACGTACGGTGCGCCA
>MTLE01008816.1_pt1 | contig 20488 bp, 20 predicted proteins | sample 1982461 | NCBI WGS metagenome assembly MTLE01 (sample SAMN05712605, study PRJNA340218) | biofilm metagenome | isolation source: sample SPL anode biofilm adapted to -200 mV | place: USA | collected 2012-02-03
ATAAGAGAGATATAAGAGGGATATAAGAGGGGTGCTTTAGAGATGCTGGATATCAGAGTATTGGAAGCATGACTGTTTGTGGCTGGCAGGAGAGATTTGGAATGGGAAAAAGCCGTAACAAAATATCTTGTTACGGCTTTTTTAGCGGAGCTTATGTAGAAGTCTCAAAGGAATCAAAAGAAGAGATTTTACAACTTAGTCATTCTTTTTTTTGAAGTTCTTGTAGTTGCTTATAAGCCGAGTAAGTTTTTTACCCTTTTCCCGTCGTTGATGTTCTGACTCTTGATAGTGAGCTGCCTCAAGTAGAAGCTTGAGGTAGTTTTGGTAAGTTTCATTGTCCAAATCACCATCCTGTATTGCTTTTAATACGGCGCAACCTGGCTCGGAGGTATGACTGCAATTGCTAAATCGGCATGACTAATTGAGGTCATCTATAAGAAACCAGGAACTCTCAGATTCTGCGGCGTCAAAGGTTACTCCGAATTCACGAACACCTGGTGTATCAATTAGAATTCCTCCTGTTTCCAAAATTACCATCTCACGTCTGACAGAAGTATGTCTTCCCTTGCCAGTTGCTGTACTTATGGTAGATGTTGATAGCCGGTCGTCTCCATTTAACGAATTAATCAGAGAGCTTTTGCCCACTCCTGAAGATCCAATAAAGACAAATGTTTCCCCGTCTTTTATGAATTTTTTAAGGTCGGCAATACCTTGAGATGATTGGCTACTGGTGATGAAGATCGGGATGTTTTTCTCGAGATGCACCAACCTTTCTGTTATACCAAAAGAATCTGATTGTAGATCTGCCTTGGTAAGTATGATTACAGGGGTTATTCCTTCTCCTGATATTTGAGCTACGAAACGTTCAATTTTTCTAACATTTAGTGTTTCATTGAACGTTTCAACTATACATGCTTTGTCTACAAACGATGCAATAACCTGTTTTTCTGATCGTTTTCCTGCTCTTTTTCTTGTCAGGGTCTTTTGTCTTGGAAACAAATCAACTATGATGCCTTTATTGTCATCAATGGTTTGAAATATTACCCAGTCGCCGGTGCAAGGAATCTCATCTTCTATGAGGGTAAATAGTAACCTGCCTGTAAGTTCGCATACGAATTCACCTGTTGAAGCAATGACTTCATAGCAGGTTTTATGGGCTGCTGTTACTCTGCCCGGGGTTAATGTATTATAGGTTGATTTAGAATAATACTCTTCGAGGTGGCTGGTCCAGCCAAATGTTTCTAAATTATTCACTTTGTTCAATATTAAATGTAACTAAACTTATCTTTTTAACGACAGAGATAAATGCACAAAACTTCCTATCCGGAAAAAGGTAGGATTAAATGCATTTAAAACAGCCATCGGCAGTTACACAATATCCGAGGAGAATGCTTGAGAATATGTGAATAATTGTTTCTTCATCCGTTGCAAAGATACAAAAATCTAACATACTGTTTACCCGTGTTTTAATTAACCCTTAAAGATTTACTTTTAGAGGTTGGTTTTTAGCTCTAATTAATTGATTATTTGATGAGAATTTGCTCTTTTTTGAGTATGTTATCTGCTTTTTTATTATACTTTTGGTTTGATTAATATTATTGTGATTCTAAGTCACATCTTTTTCTGTAAAATAAAGCAACAACAAACCAGATGGAACCTAAACCTACCTTTAAGATTGGATTATGTATGGCCGGTGCAGTATCTGCAGGTGCCTACACAGCCGGTGTAGTAGATTATTTACTCGAGGCTTTAAACAAGTGGGAAGAGAGAAAAAGTAATCAAGTTCCCGGTACTCCGACCCATAATGTTGTAATAGAAATATTCGGTGGGGCATCGGCAGGAGGGATGACTGCGGTAATTGCTGCCGCCTCTGCGTGTAAGAAGTTTAAGCCAGTAACAATAAACTCTACTGAGGAAGAGAGAGCAAAAAATCCGTTATATGATTCTTGGGTTAACATGACAAGCAATGATGTTTTCTTGGAGATGTTAAATACGGATGATATTGATGATAAAAATGTTTATTCATTAATGAATTCGTCGTTCATTGATATGATAGCCGAAAAGGCACTTGCTCCGACAACTGATAAACAAGAAATTCCAAAGTACCTATCGCCCGATTTGAAGTTTTTTACCACGCTAACCAATACACAAGGATTTGAGTATTCTGCTGGTTTTAATTCTGGTAGTGAGGAGGAGAGTTCATATAAACTTAAGACTCATAGAGACTTTGCCTGTTTTAAACTTCAAAATGGTGATAGCCCCTTTATCAATGATGGATGGATTCCGGTTGATTTCTCCACTGGTTTGAATAGTCGTGTCGCAATGGATGCGGCAATGAGTACAGGAGCATTTCCCGTGGGACTGAAAGCCAGAAAGCTTGTTCGGGAAGGGGAGTACCTCAATCAACTTGATTGGTATGCTGATGTGTTTGGGAAGAAGAAGGATGCCTTTTCAAAGACCTATACTAGTTTAAATATTGATGGTGGTGTGATTGATAACGAACCTTTTGAGCTTATTAGAAAGGAGTTAGCGAAATCATGCAAAGGTTGTAATGAGATAGAGGAGAATAGTTTTGATCACTTTTCTAGTACAACTATTATGGTAGACCCATTTCCTTTAGGTAGTGGTGATATAAATGATGAATCAGACATTGTCTCCATTATAGGAAAGACCATGGGTGTAATGTTGGATGAATCAAGAAGTAAGCCGTCATTGATTTATGATGCATTAGATGCATCCAATGCCTCTCGTTTTTTAATCTCACCAGTTCGATATGTTAAGAATGGAACATCAGAGGAAAAGATTGCCGGGTCAAATGCAATAGCTTGTGGTGCATTAGGTGGATTTTCCGGCTTCTTTAGTAAAGAATTTAGAGTACACGATTTCTTTTTAGGACGGCTTAACTGTGAAAAGTTCTTACGTGATTATTTAACTGTGCCTGCTGACAGTTCAAATCGAATATTTGCAGAGGGTTACGCTGGCCTGGTAGATAGTTTCGTAGTAGTCGATAAAAAGACTGGTAAGAAATATCTACCGATAATCCCGGTTTTCCCAGAGGTAACTTACGGCTATTCTTTACCTGTCTTTAAAACTAATTCTAACTGGCCTTCAATATCTGAGAAAAAAGTTGAGTTGTTTTCGTCGCCCTTAAAGAGCCGTATTGATAAGATTTTCTGTGTGCTAATGTCAAGATATCTTTCATCTTCTGTATGGTTGAAGCCTTTATTCTGGATAATCAGGAGATCATTTCTGAATGCAATCGTAAAGAACATGGTGATAAAGAAGCTTTTGAATGCCTTTGCTTCTCATGGTCTTCTTGCTAGATAGAGTGTCATTCAGACCTCTTAGTTATTTCTCTACAGCTACAATACGGGTATTTTGGCTTTGGTTTTTGACAAATAGTAGGGTACCTGCCAGTGTAAGAATAAATGCGGAAAGACCAGCTATAAGGAAGTTAATATCACTATGATTACTTCCTAAGTATCCTGCAATAGGATATCCAATGGCCCACCATAAATGTGAGATTGCATAATGAGCACCATATACTTTACCCTGATCATTAGCGGGAATAAGTTCACCAATTAAGGTTTCTGATGGTATATTGGCCAGACTCTGACCTAATCCTGCAATTAGCCATAAAATAAGTAGCATGTTAAAGCCGGCGTAGTTTGCGGGAATAACTGCAATTGAGATTAGAAGACCTCCTGTAAGTAACGAATAACGTCTGGTTTTTGATTTGTCTATAATTCCGGAAATTAGAGCAGCAGTGGCAGCTCCTGCAGCAAAGAGACCCATGATTAGGCCATAACTATCATCGTTTAGTTGCATTGTGTTCTTTATCAGCCCTATTGAGTTGACCAGAATTTGGGAGCCAGCCAACGCCGAGATAAACTCTATAAAAATGGCATAGTTAATAGCTCTTTTTGAGAATAGGAGTTTCATCCCTTTGAATACATCATTCCAGGGGGATGTTGATTTTATTTTGCTTGGTTTATTGTCATTGTCATAGGTTTGCTTATTGGATAGTGATGCAGCAGGAACACTAATAATTAAAAGGGCTGCTGCGATAAAGCTTACAGCATCAATGAAGAAGATATCTCTAGGGCCAAACCAGAGTGCGAAAAAACCCGCAATACCGGGGCCAAGAATTCCAAGAATCTGATAAGTAGCGGCAGATAAGCCAACGGCATGACGGTATTCCTCTTTTGATGTTATTGCTGGTATGACTGAGCGATAGGCAGGTGTGAAGAAGGCATTAAACATGTTTAACAGGAACACTACGATGTATATGTGCCACTCGTTGTGTGCAAATGGAAGTGAACCCACTAAAATCATTCTGGAAAAATGGGATAGGTACAGTATCTTTTTTCTATCAAATCGATCGGCAAAGGTACCCGCAATAGGTGCAAAAAGAATGAAAGCAACGACTCGTATGGTCAGTACAGTTCCTAAGATAACCCCTGAGTTTTTTGGTGAGATCTCATAAGAGGTAAGGGCAAGCGCTACCCAGGTTAATGAATCACCCAGAAGGCTGATGCTTTGAGCTAGAAACAGACGAGAGAAGATTTTATTCGTCAGAACTTTTGGGAGAAGTTTAAGAATTTTGCTCATTTTAAAATTTAGAAGAGCAAAAATAGTAGATTAATCAATGGGATTAGGATAGCCGTAGCAAAGCCCATTAGACCGATTGCCAAGCCACTAATAGCACCCTCTATTGCACCCAGTTCCATTGCTCTGGCAGTCCCTAGTCCGTGTGCTGCTGAGCCTAAGGCTAATCCTCTGGCGAGTTTACTGCTAATGCCAAGTTTATCTAGGATAAAAGGGCCGGTTATTCCTCCAAATACACCGACAACTACAACAACGATTGCTGTAATTGAGATATTTCCGCCATTTTTTGCAGCTAAGTCGATTGCAATCGGAGTAGTTACTGATTTGGGTTGCAGGGAAGCGATTACACTACCATCGGCACCTAGTGCCATGGCAATTGCCATCACCGATACTATTCCTATAAAGCTTCCGACAAAGACTGCGGTAATAATAGCTAAAGCGTTCTTACGTATGTGTTCGTAATGCTCATACAGTAAAACTCCTAAAGCAACAACAGAAGGGCCAAGCATAAAATCGATTAAACGACTGCCCTGTTTAAATGTAGAATAACTAATGTTTAAAGACTCCAGCACAAAGATGATAACTCCAATAGATATCAAAACCGGATGAAGGAATGATAGCCTAGTTTTTCTATATAGAAAGAGAGAGGCCAGATAAACCCCTAATACGAAGGCCAGAACAAATGGCTCATTATTGAATAGGTTATTCATCATTTCTCTTTTCTAGTTTCTGAATTAACCATCCGGTAACCATCACCACCAAGATGGTGCTAATTAAAATGGATATAACGATAGCTGCCAGATTTTGCCTAAGCAAGCCGAATGCTTCCATTAGTCCAACCCCAGCCGGGACAAAGAAAAGCGACATGTTTCCTGTTAGTGCATCGGCAGAGCCTTTAACATCCTCCTTCTTGATCAATCTTGTAAGAAGCCCGAGGAATAGAAGAATCATTCCAATGACAGAGCCGGGAATAAAATCCCCAATTAGCAAGGATATCCCATTTCCAACTACCAGAAATAGTAAAATGATAAATAGACCTTTTAGCATTGTTATGTTTATTCTGTGCAAAGGTACATTACCAGTTTAGAAATGATGACCTTGGTTACGATTTAATCAGATTGATAACCTAGGAGCGAGCATGCATGACCAAAGCTTAAAGACTCATAAAAAAAGGCGTCAATTAGACGCCTTTGAAAAGTATGTACTTCGTTATTTAGCCGAGTTGATTTTCTTAAGCCAACGTTCTGCTTTTATAGTAAGTTCACCCATTTCATGATAGTTATCAAAGGCAGCATCATAGAAGCTGAGTTTGATGTTTTTTCCATCATTTAGTGCAATCTGAATGCCTAGTGCATTTACAATTTGAGTGTTTGATCCATCAGCGGCAAGTTGTGTTTCAGTCGCCTTAAAGATAGAACTGCTATTGATTTGAGAAATGTCAATGATCTGAGGATTGATGTTTTTATGATCTCTGTCAATGTAAATTAACTTTTTTGAGTCAGAATCAATTCCAATGATACGTAGTCTCCATGAATCCGTCTCTTTTACATTGAGACTATTTGATGCTGCAAGTTGTGCAAATTCTTCAGCAACTTTTTTTGATTTTCCGCGGCTATTGCGCATTGCAATAACAAAAGGTGCAACAAATAGGACTATTAGTCCAAGAGCAACGATTAATGCTGTTAAACTCATGAGAATGAATTTTGAATAAGTGAATATTGAAAGATTTAAGCTAATTTCAGAATTGAAAATGCATGAAAATCCCCTAAGAACTAAGGAGATCAAACTTGAATAAACTATAAATCACACAAACTCGTGAAAAGGAAATATTAAAAGGGAGACCGTTGGCAGCCGATCGGGACGGCAAGAGGCGTATTGCCTAAGTACTCTTATTGAATTGTCATTACCTCTGAGGGTACATTTGTTCTGAGTGCTTGAAAAGAAAAGGATGATTGATGAACCAGATGCACTAACTTGATTACTGGTGGGTCCATCAAGTAAAAAGTCTACAGTTCTGGTGGGAGCAATAAGCTCTTCATGAGCGGTTTGTAATGGAACCTTCAGATCATTCTGAAAAGGAACATTAAGACTATAAAGCGTCGGAAAACTGATGCCCATAAGCATTAGTACCAACATTAAGCCTAATATTAACTTTTCAGAAATCCTCATTGAGTTACTTATTGTGGAAATCAACTTCTATTTGGTTTGACTGGATAAATAGCTCCACATAAGAACAAGCCTATCCATCCCATAAAAACTAATCGGCAAAGTTACCCTTAACTATCAATATTGCAAATTTTAAAGAGAATCTGATTATTCCTCGCTTGGATATTTGCATCAGATAATCTTAAGATCCTTTATTGCCTTAATTATCAATTCTCTTCTGAAAACAATTTCTTCATCGTTTTTGATTGACAAGTTTGCTGCAAAGAACCAGACTTTGCCTTGAGATTCGACATATCCAACATACCATCCTACCTGTTTATCGAGTCTTGCAGCCCATCCGGTTTTAGCAAAGAGCTTGTATTCAGCAGTAGAATCAACTAACATGGCTTCCTTTAAGATGTCATAATAATCTGACGAAAATGGGTACTCTCTGTAATATACCTTTCTTATAAATGCAACTTGCTGTCTTGCGCTTATCTTAATATCACCCTGAAGCCAGAAATCGTCAACACCTGGTCCCGCTATTTCATTGCCATACTTTAGCTTTTTAAGCCAAATAGAGTACCTCTCCAGGCCAATTCTTCTGGCTAACTCTTGGTAAAACCATACACAGCTATATTTAAAAGCACTTTTTAAGGTTTGGTCATGATTCCATTCATCAACTGATCGAGTTTGCCCGTCCCATTTAATAGTGTCATATAATCCTTTTATCGCCTTTTCTTCTAAGGCAATGAGTGTGTTAGGTATTTTAAACGTACTAGCCGGAAGAAACATAGAATCTACTCTGTCAATATTAACCACCAAACTGTCTTTTTTATCATCATTAATGATATAAACACAAGCTGTTAGATTGTTTTCTGTAATGAGTTTCTTAAGCTCAGGGTAGAAATTAAGATTCGTATAGGGTTGTTTCTCTACTTTAACTGGCTGAAGCATCTTGTTGCTTTGGCTCTGACCATGGGTAACACAAAAGAGCAGCAAGCCAAAGGTTAAGTATATTAATGTTCTTCTTTTAGACTTCATAATGATTCAGTTAATTTTTGTGTTCTTTTGTATATAGTGATCTAAATCTTTGTCGAAGATATGAGGATTTTACCATTTGGTTAAATTTCTTTTGAAATTAATAAACTCCGTTTGATATAATTGTACCTTTGCGGACACCATGCTTGCTAGATATATAGATATTGGATGGTTTATATTCTTAGTGAGTGATTTAAAGCTTAATCAAATTTTTATTTGAATGACAGGACATACATTTCATATTCCTGTGATGGGAATTGGGTTTACCGTAGACACACCACTCAGAGTGGCTCCTTATGGGATAAGCTCTGTGATTTCATTGGTAGATGATATTTTAATTGAGAAGATGCGGAAGTTGCATAGTGAGCGACTAAATATTCCTTATCAGGCAATCTCCTCGAAGATGGAGGATTTCAGAGCGAAACGAATTACTGCTTTTCTTGATCTAATGGATAAAGCCATCAAGGATAAATTGGATGAGATTCGTGATGGGTGGAACAAAAAGGGCAGCGAGATTGAGAAGTATTTCGATATGCTTCCAAATCGTAGTGATTTAAAGAAGCGCTTTGACCAGATCTGTGAGGAATATAGTGCTGAAGGAGTTCGAGAATGGCTTAAACAACATCTTAATCCTGGCTCAATCGACGTGAATATCATGACTAAACTTGATCGTGATACTTATAAAGCCGGGCAGCAGCAGCCAGTGATGTACAACGATGCACATGCAGCACTACGAGGCTTTGCAAATAGTACGGTTGAGTCTTCTCTTATCTTGTCGGCTGGAATGAATCCACGTCTCTATTCTTATCTTGAAGAGTTTGATTGCTTTTATCCATCATCCGATTTTGTTTTACATAAGAAGATAGTTCTTAAGGTTAGCGATTACCGCTCGGCTTTAATTCAAGGACGGTTTTTAGCGAAGAAGGGGCTTTGGGTATCTGAATATAGAATTGAATCAGGGTTGAATTGTGGAGGCCATGCTTTCGCTACACAAGGCTATTTAATGGGGCCAATTCTTGAGGAATTTAAGGAGAACAGGCAATCTTTGGTTTCTGATATGTTTGAGCTCTTTAGACCTGCACTCATGGCAAAGGGAAAGCCATCACCTGAAGTAGCACCTGAGGTAAAAATTACCGCTCAAGGTGGTGTTGGGACTGCTGAAGAGCATAACTTTCTTCTTGAAAATTATAATCTGGATTCAGTAGGATGGGGTTCCCCATTTTTGCTTGTACCTGAGGTTTCTAATATAGATGAAGATACCCTAGAGCTATTAGAAAAGGCGGAAGAAAAAGACCTTTATCTGAGTAATATCTCTCCTCTGGGCGTTCCGTTTAATACTGTAAAAGGTAATACGAAAGATCTTGAGAAGTTTAAATACATTGAGCAAGGAACGCCAGGAAGTGGTTGTCCTAAGAGATATGCATGTCTGAATAATGAGTTTGAAGGAGAGGCACTCTGTACTGCTTCTCGTCAGTATCAGAAGAAAAAGATAGATCAGATTAAGAATGGTGCTCTGTCTCAATTTGAGTATTCGAAACAACTTGACCAGATTACCGAGAAATCATGTATTTGTGTTGGATTAGGAACCTCGGCGCTTATAGTCAATAATCTCTCAACCAAAGTTGAAGGTCCCGGTGTCTCAGTCTGCCCGGGCCCCAATATTGCATGGTTCTCACAGAGAGCCTCTCTAAAGGAGATGGCAGATCACATTTATGGCCGTCTTAACCTAATGACTAAACCGGAACGACCAAATATGTTCATCTCTGAGTTAAAGATGTATGTTAAAAATCTCGAAGAGAAGATAATGGAGAATGCCTCTACTGCTGGAAAAGGTCATGCCGAGAATTTTTCTAAGTTCAAGGAGAATCTTAAGTCTGGCATCGAGTATTATAAAAACCTAGCTGCATCACTTAACCAACGTAAGAGCCCTTTTGATAAGGAGCGTTTTATTACCGCTCTGCAATCAATTGAAACTCGATTACAGAATATATCTCTATCTGCAAAAGAGTGATTTATCTCTTAATCACAATTGGAAGAGATACTGCCTTTTTGAAATTGTGAGTTAAGCTATGGTGTCAGCTCGTAATGCATTGACATAACAATTAAGCGAAGCTTAGATTTTTAAGATTTTGAATGACAGTACTCTATTGTTATGATTCAATAATAATAAATAAGCCCCCGGGGTAAGTTTAGAGATGTTTATCTCAGCCTGCTTACTCTGGGGTGTTTTGCTTTTCAGAATGACTTTTCCCGATAAATCAATTACCTTAATCTCTCCATCAGGGTGGTTTTTAATTGATATTGTTGAATGGCAGATTGATGATTCAATATTTGGGTTATTACCAGATGGTTCATTATTTACACCCAGTGCTAATCCGTAGCATAGCGTTGAATCAGAATATGGAGAGGCTATACTGTCGTGGTTGTAGATAGCCACTACATGAATGTAAAATGAACTGTTGTTATAAGAGAGAAAGGTGTCACTTGAGTTTGAACCAGAAGGTAAATGAAAGAGAGAGTTTTCAGTTTGCGTCTTATATAGCTCATTATTTCTGTAGATATGATATCCCAGAAGAGTATCTGTTCCGGGATCCGGAGTTTCCCAATTAAGAGTAAAAAAATTGTAAGGGTAATCATACCACTGAGAGAAGTAGAGGTTCTTTATTTCATTTAACTGAGCTGATGCAGAAAGAGCCAATGAAAGCACAGCCAGTAAAGCAATGAACCGTTTCATATAAAAAGTTTGTATTTGTTGGGTGTTAGGGGTATTTAGATAAAAAGTAAGCCTGATGATTATATTCTTAAGATAGATAATATATAGGTAAATAGTTCAGTAGCCCTGAATTGTATGTAAAGTTAGTTCAAACTGTAGCTGAAGAGTAGGATTCTGTCTTACTTTCAAAATTGATAGCTCTCTTAGTTTCGCTGATTTAATATATCATCTTGTGCTTTTTTTATCTCTTCCAGACTAATTAGCTTGTTCACAATAGCATAAATAGTTAGTCCCGCGGTGCTGTGGATTTTAAGTTTAGAGGCAATGTTTTTACGATGAGTAATAACAGTATGGGTTGAAAGAAATAATTTTGAAGCAATCTCCTTATTTGTCAATCCTTTGATTAACCAAATTAGAACTTCTAATTCTCGATTACTTAGCTGTTCAGTTATATGATCATCCTCATTATTATCGAGTAATGCGTTTATCTTTTCATGGATTGTAGATGAGGTATCATATAGGTTTATAATTTCATCGAATTGCCTCATGGCATTATCATCGGCTAACGCCACTTGCAATGCGACCAGTTTAAATGATAAAAAATGAAACTCTTTACGTATCTGCCCTACAGAAGGAAGTCCCTGAATAGATGGATTTATCATTAAAACATCTGGCGCTGTTCTTTTTAGTGCAGATTTAAATGCTTCAATATCTGAATATGAGGTTGCTTTGACTTCAATGTTTTCAATCTGTTTGAGAATTCCGATTAGCCCGGTTCTGATAATTTCTGAACTCTCAATAAGCAGTATAGAAAATGTTTTATTCATTTGGTTTGTTTACAGAGTTCTCTATTTCTTTAATAGCCGGAGTAAAAAGTCGTTCTTCTAGCAGATGATGAGAGTAGAGATCTGCTTCACAGTTGAAAATATCAAACAGAACTGAAAGTACCTCGTTTGTCCCTTTTGTAGGGTAATAGCGGATAATTAGCTCTTTAAACTCAGTAAGACGTGTCTCAACTTGATCATGCTGTTTTGTAAATACTCCAATATGATATCCCTGCGATTTTTCACCTTTGAGTAGTTTTTTTACATATGGGAAAACCACTTTATCTTCATAATCCATATGGTTTTTGACTTCGGTGATGTAATCGTCGAAATACTTTAAAACGACCTCGTTTAACTCGGTTTGTGTTTTATCAATGGCATTTGCTAAAGCCTCTCTTATTTTGGGTAACCGATAGTCTAAAAAATAGCTATGTGAGCTTTGTAAATAGCTCATCAGTGATGTGATTGAGATAGCGTTTATCTTTTCCATCTTAAACTCATCAGGAGCAATTAAGAGTTGTATGACTGAGAGAAATGTACCTGTTTCAATGTCGTTTTCTTTGCAAATGGTATCTATAGTTTTATCTCCAAAACCTAATGGTATTCCAAAACGGCTTAAAAGGGGAAGTGTTTGGTAGTATTTTGAAACCAAATCACTCATCCTGCTTGTTGATGTATAGTTTTTTGTATAGTTCATTGATTATACTGATTATTACCTCTATGTCACATTTCCGGGTTGTTTGACCTTTAGTCTTTCTTCCCCAGATTGTTTGGTAATCAAAGTTAGTTCCAATCATTTGATTTTGTTCGTTGATAGAACGATTAGGATTATTGAAAATGACATCAGAGCCCTTTTGTTGCTTGAATGTATTGTAACTGAAATATTTATTTCAAAAGTAGGAGAGATATTGGTTTTGTCAAATACCTTAAAATGGGTAGAATTTATACTCTTACTAACCAGATTTGAGGAGATGTTGCCTTGTATATGATTTCATAATAAAGTTCAAGGATACCTAATTGTAATCAAATTGAGTTCAAAAAAACCCCAATAAAGCGGTATTGAAGAGGGTTATTGATAATGATAGTTTTGCATCAAAAAACATACGATGCAAAATCTGAATCTGAAACGTATTGTTGTAGTCCTATCGTTTGTTCTCCTTAAATGCTGTACATCAGTTGCCTTTGCAGAGGAACCGTTAGTTGGTAAGGAGGATTCCACAACTAAAGTGTCGCGTCTTCAGTTTGGTGGATATGGAGAAGCTGTTGTACAGAAGATGTTTTATAGTGATAACGTACAGCGGTATAGTAAGCCAGATGTATATAAGGATGCTACTCATAGTATTACAGATCTTCCGCATGTGGTTTTTTGGGTGGGATATCAATTTGGTAAAGGTTGGTCATTGGGAAGCGAAATTGAGTTTGAACATGGTGGTTCTGGTGCTGCCTATGAGATCGAAAATGAGGAGACAGGAGAGTATGAGACTGAAATAGAAAAGGGAGGTGAGGTTAATCTTGAGCAATTCTGGATAGAGAAGAGGTGGTCAAAGGCAATCTCTTTAAGAATGGGGCATATGGTAATTCCTGTAGGATTAACAAACTATATGCACATGCCTAATGAGTTTTTCACTGTGTTAAGACCCGAAGAAGAGACCTCGATTATTCCTTCAACATGGCATGAGACAGGAATTAGTTTTAGAGGAAAGCTTGGTAAATGGGGATACGAAGCGATGCTGGTTAATGGTTTAGCCGCAGAACGTTTTAGCAATTCCGGTTGGGTTTCAAATGGATCAATATCTCCATATGAAACAACCTTAGCGAATGCCTTTGCTACTGCTATCAGGGTTGATAATTATAGTTTTAAGAATCTTAGAATCGGCTTAAGCGGATACTATGGCCATTGTGGTGCAAATAGCCTAAAATCTGATCGTTATAAAGATGTTAAAGGAGCAGTAACCATTGGCTCATTGGATGCAGTTTTTGATAACGGACGAATGATTTTAAGAGGTAATCTCATGGCGGGCTTTTTAAGTGATGCAGGTGAGATTTCAGAAATTAACAAAAAAATGCCTTCGGCTAGTCCCTCTCCAAGAACTGATGTTGCCTCACGTGCGGTTAATGGGTATTTGGAAGCAGGTTATGATATTCTTCCTTGGATAAAGTCAACCCATGGGGAAGCTGAAAAATTGATGTTTTTTGCCCATTTTGGGTACTACGATTCGATGAATGAGGTTGCATCCGGTACTACTCGAAAGGCTTGGTGTAAACGTTATGTTTATAGTGGTGGCGTTAACTACTCACCTATGAAAGAACTAAGAATCAAACTTGAGTATAGTTGTAGGAGTATGGATGCCCCTTGGGGAAACGAACCCTCAATTTCAGCTGCCGTTACTTATACAGGTCTGTTTATAAAGTGATTAATTATTAAGCGTTAAAGAAGATATAAATCAATTATAATGACTAGATAGTCGTTTTAAATCAATAACTTATGAAGAATATTTACTTGTCCAGATGGTTCGTTTTATTGTTTATTCCTCTTTTTTTAGGAAGCTGTGGAAAAGATAAGGAGGAAACAAGCATTGTTGGAAATGATGATTTATATAAGGATATTTTAGAGCAGTATACATCACAAACTATTATTCCAACTTATAAAAATCTTGCTGATGCTGCTTTGCGTATGAAGTCGGCAAATGATGCCTTAAAACTGAACTGTACTGATGCTAATATTCAGCTTGCGGCTGATGCCTGGAATAGTGCTAGAATATATTGGGAAATGAGTGAGGCATTCCTTTTTGGCCCTGTTGGTGATCAAGCTCTTGATATTGATGGACATATTGATTCATGGCCGCTTGAACTGGAGGACTTAAACAGGGTTTTGGCTTCGGGTACTCAGAGTTTATCTGGTCAGGAAGCCTGGAGTATGGCACCGGAGGTCATTGGATTCCATACTACAGAGTACCTTCTTTTTAGAAATGGAAAAGTTAGACAGGCTTCTGATGTCACTCCTGATGAATTGGGTTATCTAACAGCTGCAACTGATGCCCTGGTATGGGATTGTGTATTAGCTTATGTTGCCTGGGTTGGTGAAGAAAATGTAAGTAGTGAGATGAAGCTTAGTTTTAATCAAAACCCAGCTGTTGTAGCTCATCTGAATAATAATCCTAACTATAAAAGCTTCGCACAAAAGATGGTGAATGCAACAGGCTATTCATCCTACTCTGTCGCTCTTTCGGAAATTGCTGTCGGAGCTTCTGAAATCGCGGGTGAGGTTGGAGAGACAAAAATTAATGCCCCATATTCGGAAAAGAAGGTTGAGGATGTTGAATCCTGGTATAGTTGGCACTCTTTAAAAGACTACCAGAATAATATACTTAGTATAAAAAATGCCTATTTAGGAGGTGTCGACGATCAATCTCGTACTGCCATCTCGCTTAGTTCCTATATAGCTAAAGTTAACCCCAATCTTGATACAGAGATTAAAGCAAAAATTGATGAATGCTATCAGAAGATCGGTGCTATAGGTAGTGATGGTCGATCATTCTATCAAGTTGTGCTTGCTCATGCCAATGGGGATGAATCAGATAAACCTAATGTTGATGCAGCAGTTAAGTCATGTATTGAGCTTCAGTCTCTGTTTGATCAATTGATCGAGATTATTGAATAAGATACTTTGAAATAATACTAAAATTGATGACATCAAATTAGGAATTATATATAGATAAAGTAAAACAAATAACGTAAAATGAGAATTTTATATAAGCCTTTGATGATAATCTTAGCTGTCAGTCTTTTGATACTATATTCTTGTAAAAATGACAATGATGCATCAGAGGAAACGGTGACAACCTTAAATGATGAATGGTATCCCGGAGGAAAAGCGGGAACAGTTTTTAATGCCACTTCACGTGCATATCGTCAACCAATGCCATTCGTTAGTGAGGATAATAAACTCTACTCAATGTTTATGCGTGGTGAAAAGCTTTTTGGCCAGACTTTCGTATCAGATACCAATATTGGTTACTCAGGGCTTGGTCCAGTTTATATTAGAAATTCCTGTCTCTCGTGTCATCCTGGCTATGGAGGGCGTGGACGACGTGTAGATAAGTATGATTCAGACGATAGTCAATGTGGTTATCTGTTAATGATTTATAATCCCTCTCTTCCGGGAAAACCGCTAGCAACTAAGTATTTCACTGGCATGACACAGACTCGAGCTGTATATCCCTTCACTGCACCAATTCAAGAAGAGGGAATCCATATAACCTGGAATCAATTTGTTGACGAACATGGAAATCGCTATGAGGATGGTACACCTTATAGTGAAGGTACCTCGTATGAAGGAACTTTAATCTATCCTACCGTAACAATTGATCAGGATAAGATTCTTTTTCCTGATTTTGATATGAGCCAGTATGCAGCATCAATTGAAGCTACTATTGGGATATATGGCGTAGGTTTATTGGATGCTATCTCTGATGAAGATTTACGTTCAGAATATGAATTACAGCAAGCCAGAGGTTATGCTCAAGGAAAGCTGGGTTCTGATGCAGGTGAAATTGATGAGACAGGTTTAAATCCTTATTATCCCGGACTACATCCCGGACGTTTTACCTACTTATGTACTCGTGCCACACTAGACAATGGTCCAGGGTCTAATGCAATTTGGAATATTACGAATGTTACTCGACCTGATAGACGAAAAAATTACATAACAGATGAATATGCTAAAGTTATGTCTTCTAATTCATTGGTCCAAGCTGCATTGAAAAAGTCTCAAGAGGAAATTTATGCTGATCTGATATCAACTAATCTTCAATCTGAACTAAGTCTGGATGATTATAATGCATTTATGGTCTGGCATAGAACGCTTGCTGTACCTGCTGCTCGTAATCTTGATGATGAAGAAGTAAAAAGGGGCAAGAGCTTGTTTACTAAAGCAGGTTGTGTTGCTTGCCATCGCCCATCATGGACTACCAGGGATAATTACCTGCCAATGCCTCAGATGTCAAATCAAAAGATTTATCCTTATACAGATTTGTTACGTCATGATCTAGGTATGATTGAACCTGGTCGGGTGGATCTCTGTAGAACAACCCCATTATGGGGTAGGGGATTAATGTATCTGAATGCTGGTCATACCGATATGCTACATGATTTACGAGCAAGAAACTATGAAGAGGCAATCGTATGGCATAATGGACAAGCTAAAACGGCAAAAGAGAATTTTAGAAGTATGAGTAAATCTGATAGAGCTGCATTAATCAAATTTCTAAAGTCAATATGAAACAGTTCTGTTAATTATAATTTTTTGTTGTATTTGATTTGATTTGGTTCGCTATTCTGTTTGGGTTGCACTTCGTTATCTAAGTGCAACCCTTTGCAAATTGCCTTCTTTTTTGAAAAAGTGATGAAGTAATCAATGAAGTGCTTCAAGAAAGACTTAAATGTATCTTTTGTAGCCTAAAAAGAAGAACCTTATACTACGATATAAGGCTCTCTAAACTGGAAAATATTGTCTCTCTCTCTGAGAAGATTATTAAATATTCCCTTTGATGTTATCCTCAAATGCAGATAGAGCTGCTTTTGATCCTTCTCCCATTGCAATAACTATTTGTTTAAATGGGACAGTGGTAACATCTCCTGCGGCATAAATTCCCTTTGCTGAAGTTCGACAGTGTTCGTCAATCTTAATCTCACCAAATCGGTTGATGTCAACTATTTTATCGAAAGGAGTGCTATTGGCTTTTAATCCAATCTGAACAAAAACTCCGTCAGTTTCAATGAGTGATGTATTGCCAGTTGCTCTATCCTGCCATCTCAAACCTGTTACTTTAGTCCCATTCCCCTCAATCACCTGGGTTGCAGCGTTGGTAATTATCGTGACATTTGACTTTGTTTTGAGTTTATCCTGAAGAACCTGGTCACCTTTTAGCGTATCCAAAAACTCAAGAACTACTACTTGTGATGCAATTGATGAGAGATCAATAGCTGCCTCTAATCCTGAGTTGCCCCCGCCAACAACAACTACTTTTTTACCCTTATAAAAAGGACCATCACAATGGGTACAAAAGGCAACACCTGAACCGATATACTCCTGTTCTCCTGCGACATTTAGTTTTCTCCAGCTTGCTCCGGTTGCGACGATCAAGGCTTTTGCCTCAAACTTTTCGCCAAGATTGGTTGTAATTCTCCTTATATCATCATCAGTTTGGGCATCTGTAATCGTCCTGTTTTCATAAAGATCAACCGGATAATCTGCCAGATGAGAACGTAGTCCTGCAGAGAGTTCAGGCCCTGTAGTGCGTGTCTGTGAAATCATATTCTCAATCGCCATAGTCTCATTTACCTGTCCTCCAACTTTACCAGCCACAACCGCCACTTTAAACCCTTTTCTAGCTGAGTAAATTGCCGAGGTGACACCTGCCGGTCCGCCACCTGCAATTATTACATCATATCTCTTTACCTCATGCGAAACTACTATTTCTTCCATTCCACCTCTCTCTTCAATCTTTTGAAGCAATTCTCCAAGATCTGTTCGTCCGACATGTAGTAACTCATCATTATAATAGACAGCCGGAACTGCTTGAATATTTCGCTGTGAAGCCTCATCCTGATATAGAGCTCCATCAATGATTTCATGTTTAATATCAGGGTTAAAGATCGTAAGGAGGTTTAAGGCTTGAACTACATCGGGACAATTGGTGCAAGTCAGGGAGATATAACTCTTAATATTTGCAGACTTGAGCGCCTTTATCTTTGATTTCACGGCATCATCAGGTAGGTTTTTACCTATTCCTTCCATGTTTAATATTGCCAGAAGGAGCGTGGTAAATTCATGACCTGTTGGTATAGCTCTAAATAGAACTGATAACGGTTGCCCGTCTTGGGTTATGTCAAACTCTAATGCTGATCCACTACTAATCTCGCAGCTAACTTTTGGAGAACAAGAGGCAACCTCTTCCAGTAATTCTGTTAATTGTTTCTTGTCAGGATGGTCGTCAGCGACCCGGATTCTGTATTTATACTCTTTCTTTAAGGATGAAAACAGGCTTGAAATTTGATCTTTCAGTGATTTGTCTAGCATAGGTACTCAGTTTAACAAAAGGGAGAAGCACCGGGGCACCTCTCCCTTTAATAGGGGTTATTGATTAAAATTATATCTTTCCAACAAGGTCGATACTTGGTTTCAGTGTTTCTGAACCCTTCTGCCATTTTGCAGGGCAAACCTCTGCGGGATGATCAGCTACGAATTGAAGTGCTTGAAGGCGGCGAAGAAGCTCGTCTGCATTACGTCCTATGTTGCCGGCAACAACTTCGTAGGCTACGATTTTACCTTCAGGATTTACTATAAAGGTTCCGCGCTCTGCTAAACCTGCAGCCTCAATCATGACCTCAAAACCTCTTGATAAAACACCTGTCGGATCTGCTAACATAGGGTATTTGATCTTTTTAATGGTGTCTGATGTGTCATGCCATGCTTTATGAACAAAATGGGTATCAGTACTTACTGAGTATATTTCAACGCCAGCAGCTTTAAACTCATCATACTTGTTCGCAAGATCTTCTAATTCTGTAGGACAAACAAAGGTGAAGTCTGCAGGATAGAAGAAAAATACTGACCATTTTCCTAATACGTCTTTCTTGGAGATTGATTGAAAGCCGTTGTTAACAAATGCCTGTACATTAAAGTCTACGATCTCTTTTCCAATTTGTGACATAATAAAACTATTTTTTGATTGTTAAAATGTGATTTTCTGTTTTTGTGTTACAAAGGTATCTTGAGTTGTGTTATAAATCAAACAGATAATCTCTATCTTTGTATAGATAAAACCTATGATGATTTAAAGTGAAAGAGTTATGACCCTTCAACAGATGGAATATATTGTGGCCGTAAATAAATATCGCCATTTTGTTGCGGCTTCGGAGCAGTGTGGGGTGACTCAACCTACCTTAAGCCAAATGATACAGAAGCTTGAACAGGAGTTGGGGGTTCTAATATTTGACAGGACGAAACACCCGATTGAACCAACGGCGATGGGGGTAAGAATTATAAAGCAAGCTGAAATGGTTCTTTTTGAGACCCGAAAGATTGCTGAAATGGTTGACTCTGAGGTTAAGGGGTTAGAAGGGACACTAAAGATTGGGGTTATCCCAACACTGGCTCCTTATCTTATACCAGAGTTTATATTTCGTTTCAGGCAGAGTTATTCATCGGTCAATCTTACGATCACAGAATTGCAGACAGCAACCTTGATAGATGCTTTAAAAAGGGGAATAATAGATATGTTTATAGCTGCAACTCCGCTTGAACAGGAAGAGTTTTATGAAATCCCTTTATACTACGAGAAGTTTGTTGCCTATTTTGCCTCAAAAGATCTTCCCGTTGAGGCTCATCTCTCGGCTAAAACGATGCCAAATGACAATCTGTGGGTATTGCAGGAGGGGCATTGTGTGAGAGATCAAATATTTAACTTTTGTGAGCCCGATTCACAGTATAATCATGTATTTGAGGCTGGTAGTATTGATACGCTTGTTCGAATTGTGGATAAAAATGGAGGCTACTCGGTTATTCCTGAATTACAGTTACCTTATCTGACAGATGAACAGAGGAAGAATGTAAGAGAGATATCTTGTCCACCAGCTGTCAGAGAGATCTCGGTGGTTATTAGGAGAGATTTTGTACGTGAGAGGATGCTGAATGCTGTTGCCGATACGATTAAGCAGATAATGCCAACACATATGTTAGATGAACGTTTAAAAAAGTTCTCTATTAGATTATAAAAAGAAGCACCTAAATAATTGGTGCTCCTGACTTTGACACTTTTATTGACCTTGTTTATATCACACTGCTAACAATAATCTAAATGTACTAGGACACTCTTTTTGGTGTCCCAGAGTAAAACTGAATAATTTTACTAGCAGCCAGCAGCTAATAGCCAGTAGCCAATCGTTGAATTTTGAATCGCAGATTACATTTAACCACGAAAACCACTATAAACACGAAATTCTTCTTCTAGCAGTTTTCGTGCCTTTCGTGTTTTTCGTGGTTTAATTGATCTCTCTCAACATCTCCACAACATCTCCACAACATCCCCTCTATATCCTCTCTATATCCCCTCTATATCCTCTACCTATATTGTTCTAATCTTACACGAGTTTA
>MTLE01003717.1_pt2 | contig 20446 bp, 12 predicted proteins | sample 1982461 | NCBI WGS metagenome assembly MTLE01 (sample SAMN05712605, study PRJNA340218) | biofilm metagenome | isolation source: sample SPL anode biofilm adapted to -200 mV | place: USA | collected 2012-02-03
TATATCGTGCGTTGAGGGCGTTACAACTGACAAGTACGGAGCATCTGCCGGATGAAAGAATTCAATTTTATCCGACTTGGGCGCTCTTTGCACTTCCAGACTCAAAATTCCAAGTTCTTTCATTACAGATGTGACACAGGGAGTCATCATTCCGAGATCCTCACCACAAATCATCATGTTGGTAGAACGTTTCAATGCCGGTAATTTTTCCATTCCCGACTGATACCAGTTTGCATCCTGACGGCGATAGAAATAATCAACATACAGCTCACGTAGTTTATCTTTGGTGTAATTATCCAAATCTCTGTAAGAACGCAGCGACTCCATCCCGAAACGTGGATAATATTGTGTTCCTTTACTGCCTTCCACTTCGAAAAACAAAACATTCGATATCAAATCAAAAAGACCCCATTTTACCCGTTCGGAGATTTCTCCATCGTTGTACATTTTTTCAACTGTCAGCTGACTCAGGAACTTTTCTTTCAACCTGAAAACCCAACCGTCTTCAATCTGTAAACAATTAGTTTTCACCCACGAAGCTTCTTCACCAAAGAAGTCCCATAAAATTGAATCGGTTATATAAGGTTTACAAAAACGGTTATAATCGAACCACAAACCTTTTTCAGAAAACTCGTTAATGTGTATCGGCGTTGATGGATTCAAATGTCCCATAATCCCTTCTACCTGATTTATCGGGATTTGCCATATCCGGAAAAATCCGAGTATATGGTCAATCCGGAATGTATCAAAGTAATTGGACATTTGCGAAAAACGCTTCTTCCACCAATCAAAACCTGTATGTTCAATTTCTTTCCAGTTATAGGTTGGCAACTCCCAGTTCTGACCTTTTACGGCAAACATATCAGGCGGAGCTCCGGCCTGCATGTGCATATGAAAAAGTTCAGGAGAAACCCATGTATCCACACTGTTTCGGTTTACACCAATCGGGATATCGCCTTTTAGAACCACACCATGTTTGTGAGCATAAACCGCTGCATCCGATAACTGTGTATGTAAATGATATTGAATGAAATAATTTACAGCAACATCGTCGAAGTGAGGTTTATCTGCAGAAGAGAAATCAGCAATTTTAGCGGCATCAAAAGTGGCAAATTCTTCCCACTGACGATAATCCGGAGTTCCAAATTTGTCCCTTAAAACACAATAGGCTGCATAGGGAACCAGCCAGTATTCGTTTTCTTTAAAAAAACTTTTGAAAGATTTATTCGCTAAAAATTTATCTTTATTCTGAATAAATAACTCTTTGGCATATTGCAGTTTAAAATTGATAACATCCAAAAAGGAGATCAATTCCGTCTTGTTCAATTCTTCCTGTTTAGCATTAAATTCCTGTTGTAAGGGATGCGTAGCCAGTAATTTGCCCATGGCCTGTAAATTGAGAAACAATGGATTCAGGGCAAATGCCGAAATGGCAGCATACGGCAAAACATCAGCATTGGTATGTGTTCCGGTTGTATCGTTTAATGGCAATACCTGAATCAATTTTAGACCCACCTTTTCAGCCCAGTTGATAAACAATTTCATATCAACAAAATCGCCCACTCCAAAACTGTTTTTAGTCCGAATACTAAATACGGGTAGTCCGACTCCGGCTCCTTTCCATGAATTATTCGAAATTCTGACAAAGCCATCAGACAGTTGTACAAAAGTTTTTTTAGAATTCAGATATGGCGCTGCATGGTCAGGTCCCGATTCGAAATAACGGAACTTATTTTCTACTGTATCGTAAATTCCGTATTTATAATGCACATCTTTTTTAATTTTACTCAGGTCAATCTCTACCGTCCACCAGTTTTGGTTTGTCTGGCTCATCAACAATGGATTAATTGTCGACCAGTTTCCCAGTTGTTCACAATCCCCAATCAGACAAACAGCTTCGTCTTTCTGCAACATGGGTAGTTTAACCCTGAAAATGTGTGTGTATTTTTTGGAGGAAACAGATTTTGGAACAAAATGATCATGTTGTAGCAAAACTTCGTGGAATGGCGCGGTGAGAAAAACATTTTCCACACTTCCCGGAGAGTTCCATTTATCTATACAAAAAAAATGATCGGATTTGAGAGGGTCAACTTCTACATTTCTGTCATTTCCCCATTCCTCAGTATATTTTCCGGTGTTTTCATTATATAAAACATACTTGTAGATAAAATTAAAACTTTCATTCCTGTTTACTTCAATTTCAGCAATCCAGTCTTCAGGATGTTGAAAATCCATTTTCAGTGCTTTAGTCAGGTCGTTATTTCCTAATTCGGGTATATTTCCGGTAACAAGCAGTTTTTGTCCCCAGAAAGTATAATATGGAAGTTTAAAGTGTATTCTCATAGAGCTTTGAATTATAGATCATTAGGCTATTCATTGCGTTTGCAGGAACAAAAATAGCGTTATTTTTACAACGGACATTTTTCAAAACTTGAAAATTAGCAAAAATTGATTTCAAACGTTTGCATAAAGTTTTTTGATAAAATTTTCCTTCATAATAAGTAATCAATAAATGAAATTTAACGAAACAAAATATTGCATTTTAAAACGAATAAATATTCATGATATTTTTATTACATTTTCGTGGGTTAATTATAATTATAATCCGTACTTTTGCAAAAAATTCTTCAAAACTAAATTACACTTAAAACCATGTCAGTTTCAAGTTCACCTTTTAAAGTATTTTCAGGAACAAAAACCCACCATCTTGCCGAAAAAATTTGTAAAAGTCTTAATTGCGACTTAGGAAAAATGAATATTCAACATTTCTCAGATGGTGAATTTGCAGTCTCTTACGAAGAATCAATCCGTGGTCAGTACATTTATCTCGTTCAGTCAACTTTTCCTAATTCGGATAATTTAATGGAATTACTTCTAATGATTGATGCCGCGAAACGCGCTTCGGCATACAAAATCATTGCAGTAATACCTTATTTCGGGTGGGCACGTCAGGACAGAAAAGATAAACCAAGGGTATCAATCGGAGCAAAACTCATTGCCGATATGCTGAGCGTCGCAGGGGTCGATCGTGTTATTACAATGGATTTACACGCTGACCAGATTCAGGGATTTTTTGATATACCGGTTGATCATTTATATGCATCAACCATTTTTGTACCCTATATCCGCTCTCTGAAACTAAAAAATCTTGTTATTGCCTCACCAGATGTAGGAGGTTCAAAACGTGCAGGATCTTATTCAAAATATCTGGGTGTTCCAATGGTTATATGCCATAAAACCCGCGAACGTGCCAACGTTGTTGGTGAAATGACCATTATTGGTGAAGTTTATGGAAAAGATGTAATCATTACGGATGATATGGTCGACACTGCCGGAACGCTTTGTAAAGCTGCCGATCTTATGATAAGCAAAGGAGCCAGAAGTGTACGTGCAATTGTATCACACGGAGTTATGTCGGGACTTGCTTCAGAAAATGTAATGAATTCAGCTCTTACTGAAATAGCTTTCACCGACTCAATACCATTTGATTGCAGCAAATGTTCCAAAGTAAAAATACTTTCGATAGCTGATATGTTTGCTGACACAATACAGCGTGTTCAGGAACACAAATCAATCAGTGAACAATATTTGCTGTAGAATATAACCCTTAAAATATTTCTAAAAAACTCCCGAATCATAACTGGTTCGGGAGTTTTTTTTAAGAATGCCTGTTGAACATTCGCTAAAATTATTGTCTCAGGAAAAACAACATATATGAATAAATATCATTTCTGTTGATACAAATGCTATACGATGAAAATATTTCTCAAACCATTTATCAAAGACAGAATTAATGAACTATTCCTGATAAAAAAAACTTTCCTGAAGAAAATAATCACTTCAGGAAAGTTTTACAAGTATTTTTCAGTATTAGTAAACTAAAACATTTTTAATTTCCCAGGAAGCTGATTCAGTATCAGAACACAAATATTTAAAGGCGAATTTAAATGTTGATACACCTAAGAATTTTGCCGGAACAGCAATAACTCCGGAATTTACAAATGTCCAGTTATTTCCGGCAGGATAAGTTGTAATAGCAACCTGTTCCCATGTCGTACCATCATCGGCAGACATCCATAAAGTGTGATTAGTCTGCATATTTGCTACTACCCCTTTATTAATTGTGTGATCGAATGTAAGTGCGGCAGTCGTTTTACCTGTCAGATTGATGGTCGGTGAAATTAACCAGTCTTCATTTGCATTGCTCTTACTGTTGGCAAAACCGGACATTGTTGCACCATAACCTGACGACCAGTACCATGTTTGAGCACCGGATACATCTTTTTTTGTAAATGCACCCAGACTTGTTGAAAATGTCTCTGAGAAAATCGCATCAATTGGTTTACTTCCTCCGCTTGTTCCATCATCAAACATGTAATAAGAAGTATTTTTTAATCCGGACATTCCAAAATAGTTAGACAAACTACCATACAATGTTACGTGTTTCCCATAATTTGCTTTTATATCATTCAGATTTAATCCGGTACGTACAGCTCCTGCCGGTAATTGTACCGCTACACACTTAGAAAGATAAATATCTGATAGTGAATCGGCAATAAGAACGTTTGTAGCCTGAGTACAGGTGTCAGCCGAAAAGAAGAACTGATTCATTGAATTCGTATACCAGACATAACCCACAATGTATCCTTTTACCCAGGCATTAGCAGCTGTTTGATGCATACCAGCACCGGTTACAGTGTATGGCGATTCTTTCGTGCCAAGTCCGTTGTCAGCAACCACAGCTTCACCTGATTGTACAAGAAAATTCTTAACTTCCCACGTTCCGGCTTTGGTTGATGTGGATAAATATTTCAATGCTACTCTGACTTTCTTCCCTGAAAAAGCTGTCAGACTCATTTGACCGGAATTGATAAAAGTAAAATCAGAAGCGTTTGAGAATGAAAATGGAATCGCAAGTTGTGTCCATGAAGCAGATTCAGGATTTCCATCAGTATAATTATCAGAAACCCAACACGTCACATCAGTTGCAGGAGCATTAAAATAGCTTCCTGCGTGTTCGAAAGAAACATTAGCTGTCAAAGCAGAGCTAAGATCAATTTCCGGAGATATAAGCCAATCCTCATTAGCATAGTTTGTTGGCGACACATAACCGGTCATGACCATACATAAATATTTAGAACTATACGTCCAAATCTGATCACCCGACACACTATATTGTGTAAATTCGCCCATATCGGAACTAAAAGTAGTGGATAAAATAACCCCACTGGTATTTGTCGGAGCAATATAAGCTGTTGATTCATCCAGATTAGAACAGGATGTCATAGCGATAACAGCTATCAGCGCTATGGCTAAATTGGAATATATTTTTTTTGTCTTCATTTTTCTTTTCAATTATTTAGTTAATTGAGCGCGATATCCATCAAAACCTGCACCCAAATCATTAATAGTGCGTAATGTAAGTTGCCATGTTCCGGAGGCATCAATGTAATTTTTGTACCAGCCTACGATAACAGTTATATTTCCGCGATATGTAGAAGCAGGCAGTTTGTACGAGGCAAATTTTGCATATTCACTGGTCGCAATCACCGTTGTTCCCGTGCCATCAGTAATATCACGTGATTGCGGATAACCGGCTCCGTTAGTGGAAGGCGCAAAAATCATATTGTTATCTGATAAGGGTGTTCCGTCATCTTCTCCTGTAAAATATGCATTTTTGATACAAACTAATTTGTTAACAAGTTTATTGTAATCCGCCGCCTTAATCTGCGCAATTGTCATGGTATCAGCAGCGATGACCGAAGGATCAGGCAAACCGTAAGCATGAATGTGTTGTTTTGCAATCAGCAAAGGAATCCGACCCGGTTCAATACGATAAATTGTATCATTGGTCGATTTCTTCACTTTCATTTTATCCGTATTTACATATTTTATACCTATTTGGGGCGATTGACCGTATTTGCCAACATACAAATCATTGCAGCGTACCCACACTTTTTGCCCTATCGGGTACAATCCAGAAATACCTGACGCGTCAATCGAAATCTTAATAGCCTGACCGTTAGCTTTATCTTCCTGAATTACAATGTATTTATAAATATTTCCTTCCACATCTGTAGAGGTTACATAACCACTTATTACCACATCGCTTGCCGATTTTATTAAATCTGCCGTATACAAGCCACCCAAAAAAGCTGTTGTATCCGAGTAAGCATCGCTATCTGTCATGAATTCAGATTTAAGATTTTCAATCGAATATGTAGTTATCAACGAGTCTCCCATTAATTGGTCCTGAGGAATTGCATCATAATCGGTCGGATTACATGACATTAATAACGCGGCAATTCCGCTAACTAATAATATATTTTTATATTTTTTCATTTTTCTGATTAATTTAAAAAGCCGAACTTTGATTAAAACTTAAATCCGATATTCATAAACATATTGAAACCCCATGCATAATAATATTTTGCAGGAAATTTATTTAAAGCTGTAACATCTATACGAGCTTGTGAATATCCTCCGGTAATCATTTTTGTATTATTTAAAATATTATTGCAACTCAGGTTAAAGTTCAACGATTTCCTGTTTTTCAGATAAACAACCTTACCCACCGAAGCATCTAACAAATAACCACCTTTTAAGCGTTCCTGTGTTCCAAGCACGTTCATTATTTCGGGAGTTACATAAGTTTCCATATTCGTTTTTGTAAATCTTAACGGCGCTAAATCCAAATAGTTCCGATCGAAATAATTCAGAGTCAGATCCACAAACCACATTTTAGAATTAAAATAACTCAACTGAATACTTCCTGCCGTCTGAGGACCACTGCTTAACTTTTTATCCTTTATCAGCACTTCGTCCCATTGATCAGCCTGCGAACCGTTTTCGAAACTTAATACGCCCATTGCATTATCCGTATAATGATAATCGGCAACTGTACCGGCTAACGACAAAGTAAAACTAGCATTCAGTTTAAACGAAAGTCCGGCTTCTACACCCTGATAAAGTTTATCAACCTTCGTCAGTACATGGTTAACAAATGTATTGTTAGTATCATCGTAATATCCGTTCAGGTCAATTCCATCAAGTGTATGAGTTCTGAAACCGCTGATACGTCCACGAACAAAAGGATAAGTAAATGTGTAATTCAAATCGTAAGTGAGTAACTTTTCGCTTTCCATTGGCACTGCTGTATCTTTAATACGTGGCGAAATGTAAGCATTATCTATGTTTGGAGCCAATGTTTCGGCCATTACGTTTGCCGACAAGCGGTTACGTCCATCAATTTTATAGGTTGCACCCGCTTTTATCGATGGGTCGGCTGTAAACCAGGTTTTTCCTTTTCCGTACGAAATCACATTTAAAGCTTCCGCACGTCCGTTGCGCATGTGTCCGAACCTTGAAAACTGAGTGGAGGTCACCTTAGCTGCATAATATAAATCAACCTGTGGTAAAACCCATTCATTCTGAATAAACGCAGAAGCATTGATAATATTAATGTCATAATTATAACCAAACACATCGCCTATTCCTATTTTTGCATTCGGATGATTCAGATCGTTTTGCATTAGAGAGGAATTATTCGGAAAATCACGTTCTGAAAACTGGTCAATATCAATCCATTGATTTGCTCCCAACAGGTCATCCATGGTTTTATAATGCATAGCTTTCGACATTTTTCCTTCAACACCCGCTGTGAGTTTCAACTCTTTCGAAATCTGATTTGTATAAGTTGAATTCAATGCAGTTTCCATTAAATCGTTATGACGACGTTCGACAGCATATTTGGCATTACCTGTAGGGTTATCTGTATTATTCAACAAGTTATCACGATACAATTCAGTCCAGTCTACTTGAGAAACATTAGTGTCTGAAGTCCACAGGGCGGCTATCTGTTGTTGTATATCGGCATCATCCTGATAACTCGGTAAATTTCTGTAGTAATCCGGTCTTGGATCCGGTGCATTATAAAAGTTCAGGGCAGAATTGCTGTACTTGCTGTAATGATAGGCCAATCCTGTACGCAGTCTTTGCTTTTCGTCAATTTTGAAATCGTGTGATAAAATTACAGTCGGATCAAAGCTATTCACGATACGTGAGTTACGTTTTTTTCCATTCTGATATCCCCAATAGGGATTGTAATAAATTGAACCCGCAAGATCGTATGTTTCCTGTGTTACAGCTGCTTGCTGGGCGCGTTGAGTAGGCGCTCCGAAAGTTACCAGCGAAAAACTGTGATTTTTATTCAATACTTTTTCGGCTGATAAAAAATATCCCACCGATTTATAAAAAGTTCCTTCAACAATACCCTCATCTGCCCATCTGACTACTGCCGAGCCGGCAAATGCCCAACCGTTTGGTTTTAATCCGGTGGCATAAGTATATTGTCCTCTGAGTTTATAAGTACGATTAGTAAAGGCAAGACTTGCTTTGCTGCCCGCTGCATAAGAACTCGCTTTGGTATTAATATTTGTAGTGCTACCCAAATTTCCATAACTGAAAGAATTAGCTTCAATACCATTGATAACCTCCTGGTTTCTCATAGCATCATTCAATCCTCCCAACGACGAATAATTAAACCCGCCACGTTCCAATCCGTTAAACTGCACGCCATTTATGTACGTCGATTCCATATCCTGATCGTAACCCCGCACAGAAAACCGCATCGGACTGAAAGAAAAACTGGCCTGCGAATTATAAACATCGCCTCTTGAGGATAATTGCGCCCCTGAAATTTGATTGGCACGTCCTTCATCGTCATTTATTTCGGTTTCATTTAACTGGATAACAATATCCTGTTTAATTTCCTGCTGTTGGTCAGGTTTCAATTCAAATACACCTAAATCATTTACAAGGTCTTTTTTCAGACTGACAAGTTTAATCTGCGTCAGATATCCGGGCATTGAAATGCTAATTTCATCATCACCGGGTTCAACGAGAGTCAACACGAATTCCCCATTGGCATTGGTTTGAGTTGAAATTTTTTGTTGCAATAAAGTGATTTTTGCACCCGAGAGGAAAGTTTCCGCACCTGCAACTTTCACACTACCCTTAACGGAAGTTTGTGCTGTAAGCGAGAATGCAGCAAACATCGACACCATAAGTATCAGCGATAGTTTTCTCATACAATAATTCTAATTTTTAATTTATTAAGTAAGTTGGAAAATGTTCCTATACCTCTATCCATTTACCCTATGGAAAAAGGGCGTGCAATTTACCATCTTTTTCTCAAATATTACATAATTATTCAACTTAAAATTTAATTTTTTTCACAGAAATTTAAACACAAAATGTAAATTTCCGATTAATCCTTATAATATTTCTAAAATTACATTGTATATCAAATAATTAAAATCAGGATTAAAAATACAGGTGACAACACAAAGTCTATATTATCATTAAAATACCATGAAATTTATAGGATTATGATTTTCCCCTTATTTTCATATACGACAAAAAATATTTTATAACGACAATGTATTCGCTATGAATAAATATTAAGATACTCTTTTTTGTTTCACTTTTTTTTCTCACTTTTGTTCCCTCAATTTTTATTAAATCATTTACAAAATTCATTATTATGAGAAATAAACCAACGATCAGTTTACTGCTAATATCTGCACTGTTTCTATATACTGCCTGTACTCCAAAAAAAAATATTGCATCATCTACCGATAAAAAAGTAAATGTTCAGATAAGCTGCGTAGCCTTTTACAATCAGGAAAATTTATTTGACACCATCGATAATGTTAATGTAAATGATGAAGAATACACTCCAAACGGTCCAATGAAATGGAACACTCAGAAATACACTGCAAAGATTCAGCACATGTCATACGCCATTTCACAAATAGGACTGGACTATTCACCTGTAGGAGTAGCATTGATTGGTGTGTCTGAAATAGAAAATGAAGGCGTTTTGAAAGATCTGATTAAACAACCTGATTTAATCAAACGTAATTATCAGTACGTTCATTATGACAGTCCCGATCGTCGCGGAGTAGATGTAGCGCTTATTTACAATCCCAAATATTTTGTGGTATCCAACAGCAAATCCTATCGTTTACATACCGATGACCCAAACTTTCTGACCCGCGATCAGCTTATGGTAAGCGGCTATCTGAACGGTGAGAAAATTCATGTCATTGTAAATCACTGGCCATCACGTTATGGAGGCGAAACAGTTTCGGCACCAAAAAGAAATGCTGCAGCTGCATTAACCAAATCAATTGCCGATTCATTATTCAGAACTGACCCAAAAGCCAAAATCATTATTATGGGCGACCTTAACGACGACCCGAGTAACGAAAGTTGTGCAAAGGTACTTGGTGCAAAAAAGAATCTGGAAGATGTAAAACCGGGTGAATTGTATAACACACTCTGGAAAACACTGGATAACGGAGTGGGTTCACTTGCCTATAACGACCAGTGGAACCTGTTTGACCAGATAATTATCTCAGATGGTCTGGCACATGCCGACCGCGGCACATTAAAATTCTGGAAAGCCGAAGTATTCAACAAACCTTTCCTTACACAGCAGGAAGGACGCTACAAAGGAACACCATTGCGCACTCACTCAGGCGGTGCATGGCTGAACGGGTATAGTGACCACTACCCTACCCTTATTTACCTGATTAAAGAACTGAAATAATCTACACCTTATCGATTGAAAAGATAAGTAATAGGAATAAAACAGAAAAATTGAATACTCATTTGAAAGTACTAATAACTTCAAAAAAATTAGCTACTTTTGTACTTTATCATTTTCAACTGACCAGATTATGGAATATACAACATTGCAGGGAAAACTTATAATGCCCGAATACGGGCGCAATATACAACAAATGGTAACTTATGCACTTACCATTGAAGACCGCGAAGAACGCACACGATGCATTAAAACGATTATCAATATTATGGGAAATCTCTTCCCGTACCTGCGGGATGTAAACGACTTCAAACACAAGTTATGGGACCATGTTGCGATTATGTCCGACTTTAAACTTGATATTGATTTCCCGTACGAAATACTTCAGGCAGAGAATTTATACACCCGTCCCGAACCCATTCCGTACAAAAATTCACGTATTCGTTATATGCACTACGGAAGGACACTGGAAGAAATGATTGAAAAAGTAGCTGGTTACGAAGATGGTGAAGAAAAAAACGAGTTGATCCGGCTTATTGCCAATCAAATGAAAAAATGCTTCCTGACATGGAACAAAGAAATTGTGGACGACCGTAAAATTTTTGATGACCTGCGTGAACTTTCAAAAGGGAAACTTGATATTTCCGAAGATTTTTTCAAACTGGTAGAATCAAAAGACGTGCTTTATAATAAAAAGAACAAACCCAGAAAAAAGAAATAATCTTTGACGTCCTTATCTTCCTGATAAGTCAGGAAATTTATCTCCAATTAACTATTGAACACTCACAACTGTTAACTGAAAATCTATGTCCTCATTCAAAATCGAAGGTGGTCGACGACTATCCGGAGCCATAACACCACAAGGAGCTAAAAATGAAGCATTACAGGTAATTTGTGCCGTTTTGCTTACACCTGAAACAGTTACAATCAGCAATATCCCAGACATTTTGGATGTAAACAATCTGATTGGTTTAATGAAAGACATGGGTGTGGAAGTTAACAGAACAAACGCTGACACCTACACATTTAAAGCCGGCAATGTAAATCTGGATTATCTGCAAACCGAAGATTTTTACAAAAAAAGTGCTTCGTTAAGAGGTTCGGTAATGATTGTTGGTCCCATGGTTGCCAGATTTGGTAAAGCGATAATACCAAAACCCGGAGGCGATAAAATCGGGCGCAGAAGACTCGACACTCACTTTCTGGGAATTCAAAAACTGGGAGCGGATTTCAGGTACGATCCTGACGCAAAAATTTACGAAATTATAGCCGACAAATTAACTGGTTGTTATATGCTTCTGGATGAAGCCTCAGTAACCGGTACCGCCAACATATTGATGGCCGCAGTATTGGCCGAAGGAATCACCACTATTTACAATGCTGCCTGTGAACCTTATCTTCAGCAATTATGCAAGATGCTGAATAAAATGGGAGCAAAAATTTCCGGAGTCGGATCAAATCTTCTGACCATCGAAGGAGTAAAAAAACTGACTGGTTGCGACCATAAAATACTTCCTGACATGATTGAGGTTGGAAGTTTCATAGGAATGGCAGCCATGACATCTTCCGAAATTACCATCAAAAACGTAGCTTACGACGAACTTGGAATAATCCCTGACAGTTTCCGTAGATTAGGAATTCAGCTGGAACAAAGGGGTGATGATATTTTTATTCCGCAACAGGATTCTTACACCATTGAGTCATTTATAGATGGTTCTATTATGACTATTGCCGATGCTCCGTGGCCGGGACTTACTCCTGACCTGTTGAGTGTTTTTCTGGTAATAGCCGCCAAAGCAAAAGGCAGCGTATTAATTCATCAGAAAATGTTTGAAAGCAGATTGTTTTTCGTTGACAAACTGATAGATATGGGAGCTCAGATTATTTTGTGTGATCCTCACCGTGCAACTGTGATCGGGCAGGGAAATCAATTACATTTAAGAGCATCTACCATGAGTTCTCCCGATATTCGTGCCGGTATCGCGTTATTAATTGCAGCTTTAGCCGCCGAAGGCACCAGCACCATTCACAATATCGACCAAATCGACAGAGGTTATCAGGACATTGATATACGATTAAACGCGTTAGGTGCCAGGATCACAAGAATCAGTTAAAACCAACAAATAACAAAAACGAGGGTGTCTAAAAGAAAATAGAACGCAAATTACGCAAGTAACCGCAAATTTACGCAAGATATAAATTGTTTATATATAGACGATTACAAAAGTGTCATTTGTAATTTGTGCTATTTGTGTAATTTGCGTTCAAAAAAATTCTTATTGGACGCCCTCGTTTATATAATTCCCCGTTTTATTTATTCTTTTACCAATACAATTTTTTCGCTCCCCTTGTTCACAACTTCATTGAAATAATATTTAATTTTAGTGTATTGATCAGCTTCATATACAGGCTTTTTAAAATAGAAGTTAAACGACAGCAGAATCTTACCTGTTTCATCAGTACCAACACTATAGAATAATTGAAACTGATCATTATTGATTTTCAAACTTTCAGGTAAATAATCCACCTTGTATCCTTTCGGTATTTCAATCTCAACAAAATAATTCCTCTTAACAGGATAAATCAAATCTATAGGATACGTTCTGGTTTGCTGTTTTAAGGGGTTCTCAGATATCACTTCATTCAAAAATGGCGATATATATATTTTCCCGTTAATTTTTTCAGGATCATTTACAGTTTGAAAATGCAGAATATACTTTTTGTCTTTTGTTGCGTTATCATCAACACTAATCGCCGAATCTGCAGGATTGTAACTTTTTTCTAACAAATGCTTCTTGATATCCTGTATATTAATCCCAAATTCCTGACGATAATCCAAAGCATCATAATCCGTTGCATTTACTTCTACTTTCGCTATTTGAGTGGAATCAGTCAAACGAATGGATATTTGTCTGGAGATTGTTGAAGGATGAATTGACTGAATATTAACCCAGTTTACTTTATCCTTCTGTACCATCAATCCAATGCCATTTTTACAGTTTACAGGAATTTTATCGGAAGTGATTAATCTTTCTGTAGCATCAGATATTACAATTTTACCATCTATTTCCGCCGCAATCAAAACATAGTTAAAAGAACTGCTGAAAGGATAATCTGTTTTAATTTTGCCGTGATCCCGCGTGCTGATGATAATCGGAAATGCATTAATTCCAAGCCCTTTGAGTAATCCGATTGCAAACAGATTTAAATCAGCATCATTACCAAATTTATCGTTTATAAAGTTACGGGGCGATTTGGAAGCAAATTTCCCGTAAATGTTATCCCAACGATAATTATTTTTTACAAAATTCACCACACTATCCAGTTTACGGGAATCAGTCACCTCTGTAAAACCTTTTAAATCAAATATTTTAGATGTCATTTTCTGAGTTTTGGAAATATATCCACCAAAATCATCTTCATCAAGTAAATCTTTAACCAATGCAGGCCATGTAGTCATAATGTCCTTTGAAAATCCTGAAGTCTGCGTCACTTTGGACAATTGAAATTCCAGTTTAATTATATAATCATTTTTTGTGGTAATAAATTCTTCATCGTTAAAAGCGGGCAGGTTTTTCATTACAAATTCATGAATCATATCTTTATATTTAACCGGTCCAAACTGTTGTTCTATGCCCTCATCCACTTTAGATGTGTGAGAATCAAATTTATTAGCTCCCTGTAAAATCCATGTATACTGATAAAACGGAATCATTTTCACATTATATTTACTGTAGATTACAGGTATTTTCCATTGAAATTCCCAATCCCTCAGGTTAAAGATACGTTGCGACCTGATTTTGTACTGGTATTCAATAACAGATCCTTCTTTTACTGCAGGCATGGCAAACTTTTTAAGATTCCAATATTCATTTACTTTTTCTACCTGACAATTCGATAAATCAAGCGGCGTTTTCACAATCATTCCATTTTCGATATTATAAGTAAATGCCTTTATATCATAAACCTCTTCAAAGATATTTCCTTCTCTGTAATACGGTATTTCCACATTGGACCACTTTAATCCTCCATCCCTGAGTATTTTAATTCTTGTAGCCCTTTCATAAACAACATCAAATCCATCATCGGCCCGTGAAAAATAAGAATTGCCCAAATCGTAAAAAACTACAGCTTCTGCAGACTTATCCTGTGGACACGCATTATAATCAAAGTCTTCTTTCGATATTTTTCCAAATTCAAGCGAAGTCACCTGTGCCGACAAATTAACAATAAATACGGACACACAAAACAGTGCAAATATTGATCTTTTCATATCTTAATTATAAGAAGTTATTAAATAGGAAAAATTTTCAGAGTCAGAAACTTTTTTTATAAATGCATAAAATTCAGGATATTCATTAAGAGGGTAATAACCTGAAAACAATTCAAAGTTCTTTATCACCTCCACACGATCTTCCAGTTTTATAACCCGGATATTATATTTCCCAAATTTGGTTTCAATAATTATCAGTTTATAATTTTCAGTTAATTTCAAATTTTCAGGAAGATAATATTTTAATGTATCCGTTTTAAAAACCGGGAAATTAATTTGTACGGGAAATTTTCTGTTCGCCGGATCTTTAAATGCCGGAATATCAAAAGGAATAATTTTTATTAGTAATTCATTTCCGTATTTTTTAAATAATTTATCCGCTTTTGCTGAGTATTGCATGTCAATAAAATTGGAATCACGGTTAGCTGTAATCAACTTATAATCAATAAGGTCAAAACCATTTTCGATAAAATTATTCCTGATTATTTTATCTTTTTTCGAATCGTTTACCGAATGCGCCAGATAGTTCAGCCCATCGAATAATTCACCCCTTACTCTTTTATTTACATTGACTTTAATGCCATTCGAAATAGTTGAATTAACAATTATATTTCTGATTTCATGCACATCTGAAGATCTTAAAGCCGGTGTTTTCACAAAATGACTGTTATCCTTATCAACAAAAAATGCATTTCTTCCCTGCGAAAAAGTCCCTAAATTGTTGAATGGACCATCGCTGGTGCAATCCAGCCATAATGTATCTGTTTTTATCGGAACACAAACTATTATGTGATTAAATTGCTGCGATGGAAAATTAATATTGATTTTTTTTATAACATCGCCGGCATAAACTTTTGTATAATACGAATTGATACCGGCAATTTTCAACAAGGCAATAAAATAGTTTGACAAAGCTTTACAGTCGCCATATTTATTTGTGGCAACGTACGATGCAGGATAAGGCTTCAGCCCTCCGGTTTCAATTGAAATATTTATGTATCTGGTTTCATCCTGCAAATAATGATACAAAATTTTAATCCGTTCTTTTAAATCAGCAACATTATCAATTAATCTATGAATTTTAGACATCTCTGACTCAGGCAATTCCGTTAAACCATCCAATAAGCTGTATTGCCAGTTACCGTATTCTTTCCATGAGCCCAATGATCCTTTAAGATCATACTTAAAGTTTTCAGGTACAACTTTTACAAATGGAATAAAATCACTTAATGGCGGCATGAAATTTTCCCTGACAAGATTATCACTATATTTTATATGCCAGTGATAAGTCATTTCTTCGCCAACTGTATCTGTTGTAAGGCTATCGGTAAACTGAGATATATAATTAATTTTATAATTCGCAGGAACTGTAATATTTAAATCGGATTGTAAAGTGGGCACATCACTGTCTATCACCGGTAGCCAGTTTATGAGATATAAGAAATTATCAGACTGTTCCTCGTACTGATAACATAAAATATATGGATAGACATTGTGGATTAATGTAAATTCTTTAACAAAATTATCTTCATAGAAAGAAAAATCAGAAATTTCGTTTCTAACCTTAATTTCCGATGATTTTAATTTTTTCAAAATAAAACCATCCGGTGTTTTTAAATAAGCCTGAATTCCGGAAACTTTATTCAGCTTAGAATACGGAATACTAATATCAGCATATTTTTCTCCGTCATGATTATTTATCTGAATTTCGAAATAATGATTGGCAATGAGTTTATTGTTCTTGATCTTAAGATCAGTCTTTTGGTAATTTAATATTGCATCAGGTGTACTTGCAAACGCATTTGTTATTTGAAACAATAATATTATAATCATTAATTTCCTGTACATATAATTCATGTTACTTATATACCTGATTTTACTATTTTTGTATAATTTTAAAATGTACCGACAAAGTTAAAATAATGTTTTAGTTAATCAACAATTTATTGCTTTTTTTTGAAATAAATCAGATAAAAAAACTCCATAATTAAATTCAATTAATTATGGAGTTTCATTTCTGCCTCTGCAATTATTATTTTCCCAATTCAAGCCCGGCCATTATAAACGGCCCGATAACCTTTGGATCATCACTCCTCACCGGTTCGCCAATATAATACTCATACGAACCATCGCGGTACGGATTTCCGCCCAAACCGGCTACACTACAGGCATTTGTAATTGACGTTGTTCCATCGTCATTTACTTTTGTACTGTATTTTATCAGTCCCTCAAAACCTTTGACTGCATTTTGTTTGTATTTTGCCGGTAAATAACCTTTGCGAACGCCCTTTGCCATAGCATAAACAAACATGGCCGTGCCCGATGATTCCAGGTAATTACCTTTTCTTTTTCCCATATTGGTAACCTGATACCACATTCCGGTTTTCTTATCCTGATATTTTACGAGTGATTTGGTAAGTCTGTTGAGCGTTTGAATCAGGAACGGACGCTGTGGATCGTCAATAGGAAAATAATCCAATACATCAACCATAGCCATCATGTACCAACCCATACTTCTGCTCCAGAAATTCGGTGATTGTCCGGTAACAGGATTTGCCCATTTTTCCGTTTTGCTTTCGTCCCAACCATGATAATTTAATCCTGTTTTAGGATCCAGCGTATGTTTGTCGGCAACAATAAACTGATTTACCACATCTTTAAAAATCACCGGTTCGTCAAAAATAGCAGCGTATCTGCAATAAAATGGTGAGCCCATATATAGTCCATCGAGCCAAACCTGATTTTTATACACTTTTTTGTGCCAGAATGCTCCTTCGGAAACCCGTGGTTGAGTGTAAAACTGTTTACGCAACATTCTAATGGCTTTTAAATATTTAATATCCTTCGTGTTATTGTACATATCAAACAGGAAATTACCACCATTCAACTTGTCTAAACTGTAATCCGATGTTTTATATGTCAGAATATCACCATTTTCATCAACAAAATAATTGGCAAATTCACTTACATAATCGAAATACTTTTTATCTCCTGTTTTTTCATAAACCTGCATCATAGCGTTTGCAATAAGTCCCTGAGTATAATCCCATTTCGGTTGTTTCACAAAATCGGCCATCCAAAGCTGCGGATTGTGTTTCATTTCCGAATCGGCTATTTTCACGGCCCAGGTATTGTAATCCACTTTATCTTTTGCAGAAACGGTGGCAAGACTACATGTAATAAGTGAAATAACAATAAATTTTTTCTTCATATTAAAATAATTTGTCTGAATGTTTAATCCTACAAAGTTGGTATTTTTTTTTTATTCTCAAACCATACAATTCAAAAAAGGAGTTATAAAATTAAAATTAAGCCGGAATATATAGAATTTTCGTCTCATCCATTTTCAGATAAAACAGAAAAATCCGGCATATTCAAATCCGGTTATTTGTTTATTCTGCTTCATTTTACAGCACACCAAAAGCAAAAGTGTGCATATATAATTACATTTAAATTAAAATGATAATTTTTTATACAGTTTGTAATCAAAAATGTAATAAACAATGAATACAGACTTCAAAAATTCATTACTTTTGTGCTGCTATACTCAAAAGACAATTAATCAAAGTAAAAATTGATGAAACCAATCATTGCTCCGGTTGAAAAAGAAATTCTGAAAAATGAGCTTACCCCCGATAAGTTTCTTCGACCTACCAACAAAGCACATAACGAAATTTACGTAATTACTGCACACAATGCACCTAATGTTATGCGTGAAATTGGCCGTCTGCGCGAACTTTCTTTCAGATCAGGAGGTGGAGGTACCGGCGAAGAAATTGACACCGATGAGTACGATTACATGGATAAACCGTATTATCAGCTGATAGTATGGGATCCTGTGGCAGAAGAAATTATCGGAGGTTATCGTTACCTGCCGGGTTCGGAAGTTTCGTTGGACGAAGAAGGACAACCCAAGTTTGTAATGTCTCATTTATTTATTTTCAGCGAAAAATTTATACAAGAATATATTCCCTACACCATAGAGCTGGGACGAGCATTTGTTCAGCCCGACTATCAAACATCGAAAATGGGCACCAAAAGCCTTTTTGCACTCGATAATTTATGGGACGGCCTGGGAGCATTGATTCATACGGTAAAAGATGCCCGCTACTTTATTGGCAAGGTAACCATTTACGAACATTATCCGCTCGCCGCGAGAGAACTGATATACGAATACATGTTCCGCTATTTCCCCGATCCGGATAAAATGATTGTCCCAAAAGTTCCAATTCAGGTTAGCAAAGAAAATCAATCAATAGCCCAAAAGATTTTCGAAGGAAATGATTCTTCATCAGATTACAAAGCACTCCAGAAAGCGGTAAGGAACGAAGGTGAAACCATCCCTCCCATGTTCAATGCTTATATCGGCCTCACGGATACCATGCGTATGTTTGGTTCTATTTTCGATAAGGATTTCGGTTCGGTTTACGAAACCGGCATTATGATTACCATGGCCGACCTGCTCGAAACCAAACGCAAAAGATATATCGAACCATATATTGAGTATCTGAAAAAAGTACTGGAAGAAAGGAAATTGGCCAAGAAAGCTGCCAGAGAAATGAAACTCTCAAAGAAAACGGAAAAGAAAACTGAGAAAAAAATCAGGAAATCCGAGAAAAAGCTTAAAACCAGACAAAAAAAGAGCGAATAATAAAAAGACTCTGATAAGCAAATGTTTATCAGAGTTTTTTATTACACGAATATCTATCCGTATGTTGTCTAAAAGCAATTATCCTTTTAAAATATGACAGATAAAGAAAAAGACACAATTTCTTGTGCCTTTTCTCTCATTATAATATGCAAGCCTGGAGACTTGCTTCCGTCAGTGGACGGACAAGTCTTAACTGTGACCAAGCGACTGACGCTTGTCCGAACATCTACCTTTCCAACCTACGCTCAACGAGGGTAGTATTCATATCCATTAGGACAGATCGTTTTCTTCCTGAACCCCAGTATCCTTCTGGGATTCTTTCTCTTCTTGTTCTTTCTTTTTCCTTTCTTCTATCCGTTTACGAGTGGCTTCAATTCTTTTTTCTTCTGATTCAGTTACTTTTCTATAAGCTATATTTATAAGAATCACTACAATAACAGAAAAAACTAACATTTCAGGTATTTTATCAATAGTTTCTTTAAAAGAAATCGGGCCATAGGAAATTCGCCCAAAATTCCCAGTCAGTTTTGTTGAAATAAAAGCAAGAACAAATACTACGCAAAACCAAACTATATTCTGTTTTAATTTATTTTTTTTCATTGTCTATATTATTAAGTCAAGGTGTATTGTTAACAGGAGGAATATTCGTTTGTGGCGTAATGCTGGAGAAAAAGTCCACCGTCGTCATAGCAGCTTGAGTTATTTGTGAAACATTATCAACCATAGGCAAACCTGTTGTAAACCCCTGTTAGTCGTAGCATAAAACTTGTGCAAACCGATGTTTGGCGAAGGCTCTGCCTTCGTCATTGCTAAAATAAATGCTCCTGCTTTTAATATTAAATTTTGAATATGCAAAGCTGGAGCTTTGCTTTTAGCTTCGACATAGCTACAAGCTATGCCGAACCATCAG
>MTLE01001935.1_pt1 | contig 20445 bp, 21 predicted proteins | sample 1982461 | NCBI WGS metagenome assembly MTLE01 (sample SAMN05712605, study PRJNA340218) | biofilm metagenome | isolation source: sample SPL anode biofilm adapted to -200 mV | place: USA | collected 2012-02-03
TAAAATACCGCGCTTTGGCCCGCCGTTACGGACATTTGCGGCTCGTCAAACTCCACCTTAACTTTATTGCCCTCAAGCGGGGTTACCGTTGCGGCAGCCTCTTTATGCTGGCGGCGGATTTTAACTTCCGCGCGGATAGGCTGCTGCGGGCAAGCGATGGAAGACCAACTGACATCCGTAACAATAAGAGTTTGTGAATATAAATCCTCTTTATAGCCTACCACAATTTCGTTTGCGGCGGCATTTATTTTTATTACATAAAGCGGCTTATCTGTCCCGCCGCCAGTAAGGCCTTTGCGTTTGCCGATGGTGTAATTCCAAATACCGTCGTGTTTGCCAAGCACCTTGCCGTTTTTATCAACGATATTGCCCGGGTTAGGATTGAATTTTAAAATGTCATTATAGTCGCCGCAGTAAAAATCCTGACTGTCGGCCTTTTCCGCAACGGGTAATTTATGCTCCAAAGCAAGCGCGCGCACTTCCTTTTTGGTGTATCCGCCAAGCGGAAAGAGCGTTGTGGAAAGCTGCTGTTGGGTAAGACGGTATAAAAAGTAAGTTTGGTCTTTAGTTTCGTCTTTGGCGCGTTTAAGCTGCCAGCGGCCCGTAGTCGCATCTTGCCCGATAACGGCATAATGGCCCGTGGCAAATTTAGCAAAATCTACACCCTGACGTTTTGCCGCGCTTGGCAATGCGCCAAACTTTACATAGCTGTTGCACCAAATGCACGGATTGGGAGTGCGTCCGTTTTTGTATTCGTCTTTAAAATTATCCAAAACTATTTTTTTGTATTCTTCCCTGCAATCTATAAGTTTAAAAGGAATATTTAAGAAAGCCGCCACGGTTTTAACTGTTTCTATATCTTCTTCTTCGGGGCCGAGGCAGGCATTATTATGCGCCGTTTTGGGCGCGGGCAAACTGGCGTCCCATATAGACATGGTTACGCCGGTTACATCAAAACCCTGCTGCTTAAGCAAAAGGGCTGTAAGGGCGGAATCTACACCGCCGCTAAGACCTACTATAACTTTTTCCATATATATATTTTACCATTTAAGAAGCTGCTGCCAAAAAATTAAACGGAAAAAAGGGGCTTATGCTTTCCTTTTAATCTTATTTTCCTTATAATATAACTATCCTCAAAGGTGGAATATGGGAAATATCATAACAAATAAAGCTTTTACGCTTATAGAGATGTTGGTTGTTGTACTTATAATCGGCATTCTTGCGGCTATTGCTCTGCCGCGCTATATGTTGGCGGTAGACCAAAGTAAACTTTCCCAAGCCATACTATCGGCGCGCGCTTTGGCGGAAGCACAGACAAGATACCAGTTGGCAAACGGCAACTGGTCTGCGGATATATCCGCTCTGGATATAAGTTTGGATGGAGGAACCTTAACTTCCGATAAAACTTATATGTACTATTCTTGGGGTTTTTGTTATACCGCCTGCGGGCTTGACAACCACTGCGGAGGTTGCGCCTTGCGCAAGGGGGATTTAAGCGTTATTGTGCTATATAGCCCGTGGAGTAGCCCGCTTAAATACTGCTATGCGACCATAGGCTTGGAGAGAAGCCAAGAACTTTGCCGTTTTGTAACAAAAACCACCTCCCCGGTAACAACGTCCAGCGGTTATAATGTGTATGCATTCTAATCCCGTCCCAACAATCCTTGCCAATAGTTTTATGCTATAATAAATGTAGGGAGAAATCCCCCAAAAAAGATTCCCTTACGCGCCGAAAGGTTGCGTATGTGGTCATTTTACTCCTTTTTTGGTACAATAAATATTATGTACTCAATAATAGAAACAGGTGGAAAACAGTACTGGGTAACCCCCGGTCAAAATCTGCAGGTTGAAAAACTTGAAGCTGAAGTCGGCTCTACGGTAGAATTTACTTCTCTGTGGGCTGCTAATGCGGAAGGTACCTCGTCAGATGCCAAGGCAGCGAAAGCAGCCAAGGTCACCGCGGAAGTGGTAAGACATTTACGCGGTCGCAAGATCATTGTTTTTAAGAAGAGACCCAAAAAAGGTTACGAAAGAACCCAGGGTCACAGGCAGAATCTTACTGAAATTAAGATTAAAGAAATAGTCCTCTAACCAATGGTTGAAACAAAATAAATACAAGGTGAAGAACAATGGCACACACAAAAGCACAGGGATCATCATCTAACGGAAGAGACAGCCACGGTCAAAGACTAGGCGTTAAAAGGTATGGTTCCCAGTTTGTAAACGCTGGGGAAATTATCCTTAAACAACGCGGCACAAAAATACTGCCTGGCAACAATGTTTCTAAGTCCAGCGATGACAGCTTGTTTGCAAGAGTCTCAGGTATTGTTACCTTTGAATGGGCAAAAAAAGGCAAACAGCAGGTCTCGGTATATCCTAAAGAAGAAGTTTCTAAAAAATAACTTTTTTAGATAAACATTTAAGGGCGGCGTGCATAAGTACGCCGCTCTTCTTTTTTGTAAAATATAGTATAAGGTTTATAAGGCCGCCAAATAAATTACAGGCAGGTTAAAATATATGCAGGCAAACAGTTTTTTAGACAGAGTTAAAGTTTATGTTAAAGCGGGTAAGGGCGGCGACGGGTGCCTTTCCTTCCGCAGAGAGAAATTTATAGAATTCGGCGGGCCCAACGGCGGTAACGGCGGGCGCGGCGGCGATGTTTATTTTAAGGCCGAACCCAACCTTACCACACTTCAGGAACTTGCATATAACCCGCATATAGAAGCCTCCAACGGCGGCAAAGGCGGTACAAATAATAAAACAGGTTTAGACGGAGAAGACAAGGTCTTGCTGGTGCCGCTCGGCACCGTTATCAAGCAAGACGGCGTTGTTCTTGCGGACCTTACGGAACCGAACCAAATGGCAAAGGTAGCCCAAGGCGGCAGAGGCGGCAGAGGCAACCAAAGCTTTAAAACACAATTTAACACCGCGCCCAGAATTGCGGAAAACGGCCAGCCCGGACAAGAAGTTACCCTTATATTAGAACTTAAAGTTTTAGCCGACGTCGGTTTGGTTGGCTTTCCCAATGCGGGCAAAAGCACATTTTTAGCGGCGGTATCTTCTGCACGTCCTAAAATTGCGGACTATCCTTTTACCACGCTTAACCCCAACCTTGGCATTTGCACGCATAAAAACAAAAGCTTTGTTGTCGCCGATATCCCAGGTATTATAGAGGGCGCGAGCGACGGTAAAGGTTTGGGCCACCAGTTTTTAAAACATATAGAACGCACCCGCGTTTTGCTGCACCTTATAGACCCTGCGGGCTTTGACGGCTTAGACGCTGTTAAATCCGCAAAAGTTATTGAGGGCGAGCTTAAAAAGTTTGGTACGGATTTAAGCAAAAAACCGCGCATAATACTTGTTAACAAAGCTGATACCGACGGTGCGGAAGAAGTATTTAAAAAAGTTCAAAAGAAATATGCAAAATATCCCGTGTTCTTTATTTCCGCCGCGGCAAAAACAGGCTTGGGAAAAGTATTGGACGAAGTTGTAAAAGTACTTTCCAAAAACCCGATTGTTATAAAGCAGAAAGAAGATACCGGCCCCGCTATTCACGCCTTAGCGCCTATGTTTAATATTGTGGATTTGGGCGACGGCCGCGTGCAGATAACAGGCAAGCGCATAGAAGAATTTTTGGCTATGACAAACTTTGCCCAGCCCGAAGCCATTGACCGCTTAAGAAAGATATTTAAGAAGATAGGACTTGAAAAGGCCCTGCTTAAAAAAGGTGTGGAAACAGGCAGCGTAATTGTTGTAGGCAGCAGAGAATTTGAATGGAACGGCGGTATGGACGAGGAAGTTTCCAACCTGCCGGACAGAATTGGCGGATACAGCGTGCGCGAAAGCAAGGCCGAACGTCTTGCCAAACGCAAAGCCCGCAGAGAGAAAAAAGCGGAGTTATAATGAGTATTTTTGAGGCGGGTATGCTTATATGCTTTGGTATAAGCTGGCCCTTTGCGATAGCAAAAGTTATAAAAGCAAAAAGCGTAAAAGGCATAAGCCTTGGGTTTTTAAATCTTGTTTTTATAGGTTATATTTTGGGCATTACTCATAAGTATCTTTATAATTTAGATTGGGTAATATTCCTTTATATTTCCAATGCTTCTTTTGTTCTTACGCAAATTGTTTTATATTTTATTTACGACGATAAGCCTTTCTTCGCTTCAACAAAATAATTGCTTTAACAAAAAAAAACCGCCGCTTGCTTATATGCAAAACGGCGGTTTTTATTTTGGCTGAAATATTATTTTAAATATTGTTTTTTGGCTACATCACCCTCACGCAAATCTTTAACAAAATCAAGCAGGGCAGTCCTTACTCTCTTTTTTGCGGCTCTTATCTGCATAACATTTTTAGTCGTTATTCCAGCTGCGGCTTTGGCAACCTTAAAAGGTTTTTGCGCCTCGTAATTAAGCGCGGCACAGATAAGCTCCGCCGTTCTTTTTGTATCTTTTATCCCTATCTGCGTTATGGCTCTGCCGAAGGTTTGCATGATGGCGCGGTAAAGCATTTGCTTGGAAACCGACCCTATAATATAAGGCATACCCGCAAGGCCGCTTTCCGTATAAACTTTAGAAAAATATTCGTTATTTACCACCAAATCCTCGTCAACGGAATTATAAAGAACTATTGCCCTTAACTGCGCCAGATAATACCAAAATACCGCTTGGTCGTAGTCACCTTTAACGACAAGAGAGTGGGAAAAAGCAAAAAGTATAGCAGGGTCCATACTTTGTATTTCCTGCGACTGAGAGGCAAATTCAGGGACGGAAGCGGCGTATTCTTTAAGCCCCTGTTCGTAGCCTGTTATCTTAGCACTAAGTTCCGCCTGTACGCTTTGCGTGCCAACCTGTTTTGTACAGCCTGCAAAAACAAAAACAGACAGAACTAAAAAGAGAGAAAAAAAGTTTTTCATAATAATCCTTTAAATAAATTCCTTGGCAATTTTTTCCGCAACGGCGTTCATTTTGTTACGCAGTTCGGTTGTATTATCGTCGTATCCTACCAAGTGTAGTGTGCCGTGTGCGGCAAGCACAAGCATCTCTAAAAGTGCGCCGTGGCCCTGCTGCTTTGCTTGCTTTTTTGCCTGCGGGAAACAAACAAAAACATCGCCGAAAGGCCCGCCCTGCTTGGCGTCAAAATCGTACCCGAAGGAGATTACATCTGTAACATAATTATGATTAATAAATTGTTTATTAATTTTATGTATTTCTTTTTCGCCGACGATAATTAAATTAAGTTCGCCGTTGTTTGCGGCGGCGCGGCCCAAAGCTTTTAATATAACTTTTTTATATTTTGCGCTTGTTTTATAGTATTTCGGCAAGTCGGTTTTATAGAAGATATTTATTTGCATTTCTTTTCCCACGCGTCGTAGGCAATAAGTATATTTTGCACAAGCGGGTGGCGCACTATATCGGCATTTTCAAATTCAAAAAACACAATGCCCTGCACTTTTTTAAGTATGTTTTTTATTTTTATAAGGCCGCTTTCCTGATGTTTGGGCAAATCTATTTGCGTTATATCGCCCGTTACAACCATTTTGGAGTTTATGCCCATACGGGTTAAAAACATTTTCATTTGTTCGGGCTGCGTGTTTTGCGCTTCGTCTAAGATTATAAAGGCGTTTTCTAAAGTGCGTCCGCGCATATAAGCAAGCGGAACAATTTCTATAACATTAGCATAGCGCAAAGCGTTAAACTTTTCAGCACCGAGCATATTTATGAAAGAGTCGTAAACGGGGCGGAGGTAAGGATCCACCTTTTCGTTAATATCACCGGGCAAGAAACCCAGTTTTTCGCCAGCTTCCACTATCGGGCGGGTTACAACTATTTTGCCCGCTGTTCCCATTTCCAAAGCGCGAAGAGCGCAGGCGCAGGCCAAAAAAGTTTTGCCCGTACCCGCAGGCCCCGTGCAGATAACCAAATCATTATCCACTATGGCTTGTATATATTCCTGCTGATTTTTTGTGCGCGGCTTTACGGGTTTGGAATGTTGCGGCTTAAAGATAATACCGTCTGCAAAAGGGACTTTATCGTAGGCGTGCGTGTTGGGCAATGGCGGCTGCCTTAAAATATCAAGATTCTTTCTAAGTTTGGCGTAAGCTTTATCAACGCGCGAATGTATGCCGCTTAGGGCAAGCTCCGCGCTGCCGTCTTTGGCGTGGTGTAGTGTAAGTTCTATTTTAAATTCTTTTTCAATCGCTTTAAGATTGCTGTCCTGCACGCCGAGCAGTGTAAAAATTTCGTCCTGATTTAAAAGTTTTAACTTTTTTATCACAGAAACTTTGTCCTTCCCCTCGGTATAACAACAATACCCGACGGGTCTATAAAATAGTTTTGGGAGTCATGCTCTTTATTATGCCCGATAACGGAACGTTCGGGGACTAAATTAAATCTATCCACAATGGTCTTTTTGATGCGGCAGTTTTTACCGATAACGCAAGAGTCCATTATAATACTGTCTTCTAAAACTGCCCCTTCCATAACGGTTACATTGCTGGCAAGTACGCAGTTTTTAATTATGCTTTTAGGGTGTATTATGCAACCGTTGCTAAGCATACTGTTTTCCAACGTGCCGCCGATATAAGTGGTAGGCGGAGTATTATGCACGGAAGTATTGATGGGCCAAAGCGGATTATTTAAATCAAACTTAGGCTTGGGACCTAAAAGGTCCATATTGGCTTGCCAGTAGGCTTCTATCGTACCGACGTCGCGCCAATAGCCCTTTTCCTCGTAAGATTTAATACCTTTAAGTTCTTCCGAAGGAAAGTCGTAAGCAAAAGTTCTGTATTGTTTTAAGATAACGGGCAAAATATTTTTGCCGAAGTCCAACGAGGGAACATCGCAATATTTTTGCTGTAATATTTTAAGTAAAACGCCTTTATCAAAAATGTAATTGCCCATAGAAACATAAGCATTTTTGGGATTGCCGGGAATGCCTTTAGGGTTTTGCGGTTTTTCGTCAAAGCTGATAATTCTGTTATTATCGTTTACCGACATAACGCCAAAGGCGGAAGCCTCTTTAACGGAAACAACATTTGCGGAAACGGTAACATCCGCCTTATTTTTAAGGTGGAAGTCTATCATCTTGCCAATGTCCATTCTGTAAATATGGTCCGCGCCGAAGATGGCAACAAGGTCGGGATTGAAATCGTTAATTAAGCTGATATTTTGGCGGATAGCGTCGGCCGTGCCGCGGTACCAAATTTCGCCAAGGCGCATTTGCGGCGGAACTACCGTTAAAAAGTGGTCCCTGCTGATACCTTTAGCGGGCCAGCTGACGCGCAAATATTCTATAAGTGATTGGGAAAGATACTGCACTAAAATATACGAAGAAAAAATATTGGAATTAACGAAGTTGGACAAAACAAAATCTATAATTCTGTATTTACCGCCGAACGGCACTGCCGGTTTGGACCTTTCTTTGGTAAGCGGAAACAGCCTTTCGCCTTTGCCGCCCGCCATTATCATACCGAGAACTCTCATAATATAAGCCTCTCCCCTAATATATTGGACAAACAAAGCATAAAGATTATGCTTTAACAGAAATTTGCTAAGGTTTTAGTTTGAACCCAAGGGAAGCTTTTTTTGCATAGCTTCAAAAGCTTCGTAAGACCAGGGCATTCTTTCCTTAAACATTTTGGCAATCGCGTCGGCATAGACGCGGATTTCGTACTGAGCGTGGGCATCTGCCCTTAAAGAAATAAAGTTAAGTAAGCTTCTGGCGTTTACGCTCCAGTAAAATTGTGTGTACTGTCCGACGGGCAAAATGCCGCGGGCCATTTCGCGCGCGACGCCTGCCTCTAAAAGTTTTTTATAGGATTGGTAAGAAGCCTCTACGCTGTCGGCATAGATTTTTGCCAACTCCGCATTGTTAAGCTCTGCGGAAGAAACAGAACCCTGTTTATTTTTATTGTCTTGTGCGCGGAATTCCTGCGGGATATAAAATTCGTCCTGAACCTCGGTATAGCGTGCGCTGACTTCGTTATAGGAACCCCAGCGGTGGCGCATCCATTGCCTTGCAATAAAGATAGGGCATTTAACGTGGAACTGAAAATAACAATGCTCAAAAGGAGTGTGGTGGGCGTGTTCAAGAAGATATTTAATTAATGCTTTATCTTTGTCTTCCCCCTTGCTTACGCTGCCAAATGTTACACGGGCGGAGCTTACTACTCTTAAATCGCCTCCCATAAAATCCACAAGTTTAATAAAGCCGTGGTCCAAAAGGGGAATAAGTTCGGTATATTGTTGTGCGGGGGTTGAAGTCATATTAAAATCTCCTGAAAAATGTTATTTATAGGGTACCAAATTTATATTTAAAATTCACTAAGAACTTTAGGCGGCGGACGCGTCAAAAACCAACACCGCGCTTTGCCCCGCTGTTGAAGCAAAAGGCACTATAACCGCGTCTTTATACGGGCCGAAAGATGTTTGCGCCATATCACAAGCCACCCCAGGGATTTCCGCCACGGCTTTTGGAGCAAGCCCATTACCCGTCCAGTTTAAAAAATATAACTTTGCGGAGGAGTAACTGCCAAAAACGTCCGACAACAACCCAAGTTTTGTTTGATGCTCCAGCGCGCCGACAACAGTTTGCCCCGACGCGTTTTTAAACGCGAGTACAGGCGTATAAAGCCTTTGCGGTTTGCCGTTTATTTTAAGTCTGGTGGGCGTTGTGGCAAAGTCAAAGCCGGAGGGGGATTCGGTATAACTGCCACGCTTTTCAAACTGTATTCTTAACTTTTGGGCGGGCGTGGTGTAAATTATATTCTTGCGGCCAGCTTCTTTAAAATCAAAAAGGTTGAAGCCGAAAATACTTTCAAAACTATAGGCGGAAAGTGTTGCGCCGCGGCCGAAAGAACCGTCCTGATAAACCAGCTGTTCGGCGGAACTGAAACCCGTTGCGGGGCTGAAATCCTGCACGTATAAATCGCGCGGCCCGCCCTGTACGGAAATACCTTTTACAATGCCGCGCACGGTGTCCGTTTGCTCTAAAGCTTGGCCTTTGGCTTCAAGGACAAGAGTATAAAACTTTTCCGAACTGCTATCGTAAACGGAGGCGAAAATTTGCGCGCGGCCAGCTTGTTTTAAGTCCGCCGCGTCTAATGCTATTATCTTTCTTAACGGGCTGAGCGCGAAGGAAGAAACTTCCTTCAACTCCTGCCCCTGCAAAGCGAAAACTTTTACGGAATTATCTTCCGCAAAGGCAAATACGGCATCGTTGCTGCCGTCGCCGTCAACATCGCCGAAAGCCGCCGCCTTTATTTTGCCATCTATATTTTTTGTCTGCATAACGGGCTGAATAACACTAAGCCCGCCCTGCATAGCCTGCGGTTGTGCCGTAGCGGGCGCAACAGGCGCTGGAGCGGTTACAAAAATTTCGGCCTCGTAAGAAAATACATTTTGCTCGCTGTCTAATTGCCCTATTGCATAAAGTTCTTCAGTCTGAATTATCTTTCCGTCAAGCTGGCGCTTTAATATTTTGCCCAGATTTTTGCCAGTTTTGGGGTTTATAAGTTCTTCCCCCCACTCCGCCACCCTAAAGGCATCGCCCTTTTGCGGCTTAACTTTAAAGGCGGAAATATCCAAATAAACTTTAGCCCCGTCCTGCTTTACTATAAGGGCAATATCTTTGGCGCCAAGAACACCGCCGAAAGAGAGAGTAAAAATTAAAAAAAGGCTTATATTTCTAAATAGATTTTTCATATTATAATTCTATATTATTTAACCGTAAAAGCAAGGACGCAATTTGCTAAAATTATTTATATGAAAATAAAGTCCGCCATAATATACCTTAACCGCACCAAAGAGCAAAACGGCAAACTTTGCGCCGCTTTGGAAAAAACTCTTGACGCCTTTGGCATACAGCATTATGTGGCGGATTATAAAAGCACACGCGGCGAAATTAAAAAAGGTACGGATTTAGCCATATGCCTTGGCGGCGACGGCACCCTGCTTAGGGCCGCGCGCGCGGCTGCGGGCAAAGACGTAAAAATTATAGGCATTAACAGCGGCAGTCTTGGCTTTTTATCTTCGTCGGAAGTAACAAACAATTTTACAAATATAATAGAAACAATTTTAAAGGGTAAAACCCAAAAGCAGGAAAGAATGCTTTTGGATGTTACTTTAACGCGCAACGGCAAAACAGCATTTAAAAACTGCGCGCTTAATGAATGTGTTATAAAAACCTGTCAGGCAAGGGCGGTAACCCTAAGCGCAAGCTACGCGGGTGAAGAGATAAAAGAATTTTTTGGCGACGGGCTTATAATATCAACGCCCACGGGTTCCACGGCATATAATTTAGCCGCAGGCGGCCCTATCGCCTACCCTACCCTAGACGCTTTTATTTTAACGCCTATCTGCCCGCACACACTGGCGCAGCGGCCTTTGGTTTTGCCCGCGCACAAACCATTAACCATACAAATATCGCCAAAAAAACCCGATATTGCCCTTGGCCTCAGCTTGGACGGGCAGATAAATTTTACGCCTAATTACGGCGATACTCTTACCATAACCAAAAACAAAGGCAGCGTTTGTATTCTTTACCCTAAGGAATACTGCTTTTTTAATACTCTTACGGCAAAACTTAAGTGGGGCAGCAGATAATGTTAAAAAGCATCGCTATAAAAGACTTCGCCATAATATCCTCCTTAGAATTGGAACTTAAAGAAGGCCTTAATATTTTTACGGGGGAAACGGGCGCGGGTAAATCAATAGTAATTGAGGCGCTCGGCTTTGCCGCAGGCGGCAGGGGCGACAGCGGGCTTATCCGCCACGGCGCGCAAAAAATGAGCGTTAGCGCGGTATTTTATTCCGACGCGCTGCCAAAAAATTTAAAGCAAAAATACAATATAAACCAAGATACCTTTACCGTAAGAAGAGAATTGGACAATAAAGGCAAAACCCGCGCGAGCGTAAACAATACCGCAGTTTTGGTGGCGGATTTGGCGCAGCTGGGCGAGGCTTTGATAGATTTCCACGGGCAGCACGAACATCAAACATTGTTTAAAAAAGAAGCGCATTTAGATATTTTGGACTCTTTCGCGGGCAATGACGCAGAACTTAAAGCCGTTGAAGAAGCTTGGCAAAAAACGCAGGAACTTAAGGCAAAGATAGACGCTTTAAAAATGTCCGCCGCCGATAAAGAAAGAACTTTAGATTTATATAAATACCAACTGCAGGAAATAGAAAAACTTGATATTAAGGACGGCGAAGATGCGGAAATTGAAGCCGTTTTGCCAAAGCTTAAAAACGCGGGGAAGTTAAAAGAACTTTCCGAACAAGCTTACGCTATTTTGAGCGAGATTGAAGGCTCCGCCTGCGAACTGCTTGCAAAAGCGGCAGATTTAACCGCCGATATGGCGCAGGAAGATGCTGCAATGGCGTCTGCGGCGGAAGAGTTAGCCTCCGCCCGCGCGGCGGTGCAGGATATAGCGCAAACGCTTTCCTCCTACAAAGATAATATAGATATAGACCCTCAGGCTTTGGACGATATGCTATCGCGCCAAGAGAAATTAAGAAAAATTAAACTTAAATACGGCCCCGCGCTGGAAGACGTTTTAACCTTTGCCCAAACACTTAAAACCCGTATAGCGGACCTTGAAAGCGGCGAGCAAAATATAGATAAATTTGAAGCAGCCCTTGAAATTGCCCTTAAAAAACTTCTATCCTTAAGTGAGGGGCTGCATAATAAGCGCGCTAAAGCCGCGCAAGAGTTAAGCAAAGAAGTTGTAAAAGAAATTGCACCCTTAGGTTTTGAGCAGGTACGTTTTGAAGTAAGCCTTGAACAAACCACGCAACCCGGCCCGAAAGGAACGGACAGCGCGGAGTTTTTGTTCTCTTCCAACCCCGGACAAGGGTTAAGACCGTTGCGCAGTATTGCCAGCGGGGGGGAAATTTCAAGATTGATGCTTGGTCTTAAAACAGTGCTTGCGGGCGGAACGCCGTTAATGGTGTTTGACGAGATTGACGCGGGCATTAGCGGACACACGGGGAAACTGGTGGGCCGCAAGCTTAAAAAAGTAAGTTTTGGCAGGCAGGTTTTGTGTGTAACCCACTTGGCGCAGGTAGCCGTTTTTGCCGACAGACACTTTACGGTTGAAAAAATTGTAGGCAACAACAGCACCGAAGTTAAAGTAAACTTGCTTGAAGATGTTGATAAAGTACGCGAAATTGCTAGAATGATAGGTAGCAGCCGTACCGCCTCGGCAGGGTACAAACACGCGCAAGACCTGCTGAGCGAGGCGCAAAGTCAGATTTAAATTAAAAGGAGATTAATATGGCTGAACAGGAAATAAAAGAAACGGTAGCAGAAGAAAAGGAAGCCTGCTGCACAAAACACAAATGCAAAATTATGCACAAGCTTTTTGGGCTTAAAGGGCTTGCCGTTATCTATAAAGCTTTAAGCATCTTTGTTATTTTGTACTTAGTTTACTTAATAAGCATGGTTTGGTTTTTGTCTTTCCAAGCCGAAGATGCCGATAAAGCCGCATCCGCTATGCTTACCTTGCAGCTTGTTCTTACTTACAGCTTTTACGCTCTGGTTCTTCTTACAATATCCAGAGTGCTTAAAACCCTTAAGAAGATTAAACACGCGGTAGAGCATAAATAACTCTGTTTTAACTGTGCGGCGGCAAACTTTAATATTGTTTTGCCGCCGCATTTTTAGCTTTTATAACTTTATATCCGCCCTTAACAAGAAGATACAATGAAAAAATTTTTACTATTTATACTTTTAGCAGCAACCCTTACCCCCAATGCCTACTGCGAAGCCATTAAACTTAAAAACGGAATGATAATAAACGGCTCCATAGTAGGGCAGACGGAATATATCCTTAACGTACAAACTTCTTACGGCGCAATAACAATAAACCAGCGCGAAGTGGAAAAAATTATGCCCGACCTTCACCGCGTAATACTAAAAGGCGGCGGGGAATTTATTGGCACGGTGCTGGATTTAGACCAATTTAACCTTTCTCTTAAAACCGATAACGGCGTTGTAAATATAGACGTGGCGCAAATAGCCTCTATGGAAGTTTACGACTATAACGAAGCCGAAAAACAAAAACAATATGTAGAAAAAAAGGCCGAACTTGAACAGCAGGCCGTATCTGCCGTAACTTCTCAGGGAGTAGCGGCCACCGCTATGGAAACCAAAACAGCCGCGGCGGAAGCTGGCAGCAGCATATCGCAAGGCGGGCTGGCTTTTGACTCTGATTTAGAAACTGTTTTCCCCTCCAAGCCCGAGGTGGTGGAACCCAGCTATGTATACAATTACCGCGTGCATAACAACGAAGACAAACCCGCTGCGGAAGAAAAAATTGAACCACTCCCGGGAGAAGCCGCCGCTAAAGAAGAAATTACTGCGGAAGAGCAAATAAAACAAAAAGATATCGGCAAGAATTATTTTGGGCTTAACGCGGGTATGCTAAATACTCCTTTAAGTTTGGATTTATCCGCCTTTGGCGGCAAGGCTGACGCAGACGTGGGCGGAAGCAATGTGTCCTTCGGTTTTACATATATGCGCCGCCTTAGCCAAAGGTTCTGGCTTGGCGGTAATTTACTGTTCGGGTTTGTACCCAAAACACATTTTAACGGACTTACCGTGGACGGGCAAACAGATGTCGCGATGAAAACATCGGGGCAAATTTATGAGGTTAATTTACTTTCCAACTTTTATATTAACCCCAAGAGCAAAACAAGGGTTTACCTTACGGGCGGGGCGGGATATTCCATTTTAAGCTTAGACGGTAATACTGCTTATTTCTCTACCCCTGGTGATCCAAACACTTTAACAAGCGGTAAAGATGTTTCCTTTTCTTCCTCTTCGCCCAGCGTGCTTTTGGGCATAGGCGTTGAGCGCACGATACAGGATATTAACATAGGCCTTGAGGTTAGAGGTAAATATACCTCCTACCAAAAAGAACTAAAGGAAAGTTCCAACACAAGTATCTTTGCGTCTATTAAAGTCAGCTGGTTCTTTTAATGAAAATTCTTATAATGCCCAACTCGCTTAAAGGCAGCTTGAGCGCGGGGGATTTTTGCAAATATGCCGCCAAGGCCTCGGGCAAAAAAAACACTTTTGAGTTTTTGCCTGTTTCCGACGGCGGAGATGGTATTTTAGATGTTTTTGCCGCCGCCTATCCCAAAGCAAAAAAACATAGCGTTGTTGTTATTGACGCGGTTTACACAATTCGCAAAGCGCCTTACCTTATTTTACCCGACGGAAAAACCTGCATTATAGAAACCGCAAAAATATGCGGCTTGGGATATTTAAAAAAAGAGCAGCTTAACCCGCTTGGCGCGACGTCGTTTGGCGTCGGGCAAGTTATACTAGCCGCAATAAAACGCGGCGCAAAAATATTTTATATCGGGCTTGGCGGCGTGGCCTGTAATGACTGCGGCACAGGTATGGCGGCCGCATTAGGCTACGAATTATATGACGCCGAGGGCGAGCAAATCCCGCTGGGTGCAAAAGCGCTTTTGGATTTACGCGCTATCGGCAAAACGCCAGCCATATTAAAAGGCATAAAATTTATAGGTTTAAGCGATGTTACTAATCCGCTTTTGGGCAAGAACGGCTCCGCACAAGTTTACGGCCCGCAGAAGGGCGCAAATAACGCGCAGGTAAAGATTTTAGAGCAAGCACTAATCAACTGTTGCGCTGTTGTTAAAAAGGCCTTAAAACGCAATATAAACAAACCGCGCTGCGGCGCGGCGGGCGCGATAGCGGCGGGGCTGCACGGCTTTTTAGGCGCGGAGCTGGAAGACGGCGGAACTTTTATTTTAAATAAATTAAACGCGGCTGAAAAAATTAAAAAATGCGATATTGTTATAACTGCGGAAGGCAAATTGGACGCGCAAACATTTTACGGCAAAGCGCCGCTGGCAGTTTGCAATCTGGCAAAAAAATATAAAAAACCCGTTATTTTTATTTGCGGAGTAAATGAGATTAAAGATTTTTCTCTTCTCAAAAAGCACAATATAGTAAAAGTTATAGAACTTGCTGATTTTGCTGGCGGCGCGGAAGAATCTTTTAAAAACGCCGCAAAATATATCCCTACCGCAATAAAAGAAGCTATTAAGTAACTCCGTTTCCCTCTTCCTTTTTGTTGGCGCAATTCTTACTCCAACTATTCGTTTTATACATATTGGTTTTTATATTCTTTTAAATTATTTTCTAACTATTGCTGTCCGTAGTCAAACATTCCCCCATACTGTTGTTCCCGCTATGTCTTTTTCAAACAAACTCAAGCCAATACTCCCCAACCCCAAACACATCGCTACTTGCCTTTATGCCTTTTACAAAAAGAGCTGTCTACATATTTCCGTCGGTAAACACCCCTGCTTGGAGGTTTTGGGGCGATTTGCGGGGCCTGTGAAATTTGAGATTTTTTATATTACAACAGCGCGGATTGTTTGAGCGGAAAAGAGAGGGTTTTTACCTTAAAGCTTTTGGCTCTTTTACGCGAGTTGCCGCGCGGGGATAAAAAATAAATTTTACTCCGCCATGAGCATAAAAACCTCCAAGCAAAAAAATCTAAATATAATTATTGCCGTTAAAACTTTGCAAACAAAAACCCCCGCTCCATACGGAACGGGGGTTTTGTTAATTTTTATCTTTTGGTGGGCAAGGATCATTGCCATATGAATTTTTCTCAGCTATCTGACCATTTAAGTTTTGTATGATATGCTCGCATCCATTATTTTTAGCAATTTCCCTTCCAGCCTCTTTGGCTTCTGCTTTTGTAGCATATACGCCAGAAGCCTTTTGAGCATTCTCACGTACGTTTTTCCATCCTTCTTTACACGGGACTGTCCAGACATTACCTTTTGCCATACTCTATCCTTTCCCTTATTGTAGGAAAGTTACACTTAGGGCAAAATATTGTATAATTAAAGTATCTAAAAAACTTGCTACTTTAATGAGAATATGTTACCCTAAGGCGTAACCGCTACTTGTTTAAGTAGCTTTTCTTTCTGGGCTTAATCATATGTCAGTATGATTAAGCTCTTTTTTTGACCCAAAAATGGAAAAAGTTAGCATTTGTTGGATATATTACTTTACCTTTCTTGATAATATAGCGACAAAATACTTCTTCCAATTCTGTGCCGTTGCTTTGTGTTGTTGCCATTTTTTTCTCCTTTTAGAGGACACTGCACTCTAAATCATTGACACAAAGCATTTCATAAAAGAACAAATACGAAAAATATCATGCCTTAATATGCGCACTATACGTCTGTAGGACACTCTTGCTTATCACTCGAAACTTCTGCCTGGGCTGGTTTTTCCTCTGCAACAATGTTTGTTTGACAAGCACCGCTCTCCAGTTTATGCCCTGGCAAGCAATATACCGCTTTCCTCTTTGGGACTCTTTTTAAAAGATTTCTTTTAACTAAACTCAACAACCTATTGTTTACATACTGTCTATCTGGAATCTCATTTGTTTGACGAAACATACGAATGATTATTTCATCGAGAGTGGCAATCCCAGAAAAAGACCTTATCACATCTATAAGTTTTTGGTCTATATGATTTTTTTTATTAATAGATAGGCTTTTTAAAAGACCTTCTGGAAGGCCATCCAAGCTTTCTCTATATCCAATGTCACCAGCACCCATACAAATACCTCTCTAATATAATCTATCTGCGTTTCATTAGCAATCATTATTTTTTGTGCCAATTAAAGAAATTAATTGGCCAATACGCGCCAAAACACACTTTTTTCACATAAAAAAATCTGTTCACACATTGTACACCTTTTACTACATAAGATATTGAATCATATTTTTATTTATTTTGCAAGTTTAATTTTTTTAAACTTTTGCAAACAAAAACCCCCGCTCCATACGGAACGGGGGTTTGTTGCAAAAGAGTTTACTTATGCGGCTATTTTATTTGTGTCTACATGTAAACCCGGTCCCATCGTGGAGGATACAGAGATTGTTCTCATATATACGCCTTTAGAGGTTGAGGGTTTTACTTTAGCAATGACGTCCAAAACAGCTTTTGCGTTTTCATACAGTTTTTCCGCTTGGAAGGAAGCCTTGCCCACGGGAACGTGGACAATACCGTAAGCGTCTGCCTTAAACTCGATTCTGCCTGCTTTAAGTTCTTTTACCGTCTGAGCGACGTCAAAAGTAACTGTGCCTGCTTTCGGGTTTGGCATTAAGCCGCGGGGGCCTAATATTTTGGCAGCTTTTGCAAGATCCTTCATGGTGTCGGGGGTGGCGACGAGAACGTCAAAGTCAATTTTGCCTTTAACGATTTCTTCAATAAAGTCGTCTCCGCCTACCATATCGGCGCCTGCTTTTTGCGCTTCCTGTGCTTTTTCGCCTTTGGCGATAACACCCACGCGTTTGGTTTTGCCCGTACCGTTGGGAAGAACGACCATCGTTCTTACCTGTTGTTCGGACTTTTTGGTATCAATACCCAAGCGGACATGCAGTTCTACTGTTTCGTCAAACTTGGCTTTTGCGTGGTCTTTGCACAGAGTTAAGGCTTCTTTAAGGGAATATAACGCGCCCTGTTTCAAAGTTTTTTTTGATGCTTCAATTCTTTTTCCCATCTATTGCTCCTTAAGGTTAGCGGACGGATTAACGTCCTCCCTTTTCAATCTTTATTTTATTATGTCTACGCCCATGCTTCTGGCTGTGCCTTTTACCATTTCGGCAGCGTGCTTAACGTCGGTGGTGTTTAAATCGGGCAGTTTTTCCGCGGCGATTTCTTCGCACTGTTTCTGTGTAAGCTTGCCTACTTTTTCCTTATGAGGTACGCCTGAACCTTTCTTAAGGCCAAGCTTCTTTACGATAAGTACCGCCATAGGAGGCATCTTTGTGATGAAGGTAAAAGATCTGTCTTCAAATACTGTGATGACGACAGGTATCTTGATACCTTTTTCTAACTTTGCTGTTTTGGCATTAAACTGTTTGCAAAATTCCATGATGTTTACGCCGTGCTGACCCAATGCGGGACCGACGGGTGGTGCGGGGTTTGCCGCGCCTGCAGGAATTTGCAGCTTAATGTATCCTTTAATCTTTTTCTCTTTTGCCATTTTTTGTTTACTCCTTAAATCCCTTGCCTTAATAACTTAAGACAAGGTACTACAAAACTAGTTAATCTTTTCCACCTGGAGGTAATCAAGCTCCACGGGGGTTGCTCTGTCGAACACCGTAACCATAACTTTAAGTTTATTTTTGGTTTCGTTGACTTCTTCTATCACGCCCACGAAGTGCTTAAATGCGCCTTCGGTAATGCGTACCTGTTCGCCGTGGCTAAACTGTACTGCGTGTTTGGGTTTGCCGTCCGTAACGGTTGTAAGTTCCACAATGCCCGATATTTCTTCGGCCGGGAGAGGAACTGGATTAGGGTCGCCCAAAAAGCCTGTAACGCCGGTTATGTTTCTGATAAACCAGTAAGACTGGCTGGAGAGTATCATTTCTACCAGAATATAGCCGGGGAAAAATTTGCGTTTTCTTAAAGTTTTTTTGTTTTGTTTGACTTCTACAACTTCTTCGGTAGGGACTAAAACGTTAAAAACTCTTTCGCCGAAATTTTGAACTTTTATCTGGGTTAAAATCTTTTCTTTTACTTTGTCTTCATGCCCTGTTTGGGTATGGACTACGTACCAGTGTTTTTCCTGAGCGGTTTCCTGCGCGGGGATATCCTGGGTCGCGGCTGTCTGTAATTCTTCTGTCATAAAATTATTCGCCTCCCAAAATCTTACCCAATACAGAGGATAAGACAAAATCTATTCCGCTTATATAGACCGCAACAATGGCAACGACCACAAAAACGAATATTGTGGACTGTACCATCTGCGCTCTTGAAAGCCATACGCTTTTTTTAAGTTCCGTATATGCTTCCCTAAAAAAGTTCATTGCGTTATTCATATAACCTACCGTATTTATTTAGTATGGCAGGAGCGGAAGGACTTGAACCTTCAGTCCCGGTTTTGGAGACCGGTGGTTTACCAGTTAACCGACGCTCCCATAAACTGCTAAAGCCAAAACCTTATTTGGAGGCTTTGCTTTCTTTATGCGTTGTTTGTTTACCGCACTTTTTGCAAAACTTATTGGATTCTACTTTATAGTCTTTCTTTTTGCCTTTTGCAAAATAATAGTTCTTGCTTTTGCATTCGGTGCAGGAAAGGACATAAGTTACTCTTTCTGTTGCCATTTTATTTACCTGTTTTAAGATACCTAAAGGGACATTGCTGACAATGTCCCTATTAGGTTTTAAGATTTAAGCGTTACTCAATAATTTTGGTAACAACGCCTGCGCCCACTGTTTTGCCGCCTTCTCTGATGGCGAATCTTACGCCTTCTTCCATTGCTACAGGGGTGATCAATGATACTTCTATCTCAGCATTGTCGCCGGGCATTATCATGTCGCTCTTGAAGTGCAACTCGCCCGTAACGTCTGTCGTTCTGAAGTAGAACTGAGGTTTGTATCCCGGTGTCAAAGGCGTATGTCTGCCGCCTTCGTCTTTCTTCAAGATATATACCTGTCCGTTGAACTTCTTATGCGGTGTGATAGATTTAGGTGCCGCTAATACCTGGCCTCTTTCTATCTGGTTCTTTTCTACGCCGCGAAGTAAGATACCTACGTTATCGCCTGCTATACCTTCATCAAGCAACTTTCTGAACATTTCGATACCCGTTGCTACGGATGTCATTGTATCTCTGAAGCCGATGATTTCTACCGTTTCGCCTACTTTGATGTGTCCGCGTTCAATTCTGCCCGTGGCTACTGTGCCGCGGCCTGTGATGGAGAATACGTCTTCTACTGCCATCAAGAACGGTTTTTCTACTTCTCTTTTCGGTTCAGGTATCCAGCTGTCTAAAGCTTCTAAAAGCTTTTTGATTGCAGGTACGCCGACTTCGCTGCTGTCGCCTTCTATGGCTTTCAGCGCGCTGCCGCGGATGATAGGTGTATTGTCACCGTCAAATTCGTACTTGGAAAGTAATTCTCTGATTTCCATTTCTACCAAGTCCAAAAGTTCTGCTTCTTCTACTAAATCTACCTTGTTCAAGAACACTACCAATTTAGGTACGTTTACCTGCTTGGCTAACAATACGTGTTCTTTTGTTTGAGGCATCGGGCCGTCTACGGCTGATACCACCAAGATTGCGCCGTCCATCTGCGCCGCGCCCGTGATCATGTTCTTAATGTAGTCTGCGTGGCCCGGACAGTCGATGTGTGCATAGTGTCTTTTGTCAGATTCATATTCTACGTGTGATACCGCTACCGTTACGATCTTGCTAGCGTCTCTTACTACGCCGCCTTTTGCGATATCTGCGTATGCCATTTCTTTGGACTTACCTTCGCTCGCCAATACTTTCGTTAAGGCTGCGGTTAATGTCGTCTTGCCGTGGTCCACGTGGCCGATTGTGCCGACGTTTACGTGCGGTTTGTTCCTTGAAAACTTCTCTTTAGCCATAAATT
>MTLE01004181.1_pt1 | contig 20417 bp, 15 predicted proteins | sample 1982461 | NCBI WGS metagenome assembly MTLE01 (sample SAMN05712605, study PRJNA340218) | biofilm metagenome | isolation source: sample SPL anode biofilm adapted to -200 mV | place: USA | collected 2012-02-03
GCACGTTCATGCCGTCGCCGTAAACAGGGATCGGACGGCGATGGCGCACGTTTTGGATCACCACCGGGATGAGTTTCTCGGGGAATTGGAACGGCCCGTAGTTATTGCTGCAATTGGTCACCACGGCGGGCATGCCGTACGTGTGATGATAAGCGCGCACCAAAAGGTCGCTCGAGGCTTTGCTGGAAGAGTAGGGGGAATTGGGCGCGTAAGGGGTGGTTTCGGTAAAGTATCCAGTCGCCCCCAGGCTGCCGTAAACTTCATCCGTGGATACGTGGTGAAAGCGTTTGCCCTCGTAATTGCCGCCCCAAGCGGCGCGGCAGGCTTCCAGCAAGTTGAAAGTGCCGACGACGTTGGTATGAATGAAATCCCCGGGGCCACTGATCGAACGGTCTACGTGCGATTCGGCGGCCAGGTGCATGACGTGCGTGATGCCGTGTTCGGAAACCACTCGCGCCACGGCGGCCTTGTCGCGCAAATCCACCTTTTCAAAGCGGTAATGTCCGGCGCTCTCCACCCCACGCAAGTTGGCCAAGTGGCCCGCGTAAGTCAGGCAATCGAGGTTAACGAGCAGTTCCAGCCCAGGCTCGTGGATGATGTGGCGGATGACATTGCTGCCGATAAATCCCGCCCCGCCGGTGAGTAGCAATCGCATAGCTTTATGAAACGTCGATGGCCTGTTCCAGGCTGGTCTCCCAAGCGGGCAGCCGCAGGCCGAAGGTTTTAAACAGCTTGTCCGTGTTCATGGCTGAGTTGGCCGGACGCCGCGCGGGCGTGGGATACGCACTCGTGGGGATGGCCTCCACCACGCGGCATTTGCGCGCGTCTTCCGGCACGCGCCGCACAATGGCCTCGGTGAACCCATGCCAGCTAGTGCGGCCCCCGGCGCATAAATGGTATACGCCATTCAACGCTGCGCGATCCGTCGCCGCCAGCGCTTGGCGGGCCGCGTAAGCCGTGGCCTGGGCGATCATGCGCGACCAGGTGGGCGCGCCGAATTGATCACTCACCACGCGCAATTGTTCGCGTTCGCGCGCCAGCTTTTGCATGGTTAGCAAAAAGTTTTTGCCCCGCGTGCCGTAGACCCAGCACAACCGGAAAATCAGATGGTCGCAACCGGAAGCTTGCACCGCGAGGTCGCCCGCCAGCTTGGTGCGGCCGTAGGCGCTCAGCGGGTTGGTGGTGTCGGACTCGACGTACGGCACGGGCTTGGTGCCATCGTGAACATAGTCCGTGCTGAAATGCACGAGCAAGGCACCCGCCGCGCACGCTTCTTCGGCGAGGATTTGCGGGGCGCGCGTGTTGGCTTGGGCACAGGCGGCTTCGTCGGATTCCGCCTTGTCCACCGCCGTATACGCGGCGGCGTTGAAGATGGCGGCGGGGCGCGTCTCACGCACTAGCTGGCGCAAGCCCGCTTCATTGGCGAAATCGATTTCCGGGTAATCCACCGCGCGCACGCTGCCCAGCGGCGCGAGGATACGGCACAATTCCCAGCCGACCTGGCCGTTTTTCCCGATGACGAGCAATTGGGGCAAATCCATAGGTCAGTCGAATAATCGAGCCGCGTCTTTCAAGAGCGATGCGGCGGCGTCCCGGGAGGAGAGCAGGGGATCGGGCAGGGGCCATTGGATGCCAATCTGCGGGTCGTCCCAGCGAATGCCCGCCTCATGCTTGGGACAATAAAAATCCGTGCATTTGTAGTGAAATAGCGCGGTTTCGCTTACGACCTGGAACCCATGCGCAAACCCGGGCGGGACGTAAAACTGGCGTTTATTGCTGCCGGACAAGGTTACCCCGTGCCAGCGGCCAAAGGTGGGCGAACTGCGCCGGATATCGACCGCCACGTCAAACACCTCACCTTCGAGCACGGTGACCAATTTGCCTTGCGGATAGGGGTTCTGGTAATGCAGCCCGCGCAAGATGCCCCGACGTGAGAACGAGAGATTGTCTTGGACAAAGGCTGCCTCCAGGCCCGCCTGGCGGTAAATATCCTGGTGATACAATTCGACAAAATAGCCTCGCGGGTCGCCGAAAATTTTCGGTTCGAACACCAATAAGCCGGGAATCTCGCAAGCAATGACGTTCATCGGGCGGCCACCGTTTTTTCTTCTTGGCTTTCGGACACCACCATTTCGAGGTATTCGCGATACTCGCAGCGCGGCATGGTGGTCGTGAGCTTTTGCAACTCCTCCAAACTGATAAACCCGCGCCGGAACGCCGCTTCCTCGGGGCAGCCGATCTTGATGCCCTGGCGTTTTTCGATGGTCTGGATATAAGCCGAAGCTTCGTGCAAACTAGTGCTCGTGCCGGCATCGAGCCAGGCAAACCCGCGTTCCAGACGGCAAACCTGCAGTTGGCCGCGTTTCAGATACTCGGAAATCAGGTCCGTGATCTCGAGTTCACCCCGGGCCGAAGGCTTTAAGGCGCGCGCGATGGCCACAACTTGGCCGTCGAATAAGTACAAGCCCGGCACCGCGTAATTGCTGCGCGGCTTGGCGGGCTTTTCCTCAATGGATATGGCCTTGCCGTGTTCGTCAAATTCCACCACACCGTAGCGGCGGGGATCATTCACGTGATAGCCAAAGACGCTCGCGCCCGTGCGGAAAGCGTCGAACGTGAGCTTCAATTTTTCGCTGCCGTAAAACACGTTGTCGCCTAGAATCAAGGCGGCGCTGTCCTGGCCCACGAATGTGTCGGCGATATGAAACGCCTGGGCGATCCCTTCCGGGCGCGCCTGTTCGCGATAATCAAAACGCAGCCCCCAGCGGGCGCCGTCGCCAAACAACTGGCGGTAGCGAGGCAAATCGTGCGGGGTGGATATGAGGCATATCTCCCGAATCCCGTTTTCAATCAGGGTAGTCAGGGGATAATAAATCATCGGCTTGTCGTAAATGGGTTGCAATTGCTTGCTCGCCACTAGAGTGAGTGGATACAAGCGCGTGCCCGCCCCGCCGGCCAAAATAATCCCTTTCATAGCCATAATTTGCGTCGTTTCTTATACCAGGCCCCAGTCGATAATTGTGCGGCATCCTAACGAAATTCAACCTGGAGGGCTAGAGTAATATTTTCAGCAATAAAGTCCGGATAAAATAAAAACATGCAAAACAACACGTGTCGTTTTGCATGTTTAAATGCCGTTGAGATTTCCTCAAGGGGAAATCGTCAAGCTTACTCTCCCTGCCACAGGATGGCGCCTTTGCTGGCGTTGCTGACCAATTTTTGGTAGCGGGCCAGCCAGCCGTTGAGTTTGAGTTTCACCGGTTGATAGGTCTTGCGACGTTCTTCCAACTCGGCTTCCGGCACCAGGATGTCCATTTTCCGGTTGGGGAAGTCGATGCGGATGCGGTCGCCGTCTTTGAGCAGGCCGATGGGGCCGCCTTCGGCTGCTTCCGGCGAAACGTGCCCGATGCACGCGCCCGCCGTGCCGCCGCTGAACCGGCCGTCGGTGATGAGCGCCACTTTGTCGCCCAAGCCCATGCCCACGATGTAGCTGGTCGGCGAGAGCATTTCCTGCATGCCGGGGCCGCCACGCGGACCTTCGTTGCGGATGATGACCACGTCGCCCGCCTTGGCTTTGCCGGCGAGGATGCCCGCGCACGCGTCGTCCTGGCTTTCGAAGATCACCGCCGGGCCTTCAAACACGAATCCGGGGCCGCAGTATTGTTTGAACCCATCGCTGATGCCCGCCGTCTTGACGACCGAGCCTTCGGGCGCCAATTGGCCGTAGAGGATCGAGAGGCCGCCATCGGGGGTGTGAGCCGTTTCCTTCGTTCGGATGCAATCCTTGGAATCGAACCGGAACACCGGATCGTACGGCATCAAGCCCGCGGATTGGACCTTGGCCAAGGCTTCCGGCTTGGTGATGACTTTGGCGCGGGCGATTTCCCAATTTTTGAAGCGCACGATTTGGGTGGCGGCGATCGCTTTGCGGGCGCCCGATTTCTCGTATTGCCAGGCGATGATGATGGGCGTGCCGCGCAGCGTGCCCAATTCTTCACGCACCAGACCCTTGCTGTCGGCAATGGATTTCGTCAGGAAAGCGCCTATAGCTTCGCGGCCCAATAAGGGTTCTTGGCCCTCGACATCGAGCCGGGCCTTGGGGCTGAACAACACGACTTGTGCCGCCACGTCAGCCGCGTTAAACCCGGCAGCCTTGCGCCACAGGGTGATGGCCGTGGTGTCCGCCGGCAGGAATTGCATGGGCTTGGGCGCGAGGTTGCCGCTCGCGGTGCGGTAGGCCGGCCCGAGCTTGTCGTTCGGGTCCAGCACCAGGGCCGAGGCCCCGGAAACGCGCACGGATTTGGCCCAATCCGAGCATTTCTCGGAGCGGATATCCCATTCGTCGATGTTTTCGCCGAGGGATTTGCCGGTGACGGTTTTGCACGAGACGTTCAGCACACCTTGGCGCTTCAATTCGCCCAAAATCGTGTGGATGCCGCCCGCGCGGTGGACGTCTTGCACGTGGTAATCCGATGACGGCGAAACCTTGCACAAGCACGGCACGCGGCGGGAGATGGCGTCGATGCGCGAGATGTCGTAGTCGATGCCCGCTTCGCGCGCGATGGCCAGGGTGTGCAAAATGGTGTTGGTCGATCCGCCCATGGCGACGTCGAGCATGATGGCGTTGTCGAACGCCTCGATCGTGGCGATGTCGCGCGGCTTCAGGTCGGAGGCGACTAATTTAAGGATAACCCGCGCGGCGCGCTCGTAGAGGGCTTCGCGTTCCTTGGAAACGGCGAGGATCGTGCCGTTGCCCGGCAGGGCCATGCCCAGGGCTTCGCAGAGGCAGTTCATCGAATTGGCGGTGAACATGCCGGAGCAGGAGCCGCAGGTGGGACAGGCGGATTGCTCGAGCTTGGTGAGCGCCGCTTCGTCGATCTGGCCCGTCTTGAGCATGCCCACGCCTTTGAAGACGGAGATCAAGTCCGACTTCTGCGTGGCCGGCTGCAAATGCGCCGCCAAATCCTCGTGCGTGGCCTTCTGCTCGGCGATGCCCGCGGCCATGGGGCCGCCACTTACGAACACGGTCGGGATGTTGAGCCGCATGGCGCCCATCAGCATGCCCGGCACGATTTTATCGCAGTTCGGGATGCAGATCATGCCGTCGAAACAATGGGCGCGGCACATCGTTTCCACGGTGTCGGCGATCAATTCGCGCGAGGGCAGCGAGTATTTCATGCCGCTGTGGCCCATGGCGATGCCGTCGTCGACTCCGATGGTGTTGAAAATGAATGGCACGCCGCCGGCCGCGCGGACCAGGCGTTTGACCAGCAAGCCGACCTCATTGAGGTGGGCGTGGCCGGGGATGGCGTCGGTATAGCTATTGGCAATCGCGATGAACGGCTTGTCAAAATCCGCTTCCGACTCAATGCTGCCAGTGGCGCGCAACAAACTGCGATGCGGCGCGCGTTCGAACCCTTTTTTGATTATATCTGAACGCATAAATTAATGGGCGGCACGTTTCCGCCTTAGATTAGACCACAGATAAACCCAAAATCGCCGTCCGTCGAGTAGAATGACAGCCCGCGGGGCGGACCGCCCAAACCCCGCGTCAGGGTTCCATTTGCGCGATGGCGAGCTTGGTAGAATATTAGGAGAATCGGGGAACGTTATGAATAGAGTGAATCAAAACGACGTGGCGTGGTCGGAGCAGAAATCGCCCAAAGGGAAATATCACATCTACCGACGGGAGTTGACCCTCGCTTTAGGCGGCAAGAAGGACGTGGGCACGTGGGGTGGGGGGCACCCGTTTGATTTGGAACTATCGCGCATTCCGCCCGGCGCGATTAACTGGCCGTTTCACAGCCACGCCGCCCAGTGGGAACTGTTCATCATTTTGCAGGGCGAGGGAGAGTTGCGCACGGAAACTGGCATCCAGCCGATCCGGGCGGGCGATTGCGTGTCGTTTGGGCCCCGGGAGCCGCACCAAATTCGCAACACCGGCACGCAGGACCTGCTCTTTTACGTCGTGGCGGATAACCCGCAGGCGGATGTCACCCAATATCCCGACTCGGGCAAATGGTTCGTCAAACCCCACCGCAAAGTTTTCGTCATGCAAGACGCGGCTTATTACGACGGCGAGGAATAGCGCTTGCCCCAGTGGGGACAGGTGTTCAGGTATGCCACCGTGGAATAGTACCGGGCGAGTAGCAGGGCTTTTGTGCCCAGCGCAGCACGGTCCTATTTCGCAAACTTAGCGGCGAGGTTGGCGACGCGCTGGCCTAATAGTTGGCCCGTCAACTTGTCCGCTTGGTTGGGGGCGATTTCGGGCGGTTCTTGGCCCGCCTGGGCCATCACACCACTAAAGCTGCTCAGACGGTTGATGCCTTTTTCGTTCATCGGGCTTTCAGGCATGCCCGCCCAGACCATGCCATGCTGCATGGCGAAGGTGAAAAGATAATGAAGTGTGTTGAGCTTGTCGCCATTCAGGCCGCCGGAGATGGTGAAACCGGCGGCGATTTTATCGCGCCAGGCGCCGCGATGCCAGCGGTCGCCCGAGGCGTCGGCAAACGCTTTAAGTTGCGCCGCTGGCCCCCCCATATACGTGGGGCTGCCGAAAATGATGGCATGGCTGGCGTCCAATTGAGTGAAGAGCGCCGCGTTAACGTACCGGCCTTTGATGATGTCATCCCCATTCACCGCGAGCAAATGGGTGGCAGTGCCCGCCACGGAGGCGGCCCCTTTGGAAATGGCCTCCGCGAGTTTTTGGGTGTGTCCAGCGCCCGAGTAATAAACAATCGAAACAATAGCCATATGATGATTGATCTTTTGGTTTATGCCAGAAGACATGCCTCCTCAGTCAGTCTAACTGCGTGAACCAGCCTCCTTGGCGATGTTCAAGGCTCAAGTTTGTCATAAGCTGGACAAGATTGAGAAGCACAAAATGAACTTTCTTGAGCGGTAAGTTGTTCGGAGCGTCTTATTTGTGGATATTTTGCCCGAGAGCTTGACAGGCATAGCAGTGTAATGCATATTAATGCCATGCTTTCAAAAGAACTCGTCGCGGCGTCCACGGTGCCTTTGGTGCTTTCCGTGCTCACGGAAGGCGAAAATTACGGCTATTCCTTAATCCAGCGGGTCAAAGAACTTTCCGGGGGCAAAATCGAATGGACGGAAGGCATGCTTTACCCGGTGCTCCATTGGATGGAAGACCAGGGGATGATCGAGTCCGAATGGAAAGAGGCCGACACCGGCCGCAAACGCAAATACTACCGCTTGCGCAAGGAAGGCCACCAAGCCCTCGTTCGGGAGCAGGAGCAATGGCTCTCCGTGCATTCCACCCTCGCCAAGTTATGGAAAACCCAAAAAGCTTCCGCCTAGAAGCGGCCATCGCCCAGTGGCGGGCCGGGGTGGAAAATTCCGCCGCAATGCGCCCCGCCGATGTGGACGAATTAGAGGCGCACCTGCGCGATGGTATTCGTGCCCAGCAGGCGCGCGGCGCCGCGGACGAGGCCGCGTTCACCATGGCGGTCCAGGACTTGGGCTGCGGTCCGGAACTGAGCCGAGAGTTTGCGAAAACCAACCGCAAGCTCATTGGGATGAATCGTATTTTGTGGATGCTGGTTGGCTGGACTCTTGGTTTATGGATGACGGCTCCCGGCGAAATATTTGGTGCGCTGGTTAAAGATGATGTTGGAGGGTCGAGTAATTGGCCGGGTTGGCCAGCCTTGGTTTATTCTGTGGTTTCCTTTTCGGTCGAAATAACCGCATGGATTGCCCTTGGATGGTATTGCTCAAAGCACACGGACAAGTTCAACAAGGGCTTGAATCATTACCGGCGTTTTCCTTGGGTTGCGTCCGCAGGGTTAATACTTTTGAACCTGGCGCACCGAACGTGGGAATGGGATTTAATTGTGTGGCTCCGCAATCGGGCTGGCCTTCAAGCTCAAACTATCAATGCCTACGATCCCTGGAGTTTTTGGAACCTTGCGCCTCACGAGGCTCATGGTCTGTTTTATCTAGGGACTTTCTCGTTTTTGCTCTGGTTCTACTTGCGCTGGGCACGCGGGGAACGTTTGAGGCCCTTTCCCGTTAACCCGGCGGAATTGAGGCCATCGGCGAACTGGCCCCATCAAGCCGGTAATGAAGATAGGAAGGTATGGCTTGAGCGGGCGCTATGTATGTCGGGTGGGATCGTCTTCGTAAACTATATCCTATACCCGGGTTATGATTGGTTGATGGCGATAGCAATAGCCTTCATGCCATTAGGCGGCGTTTTTTTGGTCCTGGCTATGGTTGTACTTCAATGCGCCGCCTTTCTTGGCCTGGGATGGATGATCTGGAAGCATGCGACGCAACGGGCTAGTGGGGTTCGAAGATTGGAGGCCGCGATGCTTAAAAGGCCCGCCGCCAGCGCGGTGTGTGGATTGTTCATCTTCGCGGGGGCCAAAGCCGGTTTTTTAGTGACTGGTTTGGTCTTCAATAAATTTAATAGCACGATTCAGCCTGCCGGGTGGGATTTCTCCAGTTGTTATAATTATGGACTCACGTTTTGGATTTCGGTAGTCCCCGTTATACTGCTGTTAGCCCTCGCCCATTTTCACACCAAGAATAATTCAGATGCCCCATTCCTGATTAATTAATCCTATGGAAAATTCAGACAATTTCCGCCTGGAGGCGGCCATCACCCAGTGGCGGGCGGGCCTGGAAAATTCCGCCGCGATGCGCGCCAGCGATATCAACGAGTTGGAAGCGCACTTGCGCGACGCGATCCACGCCCAGCAATTGCAAGGAGCCGGCGAGGAAGCCGCGTTCCACTCGGCTATCCGCCGGATGGGAAGCGGCCATGAACTAAGCCGCGAGTTTGCCAAAACGCATTGGCCGCAAGTGTGGATGGACCATGTTTTGTGGATGGCGGCAGGATTAGTTTTGGTGTGGATAATTCAGACAAGCGCTACCCTCATCGGTCTTGCAGTGCAAGCGCTGGCCATATCTTGGATCAACACGATTGGGCTTTCAGCAGTAGCCTTTGTTTCGCAATTCAGCCGGCTACTGGTAGAAGGCGGCTTGTGGTTCTTGCTTTGGCGATTGGTGGTTCGCCAGGGAGCCATGGTTGATCGCTGGGCTCGGTTTTGCATTCAACATCCCTTCTGGCCCTTGTTCGGCCTGCTTATGTTAAGTTTAAACCTGATGATTGGAGCGAGGTGGGTTGTCGAAACTCCACCTTTTGCATCCGCCGATGGGAAATTCATCGCTCCCGGGGACGTTTTCACTAGGTTGCATACTTGGTTTTTCGTAAACTCTATTGTGGTAAATTATTTATATTTGGTGGCTTTTGCCTGCTTCGCTTACTATTCGTTGTCCGCCAGTGGGGGAGGCAAGTTCTTCGGCGCGGGCAAGTGCGCTGGCCAAAAGGAGGATACATTTTCGGGAGACCGAGCCTCAATCTGGCGGGAAAGGGCCGTTTGGATCCTGGCGGGGCCGATTATTATTTGGACGGTTTTATTGCCCCTGGCCACCGTTGGCAAAATCGCCGCTGAGATGCTGACCTTCGGGTTGACACCCCATCCGATGGCGCAGGGCGCGCTCCGGCTTGGAATGCAATGGTCCGGGTTTTTGGCTGTGTTGGCTGGGCTCTACTGGATGGGTGCGCGCGGAGCGTGTGGGTGTGGATGGATGAAACAGCATTTAGCGCAAAAACCCACTGCTAGCGCCGTGATGATAGCTATATTCCTAGCCATCATTCCGGTGCTGGTGACGATGGGGTTCTATGGCTTTTCCAAGTGGGTATTGCATTGTGATATGCACGTCATGCACGAAGCTTTTGGGCGCGCTAATTCCGATCCGCAAACCAATGGTGTTTTTAATAAAGCCATGGAAATTAGTTCCTTGATTTGGTTTCGCGTGCTGCCGGTATTTCTGGTGTTTTGGATCGCGCGCAAACAGGCGGGTTTGCCGTGGAAAGGCTTGCTGCCTTTCAAACGCGTTTCTTCATGAAGAAACAGAGGTTTGTTGCTGTCGAAGATTTGGTGGCCATTCCGCTTATTTCGCCGCCATCGCGTGGCCGGCGATCCAGCCGGTGGTCCAGGCGGCTTGGAAGTTGTAACCGCCAGTAATGCCGTCGATGTCCAGCAGTTCGCCCGCGAAATGGAGGCCGGGGACGATCCGGCTTTCCATGGTTTTGAAATTCACTTCTTTCAGGCGCACGCCGCCGCAGGTCACAAATTCGTCTTTATTCAGCGATTTGCCCGACACCTCGAGGGTGGCGCGGGTGAGTTGTTGGACGAGTTGATGGCGCATGTTGCTGGTCAAGCCCGCCCATTGCGTTTCGCGGCCCACGCCGGAAGCTTGGGCCAATTGCTCCCACAAACGGGCCGGCAGCGGGGGCAGGGGAACGTTGAGGATGCGCTTGGCCGGGGAGGCTTGGCGCTGGGCGTCGAGGCTGGCGCGCACGGTGTCTTCGTCCTGGCCTGGCAGCCAATTCACGCGGAGCGGGAACTGGTGGTTGCGCTCGTGCAACCGGCGCGCCCCCCAAGCGGAGAGGCGCAGGATAGCCGGGCCGCTCACCCCGCGATGGGTAAAGAGCACGGGACCGGTTTCGCGCAGTTTGGTCTCCGGCACAGTGACCTCGGCGGTTACTGCCAAGCCCGCCAAGCCGCGAACCCACGGCGTGGTGACATCAAAAGCAAACAACGACGGCACCGGGGTTTCCAAAGTATGGCCTAAGGTCGTGGCCAGGTGGGAGCCATCGGCGGCCCGGCAACCACCGGTAGCCAAAAGCAATCTGTCGCACTCTAGTTTATCGTGATTGGACAAGGCCACTTCAAACCCGCCGTTAGGCCGAATTTGAATGGCATCGACTCCGCGGTTAAGTTCCAGACGCACGCCCAGGCGGCGGGCTTCGTTGAGAAAACAATCGATGATGGTTTGCGAATTATCCGTAACGGGAAACATTCGGCCATCCGGCTCCGTCTTTAATTCAACGCCGCGAGTGTGGAACCAGTCTATGGTGTGGCGCGGTTGAAAGGTATGGAAGGCGGAGAGCAAGGCTTGGCCGCCGCGGGGGTAGCGGGTGGCTAATTCGCGGGGTTCGAAGCACGCCGGGGCCACGTTGCAGCGGCCGCCGCCGGAAACGCGCACCTTCGCGAGAAAGCGTGGTCCTTGTTCCAGGATGACGATTTCTCCCGCATTTCCGGTTTGGGCGGCGGCGAGGGCGGCAAAAAAGCCGGCCGCGCCCCCGCCTACGATGACTATGCGCCGTGTTGGCATGGGGCGGACTGTACCGGGGCGCGGCCGCGAAGTCGCGGAAAAATCGCCTCTGGGCGCAATAAATGGCCGCAGCTTTGGATTGAAATTTAGCGGCTGATTGCCCATGCTGCGGGTCGGTTAATCCCTGGTCATCCGGCCCTGTGGCCGTATGGCTTGGCAATGGAGCGAGATTATCGTCTATCCGGTGCAAGTGGGGTGCGCGGCATTGGCCGTCACCAGTTTTGCCACCATGCTTTGGCAATGGGGGCTGGCCGCGCTCTGCCCGTTGCACCAGCGCCAAGCCGTGCCCGCGGAGTTGCCCGCCATCACGCTGTTAAAACCGCTCAAAGGAGTGGAGCCGGACACGGAGGCGTGCCTGCGCAGTTGGTTTGAACAATCTTATGCGGCACCCGTGCAATTGCTATTCGGGGTAGCCAGCGCGGATGATCCCGTATGCGCCTTGGTGCGCCGATTGCTTGCGGAGTATCCCCGGCACGAAGCGCAGTTGATTATTTGCGGCCAGCCGCTCGGGGCCAACGCCAAGGTTTCCACGCTGGTCCATTTGCAGAAATTGGCGCGCCATGGGGTGATCGTAATCAGTGACGCGGACGTCAAAGTGGCCACGGATTTCCTGGGCCAATTGGCCGGAGCCTTGGCCGCGCCCGGCGTTGGCCTAGTCAACTGCCTTTATGCGCTGGCTAATCCCGCCAACCCCGCCATGCGCTGGGAAGCGGTGGCCATTAACGCCGATTTTTGGAGCCAAGTGTTGCAGAGCCGTTCGCTGGCGCCCATGGATTACGCCCTGGGAGCGGTGATGGCGGTGCGGCGTGAAGCGCTGGAAAAAACAGGTGGTTTTGCCGCGCTGGTGGATTACCTGGCCGATGACTATCACTTGGGCAACCGCCTGCACCGGGAAGGCTACCGGGTGGAACTGAGCCCGCTGGTGGCGGAATGCTGGTCCGCGCCTATGAACTGGCGGCAAGTATGGGTGCATCAACTTCGATGGGCGCGCACCATACGGCACAGCAAGCCACTGCCGTACGCGCTTAGCTTGATCAGCAACGCGACTCTTTGGCCGCTGGTTTGGCTGACGGTGGCCCCGTCGCTCAAAACTAGCCTCGTCGTTTTGGGCATGTTGCTGGCGCGGATGCTCATGGCGGAACATTTGCAGCGCCGGCTCACCCGGCGTTGGAGTTTTTCGCCGATGATGGTTTGGGTGAAGGATATTCTCAGCAGCGCCATTTGGTTGTTTTCCTGGAGTGGCAATGAAGTCGTGTGGCGGGGTATTCGTTTCCAGGTTTTACCCGGGGGAAAATTGAGGCCTTTAGAATCTAGTCAGTGCCCAGAATCAAGCCCTTCCAGTGGAGCAGACTTTGGAGTTGGAAAAATCTAAGAGGGTCCTTCGCCCTTGTCCCCGTTTTGATACCGAGTTGAATTTCGTTGCCCCATGTCTGGCGGGATGGGGTCTTTCATTTTAGTCATTAGACAATTGCTTAGACACACTGTGTCACTTCAAGACAGCGGTGCTTTTTCTGTAATGCGGTTCCGAGCCTGGGTGGGGTGAGATTTACGTGAATTCACGCCGTACGGGGGATGTTAAGAGGTCGGGTGAGCGTTGGTTATTGTCTGATTTCAAATATGTTGTGCGAAAAATGAGGCCATTAAGCTCACGCTGCAATCGAGCACGAGGTGTTACCCGGCATGCAAGCTGCTTAAGACACGGCGTGCCCAGTTTAAGCTGGGTTAAAACCGGAAACAGAAACAATCCATAAGCTGATTTTTCAGCATTTTACCGCAATCCTTTAGGATACCATATTGAAAACATCTACTGGCCCGACCACCAAAAGTGGTTGGGCCAGCGGTGTTTTTACCCCGGATGACTCGAGCAGGCAGTATCGGGAAAAGGAGTGTTAAAAACGCGGGTATACACTGAGTTGTTTATAGGGATATTCTGAAGTGCAGTGAGGGGAGAAATAAGGAGCATATTCCGAATCCCAGAGCCCACTCCAGCCAAAGTTAGTTTCCGAAGCTTGGTTCGGAACATGCGTCAGGAGCAGGTTGAAATAGTGGCTAAGGATTTAGGCTAGGAAGCCGAAATAGTAAAGGAGCGGATGAAATTGCCAGATAAGTGCGGCCAATTATTCGGGTGGAGATAGCCAAAATAGAGGGGGGAAACGCCGAGGTAAAATAGTGAGGAAACTCGAAAAACACCCCAGCGTTCTCTGTAACCATGCGTGAGCAACGAAGCACTAGATTACATATTTTTTGTTTATGGGCTGGCCTTCATAAGTTTGGCCACCATGCTTTGGGGGCGCTCGGAACCCTTCGAAAATCGTTTGCCGCATCGCTGGCTGATGGGTTTTGCCTTCACTCATGGGCTCAATGAATGGCTGGATTTGTGGGCCTTCAGCATTTCCGATAACGCTGGGTTCCAATGGGTCAGATTGTTCGTTTTGGTGGGGTCATTCGCTTGTTTGCTGGAATTCGGCCGGCGGGGATGGCGCCTGCAAACTGCGCGCGCGCCAGGAGCATGGATCCACCTAGCCGCGGCGGGATTGGTTTTGTTCGCAGGGATGCTAGCACCCGAAACCGGGATCGGCTTCAACGTAGCGATTCGCTATTTTTATGGTCTTCCCGCTGCCGGGCTTGCGGGGTGGGCAATATGGCTAGTGGCGTTCACCAAACCCGCGAGGGAACGCTGGCCTTTATTGATTGCGGCCAGCGCCTTCCTGATATACGCCCTGGCAGCGGGGCTCATTGTGCCGCGCACTCGTTTATTGCTCGCGGGTTGGGTTAACCAAGAGGCGTTTTCTGCGGCTTTTCACTTTCCCGTGCAATTACTGCGCGCCTTTTGTGCTATTGGGGTAGCCTTTACTCTCGGTCTGATCCACTACAAAGACGGTTCGCCAACGGTACTGACCCGAGGCCCTACCCAGTGGGTCGCTGGAGGATTGCTGATCTTTATTCTGTCTACTGGATATTGGATCGCCGGTTGGCGTGGAAACCAGGAGTTCCAGGATGCTGCCCGGCGGTTATCGGAAATATCCGTGGCTGTAGCACGAACCATTGACGGCCAGATGTTGAATGACCTGGATTTTAATCGTGGCGGCAATACCAACCAGGCTTGGGTTCATTTGCAATCCGGCTTGAGTGCTTACGCTTCTACCGTTCCGATACAGGGAATTATCACCATTAGGCTGCGTGAAGGGCGGTATTATTTTGGCCCCAACAGTGGCGGCAATTGGCGGGCAATTAGGGGTGGCCAGGTTTATTCCCAGCCTCCTATCGAGTTAGCCCAGGCTTTTCGCACTCGCGAAACCATCGTCGCCGGGCCCTACCGGGACGAGTACGGTGAATACGTCACCTCATTTGCCCCCGTGATCAACGTTAGGACTGGCGAGGCGGACATGGTGGTGGGGGTAGATGCTTCCGCCAAGGAAGTAACGGCCGCCGTCCGTGTAGCGCGGGTGAAACAAATTGGATTTACTTGGTTTTTGTCGCTTTATGTAATGGTGGCGGAGGCTTTTCTAAAATGGCGCCGGAGAAAGCCCAGGGGGCCTGCGGTTAGAGTGTTCTCTCTGGAGTCCGGCCTGGCCTTGGGGATTGGATTGATCGTCACACTGCAAGTCACGCATTTGGTGCGGGCCAATGAGTGGCGGACGCGGGAACTCGACTTTTCCCGATTGGCGGCGGCCCAAGCTTTGGGAGTGTTCGATAAGATGGCCCACGTGCGGATGCACATCTTGGCTTCACTTTCCCGGTGGTTCGAGTTGGACGAAAGTGTGTCGCGTGAAAAATTTCGTCAATTGGCCGCGCCTTTAGCGAACAAGTATTCCATTGCCGGCTTGGGTTGGGCACCCCGGGTGCCAGCCGCCAAGCGGGAGGCCTTTGAGTCGGCCTTGCGCCAAGAGGGGCTGGCAAGCACGCAAATATTTCAACTCAATCCGCAGGGGCAACGAGAATCGGCCAGCCCTCGGGAGGCTTATTTTCCACTGGCCTATGTCGAGCCGCAGCGCGAAATTGAATCGGCGATCGGTTTTGATATCGCCAGCGAATCTAACCGCTGGACCGCGGCGCAGGCGGCGATGCAAAGCCGGCAACTCGCCGCCAGTGGGTTGATTCATCCGGTTAACATTCCGGCGGATGAGGCCATCAATATTTACGCGCCGGCCTGGCGGATTCCGTCCTTGCCGTTTCGCGGGGTAGCGGATGAATCCAATCTGCGGGGTTTTTTATATGTGACTTTGCGGCTCGACGATTTGCTGAAAGAAACCCGCCTGGGGATTGCGGCGGTGGAAGCCCAGATTCAGTTGAATTTATTCCGGCTTGAAGCGGGGCGTGCCCCCCAACTACTGGCTGCATACCCCGCGCCAGGAACGATGGGTTTGCCGGCGGTGCCCGCAGTCAATTCAAGATGGGTCCGCGCGGTGCCGATCTTCGAATTTGGAGGCGCTTATGTATTGCTCCAAACGCCGGAAAAAGGGCCTCCCGGATGGCGCCAGATGCGGGCGGCGTGGATATCGCTGGCCGTCGGTGCCGTCTTGTCCCTGGGATTTGCGTTGTTTGTCTCGACCTTGGTGCGGCGGCATCAAAAATTGGATGGTCTGGTGCGGGCGCGCACGCAGGCGCTAGAGTCGGCGAATCTGCAATTAACCGAAACCCTCAAAGTTCTGCGCCAATTTTCCAGAGTGGTGGAGCAAACCGGTTCGGCCATCGTGATCACCGATGCCAAAGGCGCCATTACCTTTGTCAATAAGGCGTTTTGTGATGTTTCCGGGTTTTTGGAAACGGAAGTAATCGGGCAAAATCCCCGAGTGTTAAAATCCGGTGTCATGAATCCCCAATTGTACCGCGACCTGTGGGAGACCATTACGCAGGGCAAGGCGTGGCGCGGGGAGTTATGCAACCGGAATAAAAACCGCGAATTGTTTTGGGAATTGGCGGTGATCTCTCCCTTGCTGGATGAAGCTGGCAAGCTTGCTCACTTTATCGCGGTCAAGGAAAACATCACCGAGCGCAAGCTGGCGGAACGCGCCGCTTTCGAGTGGTCGCAGCGCTTGCACAAGATCGCCGCCCGCGTGCCCGGCCTGGTCTGCCAGTTCGTAAGGCAGCGGAATGGAGCCATGTCCATGCCGTACGCCAATGGCGCCCTCCTGGAAATGCTGGAAATGGCTCCAAGCGACATAGCCCGCGATTTCAAAAAGATCATGGGCATGATCCATCCCGAGGATCGGGAGCCGCTCTTGGAATCAATCCAAGTTTCCGCGCGCAATTTGACGCTCTGGCAGGCTGATTTCCGGGTCATTACGGCCAATGGCAGCCAGCGCTGGTTGCATGGCAATGCAGCTCCCGAACCCGGCGAGGCAGGCTCGATTCTGTGGTACGGATTTATTCATGAAATCACCGAACGCAAATCCGCTGAAACCACGCTGCGCCGCAAAGCAGGCTTGGATCGCGCCTTGTCTGAAGTTTCCCTCGGCCTATTGAATATTGGAGGGGACCTGGAGCCCATGGCTAATTTGGTGTTGCAGCATTGCCGGGCGTTGACGGGCAGCGAATTGGGCTGCGTCGTGTCGGTTGACGTCATGAGTGGCATGGCCAAAGTGCTGGCCGCGGGAATTCCCCGCGAGTCCGGGCCGATCACCTGCTGGCCGGAGGAACATCGGGCGATCCCGTTTGATCGCGCCACGCGCCAGTACGGAGGCATGTTGGGTTATGGCCTGAATTCGCGCCAGCCATTGGTCGTGGATTGCGGCTTGGATTTGGGCGGCTTGAACCAGTGGCTGGAACAATACCCAGTGTTTAGCAATGTGATGTTGCTGCCGGTGGTCGTTGGCCAGGATATGCTCGGATTGATCGCCTTGGCCAACGCCCCTCACGGCTATTCCTCCGAAGATTTGGAGTTTGCGCGCCAGTTGGGCCATTTGTGGGGGTTGTGCTTGCTCAAAATTGGGGAACGCAAATTCCGCACCGTGGCCGATTGGGGATACGACTGGGATATGTGGACGGATGAGACCCAGCAACTGCTCTACATTTCACCTTCCGTCGAGCGGATCACCGGTTACGCGCCGTCCGAATTTTTCGCCGACTCGAGTTTGCTGGAGCGTTTAATTCATGCCGACGATCGCGATTTGTGCCAGCGGCATTTCATGGAGGCGGCCGGCAATAACCTGGAAGTGTTGCAATTGGAATTTCGCATTCTCAACCGCCACGGCGAAGCGCGCTGGATTCAACAAATCAGCGGCCCGGTTTTCAGCCCGGATGGCTTGTTCATTGGGCGCCGCAGCTCCAACCGAGATATTACCGAACGCAAACACGCTGAGGCCGAGCGCGAGAAGCTGCAATCACAATTGCTGCAAGCGCAGAAAATGGAGTCCATCGGCCAGCTGGCCGGCGGGGTGGCCCATGATTTCAACAATATTCTCGCGGCCATTCTCATGCACATCGATTTGATGCGCAGTGACCAGCGGCTGGATGTCTCCATGATCGATGGCTTGCAAGAACTCGAGCGGGAGGCTCAGCGGGCGGCGAGCCTGACCCGGCAACTGCTGCTGTTCAGCCGCCGCCAGGTGCTGGAGCCTCGCAAGCTGGATTTGCGCGAGACCATCGGTGGCATGATCAAAATGCTCCGCCGATTGCTGGGCGAGCATATCGAAATCAAGGTCGACCATCCCGCCGAATCGGTTTGGGTCGAAGCCGATCCGGGAATGATGGAGCAAGTCGTCATGAATTTGTGTGTCAACGCGCGGGACGCCATGCCCAAAGGCGGCCGGCTCAATATCCAATTGCGCGCGATTGCGCTGGAACCGGAGGCGGCCCAGCGCCAGCCCAGCGCTCGCCCCGGCCAGTTCATCCGTTTACAGGTAGCGGATAGCGGCTGTGGCATGGATGAAGCCACGCTAAAAAGAATTTTTGAGCCTTTCTTCACCACTAAAGAAGCCGGCAAGGGAACGGGGTTGGGCTTGGCGACGGTATATGGCATTGTGAAGCAGCATCAAGGTTGGATCGAGGTGGAAAGCGCCGTGGGCCAAGGCACAGCGTTTCAGATTTACATCCCAGCCTCGGAGGCCGCGGAAGCCAATGCCGAAACCGCAACTGCCCCGGTGGTTAAAGGCGGGCGCGAGACTATTCTGCTGGCGGAGGATGATGAGAGCGTGCGGCGGCTCATGGCCGCCAGCTTGCGCCGGCAAGGCTATCGCCTCATCGAAGCCAGGCACGGCTTGGAAGCGCTGGCTTTGTGGGAAGAGCACCACGGCCGCATCGATTTGGTGATTTCCGACATGATGATGCCCCAAGGCATGACCGGCCTGGATTTGGCGGAAAATTTGCGCGCCCACCGGCCGGGTTTGCCCGTGGTGATTTCTTCCGGGTATAGCGCGGATTTGGCGGGCACGGACGCTTCCCAACTCGAAGGGATAGCCTTCTTGCCCAAACCCTGCCCGCCCGCCACTCTCGTCCAAACCGTGCGCCAATGTTTGGACCGCGCCGCCGATCCTTCAAACAGTTCCTAGGGGCATGTAATCCGTTGAGATAGCCGCTTTGTCTACTCCCCCCATTACCTACTTCTCAGTGTTTTCCTTGATCTGATCCTTGCTTTTTCACAGTTTGTTGGATAGTTCTACCTCTGCCGATGCGAACCGTGAAGCGCAAATGACAACCGTATTAATAGTCGATGATGACGAGGTGATAATAATGCTGTTCCAGATGATTCTGGAATCCGCTGGCTATCGTGTTGTTAAGGCCCGGTCTGGGTCCGAGGCTATTCAGCAATTAGACTGCGGCACGCAAGTCGATTTAGTCGTTTCAGACGTCATGATGAAGGACATGAACGGCTTGGAATTGCTCGGTGAATTGCATGAGTCCCTACTCTGGGGCCACTTGCCGGTTATTTTGTGCACCGCTTCGAAGGATGCCGACAATGTCAAGCGGGCCGCCCGCTTGGGCTGCCGGCATTTCTTGCTCAAACCGGTTGACCGGAATTTGCTGTTGCAACGGGTCAGCGAAGCTCTGGCTGGACGCAGCGTCGAGTTGCGTGACAGCCAGGAAATCATGAAACGGCACGGCTTTGATGCTGGCATGTACGGAACGCTGATGAGCAAATTCAGCGATGCTCTGGCCAAAGTATTGAATGATTGGGATCATGCCACTGCCGGAACGGTGGCCTCGGTTGACGCCGCCACGCTCAGCAATTTGTGTGAGGCGGCCGTGGTCTTGGGGGCGGAACGTTTGGCCGGCATCTTGCAAGGAGCCCGCCAGCGGGCGCAGGAAGGCACGCTGGATCTGGGCGATTGCCGCGTTTTGCGCCATGAGTGCCAGCGCTTGCTCGATTTGATCAAAACTTGAGGGGCTTGCCGCGCAAGGCGGCTAGCCTTATGGCTATTCTCGCACAAACCTGGGGGCATTGGCTGGTTTTCACTCGGCAACGAGGTGTTTCCAACGGCCGAATCTCAGCCGTCTATGGGTTCCCTTGCTTGCTCAACAGCGGTTTTCAAACTTCATTTCACGGTTGCATTGGAGGTTGGCAACGGCGGATGATACTCGCGTGTTTGGATTACCGCCACCAACACCCCTCAGTTGGCCGTGTGTTCGTGCGCGCGATTGGGATTGGACGGGTAGACGAGCGCGCGCAATTCGTGGCGCGCCGCCTTTGGTTCGGCGCCCCTGCCGGAGAAACAGGAGTTGGTTTATTCATGGCCCGAGCCTATCAAGACAGGGGAGCGCGGATCAAAAATGCGTGCCCCAGGCGTTTGCTTCGACGAGATATAATTCTCTTGAGAACGTGCGTTGAAGGCGTTGGTTACGGCTCGCTGGCGCGGTAGAATTTGGGACCGCTGAGGGCGGAAACCGGGTGGGGGCTGGTGGCGCCCGGCACCTCATTCCAAGGGCCGGAAGGAGCGTCCGCGGACATGAGTTTGCCTTTGAAACTGAGCACCACGTTTGTGGCCGTGCGGTCGATGGTGACATTATGCCCCAGCGTGCCTCCGAAGTTCGCAATCTTCTGCTGCATCCGGGGGCTCAAAAGTTTGACCAGTTCCGCGTTGGTGGCGTAGGAATTCGTATCGGTCCACGTGGCGCAAGGATTGCCGAAAATCCGCGCGGCAGCCACCGCGTAGCCGCGCGAGATGGCCGCGGGCGATCCGGCCGACACCTGCGGGTCCACATCCGTCGCCAGGATGGAAACCGAGTTGTCTGTGTTGCGCAGAATTTCGAAGGTGCGGAACTGCTGCGGA